>Ga0066404_1000017_pt1 | contig 98548 bp, 101 predicted proteins | sample LakWasMeta4_LOW4_2_FD_59491 | JGI IMG/M metagenome (GOLD analysis project Ga0066404, IMG submission 59491) | Freshwater sediment methanotrophic microbial communities from Lake Washington under simulated oxygen tension - Sediment Metagenome 4_LOW4 | ecosystem: Environmental > Aquatic >...
ACGAGTCAAAGGAATGGCAGAGAGTGTAACGTTAAAGCTTAACACTAAGGCGATGGAACTCGCTGAGGGTGGAAAGCAAGTCTACAATCTCACAGCGGGACAGCTTCCTTTTAGACCACCACAATCTTTTGTTGAGTCAATCAGAACTGAATTGGATTTTTTAAAATCCTATCAATACAGTCCGGTCGCAGGATTTATCGATCTTAGAAAAAAAGTGATGGAGCATATCGAATCAACTCGCGGAATTAATTTTTCCTCGCTGGATGAACCCTTCGATTGTGTTGTTTCCAATGGGGCCAAACATTCCATTTCCAATATTCTGGGCGCGATTATCGATCCAGGTGATGAAGTCATCATCATCGCTCCTTATTGGATTTCCTACCCGGAAATGATTAAATTTTGCAGAGGCACTCCCATAGTTGTGACTTCATCTATCTTCGATGTTTTTTCACCGGCCCTTCACGATATTAAAAAGGCCATTTCTGAAAAAACAAAGGCTATTATTATCAATAGTCCCAACAATCCAGCAGGTATTCACTATTCGGATGAATGGATGCAAGGCTTTGCCGATCTCTTAATGGAGTACCCGCATGTCAGTGTGATCAGCGACGAAATTTATTTTGAAGTTTGCTATTATGATCCAAAGCCAACTTATTTTTACCAAAAAAATCCTGAATTGCTAAAACGCACTATCATTGTCGATGGAATTTCCAAGGCGTTTGCCAGTACCGGATTGCGCATCGGTTATTGTGTGGGGCCTAAAAATATTTGTAAAGGAATAGAAAATCTACAAGGCCAGCTGACTTCCAGTGCAAATTCTCTGATTCAAAGAGCGATGATGAATTATGATTTCAACAGTTCACATCAGTTTTTGATTCCGGTAAAAAATCATTTGCGCGACAATGCCAATCTGATTCGAGAAAAGCTGAAAGACGCTCATTTGATGAAGTGTTGGTACCAGCCCGTTTCGGCCTTTTATTACATGATCGATTTTTCACAAACACCGGCCTTTGAGCGTTATGCTCAAAATCGAAAAGACAAAACCGACTATTCGGTCCAAATGTGTGAGGACATCCTTGAAGAGTTGGGAGTAGTCATTGTTCCCGGAACTGATTTTGGCATGAGTAATTCGGCCCGAATCAGTCTGGTACTGCATAAAGAAGCCTTTTCTGAGGCGATGGATAAGTTGGTGCAGTTTCTTAATGTCGGCAATCCCAAAACTTAGGGTCTCCGATTTTTTTAGTCGGGCACTGGCCTTGCTCCCTCGCCACTACTAGGGGGATTTTTCCCTAATATCCTCAATAAAAATCAATAGGCATAATAGAGGGAAGGGGATTTTTCCTATGCTTAAACGCTTCATTTTTATTCTCACATCAGTACTACTTTTTTCATGTGGAAAAAGTGTTGATGAAAAAACAGCGAGCGCTGTTTTAAGTGCAAATATTTATTTAAGTAAAGGCAACTGTCAGTCAGCGATTAATGTTTTAGAAGCTAACGGCAGAGTGGATCGCGATGCTCATTATCTAAAAGTTTTATCATCGGCCTATGCCTGCCGCGCGGGTTTTTCGGCCGTTACTTTTTTTGCCAGCGACCTCGCTTTGACGGGTTCTCCCGCCCCGCTGGGGGGCACGACCCTTTATTCGACTTCATTAACCACCACCTCAAGTCCTCTGGAAAGTGATGATAGTTTCAGTGATTTGCAAACGGCGATCGACATTCTTTTATACGCCGGCGGTATTCCCGCCACCCGAGACCCAACCGCCAGTGAAAGGGCAAGATATTTTACCAGCGATGAAGCTGGCGAAATTAATTCGCAATTACTTTTTATGATGTTTGCCCAGTTGGGAAAATATATGCATGTCTATGGCAATGGCGATGCCCTGGGGAAAAAAGGGGCTAACGTTCCGGCGGGCAATAAATGTTTTACTAGTTATGATACTGCAACCTCCAAGTCGCCCATAATACCTGCCGACTGCAAGGTTGTCGGTGGATCACCACACGCCGAACTTGCAATAGCGGCAGGCGTAGCCGTTCGCAAAACCAGACTTTGCCAGGGCGTGGTGATTCTCAACGGAATATTAAATATCCTCCCCAGTGTTATTGCTTCGGCCTCTGGCCAATTGGCAACTCAAACCGCAGCTCTAACTGTGGCCGCAGGAGCTGCAACTCTTGCACTAAGGGCAGCTGATCCAGATATCGGGGTAGTCACTTCCACTGTTAACCAATCTATTTGTGAAAACGAAGCCAGTGTTCCGGTTGCTGAATTGGAAACCTATTTCTCTTATATGTATGAAAGCTTATTTCTGCCCTGATCTTTAAGGATTTAACTTTGAAAGTTTTGTTACTTTTATTTATTAACTTATGGTCTCAGCTTCACGCTCAGGAAGTGAATTATCTGGCGCGCAGTCCACGCGCTCTTTTGATGGGAGATGCCTACACCGCCATCGCCGATGATGAATTCACTTTATTTTACAATCCTGCGGCCCTGGGCAGAAACAAAGGGGTCTCGTTAACTCTACTGGATCCGACTTTTGGTTTGACCGATGCCCTGAGCGAACTGGATCGTTTCAAGAATTTCCCTTCGGGAAATGGAGCCGCTCCCCAGATTGCCAATCGGATTATGGATTTCCCGATTTATCTCCAGGCCGGTATTTTTCCCACTTTAAAAATGGGACAGTTTGGATTTACCCTCTTTGCCAACAGTAAATCGAGTCTTGTTCTGCGAAACGCCACTAATCCTGAACTCGATATCAATTACAAATTCGATCGCGGATTTATTTTTGGATTTGCTCATAACATTGGTTCCGGAGCCTATGCTTCACGAGCGAAAAAATCATCCAAAACAACGGTGAGTGCCGGCAGTCGACTCTCTTTCGGAGGAGCGATAAAACATATGAATCGCCAGGGGCTGGAAGATCAGTTCGATCTTTTTGGAACAACCATTTTAAGTAAAATCAATTCTGGCGCAACCGATATCAATTCACTAAAAGATGCTTTCGGTTACTCCAAAGGAAGTGCCTGGGGATACGATTTGGGAGCGGAATATGCTCTTTCTTCCGGCCGCAAGACTCTGACTTCAGCGATTTCCATTTTAGATATTGGCTCCACCCGTTTCACCAAAACCGAAGGAAGCGGCAAGATTCCCAAGCAAGATATGATGATCAATTCAGGGATTGCCTACAAACATGATCTGGGATTACTGGATTACACTCTGAGCGCCGACATTCATCCTATGAATTCCGGTATCGATTTCGGGCGCAAGTTTCATTTTGGAACGGAGCTCTCGCTTCCGCTGGTCACGCTCAATGCTGGGTGGAGTGAAGGTTATCTCTCGTATGGTGGTACTATTAAGCTTTGGCCAATCAAAATTACCACTGGATTCTATGGGGTGGAAGTTGGTTCGCACTATCGCGAGCAAGTCGCTAAAAGATTCATTTTGTATTTAAGTCTTTTCGACTTTTCAATCGATCTCTAGTTCTCTACAATTTTTCTTAGGCATACATTATACAGTGTAAGGAATAACCGACTAATAAGGTCGGTGTCCACCCTTGGAGGTTTTGTTGAAAAAGATTTTTGTACTAGACACCAACGTTCTGCTTTTTGATCCAACCGCTTTTAGAAAATTCGGAAAAAATACAGTCTTTATTCCTTTGATTGTTATCGAAGAAATCGATCGTTTCAAAAAAGACCAAAACGAAAATGGCCGTAGTGCTAGAAATTTTTCTCGTTACATCGACGATCTTCGTCAACGTGGCTCCCTGGCCGAAGGGGTGGTGCTGGACAGTGGGGGAACGCTGATCATTTCAGTTGATCGCCATGTTGATTCCAAAAATCTTCCGATTGACGTCTCTATTAATGACAACCTTATTCTTTCTTCCGCTCTGGCCTTTAAACTGGATGGGGAAGATGTGCTGCTGGTTACTAAAGATATCAATCTTCGTTTGAAGGCAGATATTCTTGGTGTTCCCGCCGAAGACTACGGCCAACTAGATATCGCGCTTGATGAGCTTTATTCCGGGCAAAGAGTTTTTGAAATCTCAGCCGAGAGACTAAAAGAGTATGAAGCCAGCCGTTTCCTGGCACTGGATGAAGATGAACAAATGGGAGTCTTCGCTAACGAATATTTTATCCTTCAGGAATTCCACAACCCAAGAAGACGATTGTTGGGAAGATTTCACCAAGGGAAAAAAGGAATTGTTCCTCTTATTTCGTTAAGAGAAGGCATTTGGGGAATTTATCCCAAAAACGTTGAACAACAATTTGCGCTTGATGCTTTATTAAATGATGAGATCGCTCTCGTTTCACTGGTCGGTAAGGCCGGAACGGGAAAAACGCTTTTAGCGATTGCGGCCGGACTGGAAAAAACAGTTGCTCAGGGAAAATACTCGAGACTACTTGTTTCTCGCCCCATTCAACCAATGGGACGCGACCTGGGATTCCTTCCAGGTGACGTTAATGAAAAGTTAGCTCCATGGATGCAGCCTATCTTCGACAACATGGATTTCCTTTTCAACCAAAACAGAAAACAGGCCGGAACTTCTTATGAAGAACTAATCAATCAAGGCATGCTTCATATTGAACCACTAACTTATATCCGTGGTCGCTCAATCCCTGGTCAGTATTTGATTGTCGATGAAGCGCAAAATTTAAGTCCGCATGAAGTTAAAACGATCGTCACCCGAGCTGGTGAAGGCACGAAAATCGTTCTAACTGGTGACTGTCAGCAGATCGATAGTCCGTATTTGGATGAAACCAACAACGGTCTTGCTTATGTCGTAGATCGCCTTAAAACGGAAGACATTATCGGACACACGACTCTTAGAGTGGGTGAGAGATCACCACTTTCAGAAGTGGCTTCAAAACTTCTATGAGTTTGGCATGAGCAATAAAAGCGATCCGCGTTTACAGAGAAAATTTTTACGTGCTCCCCTTAAATCAATTTGTCTTTATGTTGATGGGGAGCATGTCTTCAAAGCGCGCGTTCTCAATATTTCGGAGGGGGGGATACTGCTCTCTGAATTTCCCCATATTCCAGAAATAAATTCTCTTCCCTTGGCGATTGATCTGCTTCAATTTCCGAGACTTCAAGGTTTGACTCTTGATCAGCTTAAACATCTTAATCCCGAAGAATTTCCCCGCTCCATTTTAAAGACCAAAGCTCGCATGGTGAGAACTTTTGAAGGCCAGAGTCCGGTTGATAGAATTTTTGTGAATTTCATTGGCTGTGAATTTTTTAATCCCACCAGCGAATTTAAAATGGCCGTTTTCCAATACGTAGAGACATTTGCCAGAAATACGGTTTATCTTTTGAGTTTATTTGAATCGCTTGGAAATCGCACAGAGCAGTTGGAATTGCTTAGAACTGTAGCTCATCTTCTAGGCTATGACCGTCGAATGAAAATTCCTCTTCTGCGTGCCAAGGTTCTTCATGATTATCAAAGCCTAGAGAGTCTTTAAGCCATTAGTGGAGTTTATCTTCGATTTGTTTTTTTAGATCTTTTACCGACATCGCAAGATGTTTAGATTCTTTTTCCAGGCGATTAGTGAATTCATTCATGATCACGCGGGTTTTAGAAAAAAGATCGTCACCTTCATCACTTCTTTTAAGTTGATTCATAAGTTCATTAGACTCGTTCATCAGATCATTAAAGCTCAAAACCTTAAGGTAATCCGAGAAGCTCGCGTCTCTTTTTTGATTTTTCCATTGATCTAGGCTTACTAGATTTTCACTATCAGTATTCATTTGTTTTGATCCCCCAAAGATTTTGAACGTTATCTGCTAAGAGGCATGAATATTCAATTAAAGATTTTAGGGAGTGAAAAAATTACTTTGGCCGGGGGCGTTTTTCAGCAGCGGGGGAGGAGAGAAATAAATAGATTTCATAGGAGTAAAAGGAAGCCGCGAGTAAAGATCGCGGCTTCCCTGTAAAAAGCAGGAAATTATTTCAATTTATTGAAGTATTCTTGTGAACCTTTTGGATCTGGTTTCATGGTCGCAGCGCCTTTGGTCCAGCCGGCCGGACAAACTTCTCCGTGCTTAGCTGTGTATTGGTAAGCTTCCACCGTACGCAATACTTCTTCCACATTTCTTCCCACTGAAAGATTGTTAACTGTCGCAGTTTGCACAATGTTTTTATCGTCGATAACAAAAACTCCACGCAGGGCCACAGCATCGTCTGCCAGGACTTCATAATTGCGGGCAATTGACTTAGAAATATCAGAGGCCAGGGCATGGTGCATTTTCCCTAATCCGCCCTTATTTCGCTCCATATTGGTCCAGGCCAGGTGAGAGAAAGCTGAATCCACCGAACATCCAATCACTTCGCAGTTAAGCTCTTTGAATTTTGCAAGGCTGTCTTCGAAGGCCGTAATTTCTGTAGGGCAAACGAACGTAAAATCTAGCGGGTAGAAATAGAGAACTTTCCATTTACCTGCAAAATCTTTGTGAAAAGTGATGGGCTTAATTTCGCCATTGATAACAGCATCGGCCGTGAAGTCTGGTGCCGTTTTTCCGACTAATCTTGACATGTGTTTCCTCCGTAAAATTAAATTTATGTAGACAAGGTTTTTGACTACCCACTTTAAGATGAAAGGCGATTAAGAGCAAGGGGAAAAGGCGGCTTAAAAAGCTTAAAAATCTCGATATAACGCAGACTTAAGCCTTGCTAAAAATAGTAAAGAGAATAAGCTAAATAGTTAAAGATTTTGAAATCCTAAGCCGATTAGTTGATGAATTCAACCTAAGATGACTTACTTTACGTGGAGAAATGAATGGATCCTAAAGCCTATATCCCGAACCCTATCGTTATTGAGCAAACCGCTCGCGGAGAGAGACAATACGATATTTACTCGCGTCTTCTCCTGGATAGAATCGTTTTTTTAGGGACGGAAGTTAATGATACAGTGGCCAATTTAATCATGGCCCAAATGATGTTTCTTGAGCAGTCAGACGCTGAGGCTCCGATCCATTTTTACATCAATAGCCCGGGGGGATCGGTTTATGCCGGCCTTGGGATCTATGATATTATGCAACATATTAGCTGCCCGGTTTATACTTACTGCGTAGGGATGGCCGCTTCGATGGGCTCACTTTTGCTAACAGCAGGGGCCGCCGGCCATAGACATTCGCTACCGCATTCACGCATTATGATTCACCAGCCGTTGGGCGGAGCTCGCGGGCAGGCCAGTGATATCCAGATTCAGGCCAACGAAATCCAAGATCTAAAAACTCAATTGAATGGAATTTATATCAGACATTCAAGTTCTGGCATGACGATGGATAAAATTATTAAAGAAACTGATCGCGATAATTATCTCAGCCCTTCAAAAGCTATTGAGCTTGGATTGATCGATGTGATTATTGATAGAAGTGCAAATAAATTAAAAAAATAATCGCTAAAAGTGTCCAGATAAGGATTTAAAAAATGACAAAAGAAAAAGCAAATTTCGGAAGCGCTCTTCACTGTAATTTTTGCGGAAAATCACAGAAAGAAGTAAAAAAACTCATCGCTGGTCCTGGTTGTTATATTTGTGATGAATGTATCGAATTGTGTAACGATATTATTTTTGAAGATTCACAAAAAAGTAACACCAAATCAGTGGTCGACAACGTGCCAAAGCCTCATGAGATTAAAGCTCATTTGGACAATTATGTTATCGGCCAGGATCGAGCTAAAAAGATTATTTCGGTTGCGGTTCACAATCATTACAAGAGAATTTCTCATAAAAATGGTGACCCAAGAAAGACCGATGTCGTAGAACTTGCGAAATCCAATATTCTTCTTGCTGGGCCGACTGGATCGGGAAAAACATTGATTGCCCAATCACTTGCGAAGTTTTTAAATGTACCTTTCGCCATTGCTGATGCGACTTCATTAACTGAAGCTGGTTACGTAGGTGAGGACGTTGAAAATATTATTTTAAATCTTCTCCAAAACTGTGACTTCGATGTCGAACGCGCTCAACGCGGAATCGTCTATATCGACGAGATTGATAAGATTGCTAGAAAATCTGAAAACCCATCAATCACTCGCGACGTTTCGGGTGAAGGTGTGCAGCAAGCCCTTTTAAAAATCGTAGAAGGAACCATTGCTTCTGTTCCACCGAAAGGGGGACGTAAGCATCCGCAACAAGAATTTATTCAAGTTGATACAAAAAATATTCTCTTTATTTGTGCCGGGGCCTTCGTCGGTCTGGATAAAATTATCGAGAAGAGAATGACCAAGAGACCAATGGGACTGATTTCAGAAAAGACTGAAGCAGAACAGTCGGTCATTGAGAAACTAGGTGGAATTGAGCCTGAGGATCTTTCAAAATTCGGTCTGATCCCGGAATTTATCGGCCGTCTGCCAGTCAATGCCATGTTGTCTGAGCTTGATGAACAGGCGCTGGTTTCGATTCTGACAGAGCCAAAAAATGCTTTAACAAAACAATATGCAAAACTTTTTGAATATGAAGGCATTGAGCTTGAGTTTGAAGAGGCAGCTCTTAAAGAAGTTGCCAGACAAGCACTGGCCAGAAGAACAGGAGCACGCGGTCTGCGCGCCATCTTAGAGCAATCGATGCTGGATGTGATGTATGAAGTTCCTTCCAATGAAAAAGTTTGTAAGGTCATTGTGACTTTTGATTCGGTCACTGGAAAGGGTTCGCCTAAAGTAGTAGAGGGACCAAGAAAATCTTTTGCCCCAGCGGCCTCAACCTCCGCGGTGTCAGTGAAGAAAAACGTAGAGTCAGCTTAAGAATTTCATTTTAATTTTTAGAAGATCAGGCCTCCCTTTGGGAGGCTTTTTTTATGCCTAGCTGGCACAAATTGAATTTCAATAGGTTTGCGCTGAATTTAATGCGTCTTTTTTACTCGGCTATCGAACTCTGAAAAAAATTCAACTAACTCTTTCTTACAGCTTGCCCCTATGCAGAGGGATCAAATAAAACTAGAGCTTAGCTCAGTAACGCTTCTTTGATAAATAACAAGTCTTTGATTATTTTGATAAAAAAGCAATTAATGCCTTAACTTTTATTTTGACCACGAAAGCTTTTTCATGTCATGATTTTATAAGACCCTTCAGTTCCAAGGTGGCAATCAAGAAGTGATACCCACAGGAACCAGAGGATGTAACTAATAGTGCAGGAGGTACTATGTCGCAAGCCTGGTCAGAATCAAAGAAGTTCCCATTATTACCACTTAGGGACATGATTATTTTCCCGCATATGGTAGTACCTCTATTCGTGGGAAGAGAAAAGTCCATCTCTGCGCTTGAAGAAGCTCAAAGAAACAACAATGAAATTTTCCTGGTCACTCAAAGAGATGCGAGTGTCCTCAATCCGGATCGTGAAGATGTTTACGAAGTCGGTGTAGTGGTAAACATCATTCAGATGTTGAGACTTCCGGACAATACTGTAAAAGTGTTGATCGAAGGAAAGTATCGCGCACGTCTTAAAACTTTCGAATCAGGCCCTGAAGGCTATTTCGCTGAAGTTGATAAGTGCTCATCAGAAACTAAGGATCCAGTCACTCTAGAAGCTACCATCAGAAGCATCAAAGGAATCTTTGAACAGTATGTAAAGCTTAATAAGAGAATTCCTCCTGAGCTTCTCATGAGTATTTCTTCAATCACCGATCCTTCGCGCCTAGCAGATATCATGGTTGCGCATTTGACGATGAAGATTTCTGAAAAGCAAGAAATCCTTGAAGCAGTGGAAGTCGGTAGACGACTTGAACTTCTATTGGAAAAAATGCAGGGTGAAATCGAAATTATCAATGTGGAGAGACGTATCCGTACTCGTGTAAAAACGCAGATGGAAAAGTCTCAAAAAGAATACTATTTGAATGAGCAGATGAATGCGATTCAAAAAGAGTTAGGCCAAAAGGATGACGGAAAAACCGACATTCAAGAAATGGAAGAGCGCTTAGCTGCTAAGAAAATGCCTGAAGAGGCCCGTGAAAAAACATTTAAGGAATTAAAAAAGTTAAAATCAATGTCTCCCATGTCTGCAGAATCTGCAGTGGTGAGAAGCTACATTGATTGGATGCTTTCGCTTCCATGGAATGAGTACACTACTGATAACAATTCAGTTCCACGTGCTCGTGAAGTGCTGGACGATCATCACTACGGAATGAAAGACGTAAAAGAAAGAATCGTGGAGTACTTAGCAGTTCGTTCACTTCTTAAAGAAGAAGGAAAAGGAACTATTTTGTGTCTTGCTGGTCCTCCGGGAGTAGGTAAGACTTCAATCGCTAAATCTCTAGCTGAGTCACTGGGAAGAAGTTTTCAACGTATTGCCTTAGGTGGTGTACGTGATGAATCTGAAATCCGCGGACACAGAAGAACTTATGTCGGAGCGATGCCAGGGAAATTGATGATGGCGCTTAAAAAGGCCGGAACATCAAATCCTCTAATCCTTCTAGATGAGATTGATAAAATGTCTTCAGATATGCGTGGCGATCCAGCTTCCGCAATGCTTGAAGTATTAGATCCTGAGCAGAATAAATCTTTCTCTGATCATTATATTGAAGTTGAATACGACCTTTCGAAAGTTATGTTCGTAATGACAGCTAATGATCTTTCAAGAATCCCGGGTCCGCTAAGAGACCGTATGGAAATTATCCACATCGCTGGATACACTCCACAGGAAAAACTTGAAATCGGGAAGAGATATTTATTGAAGAAAGCTATTAAGGCCAACGGTCTAGTGGATCACGAAGTGCAAATGGGCGATACATGTATGATGGACATCGTACGTGGTTGGTCAAAAGAAGCAGGTGTTCGTGAGTTCGAAAGACAGTTGAATACCGTTGTAAGAAAAATTGCTACTGAAGTTGTAACTAAAGAAGTACCGGCAGGAAAAAAGTTCAACGTGACTTCAAAACAACTTCCAAAATACCTGGGACCTCGTCGTTACGATAGCACTGATATCGAATCGGGTTCACAAGTTGGATTGGTAAACGGTCTTGCTTGGACCAGTGTCGGCGGAGAGCTTCTTCATATTGAAGTAGTGACCGTAGAAGGTAACGGGAAGATCCAGATTACTGGGAAGCTTGGAGAAGTAATGCAAGAGTCAGCGAAAGCTGCTTTAAGTTACGTGCGATCAATCTCAGGACGTCTTGGGATTTCTCATGAGTGGTACAACAAGAATGATATCCATATCCACGTTCCAGAAGGGGCGACACCAAAAGACGGGCCTTCGGCCGGTGTAACAATGGTGACGGCACTGACTTCTGCGATTACCGGAATTGCGGTTCACCAGAACGTGGCAATGACTGGAGAAGTAACAATCAGAGGTCGCGTACTTCCGATTGGTGGGTTAAAAGAAAAACTTCTTGCTGCTAAACATGCAGGAGTTAAAACAGTTATCATCCCAGCGAAAAACGTGAAGGATCTAGCTGATATCCCGCAAGAGATTCAAGATGGATTGGAAATTATTCCATGCTCTCATGTTGAACAGGTTCTTAAAGTTGCTCTTGATCTAAACCAGCCAGAGAAATTCATGCAACTGGTGACTCCTACGCTTACAGTGGTTGACGGAGATCGTGGAATGGAAGTGGCTAACTAAGAATTTTATAAATTAAATGTAAAAAAAAAAGGGGACTCCGCAAGGAGTCCCTTTTTTTATTTAAAGGTAGTCAAGTTTATCCCAACTGGTGTTTTCCGGAATATCAATCGCCCTGATCTGATCGAGACTGCCAATCACTCTTTGAGAAAAGTTGTAATCGTAAATACTCTCGATAACAGCTTGGGCCCGCTCTTTGACTTTTTGATCTGCAATTTTATCTTTTATACCGCCGGCAATCGGATAGTCAAAGCTCTCTGGAATCGTAAAATTTGCACTAGGGTATTTTATAAAAACGGTAAAGGCCGAATATCCAAAATAGTGATACATCAAACTTTTTTCAACGAGCATTGCCAGATCTTCTCTCGGGGTAGAATAAGCATAGAGATCAGCGGCTCCATCATTTTTGAATTCATCAACAATAACATGGGCGCTGGTGTCCAGATCTTTTTGGGTCGCCGTTTCACCTTGAAATAATACGTCTCCCATTCGTAAAAGAACTTCAGACTTAAGGGTTGTCTTTAAATTTTGAGAGATAATCAGATTCTGGTCCCAACGTTTATCGGTAATGTCATAATAAGTTTTTGCTGTATCCATTTCTTTGGAGTTATAGAAACTTTTTGGAAAAAAATCATTGGCATGAGCGAGCTCGTGAAAGATCAAACGGATCATTTCTGGAGCTAGTTCATCATTGCTGCGGTATTTTTGTCGAGCGCTTGAGTACAATGATTTTGAATTCTTAATGTAATCGCTGCTATCACTAAACTGCAGAGTGTTTCCAAAATTTTCCCGGTAATCTCTATGGGGAGTTGCCACTGCTTTTTCTTCAGGTGTTTTCCAGAAATAGGAAGCACTTAGATAGATGGCCCCACTTTTGAAGGTATAAAAACTTGGGGTAATTCTCTCTGAAATAACAATGGCGTTAACTGAACCAAACATCACCAACGTTTCACGGGGCATGGTATTTAGAACGTGTCTGAACGTTTCAATATAGGCCGGTTTGCTGGACATGGTTTTGTTTAAGACGTCCTCTACTGTGATTTGCTCTTTTCCAATTCCAATCAGCGGAGAGTCACTGATGGGACATGAATTTTCCGCCTTATTAATAAAAGCACATTTTTTAATTTTATCTGCCTTGGGCTGCCAAGAATTATAAAGAGTGACTTCTTCTGGATGAAGGAAAAATTCTTCATTGGTGAGTAAGGCTTCCTCGTTGTGATCTACGGGGATCGAGGATTTTTTTGAACACCCAAAGGCGAAGGTTAAACTCAAGAGAATTAAAAGCGTGGTTGTATTTTTCATATGCACCTGTTAGTGCAAAAGAGAGTCCGGTTCTAAGTTGCGAGTTTAATGGGCTGAACCAGTGCGGAAGTAGAGCAGGTGTCTAAACAATGGACAGAAAAGGCATTAAAAAAGGGGCTTCTATTGAAGCCCCTTTTGGAGAATTAAAGACTAAGTGTACAAGCTGTATAGGTGCTTGCATCGTTTCCTTTGTGGTCCAAAAGAATTTGAGAAATTGAAAATTCAACTTCTGATGATTCATTAACGCTAACATTTAAAATTTTTGTTCCACCTTTTAGGTAGCGTGGGAAACTTAAGTTTTGAGTGGCCGAAATCTGACCAGTCACTTCATTGACTGAGTAGCTTGATGATGAATTAAGTAGAGCGAAGCCATCGTGAGAGTCATTTGCGTTGATGACCACTGTCACTGAATCAGCAGTTGTTTTAATTTGAACTAAACATTTTTGTGAGCCGTTGCTGCCAACATATTCTCCTGCTGGAAGGATATTATTAAAAGCTTCAGTAGCTGGAATTTTTGCCATTGCGACTGTGGAAAAAACTAAAGTTAATGCAATAAGAATTGATTTCATAATGGGGCTCTCCTGTAGGTCATTTGGGAGCAGGGTATATCGCAAAAAAAGAGAGGCTGCAAGCGTTATGAAAAACTTCTAAAATTCTACAATATGATCAATTTCAACCCGCAGACCGATTAAATCCCCGATACTATGATCGTGATGGCTTTGAATCAAAGAGAGAACTCGCAGACCATTATCGAAATCAAGGACATAGAGAAAATGGGAGCCTCGGAAAATTTTTTTAAAGATCCGGGCCTTTAAAGGGGAGTGATCGTCATGGGTAATGTCATCCGGCCGAATGAGAATACTACCCACCACCTGGGAGGAGAGATCTGGAAGATAAGGGCGCACCAAGTTTGAATCAACAATCACTCCTTCCCCGATAAAGCTGGCGACAAAAGGCGTTTGAGGAGAGTGATAGAGTTGATAAGAAGTGGAGAACTGCTCGATTTTTCCTTCTTTCATCACACCTATTTTATCGGCAAAGGAAAAGGCCTCGGTCTGATCGTGGGTGACGAGAATGGCAGTCATATTAAGTTGCTTTAAAATGCCTCTAACGTCTTCCGAGAGCTGATAGCGAAGTTCAGTGTCAAGATTGGAGAAGGGTTCGTCCAATAAAAGGATCTCGGGACTCTGGGCCAAGGCGCGGGCCAGGGCCACCCGTTGCTGTTGTCCCCCTGAGAGTTTATGAGGATAGAACTGGCTCCAGCTATTTAGTTGAGTGAGGTCCAGCATTTTTTCCAGCATCTTTTTTTGTTCAGCACTGCTTAAATGAGCTAAACCAAAAGTGATATTTTGGGCCACGGTTAAATGAGGAAAAAGCGCGTAGTCCTGGAAGACCATTCCGATGTGGCGCTTTTGGGGTTTGATAAAAGTATTGGTACCTAGCACCAGTTTTTGATTAAGAGTGATTTCACCAATGGCCCGCTCTTCGAGCCCGGCGATCACTCGCAAAAGAGAAGTCTTCCCGCAACCAGAAGGACCAAGCAGACAAGCAATTTCGCCGCGACGAAGTTCAAAATAAATATCTTTTAAAATATCTTTTTTCTCGAGCGTCAGTTGAATATTTTTGAGATGGATCAGGTTCTCGGGTGGGTTATTTGTCATGCTGTTTTTCACTTTGAATAAAAAGAATAATGGTGGGGATTAAACTTACCAGGATAAGAAAGAGGGAAGGAAGAGCGGCCCGCTCCCATTCGCCTTCTGAAGTCATTTCAAAGATTCGGATGGAAAGAGTTTCTTTACCGAAAGGTCTGGTCATTAAAGTTATGGGCATCTCCTTCATCACTTCCACAAAGACCATTAAGGCCGCCGTGAAAATGCCAGGTTTGATCATAGGGAGAATGGCCTTGATAAAATTTCTAGGACGTGAGTTTTGATTCATTCCTAAAACCATAAAATGAGAGTCGCTGATACGCAAAAAGGCAGCGGAGAGTGGAGAGAGTGAAACTGAAAAAAAGCGAATCACCAATCCAATAATCAGTGCAGCGATCGAGCCGGTAAGGATTTGCTGTCCCGGCGAGATGGCCTTTTCCAGCATATTAAGAAAAACAAAAACACCGACCGCCAGCACTGTGCCGGGAACCGCGTAGCCCAAAGAAGAAACGCTTTTAATAATGGTGGCAATTACCCCGGGATTTTTTCGAACAGCATTGGCCATCATGACGGTAAAAAATAAAAGGACCACAACCGTCAGGGAAGCAATCTGGATGGAATTAAACATAAAAGAAAAATAGCGTTGATCCAGATCTCTTTGCATCACTGAGATTGCCCATTTTAAAATCATCATGAAGGGAATAAAAAAGGCCAGTGAGCTGACCAGGCAAGAGAAGATGATCACCAAAAGACTTGGCAATGGAGCTAACCTGGCCCGGGATAAGGCCGCACTTCCTCTACCGATAGTGGTGAAGTGTTTTTTCTTATCGAGAAAATGATTCAGCACCATCAATAAAAAAATGGCACTAACTAAGATTGTGGCCAGTTGCTGAGCAGAGTTTAGCGAAAAAAGACCAAACCAGGATCTATAAATGGCGGTGGTAAAAGTAGTGTAGTTAAAAATGGAAACGGCTCCGAAATCTCCCACTGTCTCCATTAAGGTGAGAATCAGACCGGAGAAAATCCAAGGACGACTTAAGGGCAAGATGACTTTCAAAAATGTTTTAACCGATCCTAGTCCCATCATCTTTGAGACTTCCACCGCTCTGGCGCCCTGGCTTTCAAAGGCATTTTTAGAGAGCAGATAGACGTAGGGATAAAAGCATAAACTGAGCACCAATGAAATGCCGTGAAAATTTCGAATGCCAGGAAGAAATCCTGCCAGCCCTAACCACTCTCTTATCTGCAGCGACCAAATGCCGGTGACATCAAAAAGGGCCACGTAAACAAAGGCCATAATATAAGCGGGAATACTCATGGGCAGAAGAGCAATAAAAGAAAAAAACTTTCTGCCGGGATAATCATAAAAGGCATTAAAATAGGCGAGAGGAACTCCTATTAAAAGTGTTCCGATCGAAACTCCAAAAATTAATTTAAGGGTATTAAGCACTAGTTCCGGCAGCACGTAGGTTCTTAGGTGTTCCCAGATGGTGTAATCAATTCTTAAGAGTGAAGTGAAGATAATAAAAATGGGAATCGTGATAATAACGGCGATGAATAGACTGGTGAATTTTGAAAAGCTTAAAGATTTCATTTATTATCAGAGTGGTAAAGGCCAAAAAACCTTCACCACTCTAGCATAAATCTATTTGTAATGTACACGATCCATTAATTTCACGGCGCTCGCCTGAAGTTCTCCGGCACGGCTTACGTTAATGTAATTGGGTTTAAAGCTTCCCCAGGCCGCAAGCTTTGCACTGGGCTTAACTTTCGGGTTAACCGGGTATTCAAGATCCTCGTCAACTAAAAGATTTTGGGCCTTTTCGCTCGAGAGCCATTCAAGAAATTTCACAGCGCCTTTTTCATTCTTGGCATATTTGGTCACGCCAGCACCTGAAATATTAACGTGAACCCCTTTTTGCTTTTGGTTGGCCCAATACAGACCAACTTTAAGATCTGGTTTTTTATTTAATAATCGCCCGTAGTAATAAGTGTTGGCCAGACCAACATCACAAAGGCCCGCATCAATTGCTTCTAGCATTTTGGTATCGTCAGGAAAGACATCGACCGCTAAGTTTTTAACCCATCCCGCGACGATCGTTTCTGTTTTTTTCTCTCCCCATTCGGCAATCATCATCGCCACTAAAGACTGGTTATAGACTTTGTTAGAGGTTCTTAAGCATAAACGTTTATTCCACTTGGCGCTTGCTAGGTCTTCGTAAGTTGAAAGATCTTCAGGTTTCACTTTTTCTTTATTATAGAAGATAGTGCGCGCGCGAACTGACATTCCGAACCATCTATTTTTTGGATCGCGAAGATGGGCGGGAACATTTTTGTTAAGAATTTTGGATTCAATTGGTTTCAATAAATCTTCATTGGCCGCTTGCCATAGATTTCCAGCATCGACAGTTAAAAGAATATCGGCCGGGCCATTGGCCCCTTCTGTTTTTAGTTTTTGCATCAACGGACCTTCTTTATCCGTGACGAATTTAATATCGACCCCAGTTTCTTTTTTATAGAGGTCAAAGAGAGGCTTAATTAGTTGTTCATTTCTGGCGGTGTAGACCACAATTTCTTCTGCGAAAGCAGAGCTGCTGATCAAAGCTAAAAGAGTAAAAAGTATTTTCATCCTGTGCTCCTGGGATTGCTAATTTAGGGATGTTTACTTGTACAGTTTTAAGTTTGAGTAGTCAAACAATTAGCAATTTTTCTATTTTTGGCTTTTTTGAATTGACAGAGTTTCGAGCTTTTACTATTTTTACTCCACAACATTTGATAGAAATGGGAGTTTAGCTCAGTTGGTAGAGCGCTACCCTTACAAGGTAGATGCCGGGGGTTCGAGCCCCTCAACTCCCACCATTTTTATTCTAAAATTCTAATTAATTAATTAAGGCCATTTTAAATGGCCTTTTTTTTTGCCAAAAAATCAAAGACGGGTAAGGTCGGTTTCATTTGTTTTGTTTAAGCCCAATTTTTTTTCTATTTGCTGGAAGTTTAGGTGTAATTTGGTCATCGAGATTATCTAATCTTTCAAAAACAATTTTAAAGAGTTGATTTGTATTCTTTTTAAATTGTCCAACTTCCTCATTTAAGGAAGATTCCATTGCCAAAAAACTTCTCAATTTTGTAAATGTTCTCATGATGGAAATGTTAACCTGAATCGCTTCTTGGCTTTGTAAAATACTAGAGAGCATCGCCACACCATTTTCAGTAAATAAATATGGGGCATGTTTAAAAACGTAATTTTCAGAACTTACTTGGTCCAAGGTCGCAATTTGCGACCTTAGATCTGCCAACTCACTTAAATTAGGTTCTATTAAGAAATCACTGGGAAACCGAGCAATATTTCGCTTAACTTGCTCTTTTAATCGTTTTGTTTCCACTCCGTTTTTGTGAAAGCAATTGAGGGAGATGAGATATTTTTTAATATCGTTGAAAATAGAGAATGGAGCTAACAAGAAGAAGCAAAGTTGCGGCGGGAATTTCAAATTTTGATTAATGACAAAAGAGTCTTAACCGGTTTGGTCTTTTTTTTGCCCAAAAAAATATTTAAATTAAATTGGTTCTAATCAGGCGAATGGCCATGGCCAGAAGAATCGTTCCAAAAAATTTTCTAAGAATGAGGTTTCCAGTGATCCCTAATTTTTTGTCGATAAAATGGGAAGACTTTAAAACCAGGTAGACCACAATTAAATTGAGCAAGATACCCAGAATGATATTCACCCGGAAATAGACCGCATTGAGAGAAATGAGAGTGGTCATTGAACCAGCACCCGCGATCAGAGGGAAGGCCAGTGGTACAATAGGAGTTTGGATTCCTGACTGGTGATCGTGCTTGAAAATCACGATATCCAGCACCATTTCTATTCCCAACAAAAACATGATGAGACCGCCAGCAATGGCAAAGGACTGAACATCAACGCCGAATAACTGCAAAATGGATTCGCCGATAAAGAGAAAAGCAAATAGCAGTAAACCAGAGATGATGGTAATTTTAAAACTATCCAGGGACAGATGTTTTTTTTTCAAATCGATAATGAATGGAATTGAACCCAGGATATCAATCACTGCAAAAAGAATGAGGGTTACCGAAAAAGTTTCTTTTAAGCTGATGTCATTTATTAAGTTCATAATTTGTCTTATATCAATATTTTGAGTTGATGCGACTAAGAAATATTAAGCAGTGTAAAAAATACAGAGCGTCTGTTTTTAATTATCTATGCGTTCAAGCTTTGGTATTTCCTTAGAAAATATTTTTCGAGGGGAAAACTGATGAATACTAAGCATGCGCTCGTATCGAGTGGTTTGGGGATTTTGTTCTTGTTAACTGCGCTTCCTGCTATTTCTGATACTCATTTTTCTGTCACTCAAGAATTAATCATTCCAGTGGATGCCAAAAATAAAATCGTGGGTGTCAGAATCGCGGATATCGTTTCAAGTTACCCGTCGTTGATTCCCGGGCTGGCGAATGTTGCTGAGATTGTAAAAAAATCGCCGGAGAGTTTCTTTAACCAAAATACGATTGATGTGCTCCACGATGTTTTTATGGCAAAAATGCCTGACGTTAATGGCCAACAAGTGACACTTCATCTGGTTGGATTTGTAAAATACAAAAACCAAAGCCTCAACTTTGAAAAAGTTACGATCACTTATGATATCGGGGCCAAGAAGCTTTCGGATTTAAGCATTCAGACCGAAACCATTTATTCCTTGAAAGATATGGTCTTTAAGATCAGTGTGGGGCTGGTTGATCGTAAGTTGATCATCGAGGATTCACTTAAAGATATAAAACTTGTCTTCCCAATTGGGGTTGGTTCATTTGACTTAGGGGTAATGAATGAAGGCGAGGTCTCGCTTGTCACTCCACGATTTAAACGCGGATTTATCGATCAAAGAGCAGTTATTTCGAAAAGAGAAAAGCCTCGCTATTTTGCAGGATTGCCTTTTATTAGAATATTAAAGGGCAGTGATTTAAAATCTGATTCAACCGCCATTGGATTTCATATCGAAATCAATGATGGTTTCGTGCGCGGATTTGATTCTCACGGCTGTATGAGACTTCGAGAAATGGACTTGATGGCCTTCCATGACCTGATCATCTTTGGTGATGAACAACAAACTCCGATTACGGTTAATTACCGCACAACGGATCCTGCCGATCACCCGGCGCCAAAAAGAAATAAAACCTTTAAGACTATTTTAAATAGAGGAAGTGCTGAGAAGCCTTTCTTTATTTACGACCGGGATAATCTGGTGCAGATGACTTATAAAGAAAACACTGAAGCGCCGCTGGCCCAATTGATTGATCAAAAGGCCGATCATTATTACGATCTATTTAACTACGAAACTTCTGAGCAAATGGCCGAACAAGATGCTCGCCGTAAAAATGAGTGTGATGCAAAAGTCATGCGCGGAGAGCTTAAGTCTGATAAGAAAAAATATCAGGCGTGTCTGGACGAAGGCAAGCGAGAGGACTCAATGAAAGATAGAATTTACCGAAAATATATGGGCATTGATAATATTGTTTTTGGCTCAGAAGATTTGTTCTAATTAAAAAAAAGATAACGGGCCCCCATAATAGCGGGCCCTTTATTTTTCAGCGAAATTTCTAAGGAACCAGATGCTCCGGTGTAAATGAAAGCGGCATCAAATCACTAAATTTCATTTTTGTTTCATGACCTGCTTCATTGCCAATAATCACTTCTAAATTTGAATCAGCAAATTCACTCATTACCTGACGACACATTCCACACGGTGGCCATCCCTCTTTGGTATAGACATAAATTTGGGTCAGTTTCATTTTTTTATCCGAAACCGCCTTGAGAATCGCTACTCGCTCGGCACAAATTGTTCCGCCGTAGCTGGCATTTTCAACGTTGCATCCGGTGTAAACTGATCCGTCACTGGTTACCAGCGCCGAACCCACCATCGCTTTGGAGTAAGGTGAATAAGCATTTTTCGAGGCATCCTGAGCAAGTTTTCTTAGTTTTGTTATTTCCATCGCTATTTCCTAAATTCGTCCAAATTTTTCAATCGAATGGTTGAGTAGGGCAGTGAAGTGATCCATTGCCTTGAGAGCTTCGTGTTTAATGTCTTCATGTTTTAAAGTCTGCTCTACAATTCCGGCACCCATGTTGGTGACACAACTGATACCACAAACTTTCAGACCCATGTGATTGGCAGCGATGGCCTCAGGCACAGTGCTCATGCCCACCATATCTCCACCCAGGATCCGAATCATTTTAATTTCGGCAGGTGTTTCATAAGTCGGTCCCAAAACTCCGGCATAGACACCTTCTTTCAAAGTGTAGCCCAGGCTTTTCGAAACGGATTTCATAATGTTGTTTAATTCCAGATTATAGGTATGAGACATATCGGGAAAGCGTGGCCCCATTTGATCGTTGTTTGGTCCGACTAAGGGATTTCTGCCCATCAAGTTGAGGTGGTCAGTGATCAAAATTAAATCTCCCGGATGATAATTTAAATTAACACCTCCGGCAGCATTGGTGAGAATCAGGGTGCTGATGCCCAAAGTTTTCAAAAGTCTTATCGGAAAAACGACTTCTTCCAATTCAAGACCTTCATAAGCGTGAAAGCGTCCCTGAAGAATGGCCACATCCACTCCCTGAACTTTACCCAGAACTAATTGACCAGCGTGTCCTTCGACCGTCGTTTTTTTAAAATGGGGAATGTCGTTGTAGGGAATGATCGTTTTCTCTTTTATTTGATCAACAAAGGCACCAAGCCCGGAGCCGAGTACGATTCCGATTCGAGGTTTGGTCGAATTGATGGATTGAATGTATTGAGCGGCTTTATTTAATTTTTGGTCCATATAGATTATCTCGGTTTATCGTTTTTTGTTTTTGGTCTGGTTATTAGTGGTGGCCGTTTTTTTAGCAAGCGATTTTTTAGGTGCAAATTTGGTTTGAACTTCTATGATCAATTTCTTTTTTGCTCTTGGCTTCGTGGCCTGAATGATAATATCTTTCTTGGTCATTGCCAGCGAGATCTCTTCAGCGATTGCCATTTGATTGTGATGGCAATGAATGACTACAAGCACTTCACCTTTTTTAACTTTATCGCCAATTTTTTTATTCATCACAAAACCGACTGCAAAATCGATTAGATCGTCAGCTTTTTGTCTTCCGCCACCGAGACGGACGCAGTGAAGTCCAAGGGCCTTACAATCCATCTTGGTGACAAAGCCCGTTTTGGTGGCCTTCACCTCGTAGGTCGATGTGGTTGTTGGCAGCAGAGAGTAGTCGTCAATTACACGTGCATCTCCACCCTGCTGTTTAATGAAGTCTCTGAATTTTTCCAAAGCAGCACCAGACTCAAGCGCTTCGCTGGCCCGTTTAATTCCGTCTTTGTGAGATTTCGCCAGACCGGCAAGATAAATCATTCCTCCGGCCAGAGAAACAGAGAGTTCCGTAATATCATTGGGACCTTTATTTTTCAGCGTTTCAATACTCTCGATAATTTCCAGTGAGTTTCCAACCGCGCAGCCTAGAGGCTCAGACATATCGGTGATCATGGTCATCATATTTTTATTAAAGCGCAGACCTGTTTCGCGAATGCTGGCGGCTAATTTCTTGGCATCACTCAACTTTGCCATAAAAGCACCGTTGCCCGTTTTGACATCCATCACGATTCCCGAAGCGCCTTCCGCCAGCTTTTTACTCATGATGGAAGCAGTGATAAGCGGAATGGATTCAATAGTGGCAGTGACATCTCTTAGCGCATATATTTTTTTGTCGGCCGGAGCGATTTCGCTCGTCTGACCAATCATAACCAATCCGCGCTCATGGAGAAGAGTTTCAAAATCATTGAGCGAAATATTTGTTTTAAAACCACTGATCGATTCAATTTTATCAACCGTTCCCCCGGTATGGCCCAAACCACGCCCGGCAATCATCGGAACTTTTACTCCACAAGCGGCGGCGATGGGGGCGAGGATGAAAGAAGTTTTATCACCAACTCCTCCGGTCGAATGCTTGTCGATATAAATAGGGTCGGGAAAGTTGAGAACTTTACCTGAGTAAAGCATGGCATCGGTAATAGCCGCCGTTTCATTTTTGTCGAAGCCATTTAAGTAAATGGCCATCAAAAGCGCGCTCATTTGATAGTCGGCGATTTCACCGCTGGTTAAACCATCGATGAACCATTGGATTTCTTCTTTGGTAAGTTTTTCTTTATCTCGTTTCTTTTGTATAATATTATAAGCAGAGTAAGATGATTTCATGAGTGAGCTCTCGTTTTGATTTCAGAATAAGTTAAAGGATAATTAAGAGAGCCAGTGTATTCAAAAGACCGACAAAAATCAAATTAACGCGAGACAAAGACGATGTTTATGACCTTAAAAAAATATTTTTCTACATTCCTTGTTTTGTCTGCAGTGGCCCTCGCCCGACCAGAAGCTGCGATGGCCCAGGCCGAGGGGACTTCTGGCTTCGTAGATGATTCCTTAAAAGATATCTCCATTGTTTTGGGAGCGGGAACTGCGGGGGCAATTTTAGGGCTCTCCACCCTGTCGTTTGTTAATAAACCTTCAGAGCATACCAAGAATATTGCCGTGGGCGGGGCTATTGGCATTGTGGTGGGAGTAGGGATTGTTATTTTTTCTCAGGCCACTCGCTCCACCGCGGTGATTGGCACTCGCGCGCAGGTTCCATTGAACCCCTTAAAGTCAGAAGCGCTTGCCCGCCACGAATTTTCGGATTATAAAATTGCACAGGCTTATCTCAAAGTTCCCCATATCGGCTATCATTTCAGCTTCTAATACGGAATTAATTTACTCCATTATTGCGTTAGATGAATAGCGCCATTCTATGCCCTTTGAAACAATGGGTAAGCTTTGATAGACTCAAATAGATTTATATTTTAAAGGATTTATTTAATGGCCAAGCAACTTATCATCAACCAGACACTCAATGAGTGTCGGGCGGCGCTTATCGAGAATGGCGAAATTCTCGATTTCCTAATGGAGCGCTCACACGATCACCGTCCCGAAGAAAATCGCGTCGATTTCCCGTTTGTCGGAGATATCTACAAAGGAAAAGTGGTCCGAGTTCTTCCCGGCATGCAGTCCGCTTTTGTCGACATTGGCTATGAAAAGGCCGCCTTTCTTTATGTGGATGATGCCTATATTCCCACCATCGAAGAGCAACGGGATATGGCCGAAAAAAGCCGTCGATCGTTGGAAGAAAGCCAAAGACAGGGTGAAGTTATTCCCGATGAATTGAGCACCTTATCCGAAGCAGTCAACATGCGTTTTCGTCCGGATATCAGCATCGAATCTTTTTTGAAAGAAGGGGATGAGGTTTTAGTTCAGGTCGCCAAGGAGCCAATTTCCACCAAGGGCCCGAGAGTCACTCGTCATATTACCTTTGCGGGAAGACATATTGTTTTTATGCCCTTTATTGAACACACCGGTGTTTCAAGAAGAATTGAAAGCGAAAAAGAACGTGAGCGGCTAAAAGAAATTTTAGAAACCATTCGTCCGGACGGAACAGGCGTTATTGCCCGAACTGTAGCAGAAGGGCAGTCGTATAAAACCTTAAAGTTTGATTACAATATGCTGGTTAAAATTTGGAAGGATGTTCAAAAAAGATCGGAAAAGGCCAAAGCGCCTTACGTGGTCCATCAGGATTTAAGTTTTATTCAAAGAGTGCTGAGAGATATTACCGATGAAGACGTTGATGAAATCGTTTTAGATTCAAAAGAAAATCTCAAAGATGCTGAAAAATTTGTTCAAAAATTTCTTCCGACCATGAAGGGAAAATTTAAATATTACGATGAAGAAACGACTCCTATCTTTGAAAAATTTGGAATAGATCTCGAAGTCGAACGCGCGATCGATAATAAAGTTTTTCTGAAATCGGGAGGCTCACTCAATATTGATCAGACTGAAGCTTTGGTTTCGATTGACGTCAATACCGGGAAATTTGTCGGCCGAAAAACGTTTGAAGAAACGATTTTAAAAACCAACCTTGAAGCCGTGAAGGAAGTTGCTTATCAACTTAGACTGCGTAACTGTGGCGGTATCATTATTATCGATTTCATCGATATGGAAAAAGAAGAAAACCGACATATTGTTTACAACGCCCTTTTAGAAGCGTTGAAAAAAGATCGGGCCAAAACCAACGTGCTTCCTATTTCGGGGCTTGGCCTGGTAGAGATGACTCGCAAACGAACAAGAGATACCTTGTCGCGCATAATGTGTGAGCCCTGTCCCTATTGCGAAGGCACCGGTCGGGTAAAATCCACGCTGACGGTCTGTTATGAATTGATTCGTGAACTCAATAGAGTGCTGGCCAAATCAAAAGGGACGAAAGTTTTTATCTACGCCCACCCAGAAGTCACTGCGACCCTGACAAGTGAAGATTTTGATTTGATCGAAACGCTGGAAGAGGCCCATGGCAAATCAATCCAGATTCGTTCTGAAAACAATTATCACATCGAGCAGTACGAAATCTTTCCCCAAGAGTTCTAAAATCCCTTGAAAGATCAATGGGTTACTGCGTCCTAAAGGACCAATCTTGCGATTTCCCCTCTTTACATGGCCCCTGCCCTTTTGATAGGGTGGGGCATCTAAAATTGGGAGGAATCTTATGAAAATTCTATTGGCCTTAGTTTTATCTTTAGCGGCCTTAAGTGCGGTGGCATTTGAGAGCAAACCGACAGCTACCGAAAAATTCAGAACATATCTTCCCGTCGGCTATTATTTTGGTCAAGATGATCAAGGTTTGGATTGCAGAGTGTCGGTGTCAGAAGTTAATTTTCCTAAAAAAGATATTCTAGTTAGAGTAGTATCGGCCAAGAATAATCTGGCCAAACTAGTGGAAGAAGATTCTGAGTTTTATTTCCGTGATTATAAAAAAGAATTCATTCAAACCGAACGCAACCAGATTGGGGCAGATGCTTCCTATTATGTAGAGCGAATTGTGAGAACGACGATTGCCTCAGATAACAGACGTTACGTGGTTGTGGCCTATACTGTTGTTCTTAATAGAGGCAGAGAGAATCAAGTGGCCGAGTGTGTAGTTAATTTTTAGTTTTTAGTTTTATATTTTCTTATGAAAAAGCCTGCCATTTTTAGCAGGCTTTTTTTTGTCCTTTTTAAAAATCAACCTATTAACTAATCTTATCTTTTTCCCCATGTTGCAGCATCATCTTGAGCGTTGAAAAGTACGTAAAATAGGCGTATAAAGAGGTGTGAAGTGAAGGTGATCTATACAAGATTGGCCAGGAAGCAAATAGATAAATTGCCGAGGCATATTCTTTATAAATTAAAATTTTGGTTGGATTTAATAGGCGAGATCGGACTCGGTGAAGCCAGGAAGTATAAGGGCTATCACGATGAGCCGCTAGTTGGTAGAAGGCAAGGAGAGAGATCGGTCCGACTTTCTAAGGGATACAGATTAATATATCAAGAACTCCAATGTGAGTTTTCTTGTTTGATTGAAGTTATAGAGGTTAATAAACATGACTACTAAAAATAAAAAACTTTATTTGGGATTGTTTTTAAAAAGTCATCGGCTAGGTGAAGAATTATCGCAGAGTCAAATGGCGAAGATTTTAGGTATATCCAAGCAGCGCTTGAGTGATATTGAAAACTCTAGAGGGAATGTGAGTATCAAGCTCTGTCAAAAATTTGCAAGGAAGCTTGATCTACCGGCCGAATGGTTGGTAAAACTTGCAATTCAGGAGCAGTTGAATAAAGCGAATTTGGCCTTAAAGGTAGTGTTGGCATAAAAAGGCCCGCTAAAAAGCGGGCCGCTATTAATTAAGATTTTACAATGAGGACATGACCCGAGATTTCGTCACTGAGTTCAATGTTGATGGCCGAATCAGCTGGAATAAACTTAAATCTGGCCAAGGTTTGATATAGACCAGCGGTAATTTGTTTAACTTCTTCCGCTGCTTTTATTTCTTCCAGGGTATTTGCAAGAGTTTGACCCTCGACATATTTTCCGAGCTTAGGATCTTGCATAATCGCAGTAAATTCAGGAGTTCCAAAAAAGAAAATTTTGATCTTATCATCAACTTTAAGATTTACAGTTTTTCTGAGCTTTTGAATGTGACTCACTAATTCGCGTGCATTCCCTTCGTCGATTAATCCTTTGTCTAGTTTGGTGTCGATATCAATTGAGATGAAACGATTACTCATCGCCTCGGTTCCCGTTTTTGCTTCTCTAAAGATCAAAATTTCTTCCGGCGAGAAGTTCACGCCTTCAAGCGTGATCGATTCTTTTTCTTCGAGTTCTGCTAATTGGCTAGAGTTTAGTTTTTCAATCAACGCTTTGTATTTCCCCATATCCTTGCCTAGTTTTTTACCGAGCAGCGGAAGGTTTGGTTTAGCGTAGAGAGTGATGAACTTTTCTTCAGCCGTATCAAACTCGATGTTTTTAATATTGAGTTCGGTTTGAATATAGTCCGAGAGCTTTTTTATTTCGTTCAAAAGTTTTTGGTCTTTATGAATGATAGTCAATCTCGCCAGTGGCGTTTTAACTTTTATCTGAACCTGATTTCTTTTTTGTCTTCCCAGAAGAATAATCTGTTGCATTCTTCCCACTGCTACTTCCAGATCACTGTTGATCAAAAATTCGTTAGGAAGAGGGTATTCACATAAATGCACCGACTGAGCTTCAGACGGATTCATCTTGCGAAGTTCCTGGAAAACATATTCTGAAAAGAATGGAGCAAAGGGTGCCATCGAAATGGTTAATTCGCGAAGAGCGGTATAAAGGGTCGAGTAGGCAGCACATTTATCATCGGTTAATCCGTCTCCCCAGAAGCGAGCGCGGTTTAAACGAATATACCAGTTAGTCAGGTCTTCAATGAAAGTAAATAGCGCCGGTACCACATTGTAGAGATGGTATTCTTCCATTTCGGTGGCAATGTTTTTCTTCAGAGTTTGCAGATTAGAAAGCAGCCAGCGATCAACAATATTGTCAGAGATTTTAAAGTTATTGACCGGAGACCAGCCATCGACTTCGGCATAAGTTTGGAAAAATTTGAAAGAGTTCTGCCATGGCAAGAGCGCTTTTCTCACCATGTCTTTGACACCGGTGTCGGTAAAACGTTGTTCTTCGGCCTTCACTAGTCCGGAATTGATTAAATAGAGTCTAAGCGCGTCTGCACCAAAAACTTCCATCAACTCATCCGGAGCGGTGTAGTTCTTTAAACGTTTACTCATTTTTTTTCCGTCTTCGGCCATGACGATGCCGTTGACGATAACATTTTTAAACGCTGGTTTATCAAACAGGGCAGTTGATAAAACGGTTAGGGTATAAAACCAGCCACGAGTTTGATCGAGACCTTCGGCAATAAATTCTGCCGGGAAACCTTGCTCAAACATTTCTTTGTTTTCAAAAGGGTAGTGCAATTGAGCGTAAGGCATAGAACCTGATTCAAACCAGCAGTCGAGAACTTCTGGAATTCTGCGGTAAATTCCTTCTTCGCCTTCGTGGGTAAAAGTTAAATGATCAACGCTCTCTTTATGGAGGTCGGTGACTTTGGTTCCCGTGCGTTGGTAGAGATCGTCAATCGAGCCAATACAAATGCGGTTGTTGGTTTTGTCGTTGATCCAGATGGGAATTGGTGTTCCCCAAATTCTATTTCTGGAGATTGACCAGTCACGAGATCCTTCCAGCCATTTACCGAAACGACCTTCTTTAATATGTGAAGGCGTCCAGTTGATTTGGGCATTGGAATGTAACAGACGATCTTTTATTTTTTCAACACTGACATACCATGAGGGAATCGCTTTATAGATCAGTGGTGTATCGGAGCGAGGGCAGAATGGATAAGAGTGGACCAGCACTCCTTGATCATAAAGTTTGCCTTCATCTTTTAATTTTTTAATGATGTCTTTATCGGCGCTCTTAACATGCACGCCTGCGAAGTCGGTTACTTCTGCCGTAAATTTTCCAGCGTCATCTACCGGACATTCAATCGCCGAGATGCCAGCTTCTTTCATGACTCTATTATCGTCTTCCCCAAAAGCGGGAGCGATGTGAACGATACCTGTACCGTCAGTGGTTGTTACATAGCCGTCGTTTAAAACGACAAAAGCACCAACTGCAGCGTCTTGTTTAAAATAAGGAAAGAGTGGCTCGTAACGAAGACCTTTTAATTCTGCCCCAGTATGAGTGGAAAGCGTTTCGTAATTTCTTTTTTTGGAATAAGCTTCCAGTCGGTCTTTAGCGATAATAAATTTTAGGTCTTTATCTTTATCATGCACTTTTACATATTCAATTTCCGCTCCCATACACAGCGCCAGGTTAGAGGGGAGGGTCCAGGGAGTTGTGGTCCAGGCAGCGATATGAAAGTCTTGATCTTTAACTTTGAATAAAACAGTGACCGCCGGATCTTGCACGTCCTGGTAGTTGGAAGAGGCTTCAAAATTTGAAAGAACAGTTCCCAGAGCGGTTGAAAAAGGAACGACTTTTGTTCCTTGATAGATAAGACCTTTGTTCCAAAGCTCGCTGATAACCCACCAGACAGATTCCATGAAATTGGCATCCATCGTTTTATAATCATTTTCGAAATCAACCCAACGGCCGATTCTGGTAATGGTGCGCTCCCACTCAGAAGTAAAGCGCTGAACAATGGAACGGCATTCGTCGTTGTAGCCTTTGACCCCAAATTGTTTGACAGCGTCTTGAGCTGACATGCCCAGCTTCTTGTCGATTTCGTGTTCGATCGGAAGACCGTGACAGTCCCAACCAAAACGTCTTTCCACATAACGCCCTTTCATGGTGAAGTAGCGTGGAACGATGTCTTTTAAAGTTGAGGCGAGTAAATGTCCGTGGTGGGGAAGACCGGTGGCAAAGGGAGGCCCATCGTAAAAAATATAAGGTTTATTGCCCCTGGTGTTCTCCAGCGTTTTTTGAAAAATTCGTTCCTTTTTCCAAAAATCGAGAATTTTGTGTTCTGTTTTTACAAATGAAAATGAGGTATTTTCTGATTCATTTACTTCAGTATTGTCTTCAGTCGACACGCGTTTACTCCTTGGGGGTGATCACAGTGGGAAATATTATCACTCCTGGCGGGAATTGAACAGTAAGAAGCTACACTTCTCAGGGGCGTTTGCCGATTAAGAGGCATGAAATTCGCTCCACCTAAAGTACTCCTTTTGGCCGTCCTCTTGGTCCTCTCTATTTCCTTGGGCAGAGCTCAAGAAGCTTCTTTGTTTAAAGATCAAAAAAACAGCGCGACCAAATGGGGCGAGGTCAATATCTTGTCCTTTCTTTCCTTCAAAGAATGGAAAGACCAAAGTGATGAACGCGATCAGGTCCCGGAATGGGAAACTATTGTGCGGGAGCGCAACAACCGGGAGCTGGTGGGGCGTTTTGTTCAGTGTGTAGGCAATTGTCGCCTTGACCGGGGAAGTAGCTTTTTTAACCCCAATTATCGAACGGCGGTTTACGAAGGTGATGAAATTCAGACGCTGGGTGAGAGTTATGCCTGGATTTTTTTATTCGATGGCACGATGGTCAGACTCTCGCCGGAATCCTCCATCAATTTCAACGAACTCAATATTGGAGTGAAGGAAAATTTTCTAAACGTCAGAGTCAATGCCGGAAATATTTTATGGCTCTCGCGCAGTGAAGCTTTGTTTGAAGAGATCAATACTCGCGAAACAGATGTTTTGTTTTTGCCGTCGGTGATCTACGAGGCCCAGGCAATTCCCGATAGAAAAGGCTATGATGAAAATAATCTGATCGAAATGCTGGAAGAAAAGCAAACGGTTCTCAATCAATTTAAGAATTTAAATGCTCTGATTGAAAAAAATAATAAACGGACCAAGGGTAAACCAACCTATGCTTTCATCGTCATGCCTAATCTCACCCTGATGGGCTATAATCCCAGTCTGGAAATTGTGAGTTTATTAGGGGGAAAAACCTATTTTAAAAAGCGCTCTCCGCAATTTTTGGGATTAAAAGATTCAACTGAGGAAGAAGATGTTTTAGTTCAGATGCGCGGTTTTGAAAATAATGCTCTTACTCCCATCGAGTCCGACAAGTGGCTGGTGGTGGACGATAAAGGCAGAAGTCTGGTAACTGCCGAAGAGCATACCTACTGGCTGTCGATGGGGGAATTTATCACCAAACACATTCCGACCTTGATGGTATCGCGGGAGCTTATGCTGGCAAGATATTCTGATTTTGCCTTTCGTGAAAAATACGATCCGAAACTGCTGGCCAGTGAAGACGGCTATCGTCTTTGGGGGCCGTTGCAATCCGAAAAGTCTGAGAAGCCAGCGGGCAAAAAGGCAGACCTCGAAATTCGACTGGATTTCTTGAAGGAATATTTCAGACGAATCGAGACCACCAATCTTCTGGTCTCCTCGCACTTTAGCGAACGACTCAAAGAGCGGGGAGAGTCACTCAAGGCGATGGAGTATGGGAATTATTTTTTTATCAAGGCGATTAATAAATATTATTCTTATGAAGACTATTCTGATGAAGTGGAAACAGGTATTGTCTTAAATTCTAAAACCAAAGCTTTATGGAAGCGGATGCATGGAATTAAATAAAAAAAAATTATCTCTCATCTTGGGAAGTCAGAGTCCTAGAAGAAAAGAACTTCTTTCATGGATCAATGTCCCCTATACCATCAGGACGGCCGACCTGGATGAAATTTCAAATGAAACAGATCCGGCACGCGTGGCGGTTGATCTGGCCTCTCAAAAGGCCCGTGCAGTTTTTGATAAAATATCGACCGAAATGGAATTTCCCTTCGTTATTTCATCAGACACAATCGTGGTGCTGGATGGAAAAATTTATGGAAAGCCCAAAGATAGAGCGGAAGCACAAACCATTTTGAGTGAGCTTTCTGATCGCACCCATCAGGTTATCACCGGCGTCAGTTTTCTCTTTAAAGATCTTGAGAGTGAAAAATCGCGAGAGCATCTTTTCTATGATTCAACCGAGGTCACGTTCAACGAAATTACTCCCGATTTGATGGATGCTTATTTGGCAACCGGAGACTCGATGGACAAGGCGGGAGCTTACGGCATCCAAGGACCGAGTTTAACTTTTATTTCCAAGGTTAACGGAAGTTATTCCAACGTGGTTGGCTTTCCGCTTGATAAAATCGTCAATGAATTAAAAATTATTCTGGGCGAGAATTGGAGAAAACATTTTTGATCAATGACCTGTTGCTACTCTTAAAATCAAAGAACTTAAAAATTGAAACGATGGAAATGAATGCTTCGGCCGTCATTTTTGCTTTTGATGTTTGGGCCAAGCCAGGTGCTCGGGTGGAAAAAGTTTTTGTTTCAAAAGAGGGAGTGCTGATTGTTCAAACGCGCTCAAAACCGGTGGAAGGGGAAGCTAATAGCGCCATTATCGAAGTTGTTTCTGATCTATTGGGTGTGCCCAAATCAATGGTCGAAATTATGCGCGGTGAAAAATCCAGACAGAAAAGAATTAAAATCAGACTGGAACTCACCGCGAATAAAAAAGAATCTTTTTATTCCAAAAAATTTATCGAGATCGAAGTCCAAGAGGCTTAAGACTAAGGTTCTTTTTTACAGAACGATTTGGTCTTAAACTTAACGGTTTAAGCGCATTGCCTTTTCGCTCTTCGAGCTTGGTCGACATTTTCTGTGCTGAATTTGAGGTTGCAGTGGTCGGAATCGTTTTTAGGGCGTTTTGATTTTCAGTGTTCATGATTGTCCTCTTTGTTTAATAGTTGTCGTGGTTTTTTAAAGCCTTGTAGGGCAACCTTTCCAACCATTAGCAGAGAGACGCAATCTCCGTGCAGTGGGTTTTTAGAAAAGCTACCTAATTTTTAAAGTAGTCTTCAATACCTTCTCCTTTACATTTTATTCCCGATCGAATCGCTATGTCTTATCGGAAATAACTGTGAATTCTTAAGCCTATTGTAGCACGGTCCCTGCTTTATTTCCACCGGGGGAGATTGGGCAAAGTTTGTCCGTTCGCGCAGTGTTGTAAATCATTGATATATAGGGCATCCTAGACTTTTAGAACGTGTATTTTTTGCCTTCCACCAGAGAGCTCTTATGCAGCGGCACTGCCAATTATTGTCCCTAATGCTTAGCTTGTTTGCCATGTCTTCATGTTCCGTCAATCGGCTGGCGGTCTCAGCTTCCTCCAGTTTGCTTTATGAGGCCAGTAGTGAGGCGCAAGCAGAACCCAATTATGAAGTCTTTAAAAGTGGAGTTCCGGCCAATCTAATGCTGATGGAAGGACTGTTGCTACAAGACCCTGAAAACCGGGATATTCTACTGAGCCTCGCCAAGGGTTATGTGGGAGTGGCCTTTGCCCTCAACGAAACAGAGATGTTGAACGAAGAGTGGAGTGAGGCGAAATCTGAGATGGGAAAATCTCAGGCCCTGATGAATTACACCCGCGGTTTTAATTTCGGGCTTCGTTATTTACGAACACAAAAAATTGAATTCACTGATTTACTTGCTCGCATGAATGAACTTCAAGGCATTCCTCATTTACTGGAGAAGCGCCTCTCGCATGACAAAAAAGATTTGGAACTGGTCTTGTTTACGGCCCAGGCCTTTGCTGCCTTAATCAATTTGCAAAAAGATAATATCTCTCTGGTTGCTCAGCTTCCCGCTGCCAAAGCGATGTTCGACTGGGTTTGCATGAAAAAACCTCAAATTAATTACGGAACGTGCGATATTTTTTATGGTGCTTTCGAAGCAGGGAGACCTAAAATGCTGGGGGGAAATCCCGAGAAGGGAAAAGAAATTTTTCTTCGCGCCATCGAGAATCATCCCCACAATTGGCTGATCAGAACAAGTTATCTGCAATATTATCTGATTCCTCAAAATGACAAAGAGGGATTCGATCTTCAAATGGAATACCTGAGAAATAAGCAAACGGAGTTCAATGCATTCCATGTTTATTCGACAGATCCTGAAACTAAAAATGTGACCTGGAATAAAGAATCTTATATGCGTCTTTATCAGTCGCTGGCCTTGAAGCGATTTGAACTAATGGATAAATATCAAAAACAATTTTTTTAAATAAAAGGACGACTTATGAAAAAAACGTTACTAGCGCTCTCACTTGCTTTTTCTTTTAACGCCATCGCGGCCCCGATTAAAGTCGGAGTGCTGGTTCCGGAAGGAACGGGATGGGCAAAAATTATCAAGAAGATGACGGGTGAAATAAAAGAAGCCACTAAAGGCAATGTTGAAATTAAAGTTTATTACGGTGGCTCGCAAGGTGATGAACAAGACGTGCTTCGAAAAATCAGAATCGGCCAGCTTCATGGCGGAATTTTTACCGGAAAAACTCTGGGCGATATCAACGGTGATGTGCGCGCGATGGAAATCCCGTTCACTTTCAACAACAATCGTGACAAGGCCCTCAAGACACTTCAAAACCTGACGCCCTTTTTTAACCAGAATTTTGAAAAAAATAAATTTAAAAGTTTAGCTACTTTTGAAATCGGCCAGATTTATCTTGTTTCTCAAAAGAAAGTTCAGGATTTAAACGGCACTAAGTCACTCAAAATCTGGTCGTGGGAAGGGGACCCGGTGGTCAACACCATGTTCGAGTCCATGAACTTAATTGGTGTGCCTCTGGCGTTGCCGGATGTCCTTTCTTCTCTTACCACAGGAGTGATCGATGCCGCTTATGCTCCGGGAATTGGAATTATTTCTTTGCAGTGGAACACCAAGATTAAGTACGTGGTGGATTTTCCTATTTCTTATTCGATCGGGGCTTTCGTGATTACTAGTAGTACCTGGGCAAAAATCTCTCCCGCCGATCAGGCATTGGTTTCGGCCATTTCCAAAAAATATGAATCCGAAATTAACAGCACCAATGAAAAGGACAATAAAGACGCCTTCAATAGTATGAGAGCTCAAAAAATCGAATTCATTAAATTCAATGATGCCGATATTAAAGTTGCCCAAGGTTACCGTCAGGAAATTGCAAAAAAACTTAAGGGAAAACTTTTTTCAGAAGAAGCATGGAAAAAAGTTGAGGCGGAGTTAGCAAAAAAATAAGGAGCGGGACAATGAATTTTATTCGAAAGTTTGACTGGGCGGTTGAAGCCTTCTCATCTTATTTATTAGTGGTAAGCGTTTTGGTTATTTTATTTTTTAGTACCTCCAGCATTGTCCTGCGCTGGTTTCATATCAACTTCCAATGGATCGAGCCCATGGTGCGCCACCTGGTGTTTGTTTGCGCTTTTTTGGGGGGAGTCATTGCCACTGGAAGAGGAACGCATATTGGAATTGATCTGGTTGGCAAATTTATCGAAGCACAGAAATGGCATAATTTAAAAATCTGGCTTACCAGATTTATTATTTTTGTTTCGGGAGCCGTGCTGCTTTGGCTGATTAAGGCAGGAATTGATTTTACGATTATTGAAATGGAATTTACTAAAGACGTGGGGCTGGGATTTTTAAAGTCGGGGCATCTGGTTGCCATTATCCCTCTCGGTCTGGCCTTAATTGCTCTTCGTTTTTTTCTTCTTTTAATTTTAAGTTTTGAAGGAGAAAAAGCATGAGTGGAATAATCGCATCCGCTGGAATTGTTTTTTTAACGGTCTTAGGTGTGCCGCTCTTTATTATTATGTCGCTGGCGGCGCTGGTGGCCTTTAGTTTTTCCGGGGTGCAGATCTCGGCGGTCGCTCAGGAATTTTATCGCATCTCTTCTGCGCCGACTTTAGTAACCATTCCTCTTTTTACCCTGGCCGGATATTTAATGGCGGAAAGTCGATCTCCTAAACGGCTTTTAAGACTGGTGGAAACCGGTCTGGGCTGGATGCCCGGCGGAATTTCGATCGTGGCCTTGGTGGTCTGTGCTTTTTTCACCGCCTTCACTGGAGCTTCGGGGGTAACGATTATCGCGCTTGGCGGTTTGATTTATCCGATTTTAGTGAAAGATGGCTACAGCGAAAAATACTCGCTGGGAGCAGTGGCCGCTTCAGGTTCATTGGGCCTTTTGTTTCCTCCATCGCTGCCGATTATTCTTTATGGTCTGGTGGCAAAAGTAGATATTGATAAATTATTTAAAGCGGGGATTGTTCCCGGTATGGTGATCATGGTGATTCTGTCGCTCTGGTCGATCTACAACAGTCCTAAACATGCAGTTCGCAAAGTTTTTATCTTGAAAGATTTTATTGCGGCCTTGAAAGATGCCTGGCTTGAAGCGATCCTGCCGGTAGGGGTGTTGGTCGGAATTTATGGCGGTTATGTAACGGTGACGGAAGCCGCGGCGTTCACTGCATTTTATGTTTTTGTGATTGAAGTTTTCATCTATCGTGATCTTTCTTTTAGCAAAGACGTTCCCCGGGTCATTATTGAATCGATGAGTCTGGTAGGAGGAATTCTCCTTATTCTTTGTTGCGCGCTAGGCTTCACTAATTATCTGGTGGATGAAGAAATCCCGACTAAAATTTTTACTTTGATGAAAATCTATCTGACCGATAAATATTCATTCTTATTTTTCTTGAATATTTTCTTGCTGATTGTTGGCTGCTTAATGGATATCTTCAGCGCCATCATCGTGGTCGTTCCATTGATTATTCCGATCGCGGCAGAGTTTGGAGTGGATCCGGTCCATTTGGCCATTATTTTTCTGGCCAATCTGGAGATCGGCTATCTTACCCCTCCAGTGGGAATTAATTTATTTATCACCAGCTTTAGATTTAATAAGCCGATCACCGAAATTTATAAGGCCTCTGTGCCTTTTCTTCTCTTGCTGATCGTGGCCTTGCTGATTATTACTTATGTTCCTGCTTTGAGTTTATTTTGGTTTAAATAAAATATGTTAATGATGAAAAATTTTTTTACTCTTTCGCTCGCTCTTTGTTTGCTTTGGCCGGCGCTGACGCTGGCCAATAATAAGAATTCCCTTGAGGGGAATTCCCTCGATCGTTATTACCAGAATTTATTTATCGGTGAGAAAAGAACCAGCAATTACCATGGGCCACTCGATCCACGTGCTAAGTTTAGTGATAAAAACGGGGATTTGAATTTACTGGATGATTATTTCGGCCATCGCTATATCGACAATCAAATTCAACCGGAGACTATGGCGCTTCATGATTTTTGGTTCGATAAGGTGGTTGAAAAATCGACTTGTCCAGATGTCACTCTGGGTGAAAATATTGATTATATCCGTTACCTCTACCGATTATTGACGATCAGTTATCTTTTTGAATCTTTGAAGATCAATCATAAGACCGGGCGAGAGATTGGCGCTGCTAAAAATATCTGTTCGCTGGACTTTGCAGAGGTCTTTGGCAAATGTAAGCCGGTAAGTGATGATATGAAGAAGTTTCATGAAAGAGTTTATGGAAAATTTATCAATGAAATTTCTAAAATCCATGTTCAAAGTTTTAACAAAAAAGAAATGTCGGACTGGCTTCTCAATTTTCAGAAATCAACTTCGCTTACCATTGATCCGGTTCACGCTCGTTTGCACGATTGGTGTCGTCGCGAAAATAAGAACTGCCGTACCATCAGCGCCGAAGAACTTAAACAGGCCTTGGGAACTATTTGCAATGATGATCGGAATTTAATTCAAAATCTTTGTTCCGAAAAAGACAGTCTCTACGGTGCTTCTTATGTTGATAAGGCGAGCGAATTGATTCAGAGCTCGAACGCTTTTAATTTGATTAATCACAGCGGAATGGGAGAAGAGTGTTTACGCCGTTATGTAAAAATCTTTTCTCCTAAAGAAATTCGATACGGATCCTTGAGTCGTCAATTTCCTCTGATATATTCACGTCTGCTCCATGATAATAGTCGTTATCTCCAGGGAGAGCTTTTTCTTCCCGGGGCGCTGAAGGAATTCGACATCAAGGGGCTCTCGGACTTTCTGACAGCACTAAAGCCTCCCAAGGCCGAGCCTGTTGTCCAGCTTTTACCTAAACCCAAACCAAAACCGAAAGCGAAAATCGTGGTGGTCGCCAAACCTGTCGAGGTCGTAAAGCCGGAGCCGGTGCAAATGGAGATTGTTGAAGCTCCTAAGCCTGTGCTGAGCGAGTTTGAGCGAGCGGTGTTAGAGATGGAGGAGAAGAAACTTCAATCTCTTTCGGTGAACATGGAAAGATTTAGAGATGATTTTGAGTTCACTCCGCAAATGATTTCGGATCTGGCCACGCCCATTAAAAAGTTTCAGACTCGAGCGGCGCTAAACGACATGAAATCCTACGATAACCTGGGGAGTGCCGAAGCACCGGTGGGATTGGTCTTTTTAAAGTATTTGATTGATACCAAAAATCATCAGGGACTTTTTAATATTATTACCGTTTTGGGTGATAAGTTTTATGTGGCAAATGATATCGAGAAAAAAGAGCTTCCGGTTTATATTGAACTTCGTAATGATGTTACTACCAATAATCACTGGCAAATCATTCTGATTAAAAAGGCCGAAAAAAAATAAGCCCCTGGAAGAACTCCAGGGGCCGATCGTTTTAGATTTTAATAAAGTAGGGAAAACTTATTCAAATTTCTTAGCGTAAGACTTAAGTTTTGTCTGAACGCTTGCGCTCATGTCTAACATTAACAGGATACCAGAGTTTTCACCGTTAGCGTCTTGTCCCACCAGCGAGATGTTTCCGATACGGTTACTGCCGGTGAAATATCTGGCAGTAATGATCGAGTTTCCGATGCCAAGATTTTTAAGTGGTAAGAATACCCCAAAAAGTTTTGGTCCCAGATAGAAACTCATACCGTGGAATTTTTCGATTGAAAAGGCCACTGCTGGAAGGCGACCACCGGCCACACCTGGAAGAGCACGTCCACCTGGCAAGGTTTGTGGATCAAGAGTTTGAAGACCTGTATTAAATACGTCTTTCAAAGAGATGTTGATTGCCATTAGAGTTCCGGCCGATTGAAGGTCAGGAGAAATCTCTAAATAAGAATTTGGGTATTTCGGAATGTTGTAACGAAGTCCACCATCAAGTTGAATACTTTGGAAAACCATAGAAATGAGAACACTGTCCTGAACAAGTGTGACACTCATGTTTTGAACACCAGGAACCTGGATGTTCGATGAACTTGTACCGTTACCACATGAAGTTGAAAATAATCCTAGAGCGAGTACTGAGGAGAGAACGAGGACCTTTGATTTGCTGAAGATGTTCTTCATAGTCATTCCTAAAAAATTTGTCGCAAGTTTTTCTTAACAACTGTTTTCAACTAGAGCGTACGTACCGCAGAAAACTCACAAACGTTTCAAACTTGTGACAGAATAAATGCTAATTGGACTGTGATCAAGAAAAGCAAGCGGACGAGGAATTACAGCGATTTAGGGAGTGGGCACGTTTTGTGAAAGTGCCCACTATTTATGGAATGAGAAGAATTTTACTCCGAAGTACTAGAAATTAGCGTTGAGGCTTAAGCTCCCTGCATGGTCAACGTTATCGCCAAAGAATTTACCGTAGGCACCGATTAGATTTAAATTTTTAGAGAAGGCATACTTGGCAGTGGCATCGAGCACGGTGTTTTTTTCTAGTTGGCTAGAGCTGAAAGCGGGAAGAACTTTGGCGTAACCAGCACCAAGACTTGCGGATAAATCAGTTGTGATATTTTTAGAGAATTTAATCATATGAAGGGATTCATCGCCTTTTTTATTTCCGAGGCCAAAACCAATCGTTCTCAATTTGATTGAAGATTGATTGTGATCCGGGCTGTTGTTGATAACACTTGAAAGTGAATCGAATCCTCCCGCAATTAATCCCCCACGTTTGGTGAAGATCGATTGATAATCAATTTTTATAACTTCCAGATCTTTGGTTAAACGAAGGGCCGCTGAGTGGTGATCATTTTTATAAAGAGTCGATCCACCCCACAGAATAGTATAATAAAGGTTGTAGTCAATGCCAAAGGCCTGGCCATTAAGTTGGGGCGTAAATTGTTTGATGTTGTCTAAACTGAAAGCCCCCGGAGCTTTGGCCTGCCAGTATCCAGTTTGGAGCGCATATTTAAAGAGTGGGGCACTTCCGTAATAATTTATCGAGTACATATTCAAATCGTCTCGGTTATTGCTAAGTGATCCTTCAGCTCTTTTGTCGTAGACCAGGGCCCAGACTCCAGTGCCCTGAAATTTTAGCACTTGCACGCGATCACGACGATCGTCAGAAGTTAAGAAGCTTCCTGGTGAAGTGACAGCGTGGCGCCCGAGCGAAGTAATCCATCCATCTTTACTGTATTGAATAAAAGCGTGATCGAGGTGAGTGGCGTTGCCGTTTCCAGCTCCGTCTTCGTTGGTGCCACCGACGGCGGTTCCAACTGGCGCACCAGCAGTAGAGATTGCTTTATGAGTGTCGCCTTCCCACGATTCCGCAGCCAGTACTAATCCAGCTTTGACGGTTAAAAATTCATCGGGCTTTGCATCGAGGTTCAAACGAAAAAATTGATTAATCGCCTGGGTGTGATCGGGGCCGGTTCCTTTTAAAAAATAGCCGCGAACGTAGGCGTCTCCTGAAAAATTTAATTTTGTTTCTGCCTGGGCAGTAAAACATATAAAGCTGAGTGCCAAAAGAAGGGCCTTAGACATCGTCGTTCTCCTAAAAAATTTAATAGGTGCCAAGACTGTATTAAATGCTTTTTGCCGTCAAGGCATGCGTTGCCTAGAAGGGGAAGGATAACTTGTTTTCTCAAGGACTTGAGGCCAGCTGGGAGGATTAAAAAATAAAATTTTTTCTCTCGTGGGTGTGGAGAACTGTCTCTGAATGAGCAAAGCCGGTAATCCTGATGACGTTGGCCCCACTGGCCAGAGCTGATTGCAGGCCGGTTGGTGAGTCTTCGAAAATTAAAGTTTTACTCGGTTCTGTTTTCAGACGTCTCATTCCTTCGAGATAAGGATCGGGATGAGGCTTGGTTAAGGACGTTTGGTGTCTTCCCATTTGCAGATCAATATAAGAATGAATATCAAAACATTTCAGGGTTTCGCTGACAATAATATCTTCACTGGCACTAATTACGGCGAGTTGTTTATTCTCTGCTTTTAGAAATTTTAGAAAATCAAAAAGGCCGGGAGTGATGTATTGCAGTTTTTCGGCCGCCGGTAATTGTTGGAATAATTTAATGAGGTGAAGGTTTTTTTGGGCGATGGCCTCATCGATCTGGCGATCACTTAAAGAGGGACAGGTCATTTTTAAAACGGCAGTATCGGTCATGCCGTAAAATTGATCGAGACAGGATTCAAGATCGAGATCAATACCCAAATTTTTTAAAACGACGACTGCTGCTTTAGCGTGCAGCGGTTCAGTGTTGACGATCGTTCCGTCCATATCAAAAATGATGGCGTCCATCGGTCTAAGTAGAGTTTTTAAGTCAGACATTAATGGGACTCCTTGCCCGATAAAATTTTTTGCAATTATAAGTTATAATTGTAGGAGATAAAGCGAGGAGTAATCTATGAAAATCTTTTCTCGGCCTGAACACACGACCCCCAAATCCTCGGCGGGCCCTAAAAAATCGGGCAAAAATAAAATGCAACCCGCACCCAGCGAGAAAGCAGCAATCAGCGAGGGCCAGATTCGCGAAAAACTAGCCGCTCATGTCGAAAGCTCAAATTCTGCCAAGTCGCAGCTGATTAAAAAAAATAACCAGGCCTTGGGCTCAGGTTTTATGAATAGCGAAGTCAAAGCTCAGATCCCAATACCTGCGGCAGCGCCCGCCACCCCAACCGCCAGTGGAGAGGAAGCGCCGGTGGCCAACAAAAGTCTAAAGGAATCCCATTTATTGATGAGTGACGTGCAATTGAATGATCCCCAAGATTCAAATACCCAGGAAAAATTAAAATCAGTCCTGCGCAACGGAGCTTTCAGTTTTAATCCCAAAGAAAAAGAGACTTTGGAGCGAATTTTAGGGGGAAGTTAAGATTAGAGAACTTTCTCGGGAGCTAGGGCCATGCTTTTTTCAGCGGCGGCCAGAAGCACCTGAAGTTTTTCAATCGTTGATTTGATCACCTCGTCCAGGTTTCCTTCAATCAAAGTCGCGGCTGAATGATCATGGCCGCCTCCGCCCAGCGCCTTGGCCATAACGCCAACATCGATGACTCCAACCGAACGAAGAGAAACTTTAATCTGATGGCCCGTCTGTTTGAACATGACTGCCACTTTAATATTATCAAGCACCAGTAGGTGATTGATAAAAGCATGAGTGTCTTCAGTATCAACATGAAATTTTTCGAGCAGATCGTCGGTGAGAGTTAGCCACGCGATTTTTTCATCTTTGGTGTTATGAACACTGGCCAGGACTTTGCCCAAAAGTTTCATGAAGCTTATTTTTTTTGTTCCGTAGATCATGTTGTAAGCATGTGGAGGGCGCACGCCGGTATCCATTAAGCTTCCAATCAGGCGGTGAGTATTTCCTGTTACGGTGGGGTAGCGAAAACTACTGGTATCGATTAGTACGGCAGTATAAAGCGGCAGTGCCATTTCACGTGTGAGCTCAACTCCCAATGATTTGATCAGATCTCCCGCTAGTTCGCCGGTAGCTGCTTTGCCGGTGTCGACGCAATTTTTCTGCATGACTTCTTTAGGGCAGGGATGATGATCGACAAAAAGAACTTCTTTGGCCGATGCCGCCAGTTGTTTGCAGCCTTCGCCAATGCGCTCCAGAGAGTTGGTATCTACTACAATTAAAAGATCGATTTCCGCATCCGGATAAAAGGAGCGGTAATCAGCAAGAGAAATCACCACATCCTGGGGATCGAGGTATCGATAACGCTCCAGTAATGGCTCGGCATTTACACAAATGGCATTTTTACCAAGCGCTCTCATTGCCAGGCAAAGTGCAATTTCGCTTCCAATGCCATCGGCATCGGGGAAAATATGTGTACTCAGTACGATATTTTCAGCTTTTTCGGTCGATAATTTAAAACGTTCGGTGATGTTCATAAGTTCAAGTCTAATCGTAATAATTAAGTCTTTCTTTAAGTTATACTAAAATTTTTTCAAATGCTGTAACTTTTGCTACGATTTTCATAGTTTTTGAACATTCGAGACGCTTTTAGAACAAATTTATTGGAAGGACTGGTCCTATGGAACTTAGAACTGACATTGCCCCGATTGCTATTGATATAAAAAATCTAAGTAAGACATACCCCGGGCGAGTGGCCTTGAGCGATATTTCCTTCTCGGTAAAAAAAGGAAGCGTGCACGGCTTTCTGGGGCCTAACGGCGCCGGCAAGTCGACCACTATGAAAATCTTAAGTGGCCTGATCAGAGAGTCGAGTGGTGAATTTAAAATTTCCGGCAAGATTGGATTTTTGCCAGAACATCCACCGGTCTATCCCAACATGACAGTGGCGGATTATTTAGAATTTGTTTTCGCCATTTATGCTCCTGCCAGTCAAAACAAAAGAGCGGCAGTGAAAGATGTAATGGAAAAAACGGGACTCAGTAATGTGTCCGATCGTTTAATTGGAAATCTCTCCAAAGGCTACCAGCAAAGAGTTGGGATTGCCCAGGCGCTGGTGCATTCGCCGGAGATTATCATTCTGGATGAGCCGACGGTCGGACTTGATCCGGTGGCGATTGCCGATATCCGTTCCTTGATTACTAAACTAAAAAAAGATCACACCATTATTTTTTCAACTCACCAGTTGCACGATGTAGAACTACTTTGTTCCGACATCACTTTAATCAACCACGGAAAGATCGTGGTCTCGGGACCTTTAGAGCAAATTCTGGAAAATTTAAAAACCAGAATGACTATTCAGGCTCGGGTGGTGAATTTTACTCCGGATGATAAAGCGGCGATGATGAAGCGTTTTCAACTGGAGTCACTGCAATTTAAATTCGATGAAGAAAAGAAAAATTTTTTATTGGAAATTATCGCCGCAGCTCCTGAGAGTCTTAAAAAAGATCTGTCTCACTTTTTAGCGGCTGATTCCATTGGGCTATTGGAATTTAGCGAAGTCCGACTGGATCTGGAAGAGCTCTTTAAGCAGATGGTTCATTAAAAATTTTAGCGAGAGAATAATTATGTATATGCAGAAAATATTAATTTTGGTGAAAAAGGAATTAAAAGATTCATTTTTATCACCGCTCATTTATATCCTGACCGGCCTTTTTTGTTTTATGATGGGCTGGCTTTTCTTTAACTATTTACTGCAGGCTAAAAATTTGACCAGTGCCACCATGACTCAGGCAGTGATCACTCCCATTTTTGGCAATATTAATTTTATTTTTGTTTTTCTCTGTCCCTTAATCACCATGCGCTCCTTTGCAGAAGAAAGAAAACAGGCCACCCTTGATTTATTGCTGCGTTCAGAGTTGAGTGAAATGCAAATTATCATCGGGAAATTTATTTCCAACATGGTATTGGTTTTCTTCATGCTCTCCTTCACTTTTGTCTTTCCCCTTATTCTGGCCTTTTCTGGATATAGTGATTGGGGAGTGGTGGGGAGTTCTTACCTGGGAATTATTCTCTCGGTGATGGCCTATCTCTCGGTCGGTCTCTTTTGTTCAAGCCTGACTGATAATCAAATCGTCGCCAGCTTGCTTACCTTTTGTATTTTGTTAGGCTCCATGCTGATGGTGATCAGTGCGAATGCCACCGATAATTATTTGTTGGCGCTCATTATTCAATACATGACCATTCCTTTTCACTATGAAGGCTTTGTCAAAGGCGTGCTTCGTTCCTATAGCCTGGTTTATTTTAGCAGCTATCTTTGTTTCTTCTTTTTACTAACTCTAAAATCTCTCCAAGCGAGAAAGTGGTAGTCTATGAAAAAATGGTATAACCTCTTAATCGCGGTTGTTAACGTCATTCTTTATTTTGTGCTGATCGCCCTTTGGATTTCGATTCCCGATGTCTTGGGACTCAATATCGCCCTGACCATTTTTAACCTGGTACTGACCCTGGTGCTGGTTTATTTAAACCGCGAAGCACTGAGTATTTATTATCAGAGCTACCAGTTTAAAAAACTGACTGATGCGCTGGTCTTTGTTTTTCTGGTTTTCTGTTTGCTGGGAGTGGTGAATTACTGGGCATTCAAACATCCGTTGCAGCATGATTTTTCCGCCTATAAAATGAATTCCTTAACCGATCAGAGTAAAGGCATTTTAAAAAATATCAAGGGTGACCTGACCTTTAAGCTTTTTGCCCGCAAGCAAGATTCACTTTTATGGATGCCGTTGTTTGAATTTTACCGGGCCCAAAAAAATGATATTAAAATAGAGAAAGTGGATATTGATATTCGTCCCGACCTGGTGGCCGACTATCGAATTACCGATACCGCCACGCTGGTGATTGAATACAATGGCAAACGCCAGTATGTGACGGAACGAGATGAACTCAATATTACCAATGGCCTGATTAAAATCACCCGCCCCAGTGATCCGGTGGTTTATTTTGTTCAAAGCGCTGGGATTGCCGATATCAATAATCCAGAGAACGAAGGGCTAAAATTTATTTTTGAGGCCATTAAAAATTCTGCGATGGACGTAAGGCCTCTCAATCTTCTCTCCACTCAGGAAATCCCTTTTGATGCCAAAGCTCTTATTCTCTGGGGGCCAAAAACCTCGCTGCAGCCGAGTGAACTGAAAGTTATCCAGCGCTTTTTAGATCGCAAAGGAAATCTGCTGGTGGCGCTGGATCCGGAACTCAATCAGGATTATCACGGAGAGTTGAGAAAGCTCTTAGAGCAGTATCGGCTGATCATCCGCAATGACCTGATCATTGACCGCAAAAGTTTCGTCAATGGCTCAAATGGATCGATACCGTTGGTGGAAAGCTATAATAGCGAACACGCGATTACTAAAAAATTTAAAGGGCAGGTTTTTTTCCCGCTGGCCTCTTCCATTGAAGAAGTGCCGGAAGAACTGGCACCAAACGTCGAAGGAAGCTTCAACGTCCTCGCCACCACCACGCCTTTTCCCGATTCATGGGGCGAGACCAGTATTGATGAATTTGCCAAAGAACAGGTGGTTTTCACGGCGGGACGAGACAAACCGGGGCCGCTTAATTTAGCGGTGGCCTTTGAGGGCAGTAAAAATAAAATAGTAGCCTTTGGGAATTCAGGTTTCGTGCTCAATGCCTATTTGAAATTTGGTACCAACTACGCACTTTTTTTAAATTCGCTTTCCTGGCTGGTGGATGAAGACCGACTTATTTCTTTTAACCTTCCCATCGTTCAGAGTGAGCCTATTTTTATTTCTTCGCCTCAGTTGGGAATCGTGTTTTATTTTTCAGTGCTCTTTTCCCCCTTGATCTTATTTGGGGCCAGCATTTATATGTACAGACGGAAACGAGATAAATAATGTTAAAAAAAAATAAAAACCTGCTGCTCTTATTGCTGCTGATTGCCGCGATCGGAATCACTTATTGGTTTGAGGAACGCGGAAGCCAGCAAGCGCTCAAAGTGGAATCCAAACGCACAGAAGTCCTGAACACTGAGAAGCTGGGACTGCTTCAGGGAGTAAGAGGCGTTAAGCTGGACTTCGAAAAAAGAGGGGAGCAATATTTTGCCCGCAATAATCAAATTCTCCTTTCTAAGGCCAGGCTGGATGAATTTTTTAAAATCCTCGGTGGCCTGAAAGTTAAAACATTTTTAAGCGCCGAGGATGTCGCCAAGGTCGGTCGCAGTTTTTATATTCCCGATGATTCCATGAAATTAAATTTTCAATTTGAAAAAGGTGAGATCGAGTTCACCCTCGGTAAAAAACTGGATTTTGATCAAAGCTTTTATATGGAAATCACTCAGGATGGCAAAAAACAAATCGTCATCGTCAATGATGAATCTCCTGATCCTGGGGCCTATCAAACCGATAAACAATACCAGGTATCAGACGCAAAATATAAACGCTTGCAGGTTGTGTTTTTATTAACCAATGTTTATTTTTATGACACCCGGGTTTTTAAAGATTTATATCCCGACGAAAAAAGCATCAATTTTGATCAGATCACGATCTCCACTTTTCGCAATAAAAAATTTAGCGTCAATTTTAAGGAGACCAAAACTTCTCCGCCTGCTCCCAACGGAATTGCTTATTTTGAAGACAATTGGCTCTCTTTTCACAAGGCGCTGACCACCCTTGCCGGCCGCACGGTGATTTCACCTTATGAGCCAGTGGTCTTGGCGGAAATATTGTCGCAGTTTGAAGTGCTTGATCGCCAGGGCCGAAGTTTTACCCTCACCCTTTATAAAAAATTTGGCGAACAAGATGGCTATTTTCTGACCTCCAGTCTGGATAAACTGCTCTATGTCTTAAAACCGGATGACGCTCGTTTTTTCTTTATCAATGTTCAGGATTTTTGGAAAAAGAGCATTGCACCCCCTGGCCCAGAGTATGGCCTGAGCCTGACTTTTTTTGATCAGAAAACGGAAGTGGTCAAAGTCAGTGACCGCGAGCTTTTTAAAGTGGAAGCGCAAAGAGCGGGGGCCAGGCTCCGGACGCTGGAATTCAAAAAGTTGATAGATTTCCTAAAGAGTGAAGGGGACCATATTAGCGAGCTGACGGAAAAACCAAGTGAAATTCTCAAGAAAAGTATTATGCGCCTCAATTTTGATAATAGAGTGATGAGTGTTATTCTTGAAGACAACGATGCGATTTTGGTTGATCATGAATTGAAAATAAAAATTCACCATTACGTTGGGGCCAAGCTCCCTTTTAGCATCAAACGCACTGATTATTTTGAATAGGTTAGTTGGTTAGGAAGATATGATCGAATCATTGCAGTACTATTTTGAGGCCTTCCGCGATTTTTCCAAAGATAGAAGTGGAAGAAAAAATTCTTATTTTGAATTGATGGGCATTTCCTGGGCGCTGCATATCCTCTATGCTTTTTATTCCATCTTTGCTTTGTATCTGGGAGTGAGGAGTTACGAGTATTTCTCTTCTTCTAGTGATTTATCCTACCTGGTACTGGAATCCATTAGTTTTAAAATGCAGAAACTATCGCTCTTTTCCACTTTGTTTGGGGTGATTTTATATCCTTTTATTTTTCAATTCGGCTACAAATTCTGGAAAGCGATTTTTAAATTTTATGTCAATTTGTTTGATTCTCGCGAAAAACAAATGGATGAATGGGATGATGATATTTTAAGTTCGGCCTTTTCCTCGAACTTGTTTTTACTTTTGCCGATCGTCGGAAATATCCTGAGCAATATTGCCCTCGCTTTTTTTCTCTTTCAGGGATTAAAGCGAAACTATAAATTTACGTCTTTGCAAGCAAGTTTAGTGCTGATTACCCCCTTATTTTTAGTTTTTTTATTCGGCATATTCAGCGCGTCTTATTTTATATTCTTATTTACCTTGATCTAACTGGGCCAAATCCGATTGAGCGGCTTGAATGTTAGAAATTATTAATTTTTAATTCTGACTGAGCGTTTACACCCCAGATTTTGTCTGTAATCATTCGAAGACACACACACAGTTTTAGATATTTGAATTTGAGACATTTTGGGGAGGAATCTATGGGTCTTTTCGGGACAATGCCTGGCATTTCCGGAAGTATTGAGGTCGTTTGCGGCCCGATGTTTTCAGGAAAAACTGAGGAGTTAATTCGTCGAGTGAAAAGAGCGCAGATTGCTCGCCAAAAAGTTCAAATTTTCAAACCTGCCATTGACAATCGCTACCATGAAACCGAAGTCGTCTCTCATTCCTCCCAGTCGATGGAGGCCACCCCGGTCAACAGTGCGGTTGAAATTCTGCAAAGAGTGTTTGACTCAACCAGAGTCGTGGCGATTGATGAAGTTCAATTTTTTGATGAGAATATTTCGATTGTAGTTGAGAAACTTGCTCGCCGTGGAATTCGTGTCATTATGGCCGGGCTTGATCAGGATTACATGGGGAAACCGTTCGGTCCCATGGCCTCACTTTTGGCGATTGCTGATACCGTTGATAAAATCCATGCGATCTGCACCGTATGTGGAGCAGGCGCTTCTAAAACTTTTAGAAAAAATCCTAAAGAAAGCGCTCAAGTGCTAGTAGGGGAAACTGATTTGTACGAAGCCCGCTGTCGTGCTCATGCCGACTTTTTTGGTGAGGATCAGGACCAGCTTGCCTTCTTTGCCAATTTAAATGCCAATTTGAATGACTCTCGTTCCAAAATTAAAAACTTATAGTACACTAGTAGCAATAATTAACCTAAACTTCGGATTTTAGGATGACGACTGCGAACAATGTAGATGTTTTTATTTCACAAGAGGCGATTGCCACACGAGTAAAAGAACTCGCGGAGCAGATAAATCGCGATTACCAAAATCAGGAAATTATTTTAGTTTGCGTGTTAAACGGCTCATTTATTTTTTGCGCCGATCTCGCTCGCCATATAAAAGTTCCGGTTCAATTTGAATTTGTTTCTCTCAGCTCCTACGAGGGGACCGAGAGTTCGGGCCAAGTGAGCTTCAGACTGGACGTCAAACAATCGTTGGTGGGAAAAAACGTCATTATCGTTGAAGATATTGTCGACACCGGGCTGACCATTAGTTTTCTGCTCAAACACATGAAACTTAAAAATTTAAAAAGTTTAAAACTTTGCTCCCTGCTTTTGAAGCGAGCGCGTTTAAAAATTGAAGTTCCCGTTGATTATTTAGGATTTGATATCGAAGATAAATTTGTTATTGGATATGGCCTTGATTTCGATGGACGTTACAGAGAGCTTCCTTATATCGGAGTTTACGGTGCATAAAAGTAGTATTGCTGAAGGATCAGTGCGAGTCGATTTACTGGGGGGCACTCTGGATCTCAACCCCATTAACCTTATTTTGCCAGACGTGGTGACCTTAAATCTCGCGACTTCCTTAAAAGCAAAAGTAAAAGTGAGTGCGATTGATTTCGACGGAGTGGAAATTATTTCTCGCGACTACGGCAGCGTTCATAAATTTAATTCCCGCGATTTTACTGATGAGAATTTAAGAAATAATTTTTTTGGCAATCTTAGTTTTATCGCTCAGATCCTCAACCTTTTTGGCGTGCATAAAGGCGTTAGTCTGGAACTGGAATCAGGTTCGCCTCCGGGCGCAGGGCTTGGCGGTTCATCAGCGATGGGAGTCACCTGTTACTCGGCACTCTCGCAGTATTTAAAAATTGATTTTGATCGAGTGGATGCCATTCATAAAGTGAATGCGCTGGAAGCGCGAATCCTGGACTGTGGGCCTGCGGGCTATCAGGATTATTATCCGGCGATGTTCGGTGGAGTTTTGGGGTTGATCGCCGCTCCGGGAAGAGTGATGGTCGAGCAACTTTATTGTGAAGAATTAAAAGTTGCGCTCGAATCTCATTTAACCCTGGTTTATAGCGGTGAAACGAGATTATCGGGAATCAATAATTGGGAAGTTTATAAAGCTTTCTTCAATAAGGATCAGGCGGTTCGGGCGGGGCTCACCGAGATTGCCCGTCTTTCTCGTGCGGCACTGGATGCCATTCATAAAGGAAAATTTAGCGAGCTGATCAAATTGATCGGGTTGGAAGGTGAAGAGCGCAGAAAACTCTTTCCCGGCATTTTAACTCCTTCGATGCAAGAGCTTCATCGTGAACTTAAATCCTTCAACAATCACCTGGGGATGAAGATTTGTGGAGCAGGGGGCGGCGGATGTTTTCTTCTGACTCATAAACCTGCTGATCGCGAATTAGTTGATAGTCTGATTGAAAAATACCGAATGACCAAATTAGAATTTAATGTGGAGCAACCCCTTTAGGGAGACCCCGGATGGATACAAAAAATATCGGCAGTCTTAGTATGAAAGGTGGTAGGAATGATAATTTTTATTTCTGCCTGATTGAATACTATCCAGAAAGTCACCGCTGGTTTTTGAAATCTCTCCTTCCGGTTAAAGATGAAGAGGCCAACGACAGTGATGAGGCCATTCGCGCCTGGATTTTAAACTATGGCGTGAAGCAACTGGTGGTCGATTTCCCTCTTTCCAAAGCGGCCTGCAGCGAGTGCGTGATCGATTGCCCCGGGGCCGGTCAATGCCCCAAGACTAATGTCGTGGCGGTGCGGGAAAAAATCAAAAATCTTTTGAATGAAGATTTAAAACTGATTAACACTAATCCTAAAAAATATGAGCAGGAAAGAAATAAAGCGGATGAGATTGTTTACAATCGCGATATCTTCGAGAAAGAAACCTCTCACCATTTGCTGACTAAATCTTTTAAGCGCCGATTGAAAAAAGGTTTTTTGCCTTACTGGAACCGCACCCTGGATTTCTGGGTTTGGAAATTTTACTACGATCAAATTCTCGATACCTTCAATACTTCCTTTGATTCCTTCGGAAATATTTCCTTGATGATTCTTTCCCGCTTTAGTTATATCAAGCGCCATTTTCCCAAACACGTTGAGCTGTTTGAGGCCAATGAACAAATTATTTTGATTGAATTACTTCGATCCAAAATCATTATGAAAAAAGATATCGATATGCTTAATGATATTGAGTTGGGAATTGAAGCCAGACTGGATGCGATTAAAAAAATTGAAAATAAACTCGATATCTTCATCTATAATCACGACCTGGATATTCTGGTAAAAAATCCCCGGGCCTTCGATTCGTTTCTGCTGGCACTTGCTGGTCAAAACGTCTTGCAGGAAAAAAATCGGACCTTGCCCGAATGGACTCAGCCCGAAGAGACAAAGTTTATTATTCCAAATTTTGGTTAACGTCTGGCCGAGCGGGCAAAAGCTTCAGCGATACAAGCATCTACTTTGGCCATGCCTTCAGGCATCTTGGCGCATTTGAACGGAACTTCTCTTTCTTTGGCCGTCCATTCAGCATAAATCATATAAGCACCATTGCTGGCATCATAACCTGGATAGATGGTTAATCCTCCGCGACCTTCTTCGTTGCCTTTCATCGCACTCATCGCAAGCTTGGTAATCAAGTGGCCGGCGACTGCACCGATAATAACATCCGAGGCCCAGTGAGCATTGTCATGCATCCGAGCGTAAGCGGTGACTGAGGCCAGGCCGTAAGCCACCCATGGAACTATAGGGTATTCTTCTTTATACATTTCAGAAATAACGGTTGCGAGGGTAAAAGCTTCAGCTGTGTGTCCGGAGTAAAAAGATTTTTTTCCAGCATTAAAAAAATCATAAGGACCTTTGTCTTCTCTGGGACGAACGCGACCAAAAGTTCGTTTCACACTTTCAGTGATAATCCCTTGGGCCAGACTTGCTCCCACCATGAAGAGACCAACTTTTTTTAATTTATTGTCATGAAAATAAACACCCAGAAAATAGGAGCCGGCGGCCATGGAGATCAGACCGCTGCCCGAACCAATAAAATTTCCTACGTTTTGCAGGGTTTCGGTGGTGGTAGTTTTATTTCTTTGAACCACATCCATGATTTCCTGATCGTTGTTAAAGGCCACAACTCCTAAACTAGTAGCGGCCGCCAATGTGAGTAGTTCGGCATTGCTTAGCTCTAGCGGAATAAAAATTGATTTTTGTGTGTCTTGCGCCAGATAGTTATTGAGCTCGTAGGCACTAAGAATATTTCCATTGAAGCGGGCGATTTCTATTTCTTGTTGAGCACTACATCCATAAAGGCTTTTGCGACAGCTCTTCACTTCTTCTAAGATCGAACCATAATCCAGATTAAGAGTTGAGCTGAAGGCATTAACCGATAGCAGGAGGCTTAAACTGAGAGTGAGTAGTTTCTTCATGGAAAGATCCTTTTTTGAAATGGCTTTTTTAAATGGTAAACCCAAAGCGGAGCTGAGGGGGGAAGCTTGTAAAAATGACAGATTAAATAGATTTTTTTGAATAGTTCAGTAGGATTGCTTTTTTGGGACCAACTGTAATTTGAAGCACTTCGGCCGCCGGGGGTGACGCTGGCAACAGGCTTGAGTCGTAGTACTTAATAAAGAGCCCGATCAGAATTTTAAGTTCCAGCACGGCGAGCTCGGCGCCGATGCATTTGCGAGTTCCGCCGCCAAAGGGCGCGTACTCGTAGGGCGTGTATTTTTGGGCCAAAAATCTTTCAGGACGAAATTCAGCAGGATTGCTCCAGGTCTTTGAGTGGCGATGGAGTAAAGAGATACAGACTCCCAATTCTTGATCTATTTCCAGCTCCCGATCTCCTAATTGAAAATTACGATTGATAATTTTTCTGGTCACAAAAGGAACCGGAGGCTCGATTCGCAATACTTCACTGATTAGGGCATCGAGGTAAGTATTTTTGAGCAGGTCTTCTAAATACAGCTCTTTGGATTTTTGGCCAAAAATCTCCAGCTCTTCGGCCAGTCTATTTTTCACGTGAGGAAATTGGTGGATATAATAGAGCGCCCAGATCAGCGAGGTGGCACTGGTTTCATGGCCGGCGACAATAAAAGTCCTGATATGATCCAGCACTTCTGTTTTGCTGGCCGCGCTCAGCACACTCAGCGGACTTTCCATCTCTACTTTTATTCCACTCAGAAAAAAATCATAAAAACGATCATCCAACTGCAATTTCTTTTGATCAAATTTGCCCCAGGTTCCTGGAACCCATTTGGGAATAAATAAATAGGAGGCGGAATAACTTTTCAAAAATGCTTCGGTTAAAGTCTGGGCCTCTTTTAATTCCGTAAGGGAAAGATGGGGGAATAAATACTTGATGATAATTTGTAAGGTGTGCCCCAGTGAAAAGTGCTGGAGATTCAATTGGCCGTTTTGGGCCAAGCAATCAAGCTCTTGAAAAAAAACGTCCTGAATCACCAGCGCCTTAGACTGAACGTGTTTTTTAGAAAAATAAGGAATAAATTCTTTTCTTTTTTGCAAGTGTTCGCTGCCACTCAAAGTGATCAGTCCACCTGGTCCCAGCAGTGGCGCCACGGGATTATTTTCTGAGGCCATAAAACTATCGGCAGCAGCGGTGAAAATAGTTTTAATCAGTTCGGGATTGGCGCTTAACCATACGGTGGGAGTTCCGGGAAAGCTAAGGGGAAAAGGATCACCATAATTTTTTTGCAGCTCCAGCAGATAGTGGCGTGGATTGTTTAAAAAACTATAAATATTAAAAGGAAATAACATTTAAATTCCTATAAATTCCTGAGATCAAGTCCATCTTATTAAGGCAGCGGCACTGTAGTCACAGGCATGGGAAAAACCGGCAAGACAAACTAAGTCGCCCGCTTTTATCGTTTTATTTTTGACGAAGGTGGCGAGATTGACCGGAATAGCAGCGCCAAAGAGATTGGCGTATTTATCAAAGGTGTGAAGCTGGCGCTCGGCAGGCAGGGAAATGGCCTCCCGCCAGTTTCGGAGAAAATTAACATTGGGTTGATTGGTAATGAGATAATCGATCTGGGTGTGATTTAAGTCCAGATTGGCGCAAACTTTTTTGATCATCTTGGGAACGGTTTTATTTCCGCGTCCGATAATCATCGCTGCTTTATTTTCGTTAAAATCAATGCTGCCCGAGGATTCACGGGATTCCCACCAGTGCCGGCCATTACAGGCGGACTTCATGTCTTCTGAAAATTCAGGATAGTTTTCAAATTCAAAAGTTAAAAAAGGCCGTTCGCTATTATTGGTTACATAGACCACCGCAAAGCCATCACCGGGAATCGCCGCCTGGGCCATTTGGCGTGTGTCTTCTTGCCCGAATATTCTTCCGGCGGCGGTTTGGGCCACACAGATCAGCGCGTGCCGGACTTTGTTGACTTGCATATAGGTGTGAACCAGGTCGGTTAAGTATAAAAAAGAAATGCAGCCCGTGTTGTGGATGTCAAAAACCCATTTGGCATTGGCGCTAATTTTTTTATTAATCACGGCGCCACAACCAGTAAAAGGTTCATCGGGGATGGAGACGTTGGTCACAATCATATCAATGTCGCTGGCGGGATTTATTCCTAAGCGGGCAATGAGTTTTAGAGCGGCGCTGCTGAGATAATCCGAAGCGAGCTCGTCGCGGCCGATATGTCTTCGCTCATCGGTGCCGGAAAACATGCGATTGGTTCTTCTGATTTCTTCTTCACCAAAATAATCGTTGGTTATTATTTTTTCAGGCATCAGTTCTTCAATATCTATTAAGCTAATACTCATTTTGTTTCATCCTTTAACCATTAATTGAGGTAGGGGCCAATCGGCAGATTATTCAGGTGGCGATATTCTAAAATGGTTTTTAAATTTTCGAGCTCCACCATATGGCCGGCATAGAAAAAATCCCAAAACTGTCCCACCCAAGGCCTGCCTTTGGGGGCTTTATCTTGATAAGGATTGTTATCGTAATAAGCGTGTCGGCAATTTTGCCAGAAAATCACCGAGCCTGGTTTTTTTAAGACCATCTCCGCCGGAACAATCCGGTTTAAATAAATCATCCACAAATCATCGCCCTGATCCCAGGCACAGTGGTAATCAACGGTCAGTGCGTCCTTGTTGGATTTTACTCTGAAATAAATATCGGTATTGTCTCCGATTCTATCTTTTCCCAAAAATAGACCATCACCTGAGACCGCTTCAAATTTTCTCATGCTATAAGTCCACTCCAGCAAACAATAGGGATTGGACATGTACTCAAAAACTTTTTCCGGAGGGCAGTTGATATAGGATTGAATCGGGCAGTAGTCCCCGTAAATCTGGTCGTGGGGATAAACGGCGTGGGTGATATCTGCCATCAGCCCGCCCATAACTTGTTTATTGGTTGACTCCACTCGCTTTAGGCCAGGTAAAGTTTCAACCCCGCCGGGAATTAGCATTTGATTCATTTTGTACCTCATGAGTTTTTTTTATAAAAGTTTTAAAGGGTGGGTCTTCACTATTGGCAATATTAATCGAGAGCAGACAGGGCCCCTTTTGTGGTTTGATATTTTCCAGAGCGGATTTTAACTGGCTTAGATCGTCGACATCATAGGCGCTGATGCCCGGAAAAATTTTAGCAATGCCTTCGGCAAAACGACTGACTCTGAAATTATTCATTCCTGTTTCTCCCCCCAGGAAAACATTTTCGCGGGTGGAGCACATGCCGTGAGAGTTATTGTTGAAAATAAAAAAGTTAACCGGCAGGCTGTATTCCAGCGCAGTGTGAATCTCCAGACCGTGCATTAAAAAAGATCCATCGCCTAAAAAAATATAACTCTTTTTTCCGGAAGCGGCAGAGCTGCCAATGCCCGCTCCGATACTATGGCCCATGCCTCCCATTCCCAGCGAAACATAACAGATCCCTTTTCCCCGGGGCTCTAAATGGTGGATGACAAACGCTCCGCTATTTCCCGCGTCGACAAAAATATTAGCATCTGTCTCGATTGCCGTTTGGATTTCATGGATGATGTTTTTGAAGCTGTAATCCAGAAGTCCAGTAAGTCCATTAACACCAGAAGAGCTTAGGGGCTGAGGTGTGGGGAGCCTGGGCCTTGTTGATACGACCTCCGCTAATTTTGCAAAATTTTCTTCCAGCTCGCCATAGATTTCACAAAGTGATTTTCCGTTGGGCCTGAAAAAGCCGGGGCTTTTTTCTTCTTTGATCAAGAGTATATGTTTGGAGCGCAGTGAGCTCTCTAGTCCCTGACGATTTAATAAATCTAAATTGCTACCAATAAAAATAACGTGCTCGGTATGTTTTAAATAATCGTTGACTTGCTCGTGGCCCATGATGCCGATCAATCCCAAAAATTGCGGATTTTTGTGATCAAATAATCCTTTGGAGGAAGGGGTCAGCGCCACGGCGGCATTGGTTTTTTTGATAAAATCCCGGATGTGAAAAAGATCCGGGAGATGAATTAATTCTTCGCCTAAAACCAAAAGCGGAGGAGAGTGTTCTCCCCGCGAGAACTGACGACAGAAACTAATGGCATTGATCAGCTCCAGGGGGCAAGTTTTTTTTGGGATGGGTCGCGTGCGCTCCAGGCCGAAGTCGGTAATTGACTGGTTAAATAAATCTTTGGGAATAAGAAGCACCGCCGGTTTTTTTTGAGTTGTGGCCCGGACGAAGGCCTGCTCTAAGGCCTTGGGGATTTCGTTGGGGTCTTGGATTTTTTTTTGAAAGCAAGAGCAGTGTTTGGTCATTTCCATAATGTCCAGCGTTCCTCCCTTGCCCGAAAGATCCTGGAAAGCACCATGGCCTTCTAATTGAGAGGGGACTAGTCCTGAAATTAGAATCAGTGGGATGCGACTGCTGAAGGCCTCGGCCAACACCGGCAAGGTGTTGAGCACTCCCGGTCCGGAGGTGGTCAGGACCACTGAGACTTTTTGAGTGGCGAGATAACTGCCAATCGCCATGGTGGCGGCGTTGTATTCGTTTTTGGCCAGAATAATGGTGGGCGACTTGTCTTTGTTTTTGTTTTTATTTTGGTGAATGGCACTGAATAAATCTTCAATATTGGCGCCACTCATCCCGAAGACATGACTCATTTCTTTTTTGGTCAGATAATCGCTGATATAGTCTGCAACTTTCAATGCAGCACCCGGGGATGAGTTTCATTCCAATGTTTGGCAATAAGGGCGAAGCCATTTTTGAGCACGCTCTCTTCCTGAGCGAAACTAGCGCGAATATAATTTTCACCCAGTTCACCGAAGGCACCGCCGGGAACCACACTCACTCCACGTTCGGCCAATTCACTCGCGGCGCGAACGCCGCTGATGCCATATTTAATAAAAACAAAAAAGGCCCCTTCCGGATTGATATAGTCCACATGATGGGCGTCGAGAATTTTTTTAACCTCGGCCGCAGCTTGGCGATAGTGGCGTTTAAAGGACATTTCTTTGCCTAGCAGTTCTTTGACAATTTCTTGCCCGAAAGAGGACATGGCACCGGTGGCATTGTTGAAGTAGGGAGATAATTTTTTCATATTGGCAATGGAGGTTAAAACCCATCCGATGCGCGCGCCTTGCAGGGGATACATTTTTGAGACACTTCCCACCACGTAGCCTCGTTCGATAAATTTTGAAAAATCAAAATGGGGTTGTTCCTCGTAAATTAACTCGCGGTAAACTTCATCAAATATAAATGAAACATGAGGATAGTTTTCCAGCACTTGCTGAAAACGCACAAAATCCAATGGGGTCAAAACCTTGCCGGTGGGATTATGAGGAGAGTTGATCAGGATGATTTCAGTTTGAGCAGAAATTTTTGATTCGAGATCATTCCAGTTAATACAGGTTTCCTGATGAAGCGCCAGATTGAGAAAATATTTTTTTATTTTGGCCCCTGCAAACTCGGCCAGCTTTTGATAAGGGGGAAAGCCGGGATCGGGAATCAGAATTTCTCGCTCGCTATCAAGCCTGGACCTGAAAATAAAATCGATTGCTCCCAGCGTCCCGTGAGTAATGGCGAGATTATCCAGGGTGTGATCGCGGTAATATTTTTTAATAATCATTTCGCGCAAGGAAGAATCGCCGTGAGAAGGATAGTAATAATTAATATTTTTTTTATGGTGGAGGACGCCAAAGACCTCGGTGGGGAAAGGACTCAGTTTGGGTTCGCCAATGCTTAAGTCATAGTGATTAAGCCAGGACGGGTGGGTGAGTGTTTTTTTATCTAAACCAAATGCTTGAGAGGATAATGTCGTCATTTTTTTGCCTACTGGGTGGTGTGAGCGCCAACGAACGAGAAATGTAAGGTTAATGACTGAAAAAAAATAATATATTTTAACAATGAATAACATGGCCAGAAGCTCTTAATCTGAATCTCAAGACTAATCTTAAATTTACAACTGCCCCAAAGATTATTAGATAATCAACCTTATCTAGTGGGAGGGAACAATGAAATTTTTTATTATTTTTAATCTGACCTGGCTGTTGTCCATGCCGCTCACGGTGCTCGGCGCCCCTCGCTCATATCGCACTCCACTTATCACCCCAGCTGATTCCAGCATTAAATTTTTTATCCCTTATACCTTTGGAACTCACGAGGGCGAGGCCCGAATGTTTTCAGGAAAAATAGCACTCGATCTTATTGATCCTGCTCAATCCAATGGAGAGTTTAGTGTGCCGATAAGTGCGATGACTACCGCTAAGCCTCAAAGAGACTGCCATCTGCGAGAAGCGTTGGGGCTTGATTATGGCGACTCAGATTTTCCGGAAGTGCATGTTTGCAATGACGATGACGAACTCCCCACCGCCGGAAAAAATGCGGTTAAATATCCGATGATTAAACTAAAAGTAAAATCGATCAAATCACTGGGACCGACAAAAAGCATTTCACTTGATAAAGAAAGCAATATTGAAGTGGAGGGGGAGTGGATCATTCATGGCAAAAGTTACCAATGGGTCTTTCCGCTGAGACTTAGTTTGGAAGGCGAAAAAATAAGAGTCAGGGGAGAGGTTCCCTTTTCGCTGAAAAATCATGACGTGATAGTTAAGGCCACTCGCGTGCTGTTCATCGAGATCGGAGTCAAAGATAATGCTAAAGTGCAGTTCGACTTACTGCTGGAGCCCAATGGCGTTTAAGAAAATTTAAGGACTCTGGTTCCAAGACCCAGACTTAAAAAAGATCCAGCTAAACATCCCACTACCCAGAGAAAAGTGAATTGCACAAACATCTGTGGATTGAGCATGATTAAAAAACCAATAGAAGAAAGGGTTAAGGTCAGTGCGGCCAGAAGCTGTTGGTGGCGTAAAGCTCGCAATTCATCACGAGACAAAATCAAGAGCGCGCTGAGCACTGAGACCATGGTAAAAAAAGCACCACAGGCCAGATCGCAAAACTGCGGACTGATTTTCATGAAAACATCCATCAGGTTCAGGTTGGTTCTAAAAATGGCAACGCCAAACTGCGGACACACGCTGAGCGTGGCGACCGCGGTGGTGACATGAATGGCAAAAAGTTTTAAAAAGAGAATCTTCAAATCAGGATGTAAACGCGACTTGATATCGCTTAATATTTTTTGATTTAACTGATTGGGCACTTGATTCATACTTCACCTTTCCTAAAATTTATCACCAGTCGACTGACCATTTTTCTTAGCGAGCCTTCTGATTTATTAAAAAGGCGGGCCATTTCCTGGTAAGAGAGTTGGTCGATGTATTTCATTTCCAGCATTTCTCTTTGGTCTTCATCCAAGCGTTTAAGGTCTAAGTCTGGGCCGTAATCAGCAGCGCTCACAACTGTTTCGGCTTCATCTGGCCGCTGCGCTAATTTTTCCACTCGTGCCACATATCGCTTATTCGCGCGAAAATGATCCAAGAGCGAAGTTCGGGCAATGACAAAAACCCATTGCTCAAATTTATATTTATCCTGATAAAGGTGTTTGCTTTCATGCACCTTTATAAAAACCTTTTGCAATAAATCTTCCGCATCCGCCTGGTTCTTGCATTTCTTTAAAAGAAAGGAAAAAACTTTTGCGCTAAAACGGCGATACAACTCTTCAAAAGCGAGAAATGCTAATTCGGGTGATTTTTGCTGATAGATGACCATGAGGTCTTCAGCCGAATAGTTCTTCACTTTTTCTCCTCACATCACAATAGGTATACGTCAGCTAGCGGCCATTTGTGACATCGCCAAGCTCTTATTATTTATAGTCTTTAAGTAGTTTTCCGAGCGCTATAAAACTGAGGACATAAACGATCAGGGGAACAATCGCCACTAGCGCACTGAGCGAGGTGATCATTAAGGCGGCGGAAATGGCCGCCAGCAAAGAGTAAACGCGAACATATTTAAGGGCATACTTTCTTTTTTTCCAAAGCATGACATAAATGACCAAATGAAAGGCCAAAAAGATAAAGAGGGTAAAGGTGAAAGTTTGCAGGATGACTTGATAGAATTGCACTTCTAAATCGGGCGAGGCCAGCAGCGGCTTGGCCACTTTTAAATAATCATCATAGTTGGTTAATTTGAAATAAGACCAGAGGGAAAGTCCGACATCGGCCAAGAAGCACACAACGGCAATTTGTTTTGTATCCTTCATAGCTCTTCGACGATTCCACCATCTTTGCCGCTGGTGATGACCAATTCGCGCGTTCTTTCATTGAGTATTTTGCTCACTTGATGCAAATCGCGAATTACCTGCAATTCGCTTTCGCTCATCACGCCATTTTCTCTACCCATCAGAAAAATTTCGCCGAAGGCCAGTTGGTGGGTGGAGATATTTTTACCGATCAGAATAAGTTTGTAGGCACAAGTCAGCAGTTCCCAATTAGGTAGTGCTTCACTTAAAGAGCCGGACTTAATTTTTAAGGCATAGCTTGAACCTTCATGATTATTTAAAACTGTTTGGGGATAACGAATCGATTCTTTGCGCTGACCGCGATAGTTGAAGTGACAACTCATCACGGTTTGCCAGTCAGTCAGTTCAATATTGTTGGCGATTAATTTTCCCTGCAGGGCGGGAGTCTTAAAACGAATACTCTCGGCGTGCAGCTTGCCGCTTTCTAGTGCTAGCGTTAATACCAGAGTAAAAAGAAAGGTTTTTGCATTCATATCTTTTAGTATAGAAGTGATTCAAAATTTTCGGTAGCTTTTTTTGGGGGACGCCGCGATAATTAAAAATATGAAGCGCATTATCATCATCATTCTGGTCACTATTCTTGCAACCGCTGTGGGTCTTTATTTTCGACCGTCTTATTTGCTGATTGGTCAAATGGATTGGCTCAACGTCCTGACCAAGGGTTATCTGGTCGGTTCTTTCGCCGGTCTTTTTTCTCAGGGTTACCTGGACGAGTCATTTTATTTCGTGATGCGCTTTAGCGCCGGTGGGCTAGTGGCAGGGCTGATGCTCGCCTGGGCAATGAGTGGGTCCAAAAAAAGTGCAGCGAAAAAAAAGAAATAGTTTAGTCGTCGTAGTTTCCACGCTGCAGTTTGCGGGTGACATCTTTTTCTCTTTCCGCATCCCGTTTGTCGTGGGCTTTTTTACCTTTGGCCAAAGCAAATTCCAATTTAACTTTTGAATCTTTAAAGTAAATTTTAGTCACCACTAAACTCAAGTGTTGCGTTTTCATTTCGTGATAGATTTTGCTGATTTCCAGGCGATTGAGTAAAAGTTTTTTTACTCTTTGCTCTTGATGGTTATTGATGTTTCCGTAGCTGTATTGAGGGATATTGACGTTGTAGGCCCAGACTTCACCGTGGCCATCAATCGCCACGTAGGAATCCCCTAGGGTGACTTTCCCTTCGCGCAGAACTTTAACTTCTGTTCCTTGCAACACGATCCCGGCCTCAAATCTATCTTGTAAGATATAATCGAAGCTCGCGCGTTTATTAGTTCCTATGATTTTTATTCCCATAATCTCGATTTTTTAAAAATTAAATTTAATCCCGAAGGCGCTGGCCAACACATAACCATCGATATCGTATCCACCGGCACCGATTTTGGGACCGGCCGATCCATTTTCCTGGCCGCTGCTTTTCTCAACATGTTTTTTTTCTAATTGTTGATACTCCAGCGACGCTCCTAAATTAACATCTTTTGACCAAATAACAATACGGTATTGCAACCCAGTGCTTAAAATATAAGTGTTGGCGTCGATTGAATTTCCATTTCCTGAAAAATCGCCCTTGAGCGGAGTCATGCGGTAGCCCAGACCCAGGCCCAGCCCCCAGCGATCAGTTAGTTCTACTTTTAGACCCAGGCGGGGGTTAATCGTATCGCGGATTTGGATTCTTTCATAGTTGCTGCTGGGAACAATCACCCCGCCGGTTTTGGCAATATAAATGGTGGGCGGTTTATAGCCGGACCACATTTGGTATTCAACCGCACCAAAAATTTCGGTGGCGCCAAAATCAAAAGACGAACCCACTCTAAACGTGTGGGGATCATAAAAAATCATCGAATCAATTCCCGATTCAAACAGCGCCAGAGAAGGATTGTTGATTTCCCCCGCCACGATGGCGTGCAGGTTGGATTTCATTTCTTGCTGATAAGTAAAATACAATTTAGCCTGGTCGACTTTTTTAAGCAGCGAAGTAATCACTCCCAGCGAAGGCGCAATTTTAGAGCGCGCCTGGCCCCATGATCCATAGGCCGCTCCGTTTAAACTGAGGTTGGCCTTGACGTCGGCCGAAGCCTGAAAACCAACGATGGTTCCCAGTGACCAGGATAAACTCTCGCTCCACTGGCGGGCAAAATTCAAATAGATTGAAGTGCGGCGATAGCGCGAGTGGTACATCACGTATTCCGGTAAAAAGGGATTTCCCGAATTGGTTTCAATCAAGTTTCCCAGCGGCAGAAAAACGGAGAGGCCCAGGGTGCCCAAATGCTGGTAGCCGATAGGCAGAGCAAAGTGCAAGGCCCCGCCATGAAATTTTTGATAATTATTTTCCACGTTTCCAGTCGTCACCGAGCTGCTGTTGGTGCTGTTGGTGACGGTGATATTGCTCATGCGTTTAAAATGAGTGGCGGTCGCTGTTGCCTGCATCAGGATATTTACTTTGTCAGAAAACCCCAGACTGGCCGGGACATAATAATTATTGCTGGGGTCATTGGGGTCTAAATTGGCCTGATTCCCAATGGCGGTGGTGGAAAAACTGGCCCCAAAAAATTCGGGGTAACTGGCCTGGGCCTGAAGTGAAAGAACGAGCATCATCAGTAATAATTTTTTCATGAACGTAATTTCCGGTAAAGGTCCAGCGATTGAGCGAAGCTCAAGGCTTCCGCTCGTAAAGTGAGAGGAATGCCCAGCGATTCAAAACTCTCTTTTATTTTTTCGGGCAGATAATAACTTTTTAAGACTCCGCCTATTTGTTTTCTTTTTTGGGAAAACATCTGGCGAAGAAATTTTTCAAAAGTTCTAAATTCCGCCAGCGGCACCAGCGGCTCATCTCTGCGTACCATGGTCAGCACGGCAGAGTCGACTTTGGGTGGGGGAGCAAAGGCCCCGGGTGGAACTTTAACCAAGAGGTCGCATTCAAAATAGGCCTGAGTTAAAACTAAAAGTGAACTCATGAAATTTTTAGTGGTGGCAAAAGGAAAAACTTTATCTGCGACTTCTTTTTGAAACATCAAAGTCATGTATTTTATTTCTGGCGCCTGCAGAAAATTAATCAGCAGGGGAGAGGCGATATTGTAAGGCAGATTGGAGACTAGCCATATTTTTTTTCCTTCCAGTCCTTTTTCTTTAAAGAAGGCAGAGAGATGAATTTGTAGGGCATCGCCCATCGTGACTTGGGAAGCATCAATAAATTGATCGAGGTAAACGCCAAAGCGCGTGTCCATTTCAATGACGTGAAAAGGCAGTCCTAAGGCCGCCAGGTGTTCGGTCAGAATCCCGGGACCAGGGCCAATTTCAACGATGGCCTCTGCTTGGTCTTTAAAGTCGGCACAAATTTGCTGAATGATATTTTGGTCTCTTAAAAAATGCTGGCCAAGAGATTTATCGGCGCTTGGCAATTCGAGTCTGGCCTTGTTCATGGGGTTCCTTTTTTCGTCTGCTGTCCTTGATTTTTACTTGGCTGCTTTCTTTGCTGCTCTAGTTTTTGGGATTTAGAAACATACTGGTTGCGAGCGTCTAGTAACAGACACTCGGGGAAGGGCAGAGCTTCATGATATGTTCTAAAAGCATAGTTGGCGATCATCGCGCCGTTGTCGGTGCAATATTTAGGGGCGACGAAATGCACGTTGGAAAATTTGGCATTCAACGTTTTGCGCAGGCATGAGTTGCTGGCCACTCCGCCACCTACCACGATGGGCAGATCAAAACCGCAATGAGAAAAAGCTATATCCAGCGCCACTTGAAGTTTACGCGAGAGCGCCTCGATGATGGCGTATTGATAAGAAGCGCAGACGTCTTCCATTTTAAAATTTTTATCAGGATGATCTTCGATGAAATTGCGAAGCGAGGTTTTAACTCCCGAGAAACTGAGAGTCGCATCTCCTGAATCCAGCATCGAGATGGGGAAGGTGTATTTTTTGGGATCGCCAAGCAGCGCTAGTTCGTCAATAATTTTTCCGGCGGGGTAACCCAGACCTAAAAGTTTTCCGCCTTTATCAAAAGCTTCACCGGCGGCATCGTCGATTGAGTTGCCCAGCATTTCAAAATCGCTGGCGGAACGAACTAAGAGATACATGCTGTGGCCGCCACTGACTAATAAACCGAGGTAGGGATAAGTCACTTCATCCGTTAAGTGAATCGCCTCCAGGTGGGCATATAAATGATTGACTGAAGCAATCGGTTTTTGATTGATCAGCGCCAGAGTTTTGGCGCAGTTGATGCCGGTTAATAAAGGGCCTAATAAACCAGGGTGGGTGGTCACGGCCAGCAGGTCAAACGCCGAGAGTTCCACTCCTGCCAACTCCAGCGCCGATTCCAGCAAGGGCATGATTTTTTCCAGGTGGTTGCGGGCAGCGATTTCCGGGACCACTCCTCCCCATTTCTGGAGAATCAGTTCCTGGGAAAAGGACTGGTGGGCCAGCAGTTCTGGTCTTTGAGTGAGGTCGTCGGGGTTGCCTTTCAGGATGGCAATTGAGGTGTCGTCACAGCTGGTTTCAATGCCTAAAATTAATTTTTCTTTCATGTGGGTAGACTTTTTTTATTGTGTTTTTTGCAATGATACATGATCCTATTCGCTAAGCAAATACGCATAGTTCATGGAGGACTTAATGAAAAACGTTATTATCGGTTTAATCGCTCTCATTTCTGCAACATCGGCATTCGCTGCTGACTCTTCTTCAGGATGTGGAATGGGTTATGAAGTTGCGCCTAAGCAATCACTAGTTTCTTCTTCAACTAGATCATTAGTTAACGCTACCTTCTCTAATACTATCGCCATGACACTTGGAACATCTGGATGTGCTAAGCACTCAATCGTTAAAAACGACGCCAAAGGAATCCATTTTGCTGAAGCTAACCTTAACCAATTGGCAATCGAAATGGCACGTGGAAACGGCGAATTCGTAACATCATTTGCTACAGTTTTTGGTTGCCAGAATTCATCTGCTTTTGGTTCAATGGTTCAAGCTAATTACGAAAATGTTCTTCCATCAGTTAGTACTTCAGGAGTAGAGCTTTATAACAATGTTAAAGCTCAAATTAAAAACAATGCGACTCTTGCTTCTACTTGTTCTCTTATCTAATTTTTTAAGGCCTGCCGATTCCTCGGCAGGCGCTCTTCTTCCCATCCAACAAGACTACTGGCTCAAACTACTGCACTACTACCAAGGAACCTCCCGCGCTGATGGCGAGAATTTTTTTCTGGCAGCTAATGGCAAAACCAATCCCGAAGCTGAACTGCTGGCCACCATCGCCGCCTTCAAAGATCCCAATGCCCAAGCTGGCTGGTTTAAGTATCATCCCCAATGCGTTTTTCGCGAGCGTTATCAATTTTTAAAAAAGGCCGGGCTTTTAAGTGCCGTGCCCGAAATTGCTTGCCCCGAATTTGACGAATGGAAAAAAGGGCTCAATGCTGAATCCATCACCTTGGTTTTTTCTTCTTCTTATCCCAACAATCCTTCTTCTCTTTTTGGCCATACTTTAATTCGGCTGAACCAAAAGGGAAAAAGTAATGATCTCCTGGATTACGCTGTCGCTTTTTCTGCCATGCCCGAAAAAGATGATCTCGGTTTGGTCTTTGCCATCAAAGGCATGTCGGGCGGCTACAAAGGGCTGTTGGAAATCACCAAGTATTACACCAAAGTTAACGAATACAATAACGGCGAATCCCGCGACCTGATTGAATACGACCTCAACATGACCGCCGATGAACTCGATCGATTGATTAATCATCTTTGGGAAATTTATCAGACGACTTATTTTGATTATTTTTTTGCCGATGAAAATTGCTCGTCCGTGTTAGTGGATATTCTCGCCGTGCCTTTTAAGCTGGATGAAGTGAACGCTCATCAGCGCTGGTATTATCTACCCAGTGAAATGGTGAAGGCCTTTAAAAAAATTCCCGGCCGGATAAAGTCGGAGCATTTTAGAGCGAGCTTAAAAAAACAATTAGAAAAAAAATTAGCTAAACTCAATAAAGTGGAATTGCTGGAAGTGCGGGTGCTGTCCGAAACGACGAAAGAGCTGCCTTATAATTACGACCAGATTCCGGTGCTGGATGGAATTATTTCCCTGCTGGATTTCACCCGCTATCGCACCAAGGACAATCTGAGCGACGAGCAAAAAGTGATGATGAGAAAAGCACTGCTAAGAAGAGCGGCGCTGGCCCAGGACACCGATCACACGCCGGTGCAATACGAACAAAAAAATCGTCCGGACCTGGGGCATGAACCTCGTAAATTTTCTTTTTTTACTCGCAGTGAAGATGACCATTGGCTTTTAGGTCTGGAAATGAAACAGGGCTATCACGATTTGATGAGTAACGATTTAGGTTATGATCCTTTTTCCCAATTTGATTTTTTAATTGGCAGTCTGGTGTATGACCAAAAGCTCAATCGTCTGAGTTATGATCAACTGACGCTGGTTGATCTGGTGTCGTTGCACACTTATAAATTTTTCGATCCGCAGTTTGCCTGGGCGGCGAAAGTGGTGGCCGATCGGATTTATGATCTCGATTGCCAACTATGTCACCGCTTCAATGCGCGTGCTTACTTAGGGCCGACGATCAGACCAACTGCTAAAATGGCACTGGCGCTGATGAGCGGAGTTTTTGGAGAGGCCTCCAAGCACTATCAAAAAGGAACGAGAGTAGGGATTGGTTTAGAGGGCAGTTTTCTGTTGCAACTGACGGACTCTCTCAAGCTGGGTTTATTTAATGAACTGCGGGCAGATGCCTCTCATCAATTGCGTAAAGATTATTACAACCGCGCCAGTGGAAAACTTTCTTATTTCCCTGAGCTTAACACTGAATGGAGATTGGAGAGTTCCGCTGTTTCAAAGTTTAGAAGCTTTAAAACCAACCAGTGGATCAATCAATTAAATTATGGTTTCTACTTTTAATAAAATCATGACTCTTTTTGCCCTCAGTGCTTTGCTGTTGTTGGGTGGTTGCACTTCGCTGATTTATCAGCCTGATCGCTATCTGCACGCTGATCCTCATGCTTACGGCATCAACTTTAAGGAATTTTATATTCGTTCTTTTGATGGCACCAGACTGCTGGCCTGGGACATGAAAAGTAAAACCCCTAATCCTGAAAATTTGGTTTTGATGTTTCATGGCAATGCTCAAAATTTATCTTCCCATGCTTTCAACCTGACCTGGATGCTGGAGAAAAGCACTGATCTGCTGGTGTTTGATTATCGCGGCTATGGGCTGAGTGAAGGCACGCCTTATCCTCGGGGCGTAGTGGAAGATGGATTAAAACTTTTGCAAATTGCCTATGATAAATTTAAGGCCGGAAACTACAAACGCTTTATCGTCTACACTCAAAGTTTAGGCGGCACCATTGCGATGCGGGCGCTGGAAGAAGTTTCCTGGGGCAATGAAATTTCACTTTTAGTTTTGGATTCCACCTTTCGTTCTCCTCAGGAAGTCGCCTACCATAAAACCAAGGGATTGTTAGGCTGGCTCATTTCTTCGGAATTCACCGCCGAAAAAAAACTCTCGCATCTCACTATGCCCTTATTAGTGATTCACGCTCCCCGTGATCCGGTGATCGATATTAAGTTTGGCGCCGAAATTTTTATGCAGGCACCATCGACTAAAAAAAGTTTTTGGCGCATTGAGAGCGGCTCCCATGGCGATGTTTTTTTCGTGAAAAAAGGGGCCTATCGTGAGCAATTTTTAAGCCATCTTCAAGCGCTCTGAAGCTTTCTGAATACTGTCTTAATAATTCTAAATGCCTTTTGTCTAATACCAGAGTCGTATGCTGTTGAATCGTCGTGCCTAGCGCTGGGCAAAGATGGTTTTAGTTGGGATTAATCCATTTTTGGCAGATAATAGAAGCATGAAATTGCCAAAGTTTTGGATCCATTTATTTACACTTTCTCTGCTTCTACTCCTAATAGTGCTCGGTGGCTGTAAGGCCAAATCCTCAGCGCCTAGTACCGCTAATCCTACCACTCCGCCGATTGCCACTGGCACCGCGGTGACTTTATCGGGAAGCCTGAGCTATGATTTGGTTCCCACTGCTAATGGCAAACTCAACTACGCTGGCACTGTTCAAAAACCGATGCGCAAAGTTTATCTGGAGTTGCTCAATGCCACTACTGGTGCAACGCTCGCCTCTACTAATAGCAACGAGAGCGGGTACTACACGCTGGCCACCACCACTGGCATTTCGCTCAAGCTGCGAGTTTATGCTGAAATTAAATCTCCTCCCATTATTATTCAGGACAATACCAACTCCAGTGCTCAGTATGCTTTAGTCACTTCTAATTTTACTTTGAGTGGCGATACAGTTCGCGATGTGCGCGCAGTGAGCGGATGGTCTGGAACTAATAATGCCGGCTCTTACGCTGGCACCCGAGTGGCCGCCCCTTTTGCCATGCTGGATTCGCTCTATACCATCTCTAAAAAAATCACCACTGCTAGGCCTGCCATTGCACTACCTTTGTTAAGATTAAATTGGAGCATTAACAATATCAGTGTGGATGGATCAAATAGCAGCGGCCAGATTGGAACCAGTCATTACAGCTCATATGATAAGCAACTTTATATTCTAGGACAGGCCGACGTTGATTCGGACGAATATGATAAACATATAATCGTGCATGAATGGGGTCATTTTTTCGAAGATAATTTATCGCGCTCTGATAGCTGGGGTGGATCACACAGTGGAGGAGACGCCAAGGATATGTCGCTGGCCTTTGGGGAAGGATGGGGAAATGCGCTTTCGGCGATGGCCTTTGATCCCGATGTTTATTACACCGATACTTATGGCAGCAGACAACAGAGTGGTTTTCAAATCAATATGGAATCGGGCGCCGACACCAATAGCGGATGGTTTTCCGAAGCTTCGGTTCACCAGATTCTTTTTGATATTTATGACTCGAGCAATGAAGCCGGGGATACCTTGAGCCTGGGGATCGGGCCGATTATCGACGTGCTTACCACTTATCAAAAAACGACACCTGCTTCCACATCCATTTTTTCTTTTATCACCGGTCTTAAAATCAATACACCTTCGAGCTCCAGCGCGTTGGATACTTTGGTGGCCACTAAAAATATTTCGGCCATCAACAATGCCTATGGCAGCAGCGAAGTCAATGATGGGGGCTGGGATAAAAACTTACCTATTTATAATCTCCTTTCGGTGGGAGGTGCTTCGGTTCCTGTTTCTCTCTACGGCGCTTATGTCGATAATGATTTTTACGGACTCTTCAATTCTATTTTTAACAACAAGTATTTAAAATTTACCGCCAGCAGTTCCAAGACCCGGCTGATAGTCACCAGCACTGATTCGTTTCAGTTGGATGTTTATAACAAGGGATCTTATATTTTTACCAGTACGATGAACCAACGAAGCTCGGGCGGCGTTTTTGGCCCCTTCCCTTATGATGTCACGACGGTGGCGGGACAAGAGTATCGGATTAATATTTTCACTGATCGCTCCGTGATTTTTAATAAGGCGGCGCTGGTGAATTTAAGTGTTAGCGCTACCGCGCTCTAAGCGCCACAAGGAATTTTATGAAACAAGTGATGACTCTTTTTATTTTGATCGCTTCCTTTAGCTTGCTCAATATTGCTTCGGCCAAAGGGCCAAAATATAGCAATCTTCTGTGCAAACAAAAATATATTCCAATGAAAATCGAGCAGAGTCTGGACAGTCATTTATTGAGTGTTAAATTTACCGCTCAACGAGCGATTGATCAGTTCACGATTAAAAATGTTCGTGGGATCCAAGGGGTCAAGGTCACTAAATTCCAGGAGCAGAATCAGTCCAATATCGACAGCGGCGAAGTGCTGACTTCGGCCGTGGAGCTCTCCGACTTTAAGGGGCTGGCCTATGTGGTCTTTGATGTCGCTATTACCCTAGAAGGAGTGGTCACGGACCATAGCATTCCGGTGCCGGTGGGAAGCCTCTCGGCGATTCAAAAGGCCGAGCGCTCGAAAAATATTAAAACGATTAAAGTTCCATCCCTAAAAAAGGAAGGGAGCAGTCCGTTGAGTGCTCCCGATAAAAAAATTCATGAAATGCAAGTCGACTAATTTTTTTTAAGGATTAAGGGGACAAGAAAGTTTCTTAAACTTCTGAGTCAGTATTTTTTCATTCACTTGTTTGCCATTTTTTTCAAACCATTCCGGCGACTGATCGACAGTGTGACAGCTTAGGCAGTTATTTTTAATCTGCACCGTTCGCTCTTCGCGACTCTGAGGCAGATCAGCGTTAAAGGGATGTTCGTCCTGCTGCTTGTGGCAGTTGAGGCATTGCACGTTGGCGAAATTATTTTTTACCCCTGATTTTTGATCAAGCGCCATCCATTTCTTGGAAATTTTACGGATCTCACTGGCCTCAAGCTTGCGCACTGATTTGACTTCTGAACTCAGGGCATGGACTTGTTTCCAATAATCGGCCAAGGGCTTCTTTTTGAAAGTGACCATGTTTTTTACGGTCGTGAATCCCTTAGCATCACCTAGTCCCACCGAGTGGCATTTAACACATTGAAGATTATTTTCTTCGCGGGCATTGACCAAAGAAGTGTAGGCGATAGAGTGCGGCGTTCCCTGCCAGAATTCGGTTTGCGGTTTGTGGCACTCCAGACAGCTGACGGCCGTTTTAAATTTCTTTACCGGAGCATTGGGAGTGCTGGGCTCCATGCCCATCATTGATTGTTCCTGTAACTGCAGGGCGCTCATTTTGCTTTTGTGATCATCGATAAAGGCACGCAGTGGATTGGGCGTGATCTTTTGTTCCAATTCGTCCCGCACTTCATGCAGGGTATAAGTATCGCTTTGCTTTTTAGCATTAGTGTCGATTTCGATACTGCCGACGTAGTGATTTTTAGAAAGAGTCTGAACAATTTTAACGGTTCCCACATCGCGCGAGTAGCGCAGGAAACTTTGGGAGTGGGCGCCGATGATCCAGTCGATAAAAGGATATTTTTCGGCCAGCTTTTCATCCGGGTCAAATCCGGCGTGGGATAAAACCACCAGCCGGTGATAGGCAGAGGAGGAATCGTAGCCCTGGGCCTCAAGCTCTTTAATCAGCGCTGGGAGGGCAGTGGGCACGTCGGTAAAGAGTTCGCTGGTTTTATCATTGAAGACATCCGGCGCGACAAAACCCAGTAAAAAGATTTTTGATTTTTCTCGTTCGATCACGGCAAAACGTTTGTGTTTGATCAGCGATTCGGAGGCCAGATTCGAAATGAGAAATTCAAACTGGCGGTCGTTGGCCATCTTTTTTAAAAACTCAATGCCCATGGCAAAATCCTGATCACCGGGCACAAAATATTTTAGCCCCAACTGATCCAGACCCAAGGCCAGATTGTTGGCAGCAAAAGAAAGCGAATCTTTCATCGTAACGGGAATGACGGAAGAAGGAAAAAAGGTATCGCCGGTATCGACGTAAAAAACTTCGGCATTGCGGGACAGCTGGCCATGGAGCCCGGCGATCTGGGGCAGTCCGCCCAGCGGAAAATTGCGGCAGCCGCAGGGATGAGTTTCACCGCTGATATTATGAGAAAAAACCAGTGCCAGGTTTTTAGGATTGGCGGACTTCGCTGCATCTTGCTCCTGGTTGGCCTTGGAAATAAAAAAAGAACAAGAGCTTAGGACCAGGAGTAGGGGGAGTAAGTATTTTTTCATGAAGGATTCTCTTAAAGTTTAGTTTTTAACTTGGCCCCTTCTTGAGCTTCTTTACTCTTTGGAAAGCGAGCAATCAGTTCATCCAGACTTTGGGAAGCCTCTTCTTTTGACTTCAATTGAATAAATGATTTGGCCAGACCTAAAAGCGTGGGAGCACCATAGCTCGAATCGGGATTTTCCGAGAAAAGCTTAGAGAAATAAACTTTGGCCTCTTCATAATTTTTTTGTTTGTATTCGATCTGCGCTAAGTAAAAGAAAGCACTTTCTTTGTCTTTCTTTTTGATTTTTTTATTGTCCAGCAATTGCTGGAAAGTGGACTTGGCCGTCTCGTAGTCTTTCGCTTTGTATTCTGCAATTCCTGACTTAATTGAGGCTACTTCGCTCTCGGCCTTATCACTTTTTGACTCTTTTTTTTTTGAGCTTGATTCTTTTTGTTCAGTGAGTGAGCTGAGCGATTTAATGACTTGTTCGATATAGGCGCTTTGATCCTGAATTTTTTCATTCAAAGCTTTGATGTATTCAGTTTGTTTTTTATTACTTTCTTCCAGATTGCTTAGGCGCTCTTTTAACAGGGCCGCTTCTTTAATCTCTTGTTGTTTATTGTGGGACAACTCTTCGCTTTGGCCGCTGAGTTTGGCCAGTTGTTCTTCGATTGCATTAAAACGAGCGCTGGCGCTGGCGGTGCTCTTTTGAGTCTGGGCCACTTGTTCGTTTAGGGTTTCCACAGTTTTTTCACGGCGAATGTCTTCCTGGGTTTTACAAGAAGTCAGAGTGATTAAAAAAGAAAGAAACAGCACGAGTTGAAGACGTTTCATAAGCAATCCTATCTAACGAAAGTTTATACTTATAAATTTTCTAATGTCTTCTTTCGAATGGCAACATATTCTGCGCGTTCAGAATATTTTTTGGAGAGTAGGGCGTATTGTTGGGCCTTGTTGAAATACTTTCTTTTGTAAGAGGATTTTGCCCGGAGGTAGTAGTACTCAGCTTTGCGGTAGAGGCCAGGGGCCTTGATGTCAGCTTGAGCTTCTTTCGCGGCCATGAAGGCCACTTGGGCCATGGACATTTCAAGTTTAGGACGTGTGGTCGCTAAACCACACGCCGTAATAAGAAAAAGAACTGATAAAAGAATTAAAAACTGTTTCATTAAAAAAAATTATTTCGCAGTAACAACGAAGTTTGCTCTTCTGTTTTTTGACCATGATTCTTCATCGTGACCAAAAGACACTGGCTTTTCTTTACCAAGAGAAATGATAGAAATACGAGCGCCTTCTACCCCTTGACCGATGAGGTATTCTCTTACACTTTTAGCTCTTTTTTCGCCAAGAGCTAAGTTGAACTGAACTCCACCGCGTTCATCAGCATGACCTTCAACTTGAACTTTTACCGCAGCATTGGACTTCATGAATTGAGCGTTGTTGTTAAGAGCGTCTTTAGTGTCGTTAGATAGACCAGCAGAATTGAAATCGAAATAAACAGTCTTAAGTGCGCCGGCCTTATTTGAATCAGAATCACCATTAAGGTCTAGCGCCATGCCACCGTTTTTTCCGTCATCAACTTGAGCGGAATCAGGAAGAGAGTCAGTTGCTCCATCCGTTGTTTTTTTCTTCATATTGGCACAAGAAGAAAGTGTTAGAACCATGGCCAGTAAGCTTAGTAGGGCGATTGACTTTAATTTCACGGGGAACTCCTATGTAATGTTTATTAAAATAAGTTTCAAAGTTGGAAAAGATAGTTATGATTATGCCTATCTTACATCATATAAGGAAGCAAAAAATGGTCCTGCTGCGTTTAGTTTTCCCTGTATTTTTTCTATTGAGTTTGTTTGTTTCTCCTCTCGCTGCCCACGCCGAGGCCGAAGTTTTAAAGACCATCAACCTCTCGATGCCCACTAATTACGGAACTTTTTTCGGGGAGATCCACTATAGTGAGAAAGATCTGGTGCAGGCGCTGAAAGTCGAGCGGATTATCAAAGAAGACTTGATTAAAGTGATCAACTATTTCGAATACGTGCCTTATGATACCGTTCATTTTAATTTAGATCCCTATATGCGCCTAACTAATGGCAACGCCCGCATTTTCCCCACCAATATTATTAATCTCTACAATTTTCCCGCCAGCAATATGGAGCACTTGATTGCCATGGAAAACTGGATGCAGGGGCTGGTCTTGCACGAGTTTGTCCATATTACCCATCTGGATCAGACCCGCGATTACCTGCAAGTCGGCCGAAAAATTTTCGGCACGATCGCCAAAGTTCCGGCGGGCATTGTCCCGCGCTGGTTTACCGAAGGAATTGCAGTCTGGGGGGAATCTCATCTGATTAATGGCGGACGATTAAATAACCAGCTTTTTAACAAAGAACTTTTGATTCAATTTAAAAAACAGGATTTTTGTAAAACGATCGATTGTCTGGATGAACCCGGCGTTTATCCCAATGGCGTATTTGCTTACTGGGCCGGTGCTCATTTTATCGAATACCTGGAAAATTTAAAACCCAAAACGATCAAATGTCTGGTGGAGCAAAATTCTGAGGCCATTCCTTTTTTCCTCAATAAGGCCTTTGAAAAATGCGCAGGGGATAAGGCCCAGCATCTTTTCACCAAATTTCGCGAGCACTACCTCGCCAGCGAAGCACCCCTCACTCATGATTTACAGGCCTGGGGCGACAAGATCAGCAATACTTTCGGCGTGGATGATTACCAAAAAGGCCTGATCCTCGATGGCGATCGTTTGTTTAAAGTCGAGCACGACAAAAAAAGTGAGGCCCTGATCGCTTACGATTTAGAAAACGAAGTCAACTTCATGGCCAAATACGAATACCCCATCGTCGATCTGGTTTCCATGGTGGAAGTCGATCACGAAAATAGCATGCTGCTGGTGTCTTTTAATGAAGATCCAAATTTTAGAAATCAAAATAAAAGCTGGAAGCTGATTAATGCCGACACGCTTTTAGTTGAGCGCACGCTAGATTTTTTACACGACCCAAGCTACGTCGTTTCCCTGGGGGGCGATGTCTTCCTGAGCTTCAGCTACTGGGAAAACAAGTGGATCGCTGAGCGAAATGACAAATTATTGCGTGCCTTTTCCCCGGATGTGAATATCAGTCTGGTAAAAAAAGTGGGTGAGCAACTGCTGCTTAAACTCAATGACTCCTATGGATCTTCTTCTTTGGTGCTGAGTGATTTTAATCTGCAAAAATTAACGGTGGTTTATAAAAGTACCAACAACTTTGATCTGCCATTGATTCAAAATAATTATCTGGTGATCAGAGAAAAAGGAGAGTTGAAACTCTTGGAGTGGGAGCAAGGCGCCCAGAATATCCAGAGTGCCCAGCTCAGTAATATTCCCGCCGATTTTTTAAACCGCATCACTTTCGGAATCAATAATGAGTCACGTGTTTTAGTTTTAGAGAATCGCCTGAAGACCACCACCATGTCACTCAAAGACTCCGAGGCCGTGATCAAAAAAGGCAAAAGCAACACCGTGCCAGTGACACTGACTGAATTCCCCACCACCGCTGCGGGAAGCGAATCCTTCGCCAGCCTCCAGGCCGAATCTTACCCTCGTCTGGATCACCTCATCCCCCATTACTGGTTTTTGGCGGTAGGCAGTTCAGAAAACTTAGGCAGCATTGGAGCGATGACCACTTTTGTCGATCCGATGGAAGTCCATTTCACTAACGCCACCTTCTTGCTTTATCCCGATGCTAAAAAAGCGGGTGGAAGTCTGGATTACGTCCAAAAAATGGTGGGGGTAAGTGATCTGTGGAAAGTGCGGGCCTTTATCAGTCAGGAGTACTCGAAAACGGATTTCAATCCCAAGATTAATCTCGATCGCGATCTTACCCTGCGCACTTATTATTCTTTTTTAAAGAAGCGCTGGACTTACACCCCCGGAGTTTTTGCCGGGACTTCGACCACCGAAGACTTTATTTCCGACCGCTCAGTTCACTATCTCGGTCTGTCTCAAACGCTGAGCTACCAAGCGATGAGCTTCGATGATTTTTTTCAATCACTAAGTGCTGGCATCAATCTGCAAACCAACAAGGCCAGTGTTGGCGATCATTATTTCGTGGGCCAGCTAAACGCAGAAGGATCTGGCCGCTTCACCCAACGCTTAAGCGCAACCCTCAAAGGAAGCTACGGTAAGTTGTTTAAAACCGATTTCACCCGCGGAGTTATTTACGGAGGTGGAACCAGTGACTACGGCAGCAAACGCATTCACGAGTTCTACGGCCTGCCTTACAGCAATGCCTACGGCAACGAAATCATCACCGGCCGGGTGAGCATCGATTATAATTTCTGGGACATTTATCGCGGCAAAAACATGATCCCTTTCTTTTTCAAAGAGGCCCATTTAATTTTTGGACGCGAATCGCTCTACGCCGATCGCATTATTTTAAACGGCAGCATCTTGCGCGAAAAACTGATCAACGCCGTATTCGTCGGTCCGCGCCTAAAAATGAATTTATTCTATTATGTCCCGGCCAATGTTGATTTGATCTTCTCCAGCATCGCCAATCCTAATGGCGGCAATGTGAATAAAGTCGACTTTTCCATTATGGCCGACATCTTCTAACTACTGCGGTAAGAACTGGGAAAGTTTCCTAATGAGACCTTCCCAGCATTTGTAGATCGGCATTAACAGCACTAAGCAATTGGTATGCTCCACAAGTAGAGCATATCGCCCCTCCATTTTCCCCCCCGCCCTGAGGGCCGTATATACGCGCTGAGTATGGTGCATCCACCCCATGTCATAAATATGCCTACCGTCATGACAAAAAAAATGCTACTATAGCCCTGTTCTCTATAAATGGGGGTGCCCCGGTTTCGACAGGGAGTACTGACGTTTTGTGGGCGTGTCCAGGTTGATCGGCATGGTCCTGGTAAAAAGTCGATCAAAATTTAAATGCTGAATCTAACGATTACGCATACGCAATGGCTGCTTAATTTAATTAAGCCCGTTCGTTGAGGTGGTTACAGCCGATAACAAAGTGTGTGACAAATATGGTGTTGGAGCATGTAAAACTTCAATCGTTGAGTCGCCAGGAAGACAACGTTAAAAATCACTGGGCTTTTCTCGGAAGACACGACGAGATAGTCTTCGCTTTGTGACGATAATTCAAAGCTACACACGTAGTCCGCTTTACTGACGATTCTTTGGACGTGGGTTCGATTCCCACCACCTCCACCATCGCAAAACATAAATTGACCATCGCAAGATGGTTTTTTTATTTGTGCAATTTTAATAATTTACCAATGAGAATAATTAGAGAACAGGATTCGGGATCACCCGAAATCATCGAAAATCACCCCCCTTGTAGTAATTCTGTAGTTTTTGGCCGTAGTTTACGATGCTTGAATTACCTGTATAGTAAGCGTGTAGTCCCACTGTGGCTGATTTTATAGACGATCAATTCATTTCAGGCCATACTCTTACTATGCCATCAAAAAGAACATCCATTGTCGTTATGACCAATGAAGCCCGAGTGCTCAAGCATCTTCGTGAACGGGCCGGGCTCTCTATGAGAGATGCTGGAGAGTTAATGGGATACTCGAGCTCGTTCGTCTCCCAGGTTGAAAATGGTCGTGCTAATCCGCCGCAGGGTGAATCCTTGGCTAAGTTTCTAAAAACCTATGGAATTGAGCAAAGGGCATATTCACGCATGGTGACGGAGTTCAAGAGCGAAGTTTCAGATTTGGAAATTCTGGAGAGTCTTCTTCCAAAACTTTCGCCAGAAGCAGTTAAAACCCTTAAGTTGCTTGCTGAGCAATTTGTAGGCACTAAAAAGGCAAAATAATGACGATTGACTTAACATCAAAAGTTGACGTAACATCAAGACTGAGTCCAGGACAAGCTAGAAAAGTTTTGGCCGAAATTTTTAACCATAGCCCCAATTTAGTTTCTTTCACCAAACATGCACGAGAACAGATGCGTGAGCGTGATTTAAAATCGGGTGATGTGTTAAACGTTTTAAAGGCCGGAAAGATTTTGAGTGTGCCCGATTTTGAAAATGGAAGTTTTCGTTATCGAGTTCAAACAAATAAAATGACAGTTGTGATGGCCTTTAAAAAACCTAATCATGTTGTTGTTTTAACTGCATGGCGAGATTAAGAGGTGTTATATGAATAAATGTACTATGTGTGGATCTAAAATGAACAAGGTTTCTGATTCATTATTTCATTATACTGACTGTGGATTATCGAAGGTATATCTCAAAGGTATTATAATTCACCAATGCTCTAATAAAGAATGCGGAGAAGAAGAAATTACAATTCCTAATATGGAAGAGCTTCACCAGCTATTGGCCGAAAAAATTGCATCCCAAATTAATAAACTTATGCCGGAAGAAATTCGTTTTTTGCGAACGCATCTGGGATTTTCAGGTGTTGATTTTGCTGAAAGCATAGGTGTGTCTCCTGAAACAGTTTCAAGATGGGAAAAAGGAACTGTTAATATGAAAGAGGCTTCTGAAAGATTTCTTAGAGTGTTAATACTTTCAAAAGTTGGGCCATTTAGAAATTATGAAGACCTTAAAGATTTTGCAAGCAAGACTAGCAAAACAATTTCAAAACACTGTTTCAAAATGGATCATTCTCATTGGGCGGTTGATAAGGCTGCTTAAACGTTTTATCTTTAATGTTCAACTTCAGATATATTTACGTCAATTATATCTCTTGCTATGACTACGTTATTTTTAATTATAAAACACTCAACAAAATGATCACCATCAAAGTTGCTTGTTTCTTTCCTTTTCTTTTGGCCTTTATCACGCTCAATCTGTCCTCTTATAGAGTCTCTTTTTTCAGCAACGGGACCAATATTCCTTACTTTCCAGTAGACATCATATGGCTCTTTAGCCGTCGAGGAGTGAATAAAAAACTCTAGATGAAACTTATTTTTTAAAAAGCGGACTTTGGAAAGAAGCATTTCTCTAAAACCATCTTGGGATACAGTGCAATCGATTATTAGATTTTCAGATATATTAACTGAGAATAGATCCTCGATAAATTGTTCTGTATTGCGATAACCGGATTCACTTAAGGCTTTATTGTTGGATTCTTCCTTAACTTTTACTGGAAAACTTCTTCCATAAATTTTTTTCCAATAGTTTCTTGCTAATTCTTTACCAGAATTTTCAATAGCTAGATTGCAATTCTTTAGTGCTTTCTTGGCTTTTGGAACAAAATCACCTTTCTTCTCAACTTTTTGATTACTTCCTGGCGCATACCAAAAAACTCTTTCTTGCTCCGTCGCTGATAAATACTCGAAGAATGCTTTGCTTAGTTCGTCAAATTTATCAAATTGAGTATTATAATATTTAGAATTTTCGTTTAGAAAATCGAAACAAATCGTATCAATTAGTAATCCACCAATGGGAGCCCCAACATAATCTTTCCATGACCTAACCATGCGGCAAAGTTCTTTTAAAGTTCCTACTGTTTCATTATCAAAAGATTTAATTGCTTCAATTTCTTCTACTGGTTTTGTTGTTTTCCAAGAGCCACCGTTATGCGTATCAGGGAATGTATATGATCCATCATTCTCTTTAAATACAGGAAGCACTTCAATTCTATATTCTGTATGGTTGAAAACGACGACTTGGCCATCTACTTTTATATCACTAGCAGGGTATTTTTCTTTAAGAGTTTTTCTTACTTCTTGCAGTAGAGCACTTTGGCTATTTCCATCATGACCATTAAAACGTACATATATTTCTTTAGGTAGAATGAAAATCATATCGAGGTCACTAATTCCATGTATCGCAGTTTTCCTACCGTATGAGCCTACTTGTAAGCTATTATTATCTTCTGAGTCAGACTCATAAAATGTCTGATTCAACTTTTTTGTAACCCCTTTGTAGCTTACTGATATGTCACTTGAATTTTTAACTTTGATGTTATCGATAAAATTTTCAAACTCTTCACTAATTACCAAACGTACTCCCAACACAACTGAAAGTGTTTTTTATTAAAGTTATATTGCAAAGGAGGCAAATGGCAGCAACTATAAAGAGTAATGCGCAAAGTAATTTTATAGAAAAAGGAATTTTATCTTTTAAAAAAGTAAGACCAAGCTCGTTCTCTAGCCACTTGGATTGTGACTCACCAAATAGTTTAAAATGTGCAAAAATATCACTACCAAAGACTTGCTTGTGAATCGACACTGAGTGAAAATCTTTGTTGATCTCATTAACTCTTGATTCTAATATTCTTAATTCATCTGAGGTGCAAAGGTCTATCTTCTCATGAATCGCACGCAGATCATTGTATTTTTCTGTTAGGAGTTTTCCTATTGAGACATATCTGTCTTTATCTTGTGAATACAAGCTAAGATAGAAAATTCCCAAACCTGCTATTGTTAAAATAAAAGATACTGGCTTTGAGTAATCACTTGTATAGGCTAAAAAATAAATTCCGACAGACGCAGTTAAGACCCCAAAGTAGGCTGGAAATTTTTCAATAATGTCATAAGTTGCAAAATGTCTTTTAGCTCCATATAGTACGTTGTACGATATTTCTGCTGTTCTTATTTTTAAATTTTTCTTTTCCAAAATAGTCTCCAATTATTTATGACTCAAAAGCTATTTCTTCTCTTCTTCTTGAATATATTTATCTAAAATGGTGGTTACTAAATCCGTGGTGGTCCATCCCTTCTTCTTAGCGATGCCATCGATTTTCTTCATTAGTTTCTCGGGCAGTCTCCACGAGACCATCTTCTTTGTGCCATCGACATATTTTCTTTCTGGAATAGCTGCTTCGCTCATAAATACCTCTTCGTTCTATTTTAAGTGAAATACAACGTATTGACAATGTATGACTGGTTGTGTTATAATGAAACATGAATAAACACGTAGCTATATACCTTAGGACTTCTACCGAAAAACAGCAAAAAGGCCTAGAGTCCCAGCTTCTAGCTGTGAAATCATACTGCGAACAAAGAGGGATTACTGACTATGAGACTTTCCAAGATTTTGGAGTTTCGGGTGCTAAATCGGCAAGGCCCGGACTTGATAAATTGTTATTTGCTTCAAGAAGAGGCGAAATATCTCAGATTATAGTTTATTCTTTCAGTAGATTTGCCAGATCTACCAGTCATTTACTTCGGGCTCTAGAGGAATTTAAGATTTTAAAAATCTCGTTCATCAGCATTTCAGAAAATGTGGATACAAATACAGCAATGGGCCAAGCCATATTCACAATAATTTCGGCAATAGCGCAGCTAGAACGTGAATTAATTTCTGAAAGAGTTCGGTCAGGTTTAAGAAATGCTTTATCTAAAGGAAAAAAATTAGGTCGGCAAAAATCAAGAAATTCAAAACTCATTCAAGAACTGGCATCACGAGGACTTTCGTACAGGCGTATTGCAGAACTTGCAGAATGCAGTGTCTCCACAGTTCATCGAGAATTAGCCAGTGTTCCGAAAGAAGGTTCATAGGGTTTAAAGAACGTTCTGATGACAAATGTTTCTGGAACGCTTTTGACATAGGAATGACCACTGCTCATATAAATGTAATTGGTTGGTATTAATGCTTTTTGCCAGTGAGAATTTAATGCTTATGGGAAGAAAGACAAAAAATACTATACCGACTTTTACAAAAATCTTAACGAAGCTGATGGACGAAAAAGAAATATCTATTCGTGAAGCCGCAAAAATCGCAGGAGTGGGGCATTCAACAATAAGTTCTTGGAGAAGTGGAGCTTCACCGGACAACTTTGTGGCCATTATGAAGTTGGCCAAGGGATTAGGAGTCACATTTTCTTATTTGCTAACTGGTGAAGACGATACTAGACCTGATAATCCACCAAGCGTTTCTGAGGTATTCAGCGAAGGAGACTTTTTATTCGATGGATTTGCGAAGATAACAATTCAGCGATTGATACCCAAAGAAAAAGTATGAAAGAAATAAACGACTTTCTTTCCTATATCCATTCAGAGCTAATTAATCAAAATATTCCAAGCAAGCTCGATGAAATGATAATTAGAAAATCATCATCGGCTGGTAGCTCGAGCAAGGAAGAGATCTTTACTCGAGAATTTTTGTGCCCAGCCATTTCGACCTATTTTAATTCAAATATTTCACTCGGCCATGATGAGATAAAAACTGGTCTAGGCACTGAAGGTTATCAAAATGCACCAGGGTTTGGTTACACACCAGCCAGAAAAGAAAGACACTTTTTTACCAAGAATGAATTTGTAAAAACTAATCCACCAGCAGTTTGGTTTAAAGATCATGAAAAATCTCCAGCCAGGTTTCAAGCGTGTCCAGATTTTGCAATTAGAGCTCCGTTACCTTTTTCAGCATTAGGGGAAGTGAAGTATTTTAAGAAGGGTGGTGCAGATGCAGCTAAAAAGGAACTCTACAATGGTATCAGACAAGCGACTTTCTATCTTGCTGCTTATCGAAAGGAATATGATTCTGTTTTATTGATTATTGCCGATGAATCAGAAGATAAGGCCATGGCCAATTGTGTAGAAAATTTGCATCCGGATATGAAATCTCGATTTGGTACAGAGACAGGGATTTTTATTTTAGTGATTAACCTCTAGGCCTTCTTTTATCGTGCTCGATTTGGTATTTTGTTAGAAAGGCTTACATTAAACGGCTTTTTTGGAGAAAACTTATGTCTGAAGAAGCACTTTCCTGGAATGATCTTTCTCATAAGGTTCACAATCGACGAAAAAATGTTCAGAAATTATTGCGAAACTCACTCTCAATTTCTGAAATAGCCTTGCTTCAGAATGTATCCGAGATGACCATACGACGTGATCTGGCCTGGCTTGAAGAAAGCCAACTTAGTTTCACAAAAAATCTCAAGCCATCACAAAGAATTTCAGAAACCTTGTCACTTCTCAAAGAAATTGAAGAAAAATCGATGGCCTTATGTGAGATGGCGATGAATAGGGAAATGATCATGGATGATCTTGATGAAAAAGGTCGGATAATTAAAGTTAAAAAGATCATGCCGGATGGTCATGTAGCCTCAAAGCATCTGCAAGACGCCATGAAGGCACGGATCACTGCTGATGGTTACATTATGAAAATGGGCTTACTAGATGAACCAGTGATCGATCCTGATAAGCCTGATATAGCTAAAATGGGAACTATTGAGCTCAAGGAATATCTAAAAGTAGCTACTGAAAGAGCTGAAAGGTTAAGGGTAGACTTAGATCGAATCAATCAGCCATCTCAACTCAAAGAGCTTCCATTTGGTTGGGAGAAGCGGCTCGTAGGTGAGGAATAAATTTTAAGAATCGTTATTTATTTTCCGATAGATAGCCTATGGAACATTATAGGTTTAAACTTCCTTTGCGAAATATGAAAGAAATAGAGTTGGATTTGGTTATAGACAATGGCCTTTCATTTAAATTCACCTTCAATGATTATGAGATTGATAGTTGCGCATGTTTATTTTCAGAGGACTTTTTTAAAATAGATGAACTCATCAAGCAAAAAGATTTGGACGATTTTACTTATCCAGAATCTGCTGCACTTGTAATCGGTTTTTCATTTTTTAAGGTTTATTCTGGAAGTCTTGATAATATTCAATTAGCGATAGAGTCATATATCTCTGGTTATTTAGAAGCATTTTTTTTACCAAAAAAATATGAATTGGAAATTTACAGTGAAGGTTTTGAAACTTTTGCGCTAAAGTTTAGAGAAAGAAATCATAAAATTACTTCAAGAATACTATGTGACATTTTGGATTTTAATGAGAAGACAAGAGAAGTTATTTTTAAAAACAAAGTAATAAATTTTGGGCGAGGTGGACTTGCCTTTCTTCGAGTAAGAGCACTTTGTCTAGAACTGATGGCTAGACAAAATGATCCAAGCAATAAAGAGCCAATCCAAATTCACGGAAAATCGGCAGATACTTATTTAGAAAAACACGGGCTAGCACCATCTGGAGATTATAACTTGAAACATATTTTCAAAGGAGGTGTTGACAAGGTACAAGAGTTCGCCAATATTGATGATAATTATTTCTCTATAAAATAACGTTACCTTTTTAGTTTCCCAAAGTTTCCCACTTCAATTCTTTTACTAATCAATTCAATTTTCATAAAAACACCACACACCAGAACGAGCTAAGTTTTGCACGTTCTGAGAAGTGCCTTCAAAATCCATTTTAGGCAAAAATATTAATTACTTGGGTACAAAAATGTAGCCATAGGTAAGGGGATCTTATGTACGAGTATGAAGTTAAAGAAGACTTACTAAGGGAGCTTGATGGAGTCAGGATTTCTATAAATGCAGATCCAGAAATAGCACTTACTCGTCTTGATCTAATTCAATTAGCTAATCTCCACAAGTTGGTTTCAATAGAATTAAATCACTTTTATGACCTTGAAGTAAAGGTAACAAAGTTTGAGCACCTCCTAAGGAATGATCTACGCTCCCTTACTCGCTATCAATTTCTTCCTGGATTTTGGATTGGTCGGCATTGTGTAGATTTATTTTTTCCTAGATACAAAATGATTGTTGAGATCGATGGAGGGATTCACAATTCTCCAATTAAAATGCTGAAAGATGAACACCGAGATGAATATTTCAAAAATGAGCATGGGATACAAGTTACCCATATTGAGAATGAAAACATTTTTGATTTTTCACGTGATCTCATACGAGGACTTCGCAGAAAGGAAATAAAACCAATTGATACGAGATCAAAAAATAAAATGATGAGAGATATTTATATTAAGACGATTGTTCGTCACAAGAATCTATTGAGAACACAAATGTGGAACTAGAAATTAAACAGGGGAGATTGTATGGATGATGAATTAAACAAGTTGGTCTGGATGAACTCAGAGGATGCAGCCAAATATTTGCGAGTAAGTAAATCAATGCTTCACAACTTAACAAGTCTTGGTCGCATTAAATATTATAAACTAGGTCGTTCAAATAGATATTACAGAAAAGAGATTGATGAACTGATTTTTTGTGACGGATTATTGAGTGTAACGACAGAAGACCAAAAGAAAGATGATAAAAAAGGAGAATACAATGGGCATTAAATTTAATGAATCTAAAAATAACTGGGAGAGTTTTTATTGCAAAAGGCATCCTCTTACGGGAAAGCCTAAGTCGATGAAACGAATAAATTTAAAATCCAAAGCAGAAGCTAAACGTGTCGAGAGGGAATTGATAATCGAATTGTCTCAAAGACTAAAGGCGAGTATCGTTCCATGTTGGAATAAAATAATTGATGGCTATGTTAAAAACATGAGGGAACGTGGACTTTCAATTAAGACTATCGAGAACTATAAACTATGCCTTATTTCCTACACTGAAGGTTGGGAGAAGCGACTTGTTGATGAAATAACAACTGAAGATGTAAGAGGTATCATCAACATTCGAGCAGCAGAAGTCTCTCAATCTCAGCAAAAGAATATTTTAAAATATTTAAGGGGGGCGTTTAATTATGCAATGGAGATTGGAGTCATTAATCGAAACCCTGTTCCTAAGATGAAGTTTAAGATTGGGAATAAGATCAAAGGTGTTTTAACTAGAGAGCAGATTAAACACTTTTTGACCCAAGCTAAATTGAAGAACAATGAATGGTATCAAGTTTGGGCCATGGCCTGTTACACAGGAATGAGAACTGGAGAGCTTTATGCGCTTAGATGGGATCATGTTAACCTAGAGCAAAGACAAATTCTTGTCTCATCATCTTGGAACAGTGAAGACGGCTTCAAAGACACTAAGTCAGGAGACGATCGCATTACGGAAATTGCCCCAGAGCTGCTTTATATTTTAAAAGAAATGAAATTGAAAAATCATGATTCAGAATTTGTTTTACCACGTATTGAGCAATGGACTAAAGGTGGACAGGCACGAGTTCTTCGTGAGTTTCTTGAATCAATAGGGATTGCTGGTGTCCGTTTCCATGACTTAAGAGCTAGCTGGGCCACAGTCATGTTATCAATTGGTGTGGAACCAATAAAAGTTATGGCAGTTGGTGGATGGTCGGATTTAAAAACTTTGCAGATTTATATTAGAAAAGCTGGAATCAACACCAAGGGAACTAGCGAACAACTAAGTTTACATACACCAGGTCAGACTGCAGATGTTCTTAGAATTTGTTAAGCGGTACTTGTAGAATGGATGAATGGCTGACTAAAAAAGTTCAATTTTTTAAGTTGTATTTAGTTGTCTTTCGTAGTCATTTCAAAGATAATTTATTGAAAATACATCAATTGGAGAAGGACATGGAATTGTCTGATCGTTGGATCTCAGTGGAAGAGGTCGCAAAATATTTAGGCATATCTAAAGAGACAGTTTATCGCTGGCTCGAAAAGAAAAAGATTCCTGCACACAAAGTCGGAAAACTTTGGAAGTTTCAGCTTTCAGAAGTTGATAATTGGGTAAAGTCTGGCCAGGCGGAGGTTTCACATGCCTAGAAGCGAAGCCCAGACTCGAAAAGAATTAATCGAACCAGCTTTGCAAAAAACTGGCTGGTACGAACACCCATGGCAAGTTGAATGGGAATACTCTATCACAAGAGGTCGCATCCATTTTGATGGTAAAGAAGCAAAACGAGGCAAGAGTCTATCTGCTGATTATTTATTGCGATTCAGTTCTTCTAAAGCAATCGCTGTCATTGAAGCCAAAAAAGAAGAGCTCTCTCATATGGAAGGTGAAAGACAAGCTAAGGACTATGCAAGAAAGCTTGGTCTTTGGTTTGCTTATTCAACAAATGGTCATCAAATAGAATTTTATGATCTTAAGGCCAACACTCAAAAAACAATTGAAAAATTTCATACTCCTGACGAACTATTTAATCTTTGGATTAGTCATTCAGGTTTAGAGAAAAATGATAAAATTGTTAAATCACTTACTCATGAATATTACGACGAGTCTAAAATCGGGCAGAAACGTAAGCCACGTTATTACCAAGAGACAGCGGTTAATGAATCAATAAATTCAATTCTTCATGGAAACAAACGAGTTCTCGTTACGATGGCCACGGGAACTGGAAAAACTTTTACATCAATTCAGCTGGTCTACAAACTTTGGAAAGCAAAATACGTTAAGAAAATTCTTTTCATTGTTGACCGCAACCTTCTTGCAGATCAAGCATTTGCTGATTTTGACGGAGCAATGGATAAAGACGCTTGTTATCGCTTAAGTCCAAGTGATGATGTTTTTCCGCAAGGGCGTGATTTGTATTTTGGGATTTATCAAACCTTAGTTGGAATCGATGAAGAAGATGCATCCAAGAACGTAGGAAGACCAGATCGCTTTAAAGAATTTCCACCAGATTATTTTGATTTGATTGTTATTGATGAAGCTCATCGTGGTGCGAGACGTTCTCAAGATGGAAAAGATGCTAGCTCTTGGTTCAGGCTTCTTGATTATTTTAAAACTGCAATACAAGTAGGGTTAACAGCAACACCAAGAAGAGACGAATCAAACGATACGTATGCTCACTTTGGTGCCCCAGTTGTGAGTTATTCACTTAAAGACGGTATTGAAGATGGATACCTCGCTCCTTACGTAATTAAACGAGTGACATCAAACATAGATGCCTTAGGATATAGACCCGAATCAGGAAGTATTGAAGATGTTCGTGGGAAAAAATTAGAAGTTAGAGATTACTTAACTCCTGACTTTGAAAGAAAACTTTCTATTCCTCAACGTACACGAGCTTTTGCATACCATTTATTAAGACATCTTTTTTCTACTGACCCGCTAGGAAAAACGCTTGTGTTTTGTCTTGACCAGAGACACGCCTTAGATATGGCCAAGTATTGTCGTGAAGCCTTTCTTGAATACAAAGTGAAGTATGGCCTAACAGATTATGATGGCGAATACGCAGTTAGAATTACGGGAGATGATAAAGATAATAATGGAAAATATCAGGATCTTGAAAAATTTAAAAATCTTGATTCATTTCAACCAGTGATTGTAACAACTTCGAAATTACTTACTACTGGTATTGATGTTAAAAATATAAAGAACGTTGTAATATTTCGAAATATTGGCTCAATGGTTGAATTCAAGCAAATCATTGGACGTGGTACAAGAACTTATGAGCCAATGGACAAATCAAAAGAGAAATTAGGTTTCTTCATACTAGAATACGCAAACTACTCAACTCAGCTTTTCAATGATCCTGAGTGGGATGATGAGCCGGAAAACTTTATTGATGAAGGAGTCATCGTTGTTGATGAAGAAGCTTCCGTTGATTCAGGAAGCCCTACCAAGGAAGCAGTCCCCCTTACTCCGGAAGAACAAGAAAAAAAGAATATTGACTCAAATGGTATTTACGTCGAAGAGGATGAGGCAAAGAAAAGAGAAATCCAATATCGTATGAGTGAAGAATTTCTTGCAGGACGAGTCGGAATTGTTGCTGAGACAGAAACCCTTACTATTGGTGGGAAGCCAGTGGATGCTGATGATTATATCCTTTATGCATCCGATTCATTTTTGAAACATGTCCCAGATATTCAAAGCCTAGCTAGAATTTGGAAGGATATTTCTTTAAGGAATCAATTTAACGATGAAACTTTAAAAGAATTGGATTTTAGTTTAGATGCCCTTAAGAGTATCTTTTTCCAGAAGCATGGACTTAGAGATGTTGATCTCTTTGACGTATTTTCAAATCTAATTTTTAAACAAAAATTTATAAGAAAAGAAGAACGTATTGAAAAAGCAAAAATTCTTCATTTAAATTTCTTTAATGAAATACAGAGCACCAATAATCAACTTGTGATTGATATATTGGATGTATATAAGGCAGAAGATTTTAGCTCATTAGCTTTTACTCAAGAGTTCTTTCAAATTCCACAAATGCTAAAGTACGGTGGCCTAAACGGCATTCAAAAGCTTTTTGGTGGAAAGGATGAAACTAAGAAGTTTGTTAATGGACTTCAAAATGCAATCTATGATGAAAGGATTAGTGCCTAATGCAAGACGATGAATATTTAAACATACTCACATACGGTAAGCCTCAAGGGACTATTGAGCTTAAGCCATATCCAAAAGAGATTATCGATGTTGATCCAAAAATCTTGGCCCAGATGAAAGCAAAACTTAAAGGCGAGGATCTGAATGCGTTTTACGATGTGTCGGATAGAGTGATTGATGAACTTACACTTCAGCGAGAAAAGAAAAAGTTATTGAAGGTGTTTGGATCGAATGAGCAGATTCTTGAGGCTTACTCTTCCGTGAAAGGGATAAGCACTATTGAACAAGAACTTGAGTTTGAAGAAGTTGATAAAGAACTATTAAGTAAATTTTCCTGGACGCTTTCAAGAGAGACGAATGTAGACGAAGTGGATTTTTACAACCATTTCTTGTTTGGGGGAGAATTGAAGACGAAAGAGAAGAGAGTGGATCTTGCTGTCGCACCTTTTGAAACGGTTGTTAAGGACTATCTCCTAAGACACTTCGAAGTTCTGAAATTAACTAAAGAGGTAATTTATTCGAACTCAAAACTGACTGAACTTTTCAAACAAAAAGAGTTGTTGGGACGATTTGATGAATTTTTGGCAAAATTTTACGGGAAATTGGTATGAGTGAACTTAATATTCCTGAGCATTGGGCCGAGGTTGAGCTTGGAGCTGTTATTGAGGTAAAGGGTGGAAAGAGAGTTCCGAAGGGCAGGTCTCTCTTGGAAGCGAAAACAGACTATCCATATATAAGAGTAACAGATATGAAAAATATGTCTGTAAATATGGGCAAGATACAATACCTCTCAGAAGATGTTTATAACACAATAAAAAATTACACAATCTCTAAAAATGATTTGTATATAACAGTTGCTGGTACAATTGGAGCTGTGGGGACGATTCCAGAAGAATTGGATAATGCAAATCTAACAGAGAATGCAGATAAACTTACTAAGTTTGAAAATACATACTATAAGTTTTTTTTGTTACACATGCTTAACGCTAATATTGTTCAAGAGCAAATAAAGGATAAAACTAAACAAGCTGCCCAACCTAAGTTATCTGTAGAAAATATAAAAAAATTACTACTTTGCGTTCCCCCATTCGGAGAACAAGAAAGAATCGTTCAAAAAATAGAATCTTGTTTTCAAAAGATTGACGAAACTGAAAAAGCTCTAAATGAAGTTGAGGTATTGCTTACGAAGTATCAGGAGTCATTGCTTGCGAAGGCATTTAGGGGGGAGCTTATATCTCAAGACCCCAAAGATGAGCCGGCCTCAAAGTTGTTAGAGAAAATTCGTGCGGAACGGGCAAAGAATTCTAATGGAAAGAAGGTTCAGGAGTTTGCGCCGATTTCAGACGCTGAGAAGCCATTTGATCTGCCTAAAGGGTGGGAATGGGTTAGACTTGGAGAAGTTTGCTCTCTTGTTACTGATGGTGAACACCAAACTCCACCAAGACTAAATCAAGGAAAAATGCTATTATCTGCAAAAAATATTCGTGATGGTTACATTGACTACGATAACCATGACTTAATTTCTGAAGATGACTTTAATAAAGCGCTAAAGAGATGTATGCCTCTTCCTGGTGATATTCTAATGGTAAGCGTAGGTGCCACAATTGGACGGTGCTCAATCGTTAGAGAAAGCACTCAGTTTGCTCTTGTAAGAAGTGTTGCCCTGATTAGACCTTCTTATATAAGTACAGAATATCTAGATATTTGCTTTAAGAGTAATTTTTTGCAACGAGAGATAAGTGAATCACAGAAATCTACAGGTCAGCCTTGCCTTTATTTAAATGCAATTTCTAATTTGAAAATCCCAATTCCTAATAGAGAAATGCAAAACGAGTTAGTTAAAAAAATTAACTTAGAACTATTGTGCATAAGTCGTCTAAGATCGAATTTTAGACAAAATCTTAAACTTCTTACTTCCATGAAAAATTCAATCCTTTCAAAAGCTTTTCAAGGAACTCTCGTGTCGAGAATTGATGACGAGGGAAGTGGGCTGGAATTACTAGAGAAAATTCTTAAGAGTAAAAAAGATTTCCTCGAAAATTCACTTGAGAAGTCTCCTGAAAAAACAATCAAAAAAATAACAAAGAAGAAGGGCAAATAATGAGTAAGTCAGAATTAGATAGCATTATCAAAAAGTGCTGTGACATCCTAAGAACCGATGATGGGATAAGTGGTGCTGTTCATTACACAGAAGTCTTATCATGGATTCTTTATTTAAAGTTTTTTGCAGACAAAGAAAAAGAGAGAGCTGATCTAGCAGAACTCGAAGGTAAAAAATATACCCAGCTTCTTAAAAGTGAATATCAATGGGATAAGTGGACTGACTCTAAAAAGGGTCTTACCGGAAAAGAATTAAATACATTTATTAATGATGATCTGTTTCCATATTTAGCTTCTTTACAAGGACAAAAAGAAGGAGATCCCAGAGACATTATCTCAGCCATTTTCAAAAATTCTAATAATCGAGTGAATAGTGGATACCTGCTTCGTGATGTAATTGAAGAGGTGAAGAAAATCCATTTTGAAATAGGTGAAGAAACTTTTAGTCTATCGCATATCTATGAAGGCCTTCTAAAAGATATGGGCGAAGGTGGTGGAAACTCTGGTGAGTTTTATACTCCAAGACCTCTCATACGTGCTTTAGTTCAACTGCTTGATCCAAAAATTGGTGAGACTGTTTATGATCCAGCTTGTGGGACTGGTGGATTTTTAGCTGAAGCTCATCTACACATGTTAAGCAAAGTTAAAAAACCGGAAGATCGTCGAGTCCTGAATAATAAAACATTTTTTGGCCAAGAAAAAACGCCTCTTCCATTTGTGATGTGTTTAATGAACCTAACTCTTCACGGGATGGATTATCCCCAGGTTGTAAAAGGAAACACACTCGGGCGAGACATTCGAACGATTGAGGACCATGAAAAGCGTAACGTTATCTTAGCTAATCCTCCATTTGGTGGGAAAGAGCAGGCGATGGTTCAAAAGAATTTCCCGATTGAGGCAAGTGCTACTGAGGTTTTGTTTCTTCAATATATTGAGAAGACTCTTAGAGTTAATGGTAGGGCCGCTGTTATTGTTCCAGAAGGTGTTCTTTTTCAAACCAATTCTGCTTATAAGCAACTTAAAGAAAAACTTTTAAAGGAATGTAATGTTCATACGATCATTAGTTTACCTGCTGGAGTATTTCTTCCGTATTCAGCTGTTAAAACTTCAGTGATTTTCTTTGATAAAACGAAGAAGACTCAAGATGTATGGTTTTATGAATTACCTTTGTCGGAAGGTAAGAAACTCACTAAGAAGAACGGGATTAGTGACGAACATTTCAAGGAACTTATAAAGTTTTACAAGAAACGTGAAGAGACTGAGAGAAGCTGGCTTGTTCCTGTGGCAAAGATATTAGAGGCTGAAACCAATCTATCCGCTGCTCATTATAATCCGCATGGGGTTGAGTCAGAGGAATTGCTTGAACCAGAACAATACGCTGAAGAGATTAAAGGACTATTGCAAAGTTCACTTAAAAACATTGAAGATTTACTAGCGGAATTAAAGTAAATAATTAATTTCACCTTGTTATATTTACTACGTTGAGGCAGATATGGAAAATATAGATCATTTATTTATAGAACAAGCAGAATACCTAGAAGATCAAGATTTTAATCTTTGGACTTTAGATCATCCTAGTTTTTCGTCATATCTAACTAAGCTTTCTGGGCCAGGAGCAAAACTTATTGTCGGTCCGAGAGGATCGGGGAAAACTACGATTTTGCTTTCTGCGCTATCTAAAATTAATCAACTAAAGAATAAGCACGCTGTTTATATCAACTTTAAAAAGTCTTTAAGCTTAGAGCCTTTTTATAGAGGTAATTTAAATCCTTCCTTCTTCTTTAACCAGTGGCTGTTAGCGAAAACGTTAATTGCCATACTTGAATCAACTGATAATAAAATAAATGATAGTAAGCTTAAAATCTCTCGAGATTTAGTAAATAAACTTGAGAACGGAACAAGTTCAATTGAACCAAGTGAAGTCTTGTCCTATGAAGATATTTTTCTCGCATGCGATAATCTTTTAAATGCAAAAGATGCAGAGAGGTTAATCGTTTTAATGGATGATGCTGCCCATGCATTTTCTTCAGAACAACAGAGAGATTTCTTTGATTTTTTTAGAAGCATAAAAAGTAAAAGGTTATCACCTAAGGCTGCTATATATCCAGGTGTAACAGTCTTTAGCCCAGCTTTTCAAGTAGGACATGATGCAGAAAATATTGATATTTGGATTGATCCAGTAAGCCCGGAATATATTTCTTTCTTAAGGAATGTATTAAAAAAAAGACTCCCTGACGAAATTTTTAAAAAATTTAATGAGAACGCTGGCTTGATTGAATTAATAGCTTATAGCTCATTTGGGATACCAAGAAATTTTTTAAATTTGATTAGAGATATATGTGATAATACAAGTAATAAAAACATTACTTCCAAAAATGCACTAGATGCAATTACAAAATCTTGCAAAAGGAGCGATGAACTTTTCATATCGCTAAAATTTAAACTCTCACGGTATTCAAATTATGTGCAAACGGGGAGAAAGTTTTTTGAAAATGTAATTAAGGAAATCAAGCAATACAATAAAGAAAAAGATCTATTAAAGCAGAGTATAACCCTGGCGATTAAAATTCCTATTGATGACAATCTGCTTAGAGTAATAGGTTTTTTAGAATATTCTGGATTAATATTTCCCTTTCAATCTGATGTAAGCAGAGGCGAGAAAGGAACCTTTGCGAGGTTTTATATTTCAATTTCTCACCTCGTTGAATCTAATGCAATTGTTGTAAGCAAAGGGAAGAAGATTGATTCTTTCGTTCAGGCACTGAAGTCTAGGAACGCCCATGAGTTTACTAGAGTTAGTCATGATACTCTCTTAAAGGGAGTGGATACGAGTAATGGATTCCAGCTGGCATTATCACCCTGTGCTAAATGTAATACGCCAAGGCTGAATGAATCTTCAAAATTTTGTCATAGTTGTGGTGCTCCACTCACTGAAGCTTCTATGTTTTACGAGTTGATCGATAAGGACATAAGTAATCTTCCATTAACTGCTCACCGAGTAAGAAAAATCAAAGAAAATTCTCAATTAAAAACTATAAAAGATATTTTGAACGATCTTGATTATCAGCAGCTTCGTTCTGTTCCTCAGATTGGAGATTTTTGGGCAAAAAGAATTTATGGTTATGCAGAGGAGTATATTTCATGAGTTTATGGAAATATTCAATATGTGGTCCCTGTGGTACTGGTCATCATTTTCCAAATTTAAATGGTTCCATCTCAAGCTCACACACAGGCCATTGTCCCTTGGATCAACTTTACAATCGTGTTGTTAGGGTAAATAATATTGCAACGGGCCTTACTCCGGCCAACGATCAAGAGCTTTTAAATTTATTGGTAGTTGAATTAGTCAGTGCCGTTGAGTCTTACTTTAAAGATATTCTTTCTAGTCTAGTTGGGCTTTGTCCTCTTGTTCAAAAACAAGCGACGGAATTAAATATAACCTTAGGGTCAGCTTTATGGGGATTCAAATCGTTACAATCAAGACTAGGTTTTGAACAAAATTCTCTTGCGAGCTCAGATAATCTAAAGAGAACTCTTAGCAAGATGAAACTATTTAAAGACAATGACGAATCGATAACAACCATTTTAAGCATCTATGACCAGATCTGTGAGTTAAGGCACGTAATAGCTCATTCCAAGGGGCTGGTCACAGGTAAGAATGCTCTTATTATCGGAATCGAAAAATCTGCTACACCAATTGAGATCCGTTTAACAGTTACTGATCTTCAAGAGATTGCAAATCTTTCATTAATAATATGTCGTGCCTTCCATCAAGATCTTTTTCTGATTAGTGCTAAAAGGTGGGCATTAAATTGGAAGAAAGAAATTCCTGGATGGAATAAGCGAAAAGCGGTTCTTTATTTTAAAAGACTATGGAATTTATTTTATTCGACTCAAGACAGTGCTCATATTCAAACTCATTATGTGCTATCTGAGAAAAATGCAAGAGAAGCGATAGAGTCGGAGTTTAGAGTGTCGTATTAAGTGCATACTTTTTTTGTATAAAGCCAATGCAATTTGGCTTTGCTGTTTAAAACCGATGACAAAGCCTTTAATGAGGTAAGTGCAAATAAATAACAAGGAATTAAAATGCTTTTAGATAAATTTGGAAAACAGGTCACACACTTGCTTGTTGATTCGGGGTGCTTTCCTTTGTGTCAAAGAGATACTAGTGCACATGTTAAGTTATATTTCCCAAGTCTATTAATGCTTGAATTGAATGAATTTTGTGGCGAGTACCCAGACGGACTACCAAAAGTGAATCCAATTTTCACTGATTTTGTAAATTATATGTTTATCAATAAGGGAACAATTATAGAGCCTGGCTTTGACGATATATTTGGTTCATCTAAGCGATTAGATGCTATTCAAAAATTTAGGAAAAAAATACACAGTATGACTCCAGGAGAGTTAGGTGGTTTCGATGAAGCTACACGAGCTGTTTTTGGAAGATTGAAGTCACCAACTAAAAGTGAAAAGGAGTCTTTAAGGTTTGATGCAATTTTCTATACGATGGCAAAGCTTAAATATATTCATGATAAACTAGGAAAAAACTGGGGTTATTTATCAGATGGAATTCATGATAATAACTTGCTAATGAATGCGAGTTATTGGGAATTGGATGGTGTTGAAATGATGGGCAAGAAAGTAGATCCTTATCAAGAAATCCCTCCGGTTTTCACCTGGGCAGATTATACTAAATCTAAAATTTCCGATGTGCAATTTGTACCACCACGCCAATTATTTTTTCGGCATGGTTCTTCTCATGAAGTATTTTTAACTTGATAATAAATGATGAATTAATTTTTAACTCGACATGCCCGGTTGATATTTTTATTTGTAGTAGTTTGTAGTTTTTCCTAAAGTAAAGTGAGTAAATACAGATGACTATAGGGGAATCATAACCTCCACCATTGGTTACAGAATTCTCTGTAGCCTTACTCAAGAATAGAAATGCTTTATTATTAACAATTTAAGACTTCAGCTTTTTCTGAGTTCATTTTCTTCATCATTCAAAATCATAGAAAATAACGGTATTTGCAAGTATTTGTGATAATTGCTCGTGATGGGCCTTATAATCATCACAAAACTATTAAGTATAAGGCTCGCTGATGGATGATTTTAAAAAAATTTTAATTCTTCAAAACTGGTTAAAGAAAGAATTAACAAAAACATTTGAAACATGTCTTGTTAATTCTTCTGACTGCGCTGGGGGAATTATAGCTGCTCATTCTGTGCAGAAATCTAATGTATTAGAGAAAATAGCAAAAGGTACTGGTCATGTTTTTAGATTTAGTCACAATGAAGAAACCCAATTTGAAAGGATTGGAATTAATAATGCGAGTGTTTTTAAAGGCTATTGTTCAAAACATGATAATAACTTATTTGAATATATTGATAATAATGAATTTGAGAATCTTCAATCTGAGCGAGCTTCATTTCTATATGCACTTAGGACATTGTCGAGGGAATTGTATGCAAAAATATCTATGATTCATTCTCATGAAAAACTTTTTGATTTATTTGATTCAGGTAAATTGGAAGATTTAAAAAAGCAGTTTCCTTTTTTAAACGATAGTGATCTAGAAAGAATACTTGGCAAGGATTCAATTCTGAGAGGGATGGTTGAAGGGAATAGATTAGGAAAGATAGAGTTAGAAACAACTTACAATTACTTCTTAGAAATGCTTAATAAAAAACAATACCATCGTGTGAGGACGAAGGTGATCACTATACCAAAAAGAGTTAATTTAGCAGCAGCTTCTATGTTCGCACCAGAGTTTGATTTTAATGGAAACAGGGTCAATCAACTAGGTAGATTAGAGGTAAAATTAAAGTCGATATTTTTAACGATCATTCCAGGAGTAAATCAGTCATTTGTATTAATAAGTTATATGAAAAAAGAAGAAGCGTACTTGGAAAATTTTTTGGCAGCTTTCGATCAATCCTCTCTCGATTTAACTTGTGAAAGAATTCAAAAATGCTTATTGATTCACTGTGAGAACTCATTCTATTCTGAAGAATTAATAGATTTGCTGAATAAAAAACAAAAAGATTTTTTATATAGTTTCTTTAGAGATTCAACCGTTGGTGATATTAAAGATTTTTATATCAAGAAATTGCCTCAAGATTTAAATTTATTTTAGTCTTTTTGTGGAGGTAGGAATATGCCTTTTGCTACAATCCCTGCCAGCGCAAGCACGTTACCAAAGCAAGTACCTACTAAAACACTTAATACAGTAGAATCAAGTTTAAAACCGTATACACTCCAAGCATTCAATAAAATTATCGCTAAAGTTATGAACGACCAAACAATTAAAAAAATAAGAATATATTTTGAATACTCTTTCCTAAGTTCAATTATATTTTCAAAAGCTTTATTACTAAGCTGACGATTTAGCAGTTCAGCCCTCATTGAATCTTCTTCGATTCTTTCACGCTCTCTTCGGGCAATTTCAGAGGGTTTCTTTAGGCTTGTTTTTTTTGCAAGCTTTGTAGCAGATTTTTTAATTTGTTCAATTTGAAGTGCGCTACTCATTACTTAGAAGCTCCTTAAAATGTCTCTTGATTAGATCATTTCCGATTGGAGCATATTTTTCATTTGAGTTAGAAACTTGATCCCAAACATGTTTCCATGGAGTTCCTTCATCATGAGTCATGTCTGATAATGTCATCCCATCTTCGTCACCGAGGGCTTCGTATACAGCATCCATTATTTCTAAGTCTTCACTTTCAAAAGTATCTTCATAAAGCTTCATGAATGGAGGTAGGTCTTTAATCTTGCGACTTCCATATATTTTCAGACAGTGATAGAGGTCTTTAAAAACTGGCCCATATTTCCATGCTTGAACTGCCTCATCTATTAGAGGCTGATCTTGAATTGCTAATTTATATCCATGGGCAAAATAGCATAATTTCATTACCTGAATTGGAGTTAAAGAATTTCCTTCGCTGATACCCTTGTTAATGAAGTAAGCAGCTACATCTAAAACAGAATTCATGTTTACCCTTTTTTCGTTTTCGGACGTTTTTTTCTTTCAGCCTTCATCTTAGCGATACTGGACTTGATTAAGTCTTTAATCTTAACTTTCTCCTTTTCGTTTGTATAAAACAACTTAAAAGTTTTAGGTGTTGGAACCCAAACTTTTTCATCTATATTGGAAGGGCCTCTCTTGAAACCTTTTTGCTTGATTAAGCCATTTTTTTCTAAAGTCGTAAAATGCTTGTTTAGGTGATTATAATGTCTCCAGCCTTTAGATACGACATGGGCATAGCTTTTACGTAAATCACGTAAGAAGAGTCGATTAATGACTTCGTTTGCAGTCGCAGCTCCAAACTTTGAGAGTTCTTTCAAGAGAAGTGTTTCTTTATCATTTTTAGTCATATTTAGTTTATCGACAAGCGATTAAGAAACTTTATTTAAAAAGGAATAATAAAGAAGTAGGATTTAGTTTTTCAATAGGAGATTAATTTGCTTTGTTATTCAAAGTTATCAAAGTTTCTGAGCGACTCCTACACCAATTAGAATCGAAAATTTTTTCAAGGAAGTTGTTACATATATAACTATTGTAGGCATGCCCCTTAGCATATCCTTGCGGCTGCTCAGCTTTATATTGGTCAAGAGTAGGAAT
>Ga0066404_1000021_pt1 | contig 94881 bp, 82 predicted proteins | sample LakWasMeta4_LOW4_2_FD_59491 | JGI IMG/M metagenome (GOLD analysis project Ga0066404, IMG submission 59491) | Freshwater sediment methanotrophic microbial communities from Lake Washington under simulated oxygen tension - Sediment Metagenome 4_LOW4 | ecosystem: Environmental > Aquatic > Freshwater...
CTACCTAAAACTAAAAATGGAGAATATAGTTCGGCTGAAAAGGTACTACATGAGCATAGAGAAATTCCATTTATCGATTCGTATCTAAGCTTTCAATCGTTAAGGAAGTATCACTCTACCTATCTGGTCAAACTCGATCTCCAAGAGTTTATTTATCCACACTTTAATGTCTTAGTTTCAACAGGCCGGACTTCAAGTTTTAATCCTAATTTTCAAAACTTCCCTAAAGATCAAGAATTCAGAAAATGCTTTATCCCTCGTGAAGATCATATATTTTTGATTGCTGATTATTCAACCGTTGAATTATGTACATTGGCCCAAACATGTATTGATCTCTATGGCATTAGTCGGATGGCTGATGTCATAAATGATGGCCTTGATATCCATGAATGGTTTGCATCCATCTTACTCGACAAGAATATGAAAGAAGTAACTAAAGAAGAGAGATCGTATGCTAAGGCTTGCAACTTTGGATTTCCAGGAGGTCTTGGTATCAAGCAGTTCTTAGAATATGCAAAGAATACTTATGGAATTCAAACCTTAACGATTCAAGACGCTAAGAGATTCAAAAATATTTGGCTTGAGGCTTTCCCTGAGATGCAGAAGTATCTTAGTACAGAGGGAATAAGGTTTCGAGGAGGCATGCAAGCACAAACTAGCACGGGACGAATTAGAGCAAAATGCAATTACACCCAAGCTAAAAACTTCCCATTCCAAGGCCTAGCTGCTGACGGAACAAAGTTAGCACTATTCAAGTTGATCACGCACAAATTCCGTGTGATTAACTACATTCATGATGAGTTTGTAATTGAGTTGAAGGAAAACCTTGATCTTGATCTAAATCAGTCTTTAGCTCTATCAATAATGAGCGAAGAGATGACCAAGGTTTGTCCCCAAGTGAAGATTAAAATTGATTCCGTACTATCGACGCATTGGAATAAAATTTAAAGTTATGTCTCATTTTGAAAAACTAACATTAGTCCCATGACTGCTTCGTAACCAACTACTGCCGCTTGATCTGTGACTACTGATTGCAGGATAGCGTGCTCTTCATTTACGAGAAAGTGAAATGCAACCCTTTTATGAGTTCGTGTAGACACAGAGTTTATAATTAAATGTTTTCCCGCTGGATTAATTACAGTTGATTCTTTAAATTTATATAAATCTTTTGCTCTGTAAATTCTAAACAGTGTTTCGCCTAGGCTAAGACCAATACCACCAACTCCATCACTTCTGATTAACTCCAGTTCTAAATCCTTATCTGTAATTTTAAGTTTATCTATCAGAGTTGATTTCGAAGACTCATATTCTTCTCTCATGCCTTTTGATAGCTCTACTGCTTCTTGAGCTACTTGCTTATCTTCTTTTTCTCTCTTCTTGATCTCATTCTTTTTTGCTTGGTCAAATTGTAAATCTTGGTCAGCGTACTCTTGAGCACTAATATTGCTATTCATATCATCTGCACTCATGTCTTGCTTGGTGGTAACTCCTGAACACCCAGAGAGTAAGATAATAGAGCTAAAGATCATTAGGTTTAATTTCATATTTCTACCCAACTGCCTTATCTTGTAATTTAGAAAATTTATCTTTAAGTAAACGATCAATTCTTCGATTTGCTTTATCCATCTTGGGATTTAATGAGAATGCAGTATAAAGGACCCAAGGGACAAGGAAGAAGCAGAGTGAACCTAAGATGTACAAATATCCTTTGGAAGTCCAGCTAGGTCGTACCTTTACAACTAGAGAACCTTTCTTATCTTGAAAGTTTAACGAATATTTATACAGTGAAGTAGTGAGAACAATTTTATTGTCACTTTTTTCAACTTCCCAAACTTCATCTAAAGGATGGAATTCATCTTTAAGTAATTTAAAGATCAAGTCTTTGTCTGAGGAAGGATTGATTTCTACGTCAGACATTAATAGTAACTTTCCCATTTAATTCTCCTATTTCTTTTTCGGTATTAATTTATCAATTCGAATTCGTGCATAACCGTCAAACCAAGTCTGTTCTTCGAATACTTCAGTCAGGCTGGGTGCCTCAGTACCTTTGTCGTATGATCCAGTGAGAAGCCACGAGAAACTCACTTCTAGTTCATCTGCTAAAATTTTAATGGCCATTAGGTCAGTTGGAGAATTTCCTTTATTAATCCAACCTGAAACTACGCTAGGTGATGTGTTACAAATTCTCGCAACCTCTCTAAGTGGTATATGCTTTTCAGTTAAAATACTTTTTAGTCGAGCACCCCAGTGATCGACCTTTTCTTTTTTAGTTTTCTTTTTCATTACTTTGTTATTCGTTGCAAACGTGGATAAACTTAAATTGTAGTTTTCGCTATAGAGGACGGTGTTCTTAAACTTGAATCAGTAGATGCTATTGAGGAAAAGTATAAGTAGTAGTCCATGGTAACCCCAAAACTGTTCAAGATTAACTACACATTTCTTTATTCAGAACACTTAATATTTCACTTATTGACGTGTCCGCTTGCACGGAGACGTCAAATATAGCTATAAAGGCCTTTATTACCGTCTCTTAACGGCTTCTGTCTCTTTATAAAATTATGTAATTAAAATTTTCTTATCCCCATTAATCTTGAAGAATTTCTGATGAGCTGATTTACTTCTTTGGAATTTATTACTCTGAACTTTGTTGAATAATTTTACATCCACAAGAGGTGGCTGGTTTCCTTTTCTGAGGATGCTACCATACTCAATGTAGCCAGTATAAAAAGGATTACTTATCAATTGGTAGATAGAGTCTCTGTGTAATGAGCATCCTGTAAGCACCTTTAATTTATTTGAACTGAGAGATCGCGAAGAATAAAGGTTGAAAATGCTTCTTACTATTTCGGACTCTGATTTATTAACAATTATTTGATTTGATGACTTACATTTTTCATAGCCGAAAGGAACAATACCACCATTCCAGCCGCCATTATCGGCCAATTGCTTTTTACCATCCATCATTCTTTCTATAATTCGCTTCCTCTCAAATTCAGCAAAACTTCCTAACATTGAAAGCATCAGTCTTCCTTCAGAGGAAGATGAGTCGAAGCTTTCTGTGACTGATTTCAATCCAACTTTTCTTTGTTCTAATATATCTTCAACCAAAATCAATATATCTTTAAGGCTTCGAGAAATACGATCTAGTTTCATTACAAGAATTAAATCTATGGCGATAGACTCCTCAATCATCTTTTGAAACTGTGGACGATTAAGAGTCTTTCCAGATTCAGATGAGTCACAGTATATTTTTATTAGATTCCATCCCTGAGACTCTGCAAATGATTTAACTGCCTTCTCTTGGGCCTGAAGAGAATAATTATCGTTATCTGTTGATCTTCTTATATAACCTACAACTCGTTTCATATGATACCTCTACACTTAGTACGATATGCCAGCCTTGAGTAGTCCTTGACTTATGTCCGACAGTTTTGTTTTTAACTTGAGGATGAATTAAGACATGAATTCTAATAGTAATATAAATAGATCCGATAGAGGTTAAACTTCAACTACAAGGCTGAGTAATTTAGTATGTCAAGATTAACTATTCGTAAGAAGAACTGGCTCTTTTATAATCTCAAAAGATTTCACTCTGAAGATCAATACCTAAAATATTTGAATAATAAAATCATACTTTCCGCTGTTAGATACAAGATTCATAAGAGTTTAACGATTGAAGATCTATATAAAGAATTAAGTAGCGATATGTTCACAGAAGAATTCTGCTTTTATCGGAAAGAAGATAAGCATTTTTCTTATCCCTGCTTGCGAGATCAAGTTATGTCCTTGTTGGAGTGTTGGGAAGAATTAAGAGAAAAATACCAATCTTTGCAAAAAGGGAATGAAGCAGAGTATGAACAGTCAGATGATGAACCATTTAGTGACCAGAAAATCATAGATACTTCGACAATTAAAAGAAATATTTTTGGAAATAAATTAAATGTAAATTCTATTCCTCATCTTAAAGAAGATGCAACATTTTTTAAGCATGTGATGGCGTCAAATAAATATATTAAAAGTTCTTTTGGGTTTGAATACCATTGCTTTAAGAAGAGATGTTTAAATGAGTTAAAAAAAGTAGAAGATAGGACAAAGTTAAATTCATATTTTTTTCAAACAGATTTAAAATCTTTTTTTCATAGATTGAAACCATCAACTATCTTGAGAATTATTAAAACATATAAATTAAAAAATACCGAGAAGTGGATAACTGATTTGGTTACTGATGAGAAGGGGTTGCCAATAGGGTGGATGTTAAGCGGTATTATTTCAGACCTTATAATGATGGAATTTTCTAAGTTCATGACAAATAACCACGAGAAACTCGTTAAAGAGCTTGGAGTTACAAAGCTTGAGATGATTTCGTATGTCGATGATTTGATATTCTTCATAGGTAAAAAAGATCAAGTACAGGATAAAGTTAAATTTATCGACAAGCTAGTTACCACATTTCAAAAATACCTGGATGATTTTTTCGAAGGAAGTGAAATTGAAATTTATGGACATGATTCTCATAAGGTTAAATTTATTCCTTTAGATAAAGCACTCGCATCAATCTTAAGAACCAATTGGCACGATATAGATGTATTTGTTTCTGGTGACGAGAATGATCTAACTAAAGACTGGAGTGTTCTAGATGACTTTTTGCTACCATCTGATAATGATTTAATATTGAATGAAAAAGTTCAGTTTTTTAATAATTTAAAGAATCTCAAGTCGCGAATTGCTAACGATGAAATTACAACATCAAAAGAGTTTGAACCATATCTCGATAAGATACTCTATAAAATATCTATTGAGAAAAAATATCTCGCAAGCGTATTTGATGTCTTTTTCACTTTTCTTCAACGAAATAAGCTAAAAGATACGAAGGAATTTATATTAAATTTTTGGGATAAACTGGCTTCTATAAATGATGTGGCCACAATAGATATTATACAATTCATCATAAGATATCATAGATATCATACAGAAAATAATGAGCACCGAGATTCATTCCTGGAGATGTTAAATAATGCTGTAGCAGCCATCCAAGAAAATAAAAAATTCGATAAGTCTGATGATAAAATTTTACTTGAGTCTTTCGTAAGATTAAATTTTATGGATTTTTTGGCAGAATTGTCTTTTACAAAAAAGAAGAATCAACCCAAATATTATTTCCACATCGCCTCCGGACTATTTGTAAAGTATTCAAAATTAATAAGCAATCGTAAGGACGGAGCTGATGTTCTCCCAAACCCTTTCTTATGTTCTGAAATTATTCAAATTCATTTTAAAAATAAAATAAAGACATCTGAAGAGTTGATCAAGAGAATTCGCAATATTACGTTATTGATTGAAAATAAGAAAAAGCGTAGAGAGTTTATAGAAGTTCTTTTTGATGACTTTGCATTTGAAATAATACCTTCTCTTAACAAAGAGTCTCTTCATGAGATTGTTGATTTTTTAGATGAGAATCAGATACAAAGTGACTTATCCCAAGAGATTAAAAATGTTTATTTGAACTATGATCACCTGTTTGACTTCTTTCTTGAGTCTAGACTTAATGAATTCAATAATTTTGTTGGAAATTTGAACAATGTTACGAGTTATAAATATAAAAAACCTAAATCTCTAAGGTTCGAAATACTTAAGCCTGAGAATGGAAAAGTTTATGTGTTCTACAAAGAGATAGTGACTTGTATACTGTTTTCAATGTCATCAGTAACTGATGCTTTGAAGTTTGTTTTTTTCCAATATAAACCGATAGAGTCTAATGTTTTTATCTCATGGAAAGCGCTTCCTTATTACTTCAATGGAATATCTAATTTCTCTCTGGCACTTACCAAAGAGTTTTTTAAGCAAAATATTAGTGGGTTAATAAAAGAAAAACCAGAACTAACTCGTAAGGTAGCTCCACCTCAGTTTCTAAGTCTACTTAAAGAGAGATTTGAAACTCAACTGAAGGGGCGACTGAAAATAGTTGACTTAGATACGTTTGATAAATTAATTGCTGGAGATTCTAAAGAATTTGAAAGGTTTAAGAAAAACAATATAAAGTTAATGATTTCAAATGTTGAAATAGATGTGTTGAAAGATTTAAATCCTAAAGATAATTACAGACTAAAGGCTGATCAAAGAAATAGAGTGCACTGGCAGATAATGAGCTCTTTGCGAGAAGCCGTTTTAAGAAAGTGTGATGTAGTCTGTTTCCCAGAATTAACTATGCCTATATCAAGACTAGGTGAATATTTAGATTTTGCAGGCAGGAATAAATTAATTATTATTGGTGGAACTGAATATGTTGATTTCAATTCTAATAATATTGGAAACCCATCAATTATCTCTTTCCCAACAGAGAAGAGTACTAATCCTCTTTCAAGGTCGTATCATGCCTTTGTTCAATTCAAAAATTTTATTTCAATTAAAGAGTTTGATGCTTTTTCTGAAATAGCAAAGAGCGAAGTCGATAGAGTAACAATCGTTGAAGGTAAGGAAATTTTATTATTTAATGATTTGAATGTTAATAGGTTCTCTATACTTTCTTGCTCTGATTTTTTATCTCTTGAACTCAAGTATCATCTTCAGGGGGAAGTGCAAACGGTATTCGTTCCAGCTATGAATTTTGACAACACTACGTATTATCATGTGGCTCAAGCAGCAATCAGAGAGTTATATTGCATCTGTGTTATTTGTAACAATAGTTTTATGGGGTCAAGCTTAGTGTGCGCACCTTATAGAAAAGAAAGTGAACGCACAATTTTTAAGATTGAGGGGAAGTCCAAGCCGAAGGCTCATCATTTAACAATTAGGCCTTCTATCATGTCAGAGCTTCAAGAGTTAGCTACGGATAAGTTTTTAAGTTTTGAGGAGAATGAGCAACTATTGGTTTGCGAGGGTGGGGGAGCTTTGGAGGATTATAAGCAAACTCCTCCTGACTGGCATTGCGTAAGAAAAAAATCTATAAAATAAATTCTTGAGCGGCCATAGCACTTTTAGTTGAAATCAATCGTAAAAGACTGATCTAAAATGAAACGGTAAAAGTTAAGAGAGCGTCAATGTATACAACGGCAAGTTTCATCAAGTCCTCCTGGAGGATATGTTGAAGGAAATGTTCATTGGCATTTTAGATTAGTGAGCTGCCGCTGCAACTGAGCTATGAGAATAGTGTCTAACAGGAGATTCTTGCTCAGAATCCTCTTGATCTGAATTACCATCAAGAGCGATGACTGCATAATTGTATAATTTATCTTTTAGGCTACTTTCCACACTTTCCAATAATAAAGAATAATCAGTTTCCCAATTATGCTTTTCGGCTTCTTTGGCAGCTATTTCCTGAGCTACATAGCCAACACGTTCTTCTGAAAGGCCTTCAGAATCAGCGATCGTAAATGTGCAAAGTTTTCGGTTTTCCATACTATTAGTATATACTAATGAAACCTTATTTGCGATACCAGTAAGTAGTTCTTATACGGAGGCTAAGTGTCTAAAATTATGTCACGAGAGGATATTGTTGCTAGCCGAGGTGATCTCTCTCCATTTTTAATTCATTTGACTCGAGATACCCCCAATCCTGATTTTCTAAATCCATACAGAGTGACTCAAGCAAATAAAAACCTTGAATCCATTATACGATCTACACAATTAATAGCTAAAGACTCATTCAGCTTTTTTAAATATGTAAGAACTACACCTCGCTATGTACAGAAAGCTTGGCTGAACTCTGTATGTTTTACGGAAACTCCTTTGAAGGATATTGATATACAGCTGATGGCTATTTCTAATAGGCAACTGCATTTTCAGCCTTACGGATTGGCTTTTTTTGAACCTGCTATTCGGTCGGCAAAAGGTAATCCTCTTTTTTACATAGATAGTAACCATACAGTTAACATTGCCACTCTTGATTCAGTTTCAAAAGACCCTAACTGTGGTCAATACAAGGATATTCTTCATTTGTTTCAAACTTTTGGAATGTCATTTTCAGGATACCCTAAGAATATAGATTTTAGATGGGAAAGAGAGTGGAGGATTCAAGGAAATTATAAATTTAATTTAAATGCTGATGTAGCATTTGGTCTTTGTCCAAGTGGTGAGATAGCTTTCTTTGAAGCTCTTACAGGTAATGCAATTCCATTTGTTGATCCTCTAAATTATCCAGTGGCTAAAGCTAAGCTCTCTGCATGGACGTCGCTACGGCGTTTTAACTTTTAACACCATTAAATTTTATGGCACAACATCTAACAATTCGTTCAGCTAGTTTGAATCAAAATATTGAGTTTGATAATGAATATTATGCATTGAAAAGAATTAAATATTTATCTCACATCACTGAGAGTATTTCACCAATCTTTTATGGAAAAGATTTATTTGAATGTTGTCTCTGTGGAAAGAGTAAAGGAGAAGTTAGTTTTAAGAAAGAATCACACATCGTACCAGCATTTCTTGGAAATCGAATTTTTAAAAGCCACGAGGAGTGTGATGGATGTAATGGATGCTATTCTATTTATGAAGATCAATTAGCAAATTATACTTTGCCTTATCGCGGATTCATGCAAATTCCAGCTAGAGACAAGATGCCAACCTGGATCAAAGCTCGGCCAAATGCAATAAGAAGAAGAGGAAGTAATTTAGCATTTTCTTACGGTGAAAATGATAGTGATTTTAAAATCGAAAGATATTTTGATGAAAAAAGAATTGTTTTTAAGGGGCCATCAAGTAGTTATAATTTGTATTTCGCAGCTATTTCAATTTTAAAAGCTTCTTATCTGTGTCTTGATAAGTCAGAAAGAAATATGGTTTCTTGGTTACACAAACAACTTGAAAATAAAAAGTTGAAAAACTTACGTTTTATTGAAGTTTTTTCTTCTGACAAGAATCCATTAGAAATATCGCTTGAAGTGTCAAGAGTGAAGGATTCGAGTAAGTCTTTACCAGAATTGGTCGTTGTTCTTTGGATTGGAAACCTTGGGTTGCATTTATGCATAGGAGATAAGGAGTGTTTAGATTTTATAATACCATCGTTATATGTTTCTAATGTGGATAGAAAGCCCACGGCAACAGTAAGAGTCGTAAAAAATGAAGTGATTAAGCCATTGAAGGAATCTTCATTCACTTTAAATTTTGATCATGTTGATGAAGGGGATAAGGCGGTAAGTGTTGAAAAAGCTCCTTTCAAATCATCACTGGGTGACGTAGCAATAACAGTAACGAGCCTTGGTGAAACCTCAATTGCAAAATTAAGATGCAAAGTAAGGAATTTGGGCTCATCGGAACAATGCTTACAACTAGGAAGTCATAATTTCCCATTAAGTTTTAAAATTAATTTAAAAGGAACAAAAGTTGTAAATTTTAATTACGATTTAAGATTAGTAGGGGCGAGGCCAGCAGAGATTATTAAAGCAATTGAATTTTTAGAAATCCTTCAAAAAGATGATTTTAAAATAGAACTCAGATTTAATGAAAACGATTCTATCCTTGAATTAAATGGTAAAAACTTACCTGAAAAACGAAACTTTTATTTAGAAAAAGAAATATGTAGGTTGATGAAAGGGTTAGAGCAGCGCTTTCCTTTGTTTCAAAAATTTCCAGCAAGTTATAATAACGAGGATTATGGAATTCTGTGTGATTTGTATGACATTTTTGTAGTGAAATATTGCTTTCATCACAAAAATATTTTAACTGTTACGCTTAAAGAATTCCTGAGTTCAAATTATGATACTATTTTTAATATAGAATATGGGGTAGCCACATTTATTAGCTATGGAAGAAAGATTAATATTTTTGGTTCACAGATTGAAATCCCATCTTATACGGGAACATCTCTTGGGGTTCAAAGATGTTATGATGTTCCTCTTTGGAAAATAACAACTGAGTTCCGAATAATTCAGCTAGGAGCAGTTTACGAAGAAGTTCCTAGAGCGGTGCTCGCTCTTTATAAGTAAGCTTGATAGCACTGATAGCTCTTTAATTTGAAAATTATCAAGAAATGTTGATCTAAAATGAAATTACAAAAATAAAGAAAACGTCTCTTTTTCCAATAAGAATTCAAAATTGTTCAAGAAGTTTTCTACTTGTCTGATAGGTCGGGTAGTTCTGGGATGGGATACCTAACTGGATAAAATTGTTAATAAAATTATTACCTAATTTTCCAAGGGCGAGGCGAAGGGCGACCCCGAGGTGAGGATAATATTACTTTGATAGTTCAAGCTTCGCAATGCATCTGTCCAGACATAGGGGATAATTGGACTTCCTAAGCCGCTTCAAGATGAATTTTCATCTTAATTCCAGCCTTTTTGAACTGATCTTGAAGAGCAAGTTCAACGAAAGTGACTTCTGAATATCCTAAAATCTTCGCGAACTTTTTAGCTCTCTCTGGACTAACAGACTTAACACCTTTTTCGATCTGAGAAAGGTGCGCCTGAGAAATTCCAAGTTTTTTAGCGAAAGTAACTTGCGACATCTCATCTGATAAGCGAATAGACTCAAGAGTGCTTCCAAAACTTATTGGTGCACCAATGGCCTTATCTAAAAATTTCATGGCACTGCTTTTTTTCTTAGTAGTCATGTTTATTTACCTCTTCAACATACGCAAATTCAATAATTCCATTTTCTTTAATTGTGTATATGGCCCTGTAGGCGATATTCAATCTAATTGAACGCTGTCCTTTTCTTTCACCCTTAAGTGGTTCGTCATGATAACCAGATATTTTTTGAACCTCACTAAGACCCAATCGTTCAACGTCATTGATCCAAAGACGAAGTTTTCTTTGGATATGGTTAGGAAGTTTTAAAATATCTTTTTCTGCTTTCTTTGAAAGCTCAACAGAAGTGATCATAATGAAATATAACCAATTAGGTTATATTTGTCAATGAGGAAAAGAATTGGCTTTTTTAGTTCGACCCGGTCCGACTGAATCCGTGAAACGGGGTGAAAAAAGTGAAATATAGTGAAGTGACTAAGTCTAAAAAAATTAATGCTAGTCTTAAGCTCTTAATTTACTTGATGATTAAAATACATCGAATGTGAATCGGGTCGTTCAGGCATGGTTAAGCTGCTAATGCCTGAATGAATGCAGAGACTGTCGAAAGCTCAGGATTAAATTCTTTCTTTGGATCAATCAGATCATAAAGAGTGCGTCCACCAATACCAGCTTTCTACAGAGTCTTTGAGTATTTTACTCTTGAATAGTACGTATACCTTCAAGGACTTCATCGCGGATTTTTTTTGCTTTTTTAATGTCGCGATCTTGGCTATTTTTATTTCCTCCGTTAAGGACAACCACAATTGTATTACCCCACATAAAAGAATAGACTTGCATCCCATAAACTCGTTTCCTCAAGGTAAGACATACAAGTTCATGTATCATTAACTGATAAATTTCATTGCTGATAATTCTGGTAGTTCTGTCATGAGATACCCTGTATTAAGTTTAATTGATATTAAACTGGTTGAGGGGAAAGCTGGAAGAGTAGATAATAATTATTGAACTTTTTTAATAATTTGAGAAAGTGCACAAAAAGTTTCTATCATCAAGGTTCATATGCTTAGTAACATCTCAGAAAGTAGGATCTGGCATTTTTTTCGAAAACACTGGCTAAAGTTTCTATTCGTTGGTGTATTAGCAAAACCTCTCTATTATTTAGCATTAGTAATTTATGCCTTCACTATTCAAGAAACAATAAGAACAATTAAAGATGAAAGTATTGTCAAAAAATCACCATATTTAGGTAGAGAAATTAAAATAGCGCCGATAGCAGTACTTGCGAAGAGGAAAGATTATGGAGGATGGAGGGATAAGTACTTATACATTTATGCTGGTCAGCCAAAAATAACTCCTTATAACAAGCCGGAATGGACAGTATCTTTAAGTGACTATGTTAATTTTAAAGTAGTGGAAGTTAAACGTAAGTCAGGTAACTTTACTGGAGATGGAGCCGATATTATTTGTATTCTTAAAAACGTTAAAGACCCTAACCAAATTGTATCCGAAAGTTGCGAGGGACTAGGCTTTGTTGAAGAGTTAACTGAACTTTATTATGAAGCTTCTCTAGATTTTAAAAAATATGGAAGTATGTATCTTGCAGTCGCTAGACAATTTGGAACAGCTTTTCCATTTAAGCCTATTTTTAAAGTAAACTCTTTTAATGTTTATAAGCTTAATTCAATTCAAGAATTACTTTCATTGCTGTTGTACAATATTGGAGCACTTAATTCATATTCTAATATAATTGGGCGCACTCTACCTTTTCGTATGAAGAATAGAGAAAATTTTGATGAAAAAAGTATTTCACTTCTTATAGAGACTGATGACTTTTCTGGCTTACGAGTATCTAAATTGTTTAACTATGAAAAATTTAATAATTATTTACTTGAAAATGAAGCTCCTGAAGATGTTACTAAGTGGATCATAGAAAAATATCCAAACTCACCACAAAACAGATGGGCTCTATATATTGCATCTTCTTTCTTTCAACGAATGATATTGAAACAAGATAAAATGGAGGAGTACGATGCTCAAAATAGCTTAGCTTTATATGATGAAGTTGTTAAGTGTATGGATAAGTATTTTAAAGAAAAAGAGTCAAGTCAGTTTCATTTTAATAAATTAAAAAATAAGTTTTTAGAGTCTGATTCTCGCCTAGAGAATTATAGAAAAATTGAAAATAAAGCTCAGAAATATTCGCTTAAAAAGTTTATATATTCTCCACATGGGTGTAATCGCTTTTCGCCACCTGAGTATTTAAAATAATAATGATACAAAAGTAACAAGGTTATATGACTTTCCCCCTAGTTTGCTCCAAGTATTCGGCGTCCAATAGGAGAAGTTTTTTTGAAATATTTTAGCATAATGGTTCTTGTTGGCTCGTTGTTAATGTTCTTGTGTATGGCCGCATGGATAAAAATAGGACATTTTTTTGAATCAGAAATATCTCGTGCATCTATGCATGGTAAAAGTATTATGAATTCTAAATTTCGAGGCAGAGAGGTTAGAATTGCTCCATTTTTAAAATTGGTTAAATTAAAAGATTATTCTGGTTGGCCAGATAAATATTATTATGTGCTTGCAAGTGTACCAGCGTTAGGTGTTTCTGATGAACCAAATAAAGTAATAGAGCTAAAACAAATAGAAGTATTTAAAGTGGTTGATGTTAGATTTAAAAAAGAGAATTTCCCAATAGGTCCTAGATTTGATAGAGTTATATGTTTAATTCAAAATAATCATTTTAAAAATCTGACTGCAACTATTGAGTGTAACAACTTGTCGATAATTGATGAGATTGCTGAAATCTATTCTAGCGCAGAATTTGAAATTAAAAAAAATGGTTACGCACTGATTTCTACAAAAAAATATGATCAATCAAATTCCAAATTAGTTTATAAAGTGAATAATTTCAATGTTTATAAGTTGGCGAGTTTAAAAGAATTAACTTCATTACTTTATCAAAATGAAGATGAAACTAACCCAAACACTGCGGAATATTTGATGTATGGAGCTTTTCCATTTTTAATCAAAAAAGAAGATGGTTTTAATGAAAAAACACTTTCAATCCTTTTTGAAAATTCTAAATTTGGATATTTAGTAAGTCAGTTAAGCACTGGTGATGGGACTCTTAGAGAAGAATTTATTAAAAATAGGTTACCAGAAGAAATCGAAGATTGGATTGTTCAAAATTATTCAAATTCTAGTAATGACAGGTGGGGATTGAGAGTGTTTGCTGGTTTTTTTTATCGCCAATTATTAAGTAACGAGAAATTAGATACATTAAAATCACGAGAAAGATTTTTCTTGGTTGAAGAAGTATCAGGTTGCTTGGCCAGGTTTTTTGATCGGCCGAATGAAAGTAGGGAGCATTTTAACAAACTTAAAAATAAAATATTAGAGGACAGGGATTTACTTGAAAAATATAACGAGATAACTCTCTTGATTAAAGCACCACTCAAAGAGTCATATCAATATTCTTCAAGAGGGTGTAACGATTTCTCACCGCCTGAAAAACAGTTAGATGATTCGCAAATTTTTCATTAATTCCGACTCTCATTGAATAAAATTAAATCTGATGAAGTATCGTGAAGAAGAAGACTAGCAATTAAATTACAAACTACTAAAATTTCAAGATAGATTAATTGCCCCTGACCATTTCGGGTAGTTCGGGCATGGTTAAGCTGCTATTACCTGAATTAAAGCCGAGATTGTCGAAAGTTCTGGATTAAATTCTTTCTTTGCTAGGGCAGCTTTATTAAGCCAAGCTTAAATTAATGCATAATTGTCTAATGGGCCTAGGTCAATGGATAGGGGACTCATTTAAGTTTCGGAGGTGTTCATCGGGGGAACTTACTAATGAAAAAAGAACCAGCCAAGGTTAATTGGCCGGTAAGAATATTATTTTTTTTTAGACATAAAATAAAAAACTGCAATCGCAATTACGAGGATAATGCCAATTCCTATTAATTGAGTGGAGCCACTTACTTCTGGTCCATGAGAATGACCACTTCCTGGTGAGGCAAAAGCATTAGAAACGAGAACATTTTTTATAATATTCATTTTAATTTCCCGAATTGTTGGCTCCGTTTAACCAACCATCAAGCGTAATGAAAACGTAAAGCCTCTGTCTAGCAACTTCAGTTTGGTTTTTATCAAACAAAACTGCTACCCATTCAGCGCCTTTTTTAAATTGTTTTTTTTCAATTTTCTCTAGAGGAACTTGCTTCCATGATTCTCTAACTTCTTTTGCTTTGATAAGAGTTTCAAGAGCTTTCGGAAGGATTGATTTTACTTCTGCTTCAGTGCACTCGCTAGCGCATTTCAATATTTGCTTAGGATGATAATGGTTTCCAGATGCAAATGATACTTGTGAGAAAATTAAGGTAGCTAGTAGGACAAGTGATTTCATTTTGATTCTCCTTTTAGAATTAATGAGTATTTACTTCTTCTGCTTTCATGTCTGCGTGAATGTGAGTATGGTCATCTTGGTTTAATGGGAAATCTTCTGGGAAAGAGTGCCAATAACCGTGGAATTGCATATTGAATAAGAAAATTCCCCCAGCAATAAGGGCGACATTCGCCGCTTTTGCAAACTTGTGGAAGGTAGTTGATTTTCTCCATCCTCTTAACAAAATAAGCATTGCAGTAAGTGCAATAATTTGCCCAACCTCAACACCAACATTGAATGATAAAATTCTGAATAACATTGATTGGGCGTCGTCACCAAGAGGAAGTTGTTGCAAACGGGTAGATAGACCAAAACCGTGGATAAGTCCGAAAGCAAAAACCATTTTTAACAAACTAGGTGGTTCCCATGAAAAGTATTTTCTAAAGCCATCAATGTTTTCAAAACCTTTATACATAACACTAATAGCGATTACAGCATCAATAAGATAGTAATTCGCAGTAATTTTGTAAAATGTTGCAAAGATTAGAGTGATACAATGACCAAAGGTAAACACGCTGATAAATTTAACAATGTCTTTAAATGTCGACAAAAAGAAAATGACACCAAAAATGAACAATAAGTGATCATATCCTGTCAGCATATGTGTCGTTCCAAGCCAGGCATATTTAAAGTAGCCACCTGAGAGCATCGCTTCTTTGTCTGCGGCAGAAATTCCGTGTGCCCATAAATTTGAGCTGAAAAGCAATGAGATTGCTGAAATTAGAAACTTCATTATTTTCTCCTAAAAATTTTGTTCTAATAAGTCTTAAAATTACTTAAACACGAATTGGAGGCTTTAAAATTTCTAAAATATATGAATCGTAAGGTCTTATGTTGTAGGCAAAGTGAACTATGGAATTGGTTTCTATTGGATGGAAATAAATATAGACGATTTTGTTTATGACAATTTCAGAAAACGAAATAATGTTTAAATGCTTATGTGAATGCTCTTCCTCGTTTTTACTATGGCGATGCTTGTGAACATGATCTTCATGATCATCTATTGTATCTAGATGAGTATCGTGCGAATCACGATGGTCATTCAAGTGAGATGTGAAAAGTAAACCATGAACATTGGAATTCAAAAGTTCGTGAATCGAGAAGTTGTTAGAGTTAAAATACGAATAAGTAAGAAATGACGTTATCGACAACGAAATAAATATAAAATTACTCAATAAGACAATTTTCTTTAACTTGTTCATCATTATAGATATTTGGTTATTTCCTTAAATTCCTTCAAATCTTTCTCTTTAGACTTTTTAGAGCTGCTGTCTTCTAAGCAATGCTCGATATGATCATGGATAATATTCTTTTTAGCTTGAGTGATTGCCTTTTCGACAGCAAAAATTTGTTGTGAAATTTTAAGGCAACTTTCTTGCTCTTCAATCATTCGAATGACCTTGGCCAAATGGCCATGGGCTTTTTTTAATCGCAGAAGGACTTCTTTGTGAGATTGGTGTTGTTTTAATTCAGTCATTCTATTATTATCCCTAGGGGGGGGATAGGATGTCAATACAGTCTAACGTTTTATTAAGTAGATTTTTAACCAGGTTTGGTGATCAGGCATGGGATTTTGTCGTTCCGCTTACCCTTATTCAGATATTTCCAGGAAAAATTCAGTTAATAGCAACCCTTTATTTATTTTCTAAACTAGCTCAAATCATAATTGGGCCGTGGTTTTCTAAGAAGATTGACAGCCAAAAACGCTTGGATATTTATAAGCTGGGAATTGGAACCCAGACAATTGCACTAATTCTTATGTGGGCATTGATTTTTCTGCTCTTTAAGAACTCAGAGGGAAGTGAACCATTTTCGACTTTGGAATACATCTTGATTTTTATACCATTGGCGACATTCGGGGCACTATCTAATTTAGGAGCATCTTTAATGGATATCTCTGTGGGTTTTGATTTAGCGATAGATGTTTTGCCAGAAAATGAACTGACTATATTTAATAGTAGATTAAAAAGATTAGACCTCTTGACTGAAGTTTCAGCCCCAGTGTTTGCAGGTTTGACCATGACTCTTTTTCACGAAAAATCGGGTCTATATGGTTTTTCACTTGTTGCTTTAATCAATATTTTAACTTTCATTCCTGAGTACTATCTTCTTAGTTCCATCCAAGCTTTAAAAGGGTACAAAGAAAAAATAGTAAGCTTACCGATTTCAAATAATTTTCTAATTGAATTTTTTGATTCGCTTAAGAAATTAAAAGGAAAGTCTTACTCAATAGTAATCGTTTCTTATGCTTTTTTATGGTTTTCTGTATTAAGTCCACACGGCGTTCTTCTTACTAGTTATTTAAAGGATGGAGCGAAAGCATCAGAGTTTACCATTGGTCTTTTTAGAGGTGCAGGAGCACTATTTGGATTAATTCCAACCTTCCTCTTTGCCTTTGCTAAAGAAAAAATGGGCCTATTTAAGGCCAGCCGATCATTTATCTTGTTTCAATTTATTTGCGTTTTTCTTTCGGCAGTTTGTTTTTATAAGCTAGAAAATATTTATCCCTTCTTGATTTTAATTCTTTTCTCAAGAATCGGTCTTTATGGTTTTAGTATTGGAGAAACAGAGCTTCGCCAAGTATTAATTCCAAAAGATAAAAGGGGAGAAGTAAACGGAATTGCCAATTCAATTACTGGAATGGCCACTGTCGGATTATTTTTTATGGGATCACTCCTAGGTGATACTGCTCATTTTGGAACAATGGTTATTATTTCATTGGTAGCAGTGTTAGCCTCGTTTCTCCTTTTTATAAGGCTGAACGTTACTGAAGAAATTTCAAAGTAGAAAAATTTACGCCAGCCTATGCCAGCCATGCCAGCCGAATCATGAAAAATCATGAAATCGAATGATAGATAGTGAAATAAGAAAAGACGTGGTTAGCTCTGATTCAGAATTAAGTTGTTAATTATAAAAACATTTGATCAGCTCGTGATTAGCTCTCGGGTAGTTCTGGCATAAGTTTTTATCTTGTTAAAATTTAGCTGAATAATTTCTAATTTTTTCTAAAATTACTTGTTTAAAAAGTGATCAGTGATTTTTAGAAGTCCTTTAGACTGAGTCCCACTGATTTTAGGAATTCAATGATAGACGTTTTCAAAGAACGATCCGAGATATCACCTAATATTGAAACATCTTTTCTCGCTGATCGAATAACTAAGGTCATTTCCTCGGTTACCACCATATCCATCGTTCTAAGCGTTTCAAGTAGATATTCTTTAACATAATCGCCTCCGCTAGGTGAGGTTACAAATACGATTACTTTCTTTTTAATAGTCTCTTCACAAATGAGCCACTCAAGAGCATTTTTCAGAATGCCAGGTATGCCGTGTGCATACTCAGGTGTAGATATAACAAGATAATCACTGGCATGAGCTAAATGACGAAAAGATTGCACCGACTGTGGAACTTCAGGACCAAACTGTATTTGCGGGTCAAAGAAAGGTAACTCATTAACCTTAAAGTCGATCCATTCAGTATTTGCAGGTAGAAGATTGCGAATTGCTTTTAGCAAAGCAGAATTCGAAGATTCATTTCTTATACTTCCGGATATAGCTAATATTTTCATATGGTTTAATATTAGCTCCTATTGAAAAAATCTTCCATCCATAATTGTCAGGATCGAAAAAAAGTAAATTGCACAAGTTGGCTGATCTCCATTTTGATTCTATATCTTGACAGTCGTACATCGTATATATACGATAAGGTTATGGTAACAGCAAAAATTAAGGATTTTCCCGAAAAAGATGTTCAGCTAGCAGACTGGTGTAAGGCCTTGTCTCATCCTGCACGTATTTCAATTCTTCGCATTTTAGCCGCTAGAAATGAATGTCAATGTGGTGAACTGGTCATCGATTTACCTTTGGCCCAAGCAACAGTGAGTCAGCATTTAAAGGCCTTAAAAGAAGTAGGGCTAATACAAGGTGAGGTGGATGGCCCAAGACTGAAATACTGCATCAATAAAAAAAACATAGATCGGTTTTTTAAACTTGTTGAGCAATTCAACTCCCACTTAAATGAATAGGATTTATCAATGAATGATTTTAAAATTAATGAAATTTGTCCTACAACAACTTTTAACAAACTTAAAGAAGGAATTCTTCTCGTGGATGTAAGAGAAAAAGATGAAGTGGGAAAACTGTCTTTTGATGTACCGAACATCATCAATATTCCCATGAGTGAATTGGAAACCAGATACAACGAAATTCCAAAAAATAAAGATATCGTTATGGTTTGTACGGTGGGAGAGCGTAGTCTTTTAGCAACGGGGTTTCTGATAAAGAATGGATATGATGTTAACAAAGTGACTAATATGAAACTAGGTTTAGTTCGTTGGGTAGAGCGGGGGTTTTCGACAAAAGGAGATACTCTTAATATTGAAGTCAAAAAATCATCTTGTTGTGGATAAGGAGTTTATATGAAGTCTGTAAAAGTTTTAGGCCCAGGTTGTACTAAGTGTAAAAATCTTGAAAAAAATGTTCGTGATGCTGTTGCAAAACTAACTGGTAATTATAAAGTTGAAAAGATTGAAGATTTTCAAGAAATGGCAAAGTATGGACTTCTTAGTTCACCTGGACTCGTTATCGATGAAAAATTAATATCTGCTGGTAAAGTTCAAAGTGTAGAAGAACTTGTTGAGCTGTTAAAATAAAAGAGTAGGGACTATGAATATTTTCACTTGGCTTAATTCACAAATCCTCCGAATGGATTGGCTTTCATCCTTAGTTAAGTTATTGGTAGAAAATGTATTTCAAGTGGATATGGCATCTCGCTTAGGGGCAAGTATTCACTTTTTCATTTATGATGTAATTAAAATATTCATTCTTTTGTCTGTTTTGATTTTTAGTATCTCATTTGTGCAAAGTTATTTTCCACCAGAAAGAACAAAGAAGATTCTAGGCAACATGACAGGCATCAAGGCCAAGGTCATGGCGGCTCTTTTAGGGACAATTACACCTTTTTGTTCATGCTCCTCAATTCCTTTATTTATAGGGTTTACAAGTTCAGGATTACCGATTGGTGTGACCTTTTCATTTTTAATCTCATCACCACTCGTTGATTTAGCTTCAGTCATTCTGCTTGCAAGTATCTTTAATTGGAGTATCGCACTAGCTTATGTAGTCGTAGGTCTAGTTCTTGCGGTCATTGGTGGTTTCATTATTAGTCGAGCCAATATGGAAAAGTATATTGAGGATTTTATTCTAAAAAATAAAATGGCTACCATGGAACCAGAAAAACTTTCTAGGAGTGAAAGAGTTCAATTTGCTAAAGATCAAGTGAAAGATGTTTTTTCAAGAGTATGGTTATATGTACTTATCGGTGTGGGAATCGGAGCTGCTATTCATAACTGGATTCCAGAAGATATCATCACAAGCTTACTAGGTAAAAATAATTGGTGGTCAGTGTTGGTTGCTACAGTATTGGGAGCTCCAATGTATGCAGATATTTTTGGTACACTCCCTATCGCTGAAGCATTAGTTAATAAAGGTGCAGGATTGGGAACTGCTTTGGCTTTTATGATGTCTGTTACAGCGTTATCATTGCCTTCATTGATTATGCTAAAAAAGGTTGTGAAAATGCCTCTACTTGTACTTTTTACAAGCATCGTTTTGGTTGGTATAATTATTATTGGCTATCTTTTCAACTCGTTCAGTTACATTTTTATTTAAACGCTGATGCTTCATCAATGGGGTTTAAATCGGGTTGTTCGGGCATTAATTCAAGTCCTTATCCCTGTAGATTTTTTTAAATGTAACGCGCCGGTTCTTCTAGAATTGCATGATTAGCGCTAAGATCACTCATTCAATACATTTTAAAAGGAACATATATGTCAGATGAAAGCCAAGTCTGTCCAAAGTGCAATTCGCCTTACGGATACCCAGATGGAAATTTATGGATTTGCCCAGAGTGTGCTCATGAGTGGACACTGGAAGCTGTAGTAGCAACAGAAGAAGTTGTGGCAGGCCCAAAATTTTTGGATTCTAATGGAGTTCAGTTACAAAACGGTGACACGGTTCGAACTGTTAAAGATTTAAAAGTGGGTGGGGATACTCTAAAATCCGGCACAAAAGTAAAAGGCATTCGCTTATTAGATGATCCAATTGATGGCCACGATATTTCTTGTAAGGTCGATGGATTTGGATCGATGTATTTAAAGTGTTCTGTTGTTAGAAAAGATTCTTAATTATTGAAAACTTTCTCCCTCTGAAGTTTGAAAATATTCAACTTGAGAGGGAATCGGATCATAGACCTGTCTCGCTCAGGGATTTGGTAAATCTATTAATTAAATAACATGAATGTATGTTTATAGTTACCCTGGTCAAATACTAACTGTTAAATACTTTTTTTGAATAATATTAATTAATCAACCTATGATATTTTTTCCCTTGTTGAAGAAACCTCACGACTTCAAAAAGGAGAATACATGTTAAAATTTACTCTGCAAAATATCATGAAATTTCTAGTATGCCTCGTCCTCATGACCGCATTCATAGGGTGTTCGTCCACCCCAAAACGTGAAAGCACAGGGCAGTATGTAGATGACTCCGTCATCACGACTAAGGTGAAAACCGCTATCTTTAACGAATCAACGCTTAAAACATTGCAGATCAATGTTAAGACCTTCAAAGGAGTGGTTCAGTTAAGCGGTTTTGTCGATTCGCCACAGGCCGTTGCCAAAGCAGGGGAAGTCGCCAAAAACGTTAATAATGTTGTGTCGGTAGAAAATGACCTGATTGTTAAATGAAAGTCCCTCCGGCAATTTCAGTTAAACTGGATGCTACGACTATCTTTACATGCCCTATGCACCCAGAGATCAGGCGTAATGAACCAGGCCATTGTCCCATTTGTGGTATGTCGTTGGAACCAGTTGTCGCCACTGGTGAAGTTGATAATCATGAGCTAAAAGATATGACACGTCGGTTTTGGTTTGCTGCACTTCTTTCACTTCCGCTGTTTGTGATGGAAATGGGATCGCATTTTTTTGGAGTAGTTCCATTGCATCCTTATATGCAACTAGCTCTGGCCACACCAGTGTGTCTTTGGTCTGCGTGGCCTTTTTATCAAAGAGCATTTGATTCAGTTAAAAACCGTAGCCTCAATATGTTCACGCTCATCGGTCTGGGAGTTAGTGTGGCCTATGGATACAGCCTGATCGCTGCGCTGGTGCCTGATGTATTTCCTGATTCTTTCAGGGATCATTATGGTCATGTTGCCGTCTATTTTGAAGCTGCAGCAGTCATCGTCGCACTTATTTTACTTGGCCAGGTATTGGAACTCAAAGCACGCAATCAGACAGGCACAGCTATTAAAAAACTTTTAGGACTTTCACCCAAAAATGCTCATCTTATAAAAGAAGATGGAAGTGAGGAAGAAATTCCATTGGAGCATGTCCACCTTGGAAACATGCTCAGAGTTCGTCCTGGAGAAAAAATTCCAGTTGATGGTGAAGTTATCGAGGGACGAAGTAATGTCGATGAGTCGATGATCACGGGTGAGCCTGTACCTGTTGAAAAAAGTGTTGGATCAAAAATTGTGGGAGCAACTATTAATGGTACCGGCTCATTAATCATGAAAGCAGAAAAGGTTGGAGCTGATACCTTACTTTCAAGAATTATAAAAATGGTGGCCGAAGCACAAAGAAGTCGCGCACCGATTCAAAAACTAGCGGATCAAATTGCAGGATACTTTGTCCCAATTGTTATTTTGATTGCGATAGTGACATTTATTGTTTGGGGGAATTGGGGACCAGATCCCAAAATGACTTATGCGACGATAAATGCGATAGCTGTTCTGATCATTGCCTGTCCATGTGCTCTAGGGCTTGCAACTCCGATGTCAATCATGGTGGCAACCGGGAAGGGAGCGGGATTGGGAATTCTTTTTAAAAATGCTGAAGCGATTGAAGTCATGCGAAAGGTAAATTTATTAGTCGTGGATAAAACCGGAACGCTCACCGAAGGAAAGCCTAGAGTGGTAAGCATAGAGGTCACTGAGCAATACGATCAAAGTGAGTTTTTGATGTATACCGCTTCAATTGAAATGAACAGTGAACACCCGCTGGCGCAGGCCATTGTGCTTAAAGGAAAAGAAGCAAATGTAAAAATGGAAAAGGTGGACCAGTTTGATTCCATTACAGGAAAAGGTGTTCGAGGTGAAATTAGAGGCCGTAACATTGCTTTAGGTAACCAGGCAATGATGAATGATTTAAAGGCAGATTTTGGAATATTAGCAGATCGGGCCAATGAGTTGCGCACTGAAGGTCAAACCGTTATGTTTGTTGCTGTCGATAATATCGCAGCTGGAATCATTGGAGTTGCCGACCCTATTAAGGCCAGCACCCTTCAGGCGATTCAGGCTCTACATCAACAGAAAATCAAAATTATCATGTTAACCGGCGACAGCCAAAAAACGGCACTTGCCGTTGCTAAGAAATTAGGAATTGATGAAGTGGTCGCAGAAGTTTTACCAGACCAGAAATTAGAGGCGATCAAAAAATTTCAAAACCAAGGTTTTATTGTCGGCATGGCCGGAGATGGAATTAACGATGCTCCGGCCTTGGCACAAGCTCATGTCGGAATTGCAATGGGCTCAGGAACAGATGTCGCCATGGAGAGCGCCGGAGTTACCTTAGTTAAAGGTGATCTAATGGGGATTGTCCGTGCGAGAAAATTAAGTGAACTTACGATGAGTAACATTAAAAGAAATCTATTTTTTGCTTTTGCTTATAATACCGCTGGAATTCCGATTGCCGCCGGAGTTTTTTATCCGGTGAACGGATTACTTTTAAATCCCATGATTGCTGCCCTTGCGATGAGTTTAAGTTCTGTTTCTGTTATTTTGAACTCTCTTAATTTGCGAAGGGCATCCGTTAGTTCATAGGCCAGCAAACCATTACCAATCTATTTCTTTTCCATCTCTAAAAAAACCACCATTGGGACCAGACTCATCTAAAGTCGCGGCCCAAAGCGTTCCGCTTATGCCCTCATCTATGCTTCGAGGAGCATCTTTCCCTCCCATATCCGTTTTAACCCAGCCAGGGCAGATAGAGTTGACTAAGACATTGGTTCCAGTGAGCTGAGAAGCAAATAATTTTGTCAGCATATTTAAAGATACTTTTGAGACACTATAGGCGGGGCAATGGGCAGATGCCCCCTCAAATGAACCCAGGCCACTCGAAACGTTTACAACCCGGCCATAGCCGTGCTTGAGCATCAGGGGAATCAGGCCCTTCATCAACCTATTGGGGGCCAAGGTATTTATCCCAAATGTCTTCAGCATCACATTATCTTTAAATGAAAAGCTTGAAGCTTCATTTGATTCATCAATGTAGATACCGGCATTGTTTATCAGGACATCAAGGTATCCATATTTATCAGTGATATATGTGATGAGTTTCTGAATATCACTTTCTATTTCTAAGTCGGCGATAAAGGCCTCGACTGAAAGATTGTTACTCGTTAGGCGTAGTGTTTCTTTTTGGAGCTCACTCTCATTTCTGCCTACCATGATAACGTGAAAGTTTTGAGAAGCTAATTTTTCACTTACTGCTTTTCCCATTCCTCTGTTGGCCCCAGTGACTACTGCCATTTTTTTCTTCATTATTTTTGTTCCTTGTTTTTTGATTTTCACTATTTCTACATCCACTCTAGCGTGTCAATCAAGGCAGCATGGCGTAATTTTAGATCCATATCTTTAAGTTAAGAGTTCATTAACTAATATAAGATTCATGGAAACAAAAATTCAATCTATTATTAAATCCGAAAGAAATATTAAATTAAAAAATAAGGAGAATAAAGATGATTAAAGCAAAAGGGTTGGCCGCTCTAAAACCAAAAGAAACACTTGTTCCATTCGAATTTGAGCGACGTGAACCCAAGGATCAAGATGTGGTGATTGATATTAAGTTTTGTGGAATCTGTCACTCTGACATTCACATGACCCGTGATGAATGGGGTTTTGGTTCTCCCTTTCCGATGGTGCCGGGACATGAGATTGCCGGTGTTGTTCGAAAGGTTGGCGCTAAAGTCACCAAGTATAAAGTAGGAGACCGGGTTGGAGTTGGTTGCATGGTCGACTCTTGTCGTGAGTGTGCTCACTGCAAACAAGAATTAGAAAATTATTGTATCCCCGGCAATACCATGACCTATGGCTCGATGGAGCGTGATGGTTCAGCCGTGACTCAAGGAGGCTATTCAGACGTAATCGTCGTTAATGAAGATTTTGTTCTAAAGATCCCCGATAATCTTCCTCTCGATAAAGCGGCCCCACTCTTATGTGCAGGGATTACAACTTATTCACCCTTAAAGCACTGGAGCGCAGGCCCTGGAAAAAAAGTTGGAGTGATGGGGCTAGGTGGTCTTGGTCACATGGCGGTGAAGATTGCCGCTGCTCTCGGTGCTGATGTTACAGTTTTGAGTCACTCCGAAAGCAAAAGAGAGGATGCTAAAAAATTAGGGGCCCATCAATTTCTTTTAACTAAAACTCCCGAAGTATTTCTAAGCAATGCTCTTAGTTTTGATCTCATTATTAATACCATCTCTTCATCTGAAATTGATCTTGGAAGTTATTTATCGCTCTTAAAAATGGATGGAACACTCGTCTCTTTAGGTGCTCCTGATAAGCCACTGTCGCTGCATCCTTTTCCGCTTATACTGATGAGAAGAAGTTATGCCGGATCGGTCATAGGATCGATCAAAGAAACACAGGAAATGCTCGACTTCTGTGGTAAACACAATATTGTTCCTGAAATTGAAGTCATTACTCTTGATAAAGTAAACCAGGCGATGGAGAGAGTTTTAAAAAGTGATGTGCGCTATCGTTTTGTTATCGACATGACAAGCTGATCTAATGTGATAAAGTTAAAATAACTATAAATTAATTTAAAGTATTTTGCTTTTTCAGAGGTGCTTTATGTCAACAATCGGAATTCTCAATCGGCCAACCCGATTTCTTTTCTTTACCGGAAAAGGTGGTGTCGGGAAGACTTCCATCTCGACTGCGGTTGCACTTGCCCTCGTTGCCGCTGGTAAAAAAGTGCTGCTTGTAAGTACGGATGCGGCCTCTAATTTAGATGAAATGTTAGGAGTTGAGCTAAAGAATACTCCAGTGCCCGTACCAAATGCAGAAGGATTGTTTGTCTTAAATATTGACCCCGATAATGCCGCTGAAACTTATCGCCAGCGAGTAATTGAACAAATGTCGCAAGATTCTAGTGAGGAAGATCGGGCCAATGTACGAGAGCAACTCTCTGGGGCCTGTACTACCGAAATAGCAGCTTTTGATGAATTTGCTTCTTTATTGTCAGCTAAAAATATTGACTATGATCACGTGGTGTTTGATACAGCACCGACCGGGCACACTCTTCGGCTTTTAAGCCTGCCTAAGGCCTGGACTGGATTTCTGGAAGGCAATGATCGGGGAGCATCATGTTTAGGTCCTCATTCCGGACTTAAAATGCAAGAGGCCAGATTCCAAAAAGCTTTAAGTAGCTTAAGTGATCAAGCTCATACCACCGTGGTGCTTGTGACTAGACCGGAGCAAAGCGCCATTCTGGAAGTTGCCAGAAGTTCAGAAGAATTAATAAGTTTAGGATTAACTAATCAAAAATTAATTATCAATGGAGTTTTTAAAGCAACTGATCCTAATGATCTTGTGGCAGTTTCAATTCAAGATCTAGCTTTAAAGGCCATTAATGAAATGCCAGAATCAATAAAAAAATTACCAACTGATCAGATACCCTTAAAAGCATTTGATACCGTGGGATTAACAGCGCTTAAAGCTCTGCTGACGGATGCTAATTTGTTACCAAGTAATCAAGTTGAAAATATTAAAAATATCACCAGTGATTATTTAGGAATTGATGCCCTGGTTGCTCAGTTTGCCCTAAACGGTCATGGGCTAATTATGGTAATGGGTAAAGGTGGTGTTGGTAAAACGACAATCGCCGCGGCGATCGCCATTGGCTTAGTTAAAAGAGGGCACAAAGTTCATCTGACGACGACTGATCCCGCCGCACATCTTGAAGCTACGCTTAATGACCCTCTTGAAGGTTTGATCGTAGATCGTATTGACCCTAAGATTGAAACTCAAAGGTACATCGATAAAATTATGGAAAGAAAAGGGGCAAAGCTTAATGCCGCAGAAAAAGATTTAATGTTAGAAGATCTAAAGTCACCTTGTACCGAAGAAGTTGCCGTTTTTCATGCCTTTTCAAAAGTTGTAAGTGAAGCTCATAGTTCGTTCGTTGTGCTGGATACAGCACCAACCGGGCATTCGCTTTTACTGATGGATGCCACTGGTGCTTATCACCGTCAATCAATGCGCGATCTTTCTAAGGCCGGTATGAACACTGCCAGAATCATCACTCCGCTGATGCGACTTCAAGATCCAGACTATACTCAAATCGTGTTAGTGAGTTTAGCAGAGACCACTCCCGTCTCTCAGGCCGCTGCTCTTCAGGAAGATTTACGACGAGCGAAGATTGAACCGTATGCCTGGGTTATTAATAAAAGTATTCTTAATTCTGGAACCCAAGACCCTCTGCTCATGGCTCGAATGAAAGGTGAATTTAAGCAAGTTGAACGAATTAAAACGGGGCTGTCATCTAAGATTTTTATCTTACCTTGGCAGGCAAAGCCTCCCGTTGGGATAGATGCATTGTCGGATCTCTGCTAATCTCAATTTGTTTTTCTTTTTGCCACTTGAAGTTTTTGATAGCTCTCGATTAACCTTAGGTGCTTATCAAGCCCTTCGAGCTTCATGTTCGTTTTGGTAAGACCAAAGAATCTGACTTCACCTGAAATTGTTCCAAGAGCATTGTTTAAAGTCTCGGCACCAAACATTCTGGTCATGTTAGGAACGTAATCCGCAAGATCAAGTTCTTCATTCAACGTGATATCAAGAGCGGTATTAAGCGCCTGGTAGTACATTTTTCTAGCAGTCGAGTTATCGTTGAAGGTCAAAAACATCTCCACTAATACCTTGGCGTCTTCAAAACGTTTAAGCGCCAGTAAAGAAAGACATTTTAATTCACCAATGTTGAGCTGTCCCCAAACCGTATTTTCATCAAAGGCCACACCGATCAATTCTGCAATCTTGGTGTAATCATCAATTTCACTTTCATCTAATTTTTTAACTAATTTGCTAAGGGCCTTATCATCTAATGAATGTAAGTTTAAAATATCTGATCTAAAAGCAATCGCTTTGTTGTGGTTGTCCCAGATGAGATCGGATGGCTCGTATATTTCAGAATAGCCTGGGACTAAAATTCTGCAGGCCTTAACACCTAATTCTTCAAAGTCCGCGATATAAACTTCTTTTTCCAGTTGCTTAAGGATATCCATCAGATAATTGTTTTCTTCTTCCGTCGTGCCGGAGAAATCCCATTCCACAAAGTCGTAATCCGCTTTTTCACTGAAGAATTTCCATGAAATGACTCCAGTGGAATCAACAAAGTGATCGACAATATTATTGTGTTCGCAAATGGCATTTTGATTAAAAGTAGGAGGAGTTAAAACATTAAGGCCTTCAAAACTTCTTCCTTGAAGAAGTTCGGTGAGACTTCGCTCCAGCGCCACTTCAAATTTGGGATGAGCGCCAAAAGAAGCAAAGACTCCACCATTTTTAGGATTCATCAGGGTGACACACATGACGGGAAATTTTCCACCCATCGAAGCATCTTTCACCACAATCGGAAATCCTTCCGCTTCTAATTTATTGATCCCTTCTAAGATTTTCGGGAATTTTTCTAAAACACTTTTTGGGACGTCGGGCAGTGTGATTTCTTCAAGGATAATTTGATTCTTCACTGCGCGTTCAAAAATTTCGGAAAGACATTGAACTCGTGCTTCGTATTTTGAATTTCCAGCACTCATCCCGTTACTGACGAATAAGTTTCCGATTAAGTTTACCGGAATATAAACAGTTTTTTTATCTGATTGACGCTCGTAAGGAATTGCACAAATTCCGCGTTTAGTGTTTCCAGAATTAGTATCAATTAAATGCGAGGCCTTGAGTTCATTGTCAGAGTTATAAAGATCAAGAAGATTGGCGTCCATTAATCCTTCAGGCAGTGAATCTTTGGGGCCGGGTTTGAACCATTTTTCACTCGGGTAATGGACAAAATCACCATTGGCGATTTCTTCACCCAGGAATTGATCATTGTATAAATAATTATTACTAATGCGTTCTAAATACTCACCTAAGGCCGAACAAAGAGCAGCGTCTTTGGTCGCCCCCTTGCCGTTGGTGAAGCACATTGGGGAGTCGGCATCACGGATATGGACTGACCACACATGTGGCACTGGGTTTCGCCAAGAAGCGATTTCGATTTTGATTCCAAGTGCGCTAATAAGGGCGGTCATGTTTTCGATGGTTTCTTCCAGCGAGCAGTCCTTTCCCAAAATCATGGTCTTCGTATCATTTTCAGTTTGCGCTTTATACATTAGGCCAGAGTCTTGCCCCAGGACGTTTTTGATTTCAATGTTAAATTCGGGGAGTTGTTGAATAACTTTTTTAACAGTGCATCTATCAATTGATTTTAAAATTCCTTCGCGGTCATGCTCTGAAATACTTTCTGGCAATTCGACTTGGATATTAAACAATTGTTTGTATCTATTTTCGGGATCAACAATGTTATTCTGAGTGAGCCTGATGTCTTCTGTTGGAATATTACGAGCAAGGCAATAGACCTTCACAAAATAGGCAGCACACATGGCGGATGAGGCCAGGAAATAATCAAAAGGGCCCGGAGCTGTGCCATTGCCTTTATAGCGAATAGGCTGATCAGCAACCAGGGTATAGTCATCGAAGTGAGCTTCAACTTTTAGATTTTCTAAGAAACGTATATTGATTTGCATAATGGTTCGCTAAATATCATTAAATACTTAGACTTAACATTGAAATATCTTATGCTAGGTAAAAATTACAAATGCATAAAAAGATTAAGATTTTCTAGAGTTTTAAAGTAAATAAAATCATGTTAATTGGTTTATTCATGCGAATGAAAATCTTAACCAAAATTCTGAATGAGAACCCAAAAGAGAATTTTCTTCCAAAGTATTTTGCTCGTCTACCATACTCACGCCCAAGCGATGCAAAGGATTTTGTTGATTTCCTTAACTGGGGAGTGGTTCAGCAGGTCATTGAGCAAAAAAAATCTGTACTCAGAGTGGTTAAAGACAGCGTGCTCGTAAAAGACAGTGCTGATCTTAATTTTGATGAAGCGATGATCTATTATCAAGAGGGGAACACTTTACTGCTCAGGTATGCAGAAAGATCTCATCCTCTTTTAAAAATATTGGCAGATGATTTTTCACAATCGTTTAAAACAGAAGTTGATATTCAGCTCTATTGCACTCCCGAAGGGCATAATGCCTTTGGTTGGCACTACGATGTTGAAGAAGTTTTCATCATTCAAACCCGAGGCAGTAAACGATATACAATTAGACCAAACACGGTTCATCCACGTCCGATTCTGGCATCAATGCCTGAAAATCTTGAGTATGAAAAAGAAAGTGGTGAATTATTTCTGGATATTTTATTAAAAGAAGGTGACTGGCTTTATATTCCATCAGGCTGGTGGCATGTTGCTCGTACTCAGTCTGAGTCCATGCATATTTCAATTGGATTAATGCCAAGATGTGCTGTCGATATTTTAGATTTTTTACCGAAACATCTCGCCAAGCAATCTTATTGGAGATCAAGGCTTCCGTTTCATAAAGACTTTAACAACGAAGAAAATGAAATAAAATATTATCAGGAAGCATTTCAGCGTTTAGGGGAGGATCTGGCAACTCATGTCGTAGATCCACAGTTTATTCGAGATTTTTTATCTCACATCAATTCGAGAAAGGAAGCTGTGAAGCCACCTTCGAAGTTTAATTCATAAACAACCTAAATTATTCTCCTTCTTCAAATAAAGTCTTCATTTCTTTATTCTCATAAGGTTTTTACATTATAGCATTTTGCAAATTATTTTTAACTACATCGTTTGCGACTTCAATAAAGGCCCGTAGTTTTGGAGTCACAAATTTTTGGGCGGGATAAACAAAGTGGACCGGTCTAATATTGGATTTCCAATTGCCCAAAATCCGAATTAATTTTCCAGACTTAACTTCATCCGCGCAAAGAAAGGTGGGAAGGAGGGCAATGCCCACCCCCATGATAGAGAGTGATTTGATTAGATTAAAATCATTGATCACGATATGCTTTTTTAGGCCAATGGCCCGTTCTTCTTTTGCTCCGAGCAGTTTCCATTCACCGGATCCCTGTGGATTATAAAGAATGCAATTGTGATTTTCTAAATCTTTGGGAGTTTTGGGGGCGCCATGGGTCTTTAAATACTTGGGACTAGCAAAAGTAGCAAAATAAACAGAGCCTAATTTTTTAGCAATGAGACTTGAGTCTTTAAGTTCACCTGCTCTAATTCCAATATCAATTCCTTCCGCCACTAGATCTACTGTTTTGTCGGTCAGAATTAATTCCAGGTCGACCTTGGGATACTTACGACTAAATTCACAGATAATAGAAGGCAAAATGACTTCGCCTAATTCCACCGGGGCAGTGATGCGCAGAAGACCACGGGGGAAAGCTTGCGACTCTGTAACTTGTTCTTCCGCAGCCATGATTTGGTCAATGGCCTTCAGGCACTGATCGTAATAAGTTTTTCCTGCCTCGGTGACATGTAGCTTGCGAGTTGTTCGTCTGATGAGGGTGACGCCCAGGCGTTTTTCTAAGGAGGAGAGTTTGGAGCTGACGGTTGATTTGGGCATCCCGAGCGCAAGGGAGGCACCAATAAAACTTCCCGTTTCCACAATCTTTACGAAAATAGCAATTTCATTCAGATTCATAAAACTCCATTGTCTATTAGGATGAATTATAAATCTAAATTATTCTATCCAGTCCCGCAAGTTTTGTGGAAAGGGAAATTAAGATATAAAATTAAGCAAGATCAAATAAAATAAACTCAGCATCTTCACTGGCACTAAATTTTAGTTCCTGAGCTGTTTCACTGGAGGCGGCGTCTCCCGTTTTTAATTGCTGGCCGTTGAGCTTTAGCAGTCCCTTAACAACTTGTACCCAGATACCTCGGTTGGCACGTACGCCAAACTCTAACTGATCATCTTTTTTTAGTCTGGAGATATACATGTCGGCATCCTGTTTAATGCCAATAGAGCCATCGCGGGCGTCGTTGGAGACAACCAGCACCAGCTTTTTGCTGTTGAGCTCGTTTTCAAAAGATTTTTGACCATAACCCGGAACTCCTCCAGGAGCATTGGGAGTTATCCATATCTGGAATAAATGCGTTTCCTCATTTTTTTGAGCATTAAATTCGGAATGCACAATTCCCGAAGCGGCACTCATCCTTTGAATTTCACCCGGACGAATGATGGACTGGGTTCCCATTGAGTCTTTATGTTCCAAGGCACCTTTGACCACGTAGGTGATGATTTCCATGTTTTTGTGGGGGTGGGAATCAAAGCCCGTTCCACCGGCAATTTGGTCTTCATTAATCACCCGCAGGTTTCTAAAGCCCATATGTTTTGGGTCGAAATACCCTGCAAATGAAAAGGTGTGGTGTGATTTAAGCCAACCATGGTTGGCCAATCCTCTTTCATCTGATTTTCTTATTGTTAACATAACCTCTCCCTTTTTAAGTTTGTTTTATAAATTGCACTTCCAGGGTAATACTGACATCTTCACCCACCAGTATACCACCAGCTTCCAGGCCCGCGTTCCAGGTTAGACCATAATCCTTTCGATTGATTTTAGTTGAGCCAGAAGCACCAAGTTTAATGTTACCCCATGGATCTTTCATTTCTGTATCGAGACCTTCGACAGAAAGTTTTACTTCCTTTGTCACTCCATGAATCGAAAGTTTTCCGATGATGACTAAATCATCACCCTTTTTTTCAAAACGGCTTGATTGGAAAGTGATCAGAGGAAAGTTTTCGACGTCAAAAAAATCAGCACTCTTTAAGTGGGTATCTCTTCCAGTGTCACGGGTAGTGATACTAGAGACTTCGATCGAAGCTTCCACCGAGGAGTTTGCTAAGTCTTTTGAATTGAGGCTCAGTTTGCCTGATAATTTTTCAAAACCCCCATGGACTTTGGCGATCATCATATGTTTAATACTAAAACTAGCGCTTGAGTGTGAGGGGTCCATTAAGTAAGTCGTTGTCATATCAATCTCCTATAAAACTATTTGTTTTTTCTCTTACGACTACTCTATCGGAAAAACGATTGGATGATTAGATGGCTTAATTGGGTTTAATTGTTCCGCCTAATGGATAATTATTCTAACCGAATCTTAGCACAACTAATTAAATCTTAATGAGACATAATTCAACGAGCTTAGCTAGCATCTAGTCATGATGTTAGCAGATATGCATATTCATTCTACTTACAGCGATGGAAAATTGACCATTCCTGAAATTGTCGATTTTTTTGGTTCGAAAGGATTTCGGATCATTGCCATCACAGATCATCTTTGCGAAGAAAATTCTTTTTTAGGGAAAGCATCTAATTTTTTAAAAAAGACCCTGACCAAAGAAACATTTCCCTGTTATCTGGAAGAAGTCAGGAGGGAGGGAGAGAGGGCAATGGAGCGCTATGGGATGATGGTTATCCCAGGGATTGAGTTGACCAAAAATTCAATGACCTTCCATAAGTCGGCCCACATTATAGCCTTAGGGATTAAAGAGTATATTAGTGCGGATGGAGAAATTATTGATCTAATTAATCGGATCAAAGCTCAAGATGCGCTTGCTATTGCGGCCCACCCCGTTTCTACCAGATTTTTTGAACATCAGACTTATCAGCTTTGGGATAATAGAGTTGAACTCGCTGGTATGTTTGATGCTTGGGAAGTGGCAAGTGGGCCTTTTTTATTTAAGGAAGTGATGGAAAGTGGACTGCCCTTGATTGCCAATTCTGACTTTCATCACCCAAAACAAATGCGATCATGGAAGACCCTCATTCGTTGTGAATTGAATTTTGAGTCTTTTAAAATGGCAATTAAAGCTCAGGATATTCAGTTCACTTTTTATGAAGAAGCTGAACATGTTGAATTGAAGCATGCTTCAAATGAAGTAGACTGGGGGACATATGCTTGACACCAACAAAATGGCAAAAATGTGCAAGGTTTTTTCTATCACCGGAAAGTATCTCAAACGCTCATATGATCCAAGATGCAATGTTGCGCTTTTAAAAAAGAACTGGTCTCAGGAAATCATTTCACTTTTTAATATCAAGATTCAAGTCCAGGGCATTCCCGTCAGTGCCGATGGCCCGTATCTTCTGGTTGGCAATCACATCAGTTACCTCGATATTCCGGTCTTACTGAGTTCGGGCCCTGATCTCTCTTTTGTCAGTAAAAGTGCCATAAAATCATGGCCCATTATTGGCAAAGCGGCAGTTAAGGGGCAGACCATTTTTGTTGAAAGAAGCAATACTCACTCCCGTGACCTGGCCAAAAAACAAATCGCCAGCAACCTGCTGGAAAACAAGCAAAATGTTGTCATCTTTCCCTCGGGCACCACTTCCATTCGTACTTCTTCTTTTTGGAAAAAAGGAGCTTTTGAGATTGCCGAAAAAAACAACATTAAATTGCAACCTTTTCGTATCAGTTATAACCCGCTCAGAGCAGCTGCTTACGTCGGTAAAGATAATTTTCTGGTGCACATGTATCAAATATTACGCTTTAAAGAAATTAATGTAACTTTAGAGTTTCATGAACCAGTATTCATCACCAATAGTCTGGATGATTGCACTTACTGGAAAAATTGGTGCGAACAATAATGCTTTTGTCTGTCATCTTTTTTTCAAGATTTCATTATTTCTATTTAACCAAAGCCTGACACTACTTTTTAATCATGTTCATTTAGTCTTATCTCTAGATGGAAAATATTATCAATTTTTCTGGGCTAAGTTTTGAGGTTGGGCAAATGCAAAGAGGCTTAGTAAGCTCTCCATTGTCTGCTCGAAATTATTTTTATATTTTAAAAAATGTTGGTTTAAAACTTGTCGATCGCGGTGATTTATTTCAGGAAGAATTATCTTCAAGAGTAAAGATTTTTTCTGAGTCCGACCTGAAGAAAATTCAATGGAATAAGTACCAGCAAGCCTATCTCAAAACCATTTCACTTCTCCACGAAAATAGTCCGCTCATTAATTGGGGAGGGGATCACAGTGTGGCTATCTCCACGGTTGGAGCTTTCACTCACTGTTTTAACGATGGCCATGTCATCTGGATAGATGCTCATGCCGATTTGAATTTGCCGAGTAAATCCTTAACCGGGAATTTGCACGGAATGCCACTGGCGGTTTTATTAAATCTGGAAGGCATCGCAAATGACCACTTTAAATGGATTACCCGGACGCTTAATCCTAAGAAACTCATCTATCTTGGGCTGCGCGACCTCGATCCTTTTGAAAGAAATATTATTGCCGAGCTGGGAATTAAAGCTTTTTACTTTGAAGACATTCAAAGAGAAGGAATCGAGGTTGTCGCCCAGCAGATAATTGAAACGGTCAAAGACCATCCGGTGCATATAAGTTTTGATATCGATAGCGTCGATCCGCAATTTGCGCCTTCCACCGGCGTCCCGGTGGAGAAAGGATTAACGCTGCTTGATCTGGATGTTTTAGGAAAAATCTTTTTTCAGAATTTAAATATTCGCTCGGTGGACGTCGTTGAGCTTAATCCACTTCTAGGTACCAGGCTTGAAGTCGACCAGACTTTCATAACCGCTTTTATTTTTTTGAAGTCAATTTTCACACACATTAATCCGGGAGATCAGTATGAAGGCATGGGCAAGAGAGATCAAGCAAAACGCTTTGATGAGATGGAATGGGGTCTATAAGTTTCATCAAAAAGTTAATATCTCTATCAGTACCGGATCGTATCTTTTGAAAACGGCAGAATCCCATGAAGAACTGGTGGCCAGTTTTAAACTTCGCCATGAAGTCTTCTATCAGGAATTTCAAAATATTGATCTTGAGGGGATGGATTTTGATAAATTCGATGCCCTTTTCGATCACCTGATTATCATTCATAAAAATAGCAATAAAGTCATCGGCACCTATCGAATTAATTGTTCAAGTTATTCCAATCAATCTTATACCCAAACTGAATTTAATCTGGACGAAGTTTTCAAATTACCCGGTCCTCATCTGGAGTTGGGGCGCGCCTGTATTCATAAAGACCACCGCAAAGGGACTGTGCTCTCCTTACTTTGGAGAGGGATTACCGACTACATGAATTTATCAGGGGCCAGTGTCTTGTTTGGCTGTTCGAGTTTAAAAATCAACAATGCGGTTCAGGCCGCACTGGTGTACAGGTATCTTTTTGAAGAAGGGGCGCTGATTGAAAATCTTTTTTCAACTCCCACCAAGAATTTCCAAATGCCGAATTTTGATATTTGTTATGCTTCCTTCCATAATGGTCTAAGTGAAAGTCAAAGAGAAGAGGCCGAAAAACTGCTCCCTCCATTACTGAAATCTTACATAAAGTTCGGAGCAAAAATTGCAAGCGAGCCTGCTTTTGATAAAGATTTTGATTGTGTGGATCTTTTAACCGTTTTAAAAAAAGATGACATGACAAATTCGCTTGCTAGAAGGTTTCAACTCATTCAATAATTATTTTATGTTGGATGCATTGCTAAAATTAGGAAAAATGGTGGACCAGGAAGGCCCGCTAAAAGAACTCGTTCATTTTGAAACGCTCACCCAGATTAAATACAAGGGGGAGTCTTTTCCCATCTATTCTTTCAGCATAGGCTCTCAAGATCCGACTCATCCCACGCTGTTTATTACTGGAGGAGTTCACGGTATTGAGCGCGTCGGCGCCCAACTGGCCTGGAGTCTCTTAAAAACCACTCTCGATCGTTTGCTTTGGGATAAGGCCCACCAGGAACTCTTTAAAAACATTCGTTTGGTTTTTGTTCCGCTGGTCAATCCAGTAGGCTATAGCAAGTTTAAACGGTGTAACGGAAATGATGTGGATCTGATGAGAAATTCTCCCGTTAGGGCGGTTGATAAAACGCCTTTTTTGCTCGGCGGTCAGCGCTATAGCCGAATGCTGCCATGGTATCAAGGTGAGCTCAATATTCTGGAAGAAGAAAACAACGCGCTTTATATCAAATTTTTTCAGGCCACTCGTCAAAGTAAGAGTGTTATCTCCATCGATTTCCATTCTGGTTTTGGAATGAGAGATCGAATTTGGTTTCCTTTTTCTTATACCCAAAAACCTTTTGATCAAATTGCGGAAATGCACGCCTTCTCAAAATTGTTCGAGCAGACTCATCCTTATCATATTTATAAGATCGAACCTCAATCCAAAGGCTATCTTTTAAATGGAGATATCTGGGATTATTTTTATTTAAAGTTAAAAGAAGTAAACCCCGAGGTAACTTATCTTCCCCTGACGCTTGAAATGGGGTCGTGGATTTGGGTGAGAAAAAATCCGTGGCAAATATTTTCCAAGCAGGGAATGTTTAATCCGGTTAAAGAGCATCGACTCAAACGAACTTACCGCCGACATAATTTACTTTTTGATTTTTTACTGAAGGCGCTTTATTCCAATGCTGTATGGGCACAATTAGATCCGATGATAAAACAAAAACATTTAAATTCTTCCCGCGAGGAATGGTATGAATAATAATTGGATTTTTCTTCGCGGCCTCACCCGAGGTAATATTCACTGGGGAGATTTTCCTGATCTGTTTTTGTCCGCTAATCCCAATGCCCAGGTAGAATACTTAGAAATTCCTGGAAATGGATTGCTGGCCGCAGATCAGACGCCGGTTCATCCCGAAGTGGTGATTGATCTCTTAAAAAGCAAAAGTCGATTGGTCCAATCCAATAGTTCCTATCACCTTTGTGGTATTTCCCTTGGGGGGATGGTTGCTTTAAAATGGGCGCAATTAGATCCTGCTAAAATAGAATCGGTGAACGTTATTAATTCATCGCTTTCTCAGTACTCGGCATTTTATAAACGTTTGAGACCGGGAAACTATCTGCCACTCCTAGGGGCCTTGTTTAATCATTCGAGTTTTGAGCAGGAACAAATTATCTTAAAGATTACTTCCAATAAATTTGAGCAAAATAAAAAATACCTTAATGCCTATGCTCAGTTTGCAACAGACCACAAAGTTTCACGCGACAATTTTTTTCGACAATTAATGCTGGCAAATAATATTCAGCTGCCGCCAATTCCTAACATCAGACTCAATGTGCTCTCGGCCGCCCAGGACCGTTTGGTGCATCCTTCTTGTTCACAGCAAATTGCCAGTGGTTTAAAAGGTAAGTTGATCATTCATCCTTCGGCAGGACATGATCTACCTTTGGATGAACCTGAATGGTTAATTGAGCAGTTAATGAATAATACTAATTGAGAATGGGCCCATTAAGCAAAGCGCAGATAATGACAACTAACCAAGAGGGTGCTTTCCAGAAAACTAAAAGTACAAAAGCTCCCAGCGCCAAACTGAAATCGCGAATATTAAAAATGGCACTGCTCCAAACTGGATTGTAAAAAGCAGAGATTAAAAGTCCAACCACCGTAGCATTGATTCCTTTCATCGCCAATTTCATTTTTTCATGCTTTCTAAGATCTTCCCAAAAAGGAAGAACACCAACGATCAGCAGATAGGAGGGCAAAAAAGCGGCGACTAAACATAGAGCTGCCCCCAGAATTCCAGATGAGATTGCTCCCAGATAAGCACTAAAAGTAAAAAGAGGTCCAGGGATTGCCTGGGCGGCACCATATCCCGCCATAAAAGCTTCGTTAGTCACTCGGCCGGTATCGACCACTTCAGCTTTTACTAAAGGCAACACAACATGACCTCCACCAAAGACCAGCGATCCTGCTCTGAAAAAGCTGTCAAATTGTTTGAGGGCGCTATTGTGTGTCTGTCTCGCAATGATGGGAAGAGTAAGAAGGAGCGAGAAAAAAACGAGCAGCAATCCAACTCCTACTTTTTTAGATGACTTGCTTATAAAGGGAACGTGAGGCAGCTGTTCTCCTTTTTTTAATAAGAGCACTCCCAAAATTCCACCGAGGATGATGATCCCCACTTGAGCGAAGGCAGAAGGAATAAGAGAAACCACAATGGCGGCAGCAATGGCAATGCTCGCTCGAATTTTATCGGGACAAAGTTTAGCACTCATTCCCCAGATGGCCTGGGCCACGACTGCTACCGCGGCAATTTTTAATCCATGGAGATAACCTTGATGGATACTTCCCGAAAGAGTGGAAATTCCAAGCGCAAATAAAACTAAAATAATGGCAGAGGGTAAGGTAAAACCTATCCATGCAGCAATTGCACCCAAATAACCTGCTCTGGATAATCCCAAGGCGATTCCCACTTGGCTGCTGGCCGGACCTGGAAGGAATTGACAGAGGGCCACCAGATCAGCATAGGCATGTTCATTTATCCATTTTCTTTTTGCGACAAATTCATCATGGAAATAACCAAGATGAGCGATGGGACCACCAAATGAGGTGAGACCTAACCCTAAAAAAATCCAAAAGACTTCAACTATATTCATTGGGGGCATGGGCCTCGGAGCGTTCAACTACAATTCATAATTTTTTTTAATAGTTTAGCAATATTTCCTGCATTTGACACTGAGGGAATAAGAAAATTAATAATCTCTTTAATGGTCAGAGCTCAAGCTTTGTCTTAATTTTTTTTATGAATATGGTTGAGCGTCCATATTACGCTGATCACCAATCAAGGGAGAAAGTTATGGCCATTAAAATGAGAGCCGCAGTATTTGTTGAACCTGGTCGAATTGAATTAGTAGATAAACCGATTCCTAACGTCGGTCCCAACGATGCTTTGGTACGAATCACGACCACTACTATTTGCGGCACCGATATTCATATTCTTAAAGGGGAATACCCAGTGGCGAAAGGATTGACCATCGGGCATGAACCGGTAGGAGTGATTGAAAAACTCGGTAGTGCCGTTAAAGGTTACAAAGAAGGGCAACGTGTAATTGCCGGTGCGATATGTCCGAGTTTCACGTCTTATTCCAGTCAAGATGGTTATCCCTCGCAAGATGGAAGTTATCTGGAGGGCGCTTGCGCCTGTCATGGTTATAAGGCCACCGCTGGCTGGCGATTTGGAAATATGATCGATGGCACTCAGGCCGAATATGTTTTAGTTCCAGATGCTCAGGCCAATCTTGCTCCTATTCCCGATGGTCTTAGTGACGAGCAAGTCCTAATGTGTCCTGATATTATGTCTACCGGATTTAAAGGCGCCGAAAATGCTAACATCAGAATAGGGGACACGGTTGTTATTTTTGCCCAAGGACCAATTGGTTTGTGTGCCACCGCTGGCGCCAGATTAATGGGGGCGAGCACCATTATAACAGTTGATGGCAACGATCACCGCTTGAGTATTTCAAAAAAATTAGGCGCAGATGTTACACTCAATTTTAAAAATTGTGACATTGTCGATGAAGTCATGAAGCTGACTAATGGTCGTGGAGTCGATGCTTCGATTGAGGCCTTAGGTACACAGGGAACGTTTGAATCGGCTTTGCGTGTGCTGAAACCCGGTGGGACCTTATCGAGTTTAGGAGTGTATTCCAGCGATCTTAAAATTCCGTTATCGGCCTTTGCCGCAGGATTGGGCGATCATAAAATTAATACCGCCTTATGCCCGGGAGGCAAGGAGCGCATGCGCCGCTTACTCAATATTGTCGAATCAGGCCGAGTTGATTTGGGAGTGTTGGTAACTCATCACTATAAACTCAATGATATCGTTGCGGCTTATGATCTTTTTTCCAATCAGCGCGATGGTGTATTGAAAGTGGCGATCAAGCCTTAAAAAAATTACCAGCTAAATCCATGCGAACGAGCTGTCTCCTCGCTGGAGAAAAAAACTCGATGGAAGTGCGGAATCGATTCGACATCTTCTGAGGAGTAGAGTTTTTTGGTGGCAAAGTTTGCCACCAAATTGGTTCCTGGAACCCCTTTGGTGTTTTGTCTGAAAATATAGGGGAGAGGCATCGTTATAAATTGTTCTGCAAAAATTCCTATGGCGCGATCACTGGCAAGTTGTGAAGCGCTACTGTATTTTACCACTAGTGTTTTATCGTAAGGATAAATAAAATAAACCGCACCCCATCCGGCCTTTAACATCTCCAGATTTAAATCAACCCCGTTATAAAAAATTTGTCCCAGGTAGCGATTGTTGGCATCCATGTCTTTATCGGAAAGTTCGATTTGAATGCTGGAGTCAAGGGGCAAAAGTTTTTTTAGGTAGTCTCGTGCCATTTCGGCCGCAAGACCTTGGGAGTTTCCATTAAAATCTATTTCCGGAGTATCGACTCCCATCAGGCGAAGTTTTGCTTTTTTGCTCGTTCCACTGGGAAGAATAGTGATGGTATCCCCGTCGTGGATGCTAAGGACCCGGGCGATGATTATTCGGGCAGATGCGCTCTGGTGGGTAAGAGTGATTAGGAATAAGGTGATTATTAATTTCATCTGGGTGCTAATATCGTGGAGCAAGACCATCGTCAAAGAATATGTTGCATTTGAGTAAAATTTTTAGAAGAGCACGAGGCCCAGGCCGATACCGATTCGGTTAATGGTCAGCTTAGTCGGTCCTTCCAGCATGTGACGTTTATAGAGGAAATGGTAGGTGAAGCGGCTGTCGCCTTTTAAGCTGGTAAAAAATAAGAAGCGTTGGCCGCTAAATTTATCAATTGAATTCTGGGAAGAGGTCTCAGAGATAACGGTTTGAGCGATACTGGTTTTAGTCTGAATCTTCATACCACCCAGGTGAAAGGTTTTTCCTGCACCAAAGGTCGCAAAAGTTATTCTATTTTGATAATAGGCCAGCTCGGCACCATTAATAAAATCAGTCGTATTAAAAGTTGAAAAACGTTCAAAATCAATTCCACCGTAAAGTGAAATATCACTGAGGGAAGTGAGTTGCGAATAATAAATGTTAAAACCGTATTCGGGAACACCCTTAATTTCACCAGAATTAATATCTGTTCCGCTCAAAGTAGAAGCTTGCAAACTTGACCAATAAACACTGGCGGAGAGCATTTTATTGGTTTTATCCAAGAAGATGGTCGTTCCAAGCCCCAGTGAAAAGGTGGAATTTTGAGTACTTTTGATGGTGCCCGAAACGGCGGTTAAGCTCTCTTGGAAAGTCCCGGCGGAAGCGGTGTAGGCCGCAAAGACAGTAAAGTTTTTATTATCCAGCGGGCTTTCGGCATCCGTATTAACCAAGGTATAATTTTTTCCGGCCTGGAGTTTCTCTGCGTAGGGGAAAGAGATAAATACCGGATAAGGATTTTCGATATAAATATTACTATCGAGAGGAATTTCATTCCAGTTGGTGATGTGAGGGTTCCAATCTTTTAAGTCTTCTTTTAGGTCTTCAATTCTTTTGCCGTATTTAATCTTATTTTTTGGCAATAGTTTGACGGCGATATCTTCGAGCGATTCTTTATGCTTGATCATATAAATGGCAGGGAGCTCAGTTGATCGGGCCAACAAATCAGGTATTGAACAACCAATTGATAGGCTCAGCAAAAAAATTAAACGAAAACTTTTCATTTATTTAGTTTAATAGGAATTCTTACAAAATCATTAAAGATTTTTTATTCAAAAGCAGGCAATATTTTCCGCTTTAATACTGCCACTAATTTGGGCCATCCCTTCGCTCTTTCCTGACGATAAATAGCTGGTATTTATTGCCGTTTAAAGTATTCAAGAAATAGAAACGATATGGAACTAAACTAAAGGCTGTTAATGATAAAAAATTACGGTAAATCCATTTATCTACTTCTATTCGTGATGTTTCATCTCGTGGGCTGTATTAAGTCTGAAACCAAAGTCGATTTGTTCAAAAAGAAACTAGCTATTCCGGTTGCCAATGTACCAGTTGCCCCGGTTGTTCCAGTGGTCGATCCATCTCTGGCCGTCATCTCCATCGAACAAGCAGTTAGTGAAACTGTTGGAAGCTGTTCTTTTTCTTTGGCCAAAGATCCTACCAATCTGGCAGGATTTGAATTTCGAATTCAGTCCTCAGAGGAGCTTGATATTAGCACGCTAGTGCTTGCTGATTTCATCAACCTTGGAACGGGGGGAAGTGGTTCGCTTAGCTGGACGCTGAGCCATTGTGGCGATAATAAAAATTTCAAACTTAAAGTAGATGCACTCAGCGGTGAGGGAACAATTATTCCTCATTTAAATGCCAATGTTGTTGAGACATTAGCAGGCAAGGGGAACAATGCTTCCCTTTCAATTGATGGCTCCATTACCTATGATACTGTTCGCCCAACATTAACGATGGGCCAACACGCTAGCCAGTCCGATCCTACCGGTGGTGTTCCTGTTCGTTTCAGTGTTCAATTTTCAGAGGCGATTGATCCCGCCACTTTTACTTTTCATGATATCGTTCTGGATGGAACAGCGACCACCACTGTTTCCTCTTGGAATATTGTCAACAGCGGAGACAATCGCAATTTCACGATCGAGGCCATGGCGGTTGGGGCCGATGGAGTTATTGTTCCTATTATTCCCGGTAATGCCGTTAAAGATTTTGCCGGTAATTTTAACTTCATTGCCGTTGCGAACCCAGACAATTCGGTCACCATCAACTCGACGCTGATTGCGGCCCCAACTTTGGAGCAACAGGCGGGCCCTAATGCCGCGACCAACAGTCTACCAGTTGAATTCCTGCTGCATTTTAATCTTCCGATTAATCAAGCGTCTTTTGTTACCTCCGATATCACCCAGACAGGAACGGCCCCGGGAGTTACCTGGACCATCATTAATACTGGTGATGACCAGACATTTAGAATTATCGCCAATACAGCTACGGCCAACGGAACAATCAGACCGAGCTTAAGTGCTAATGCTGTTAGTAGTGCCGGTGGTGGGTTATATGCTGCCGCCATTCCAGTGGGAACAGGGGACACGGTACGCTACGATACCATCGCTCCAACCGTCATCTTTTCACAAGACCCGGTCCAGGCAGATCCTACTGCTTCAACTCCTATTGTTTTTAAGGCCGTCTTTAGTGAAGCGATTGATGTTTCAACTTTTAGCGGCGCCGATATTGTTTTAAATTCCAGTTCCACCGGAGTTGTGACTAGCTGGAGCATTGTTAACTCAGGTGATGATCGCAATTTTAGATTAGAAGCAACCAGTGTCGGAACATCGGGAACAATTATTCCCAATATGCAGGCGGGAAAGGTTTTTGATAAGGCCAGCAACAGTAATGCGCTTCCGACCTACGGTGCTGACAATCAAGTCACCTTTGATAACTCAAGTCCTAAAGTTGTTATCAATCAACATTTAGGTGGAGTCATTGGCTCTTGTCCCAATGTGACGGCCCAAGCTGATCCCACCAATAATCAAGTGATCAGCTACCTTGTGACTTTTAATAAAATTATTAATCCTGCGACTTTCACGATTAGCGATGTGACTAATAATGGAACAGGAGGAGCTGGCGGACTTAGTTGGACGCTCACTAGTTGCGGCGATAATTTAAATTTCCTTCTTCGGACTTCGGCGATTACAGGGGGAGGAACCATTGTTCCCCGAATTACTGCCAGTGTGTTGCAGGACAGTCTCGGCAATTTTAATAGTGCATCTACTAGTAGTGATGGCAGTGTTCTTTTCAGTTTATTAAATATTAATTTGGCCATTAACCAGCATCCCGGTGGTGTGATTGGAACTTGTCCCAATATCACAACCCAAGTCGATCCTTCACTAACCATTGCTCCCATTAATTATCTGATGACCTTCTCGAGTGCTATCAATCCGACTTCCTTGGATGCCAGCGATATTCTCAATAGCGGTACAGGGGGAACATCCCAACTCACCTGGAGCATTACTTCTTGCGGTGATAATTTAAATTTCTTATTAAGTACAACTGCGATCACCGGAGATGGAACAATTGTTCCAACCATGTTGACCGATAAGGTTGCTGATTTAGCAGGCAACATCAATCTCGCTTCAACTAGCACTGATAATTCTGTTTTATACGACGTCAAAGGTCCTGCTATTTCTCTAGAAAAATATCCCGGTGGAACTTACGGCGCCTGCGCTCTTATTCCCTCTCAACAGGATCCTTCACGTTCATTGAGTTTAAAGTATTTGGTTCAATTTGATGAAGTGATTTTGCCAGAGACCTTCCATGCCAATGATATCATCAATGTCGGCAGCGGGGGCGGAAGCTATTTAGATTGGAGAATTACCAATTGCGGAGACAATAAAGCGTATCTGCTGGAGGCCATAGCGGTAGAAGGCGATGGAAACATCACTCCTCAGATAAACGCGGCCACGGTCAAAGATATTTATAACAATGATAACAGCGCTTCTTTTAGTATTGATAATGCCGTTTATTATGATTCTAGTGCGCCCTTGTTGACGATTCAAAAGCATCCCGGCGGTATCATCGGAACTTGTCCGTTGATTAGTGTGCAGTCTGGTTTTACCAACGATCCGAATATCAATTTTTTACTGACGACGAATGAAGTTATTCAGCCTTCGTCTTTAAGTGTTGAAGATATTATCAATACTGGTAATGGAGGAGCGGGAGGACTGAGCTGGTCGATTATCAGTTGTGGGGACAATAAAAACTTTGTCCTGAATGTTGTAAGTATTAATGGTGGGGGTGACATCATCCCATCGATCAATGCTTTTATGGTGAAAGATCCTTACAATAATGGAAACTTTGCTTCGACTTCAGTCAGTGCTCTGGTTAAGTACGATCAAGATATTCCAACCTTAACTTTGAATCAGGCCTTAAATCAAAGTGATCCCACTGCGGGAGTACCTATTCGATTTACGGTCACCTTTTCAGAAGAGATTAATCCCGCAACTTTTGATGTCTCCGATATTAGCCTTGATCCATCTTCTACTGCCACTGTTGGGAATTGGACCATTGTCAATTCTGGAAATAATCGCGACTACACACTTGAGGCGAGAAATCTCTCCAGCACAGGAATGATTAAAGTAAAAATTCTTGCCGGTAGAGTTACTGACTTTGTAGGTTTTAACAACTCTGCAAGCGTTAGCGTTGATAACGAAGTGACCGTCGAGCAAGGCTGGTATCAGGAAGCTTATATTAAGGCGCCCAATCCAACAGCTGGTGATGAGTTCGGTTCATCACTGGATTTGCATGAAGACACTCTGATAGTCGGTGCTCCTTTTGAGGACAGTAATCAATCGACCATTACTAACGGTGCCGCTGCCAGTGCAGATAATTCGATAGCCGACACCGGTGCCGCCTATATTTACAAACGCACGGGAGCGAGCTGGGCTTCAGAAGCCTATCTTAAAGCGGTGAATAGTACGGCCAATGACCAATATGGATCGGAGGTCGCGCTCTACGGAGATACGGCGGTGATTGGTGCTCCTTATGAAGATGCCACTCAAATAACGATTACCAATGGTCCAACCGCCGATGCTTCCAATATTGCAACTGATACAGGAGCGGTTTATGTCTATAAACGCAGCGGAACAACTTGGGTGCAAGAAGCTTATATCAAGGCTGGAAATGCGGAAGTAAATGATTTTTTCGGGAGTCAAATTTCAATTGATCAAGACACTATTGTGGTTGGTGTTCCGATTGACGATTCTACTTCAACCACCATCATCAATGGGACAACCTCCCATGTCTACGTTGGGGGCTGGTGGGATTATTCTTATGGTTCGGTCTTCGTTTATAAACGAACGGGAAGTAGTTGGGTCCAAGAAGCGTATATCAAGCCAGGGAGCACTACTAGTGGTGATAATTTCGGACAAAGCGTAAGTCTTAGTGGAGATATCCTGGCAGTTGGTTCTCCTTTTGAAGATTCAAATACCAGAACAATTATTAATGGAACTGGATTGGCCACAGATAATTCGAGTAGTAATTTGGGAGCTGTTTTTATTTTTAAACGCTCGGGAGTCAATTGGATTCAGGAAGCTTACCTAAAAGCGAGTGATTCAAGTTCTTCTGACAGCTTCGGTCTTAATCTTAGCTTGTATCAACATCGCCTGGCCGTTGCTTCGCCTTACGAAGACAGTAATCAGACAACCATCACCCAAGGGTCCGCTGGACTAGATGATTTTAGCTCTAATGATTCGGGTGCCGTTTATTTATATCAACGCGAGAACGGACTGTGGCAACAAGAGGCCTATCTCAAGGCCAGTAATGCTAATCCCTCTGATATGTTTGGGAAGGTTAGTTTGCATGAAGATGCGCTGGCAGTTGGGGTTTTATCTGAGGGAGCACTTTCAAATTCGATCACCAATGGTCCTAGCGCCAGCAGTGATAATTCGGCACTCAGTAGTGGAGCAGTCTATACTTATCATCGCTATAACGGAATTTGGTATCAAGATGCTTATATCAAAGCTTCCAATAACCAGGCCAATGATGAATTTGGAACGGATTTACGTTTATATAAAGAAACACTGGTTGTTTCAGCTCCCAACGAGGATAGCAGTAGCGGCCAAATTATAAATTCAACTTATGCTGACCTTGATAACTCCATGGCCAATAGTGGAGCGGTCTATGTCTATCGAAATACGATTAGAAGATTTGAGGCCATTCGTCTTATTGCCTCCGCGAGAGATGAATCTTCCATCACAATTAATTGGACAAAAACGGGTGCGACTACCGCTGGCTTTAAAGTCGCATATCAGCTAGGCAGTGTCGCTCCTCTGAATTGCCTATCAGGAACAGTTGTGGACGTTGGCAATGTTGAAACTTTCATTGCTAGTGGTTTAATTGAGCGTGAAAATTATTCTTTCAGAGTATGTTCTTATGATGACGCTGGAATTCTTTCTCAAGGGATAGTGGTCAATTCTTCAACTACAGATCGATTGATTGAACCTTCAAATCTTCATCTCTTTGGACGCAGTTATAATTCCATCGATATCAAATGGTCGGCGGGAGTAGTGCCCGCTAATGGATTTAAAGTTAGTTATTTAACAGGAACAACTCCTCCTGATGAATTCTGCTCAAACGGAACAGGGACTGATGTTGGCACTAATCAAACTTATACCCTGACTCCAGTCAACACCAGTCTAAGCTATAGCTTTCGTGTTTGTGCTTATGATGGCAGTGCGATTCATTCCAAAGGAATCATTTTAACGGTCAATGCCGGTTGGTATCAGGAAGCTTATATTAAAGCCGCCAATGCAGAGGCATCAGATGTTTTTGGTTCAACTCTTTTTATGGATGGCGAGACATTGGTGGTTGGTGCTACCGGTGAAGATGCGATCGATACCAGTATCACTAATGGTCCAACCGCCAGCAGCAGTAATACTTCCAGCGCTTCGGGTGCCACTTATATTTACAAACGTAATGGTGGCCTTTGGGAACAGGAAGCTTACGTTAAAGCAGTCAATAACGGTGCTAATGACAATTTTGGATATGCGGTGGCAGTTGATAAAAACACACTGGTGGTTGGAGCTCCTTACGAAGATTCTGGTGTTATTACAATTACCAACGGAGCGAGCGCTCCGGTAAGTGAAACCGCTTCTGCAGCCGGGGCCGTTTATGTTTATAAACGAACGGGTGTTAGTTGGGCACAAGAAGCTTATATCAAAGCAAGCAACGCTCAATTGAATGATAATTTTGGGTACAGGGTTGCTATCAATGGCAATACGGTTGTTGCAACTGCTAATGGCGAAGACAGTAATCAGTCGACCATTACCAATGGCTCAGCGAATGCTTCTCCTGATAATAGTTTTTTGAGCTCAGGGGCGGTCTACGTTTATAAACGCACGGGTGTCAATTGGGCCCAGGAAGCTTTTATCAAGGCCAGTAATGCCAATGCCTCTGACTCTTTCGGGGGCAGTGGGCTCTCGTTAGATGGAGACCTTTTAGCGGTCGGAGCGACAAGTGAAGATTCTAATCAAAATTCAATTACGAGTGGATCTGTCGCTTCAGGTGATAATTCTAGTTTAAGCAGTGGTGCGGTATACCTTTATAAGCGCAGTCAAGCCTCATGGTTTGAATACGGTTACGTTAAAGCTTCAAATAACGATGCCTATGATTATTTTGGAACCAGCATTGCCTTAAGTGGTGATACCCTCGCCGTTGGCGCCAGTAGTGAAAGCGCAAATCTGGCCACCATTACCAATGGGGCAACCTCTAGTGAGGATGATACGCTTACTTCCAGTGGTGCGGTCTATGTTTATACCCAAAACGCTGGCTATTGGGGACAACAGGCCTATATCAAGGCCTCTAATGCTGATGCTAGTGATTCGTTTGGCACAGCACTTGCGCTGAGTGGAGATACCCTGGCGGTCGGTGCACCCAATGAAGATAGTAATCAAAAAATCATTTCCAATTCCGCAATAAGTTCGACTGATAATTCGCTCAGTAATAGCGGGGCGCTTTATGTTTATAAGAGAGTCAATGGGATCTGGTCTCAAGAATCTTTTATTAAACCTTCCGGTGCATCCGCTGGAGATCAATTTGGTAGAGCCATAAACATTAGCGGTAATACGATTGTGGTTGGTGTTTCTTCCGACGGCCACAGTGAGCCTGGGATTAAAGTCGGGTCAAATTTTACACGCAATAATTTGGCGGGATCTAGTGGCGCGGTCTATGTTTTTAGAAATTTTTCACGCCAATTTATGCCTTCGCGTTTTGCCATCAATGGGGATACGGGAACGGATGTCACGCTTACCTGGACTAAAGTTCCTAATGCCACCGGATACAGAATTTCTTACCAGTCAGGAATGACGGCCCCTGTGGATTGTAATAGTGGAACTAATATTGATGTCGGTGATATTGATACTTATACCTTCACGGGACTCTCTGCGATCGATTACTCTTTTAGAATTTGCTCATATGATCCGACTTTTGCCATGAATACCGGATACACTCTTTTGCGCTCAGGCAGCGCCGTAACCCCATTCCCGAGCAATCCGTCCTCACTGGCAATTGCCAATCTTCTAGCAGACTCTTTTCAAGTGACCTGGGTGGCCGGGGCCGGTGGCATTAGTGGTTATAAAATTAATTATCTCGAAGGAATTCTTCCTCCCGCAGACTGCTTTGGAGGAAATACTTTAGATATTGGAAATGTTTTAAATTATACGTTCTCTAGTCTGAAAAATAACACGTCATATGCTGTTCGGATTTGTTCTTATGATGGAACGGGAAATATGTCGACCGGTGCGCTGATTTCAACCAAAACTCCTGACTATCCTTACAATCTATCAGGTCTTTATTTAAAAAATTATACGGCCACCTCGGCCACCTTGGCCTGGATCAGTGGCGGTGGGGCAACGACCGGTTTTAAAATTGCTTATGCCCAAACAACTGCCCCTGTTGATTGCAGCAGTGGAACGGTTGTGGATGTTGGTAATGTTGTTGAGTACACCATCAGCTCGCTCACCCCAGCTACCGATTATGCTTTCAGGGTTTGTGCTTATGATGTCTCTAGTAAAATGACAATTGGCTCTATCGTTTCCAAACGAGAAGGCTGGTATCAGGAAGCTTACATTAAAGCTGGGAATGCTGATTACCAAGATTACTTTGGAAATGCCATCGCCCTTAACAAAGACACATTAGTGGTCGGGGCCCCTAACGAAGATAGTAACCAACAAACAATTACCAATGGACCGGGCGCCTCGGTTAATAATACCCTTACTGATTCAGGTGCGGCTTATGTTTATAAACGCACGGGCAGAGAATGGGTACAAGAAGCTTATATCAAAGCTTCAAATGCAGGATCACTCGATTACTTTGGTAGTGCCATCGCACTAGAAAATGACTCGCTGGTTATTTCTGCCCCCAATGAAGATAACAGTGTGACTACTATTTTTAATAGTCCAGGTGAGAGCGATGATAATATCTTGAACGATTCTGGAGCTGTTTACGTCTATAAACGTGTGGGAGCGACTTGGAAGCAAGAAGCCTATATTAAGTCCCTCAATTTAACTTGGAATGACCATTTTGGTACAGCTGTTTCCATCTCTGGAGATCAGTTAGTAGTTGGAGCTCCGGGTGAAGACGGTAGTGGGTATGGCATTGTCAACGGCCCAACCTTTGCCAGCGATGAATACTCTTTTGATAGTGGAGCAGTTTACGTCTATAAAAAAACCAATGGAAAATGGGCCCATGAAGCTTATATCAAATCTAGGTCTCATTCGAATTCTGATGCTTTTGGGACAAGTGTCTTAATTAAAGGCGATACCATTTTTGCCAATAATCCAGGCGAAGATTCGGGTGTGGATGTAATCTATAGCGGACAAAACTATGTTAATAATAACGATGCCCCTGATAGTGGAGCGGTTTTAGTTTTTAGAAAAGTGAATAATCTTTGGACTAACGAAGCATTCATCAAAGCAGGTAACTCCGATTCAAGCGATGCTTTCGGAGTGTCCTTTGATTATAGTGACAATCTGCTAGCGGTCGGTGCGACCGGGGAAGATAGTATTCAGACGACGATCACCAATGGATCAGGTGTCAGTTTCGATAATTTGGGCTCTTCCAATGGAGCGGTTTACGTTTACAAACGCACTAATAATTTATGGACTCAACACGCCTATCTCAAGGCATCCAATACACGCTTTAATGATTATTTTGGAACTTCGGTTTCGCTTTTTGGGAAAACGCTGGCGGTCGGTGCTCCAGGGCAAGATGGCATCCAGAATACGATTACCAACGGAGGAGCGGCCAGCAGTACAATCGGTAAAACGGACAGTGGAGCCGTTTATCTTTTTACTTTAGCTGGAGATAGCTGGGGGCAAACGGCATTTATTAAACCTTCTAATAACGAGAGTAGTTCCTCGTTTGGAGCGAGGGTCTCTTTAAACGAAGCCTCACTGGCAGTCGGAGCGCCTTATCAGTATTCAACTTTTAAGGGAATTAGCTATGCCGAAAGTATGCCGGAAGTATTCGATACTGCCCTGGCCAATGGGACAGGGGCAGTTTATGTTTTTAGAAATTTTAGCAATTTGTTTGATCCTCTTAATCTTGCTTCAACCAGTACTCATAACTCTATTACCTTAAGCTGGAGTAAAATGGGTGAGACCTATACCGGCTTTAAAATAAGTTATCTGCCAGGAGCTACGGCCCCGGTTGATTGCAGTTCAGGAACCGTGGTAGATGTCGGCAATGTTGCCACTCACACCATTGCTTCACTTTTAGATCAAAGAAACTATTCATTCAGAGTCTGTGCTTACAATGCCAATGGTGATCTTTCGACCGGTGTTGCTCATACTGCGATGACTCTCGTGGCCCCCTTTGAAGTGTCTGGGATTCAAGTTGTGGATCGCACCGAAACGACCATACGTTTAAGTTGGATTCATGGAGGCGCTCCGATTACCGGTTTTAAAATTGCTTATCAGCAATCAAAAACAATTCCGGCCAATTGTTCAACCGGAACAGTGCTCGATGTTGGCAACGTAACAACTTATGAATTAACTGGACTTGAGGTCAGAAAAGAATACGGGGTAAGAGTTTGTGGTTATTACACCGGAATTGATACGACGGGAGCAGGCCTTTTTGTTCCTGATATCGGTTGGTACCAGGAAGCTTATATTAAACCATCAAATAACGACTCTGGCGAAATTTGGGATTTTGGTTATGCCTTAGATGTTGATCAAGACACGATGGTAACCTCTGCCCCTGAAGAACCAGGCTCTGGAACTACAATCATTAATGGGCCAGTGGCATCAGCGCAAATTTATACAACTTGGGATTCCGGTGCACTTTATGTCTATAAACGAACAGGGGCCAACTGGATCCAAGAAGCCTATATCAAGGCGCCTAATGCTGACTCCTATGATGAGATGGGATGGACAGTAAGCATTGATGGCGATCGGATTGTCACTTCTTCCATCGAAGAAGATGCGCCAACTTTTGTCATCACCGATGCACCAGATCCAAGTCAGATCTACCTTGATTCAACTGAAGATAGTGGGGCCGTTTATATCTATAAACGGACGGGAGTGACCTGGGCGCTAGAGAAATACCTGAAGGCCACCAACAATACCAATTGGGTCAATTTTGGGGAAAGTGTGGCGCTGAGTGGAAACACGCTGGCGGTCGGAACAAGCGAAGAAGGTCATGCCCAGAACTTTATTACCAATGGTCCGCTTGCGCCGGTAATCGACTGGAATGCGGATGGTAGTGGTGCTGTTCACGTATTTGTTTTCGATGGAGTTGATTGGAAACAACAAGCTTATATTAAACCTTCAAACAGCGAAGCCTACGATGGTTTTGGTTATTTGATAGCGCTTCAGGGAAATACTTTAGTTTCTACCGCGACCGGTGAAGATGCAAATCAAAACTTTATCACCAACGGAGCAGTTGCAAGTAGTGATAACACTCTCACCGAGAGTGGAGCGGCTTACGTCTTTAGTCGCCAAGGAACTGTCTGGAAACAGCAGGCTTATATCAAGGCAGTCAACGCCGAACAAAATGACTACTTTGGTGGAGCGATTTCACTTGATGCCGATCGATTAGCAGTTGGAGCTCCAAATGAAGATAGTAGTGATACAACCATCACTAACGGTGAGAGCGCCAGTCTTGATAACAGTGCAATCGCTAGTGGTGCAACCTATGTTTACCATCGAAAAAATGATCAATGGACTCAAGAGGCTTACCTCAAGGCGTTTAATGCTGAGGCGGATGATCAGTTTGGTAACTCCGTCAGCTTGAGCGGAAACCGACTGGCGATCGGTGCCCCTAATGAAGATAGTGATTATACAGAAGTGACCAACGTCGGGATACCGAGTGACAACGATAATAAATCAAACAGTGGTGCGGTTTATATTTATACCCGCGCGGGTGGAACCTGGGTTCATGAATCTTTTATTAAAGCAGTTAACGCTGATCCTGATGATAAATTTGGAACGACCGTTGCTTTAAATGGGGATACCTTAGCAGTCCACTCCAGTGGTGAAGATTCGATATCTACTCAGATCATTAATGGCCGAACTGCAGCGATGGATAATGACTGGGGCAATGTGGGCGCGGTTTATATTTACCGAAATAATATCGACAAACATGCACCGACAAAAGTTGTCGCAGTCGATACCTTGTCTAAGTCTATTACACTTCGTTGGACTAAACGAGCGGAAGATAGCGGTTATAAAATTGATTACCTGATGGGAGGAACTCCTCCGGTGAGTTGTAATGGTGCATCCGCCATTGATGTGGGGTGGGTTGATAATCACACTTTCACAAATCTTGAGCCTAATGTTCAATACAGTTTTATTATCTGTGCCTATAACGGCTCAGGTGTGCTTGGTGCCGCTCAAACTCTTACTCAAAAAACGTTGGGGCCACCGATTGGACCAATTCTGCTAATGGCCAACGATGTGAAAGCGACTTCTATGCTGCTGCAATGGGAGAATGATATAACGGGCTCGGCCGGTTTTAGAGTGGCCTTTAAAACAGGATCGTTGCCACCGCTTAATTGTACCAGCGAAACAAATTTAGATGTGGGCAGTGTGACCAGTTATCGTATGTCTTCGTTGATTAGCGGGAACCTTTATAGTGCGAGAGTCTGTCCGTATGACTCATTCGGAGTGATGGGAGTAGGGGCGGTTGTGACCGCCAGTACGCTGGTCGATGTTTGGTATCAAGAATCATTTATTAAAGTGGCCAATAGTGATCCTTTTGATAGTTTTGGTAGTTCGGTAGACATTTATGCCGACACCTTAGTGGTTGGTGCACCGGAAGAAGATAGTAATCTCTCGGTGATTACCAATGGAGTAACGGCCAGCTCGGATAATTCACTCGATGGCAGCGGAGCTGTTTACGTATTTAAAAGAAACTTTGAAGATTGGAAACAGGCCGCCTACCTAAAATCTCCTAACAATAATAAGGGAGATTTATTTGGTAGTGTGGTGAAGGTTCACAATCAGACGCTGGTGGCCTCCGCTCCACTGGAAGATAGTAATCAGTCCACCATTGTAAACGGCACTACTGCTTCTGCCGATAATTCTTTAAGTGCAAGTGGGGGCGTTTTTGTCTTCACTGAAAATGATTCAGAGCTTTGGAGTCAGCAGGCCTTCATCAAATCTCCCACTCCAGATATTGGTGATGAGTTTGGATCAAATATGGCCCTTCATCAAAACACGCTGATTGTGGCGGCCAGTAGAGAAGATAGTAATCAAACCAGTATCACCAATGGTGTCGGGGGCAGTGCCGATAACACTCTGTTGGAGAGTGGTGCGGTTTATGTTTTCCAACGAACGGGCGTTAGCTGGGGACAAGAAGCTTATGTCAAAGCTGGCAATGCCCATGCCACAGCTCTTTATGGTAAGGCCGTCGGGCTTGATACAGATACTTTGGTCATCGGGGCCCCTCGTGAAGATAGTGCTCAAAGCACTATCACCAATGGAGTTGGGGTGGCGCTGGATCACAATAGCGCTGGTAGTGGTGCAGTCTACGTTTATAAGCGCACGGGTGCCGCTTGGATTCAAGAAGCCTATATCAAAGCTAAAAATAATAATTCGGTTGATTATTTTGGTGCAGCGGTCGACATCAGAGGAGACTTACTAGCAGTAGGGGCCCCACGTGAAGATAGTAATGAAACAATTATTACGATTGGCACTAACGCCAGCAGTGACAATAATGCCACTGACGCTGGGGCCGTTTATCTTTATCAACGCAGCGGAGCTTCGTGGGCCCAAGTGGCCTATGTCAAAGCACCCAACAGTGATCCAGACGATCAATTTGGTCACAGTGTAAAACTTGGTCAGGATACGCTGGTGGTTGGATCGCCGTTTGAAGATAGTAATCAGGATGGTGTTTCGGTCAGTTCGAGTGCCCTGAATGATGCGGCCAATGCCGGGGCCGTTTATGTTTTCAAAAAAGTAGGAGTTAACTGGTTAAGTGAATCTTATATCAAACCCGCGCATAGTGATGGCGGCGATCTGTTTGGGCATGCACTGAGTATGAGTGGAGATACGATTGTCATCGGAGCTCCGGGAGAATCGAGTGCCGAGTACGTTATTACTAACAGTCAAAATGCCAGTCTGAATAATGACTCTTCACAGAGTGGAGCAGTCTACGTCTATCGTTATATTGGAAGAAAATTTGATGTGGTTAAATTAATAGCGAGTGATAATTTAAATGGCGATATTGAACTTCGTTGGAATCGACTGGCCTATGCTTACGGCTATAAGATTGCTTATCAGTTGGGAGCGACTGCGCCTATCAATTGCCAGACGGGTACAATTCTCGATGCGGGAAGTGCGGATCATTATATAGTGACCGGCCTCACGCCTGGGGCCACTTATAGTTTTAGAGTTTGTGGTTATGATGAGTCAGGACAACTTTCTCCGGGAACAACCATTACTGCTTCTCGCGCGAATCCGCCGCCCAATCCAACAGGCCTGGCGTTGCAGCCGGATAATTCTCAGCAAATATCACTCTCTTGGGTTTCAGGTGGTGGATCGACCACTGGATTTAAAATTGCCTACCTGGAAGGAACGACAGCTCCTCAAACCTGTAGTGCAGGCACCACGGCCGATGTCGGAAATGTTAGCGCGGCAGTTATTTCGGGATTCAAGCATTACGCTAAAATCAGTGTCCGGGTATGCGCTTATAATTTGGCCGGAACATTGAGCAGTGGTATTACTCAGACTAAAAAAGCAGAAATTTCGGGCTGGTATCAGGAAGCTTATATTAAGCCCAATACCAACTATGAGGATGAGTTGGAATTTGGTTCTCAGACGCTAGCGCTGGGAGCAGATACCATTATTGGGACAAGTATTTATGAGAATAATAACACCACCGAAATTGTGCACGGAGCAACTTCAACCTATGATCAGAATAATAATGGATATAGGATGGGAGCGGCATGGGTCTTTGAACGAACGGGGAACAATTGGGCGCAGACCGCCTATTTAAAACCCTCTAGCATAGACAGCAGTGATGAATTTGGTTCTTCGGCCTCAATCGACGGAAACCTGGCGGCGATCAGTGCCCGCAGAGACGATTCCTCACTCTTAACAATTACCAACGGTGAAGCGACCGCCATTAATAATTCTTCAACCGATTCAGGGGCGATCTATCTTTTTAGAAAGGTTGCTGGACTTTGGAAACAAGAGGCGCAATTAAAAGGTAGTAAGTCACTCACTGGAGAAAGTGGTTGGACTGATGGTTACGGTGACAACGTGGTGGTCAGTGGGAATTCGGTGGCGGTCTCCGCAGGAAACGAAGACGGTAATCAAAATACGATTACTAATGGCCCAACTTCAACCACCAGCGATACAGTACAAGGCAGCGGAGCCGTTTTCGTTTATCGCAATAAGGGATTAGGTTGGTACCAGGAAGCTTATATTAAGGCCTCGAACATTACCACCTTTGATAACTTCGGCACAAGTATTTGGTTTGATCAGGCGACTTTAGCGGTAGGTGCGCCTTTTGAAGATAGTTCACAAAATACTATTACCAATGGGGCAGCGGTCGTTGAAAATAATGTGGCCCCTAATGCCGGAGCCGTTTACGTCTACCGACGCACCGGTGACCTGTGGGCACAAGAAGCTTATATCAAGGCCAGCAATAGTGAAGCTTATGATTATTATGGTAGCGATGTCTCGATTCATGGAGATCTTTTAACTGTCACCGCACCGGAAGAAGCTAGTGCTCAAAGCACTATCACTAACGGCACAGGCTCAGCGACTGATAATTTATGGTATGGGGCCGGAGCTGTTTACGTCTATCGAAGAAATGGAACAACTTGGGCGCAGGAAGCTTACATCAAATTAAGTGGAACCGGAATTCATCCCAATTGGTATGCTGGCATTGCTTCTGTTTCTGTTTATGGCGATACGATTGTCGTTGGAAATCCAGATGACCCAAGTATTCAGAACGTTATTTTAAATGGTCCTTATCCAAGTGCCTATGGCGACGGAAACGAATCATGGGATGTGGGATCTGCCTATGTTTACCGCAAAGGTGGATCGGGCTGGTATCAGGAAGCTTATATTCAGGCCTCTAATGCTTATCTTGAAAATGAATTTGGAAGTGAGGTTCGGATTAAGGGGGACACGATTGCGGTCACCAGCCCTTATGAAGGTGTGGCCTCAACCACCATTGTAAATGGACCAAATGCTCCATTTGCTAATCAGCTATGGACTTATCGTGGGGCCATTTATGTCTACCGAAATAAGTCTCGTCTTTTTGAACCGGTTGAGGCGCTGGCCAATACCATTACGAGAGATTCGGTGGAAATAAAATGGACGGCCAATAGTGGTAGTGCCACCGGAACTAAAATTGTTTATCAAGTCGGGACAACACCTCCGGCCGATTGTAATAGTGGGACCGTGCTTGATGCCGGCGCACTCGAATCTTCGATTGTTTCTGGTCTGCTTCCGAATACCACCTATTCATTTAGAATTTGTTCTTACGATGTCAGTGGAAATTTATCGGCGGGTGTAACCTTCACCGAAACCACAGCGACCTCTTCTCCTGAAGTCACTCAGTTGGCGGTTAAATCCAATACCACCGATTCATTGAGTTTAAGCTGGGTTAGTGGCGGAGGAGCAACGACTGGATTTAAAGTGGCCTACGCTGACGTTTCGACCCCTCCGACCGACTGTACTACAGGGACAGTGGTTGATGTTGGAAATGTGAACAGCTATAACATTACAGCTTTGGTGGCGGGAAGTACTCAGGCCATTTTCGTTTGTTCGTACGATGCTGGCGCAGTTCTTTCTCGCGGAGTAAAAGTACATGGCCAAGTCAATAATACCGGCTGGAACTATAGCGCCCGCTTTAAAGCAGATGTGCAAAAATTTGATTCGCAATTTGGTGAGCTCATTAAAATGAGTGAGGATACAATTGCCGTCGCCGTAAAAAATGATAACAGTAACCAGTCCATCATCACCACAGCGTCTAGTCCCGATAAGTCCGAATTGATGAGTGGAGCGGTCTTCATCTTTAGAAATAATGCTGGCAATTGGGATCAAGAAGCCTTTATTAAAGCAGATAATGCAGAGGCCGGGGATCAGTTTGGATACGCGATCGACTTGTATCGTGGCAAACTAGCGGTAGGGGTTCCATTGGAAGACTCTAATCAATCCACTATTACCAATGGCAGCTCGGCGAGCAGTAACAATGACGAGCTCGATAGTGGTGCGGTCTACATCTATAAACGCACTGGCGCGACTTGGTCGCAGGAAGCTTATTTAAAGGCCAGCAACATAGAATCCGATGATCGCTATGGTTACAGTGTTGCCTTAAATAAAGATTTACTTTTAGTCGGGGCCATCAATGAAGACAGTGATCAAATCACAATTACAAATGGGGTTGGTGCTTCGGTCGATAATTCAATGACAAATAGTGGGGCCGCTTACTTGTATGGATTTAATGGGGCCGCATGGTCGCAAGAAGCCTATTTAAAAGTAGGCACCTCTCAATATATTGATCTCTTTGGACAAGCGGTGGCCATCTCTGGTAACGACACACTGGCCGTGTCCTCCATGATGGAAGATGCAAACCTAAATACGATTACCAACGGAGCAACATCCTCACTTGATAATTCAGCTGCCAATTCGGGTGCGGTTTATGTTTATCGAAAAACACTTGGTAGCTGGGCCCAAGAGGCCTACATCAAAGCGGCCAACAACGAAGCAGGCGATAATTTTGGACGTGCGATTGATTTAAGTCATGATACCTTGATTGTGAATAATTATGGTGATGACTCCAACAGTTCAGTGATCATCAATGGGGTCACTGCTTCGGGCACCAATAGTTTTCAAGATTTTGGATCAGTATTTGTTTATCGCAGACAAGGCACACTCTGGGCGCAGGAGGCTTATCTCAAACCGACTAACGCTGGCAGTAACTCGTACGGTTTCTTTGGGGAGAGTTTGGCCATTAGTGGCGATACGATTGTGGCGGGATCGAGTTGGGAAAACTCCAATCAAAGAACAATTACCAATGCCGCCGCGGCTTCCGCTGACCAAAGTTCACCAGACAGTGGTGCCGCCTATGTCTTTAGAAGAGTAGGGACCAACTGGAGCCAGGAAGCTTATATCAAATCGCCATTCACCGATCCCGATGATCGATTTGGAAAGAGTGTGGATATCTTGGGTAATATTATTGTGGTCGGTTCTCCAAATGATGCCGGGGGCGGTATAACCAATACTAATAGTATTGATACAAGCCTCAATGACCTAAGACAAACAAAAACGGGTAGTGTTTATCTATTTGAAAACAACGCTCGTCTCTTTGAAGTGGCGGAATTTGAATCTTCGGTTGATAGTTCAAGTGCGACCTTTAATTGGACCAATCCCAAAGGAAAATTTATGGGAGTCAAATATGTTTATCAAATTGGTGCGGTAGCGCCGGCCGATTGTAGTACCGGAGCAGTGGATGTGTTGAGCGCCGAAACGGCCACTATTACCGGACTAAGTAGTTCAACAACTTATTCTTTTAGAGTTTGTACTTACGATAATCTTAGCGCTCTGTCGGCCGGGGTAACTATCACTGTGAGCACTTTGCCCTAAGAAATAATCTTGTTTTCCAGAGTGAATTAGCTATAATTTATTTTATGAAAATAGATAAAAAAACCAGTGTCATTCTTGTCCTTGTCGCCGTCGTTGCTTTTCTGCTTGGAAAACTTTATTCCGGCAATTCCTCTCAATCAAATTTGGCCAACAACATGGCCGGGGTGGCAGACGGCAAACTTTTGCGCCAGTATAAGCAAAAAGAAATTAGCAAGACAGTTCGGGAGAACGCCAGAGATCTGCAAAAATGTTACCTGGCCTATTTGGATAAAAAACCACAAATTTCAGAAGGTGTTATTAAAGTTCTTTTTCTGTTAAAAGAAAATGGCGCGGTGGAAGAGTCTCGGGTGGTAAAAAGTGATTTTCCTGATCCAGAGTTTGGAAAATGCGCCAACGAAAAAATTAAATCTTATTATTTTTCTCCGCCGCCGTTTGGAATTAATCGTAATATAGACCATGATCTTGCTTTCAAGTCACAAGAGACGGCAGAGCGCGAAGCCAAGGAATGGGCTGAAAAACAAAAACTTCCAAAAATTTTACCGGTTGGTCCTCAGAAGTAAGAGCTTAGTTGGCGGCATTGGCCGAAAAAACTTCTACCTTAAAATCGGGAATTTGCTGAATAGCTTTTTTGACCGTACACCCCTCAACGGCCCGAAGGATTCCATCGCGATCTTTTGGTGAAAAGTGGGCCGGCACTTCAACCTTGATCTCAAAATTATGTTTGTATTTATTGTCTGGATCTTTGGTATTATCTTGAGTGATATTGATTCCATCCGTAGGGATATTTCTTGAAGAACAGTAGGCCTTGACGTAATAACCTGCACACAGAACGGTTGAGGCTAAAAAGTAATCAAAGGGGCTGGGGGCGGTGCCATCACCTTTATTGCTTACTGGTTGGTCGCAAGGGACGCTGTAGCCATCGAAATGGGCCTCTATTTTTTGGTTCTCTAATAAGCTGATTGATATATGCATAAAAAATCCTTTATAAAGTGTGTATTGTAATTACCATCTTAATAAAGGATTTTAGATTATTTCTTTGGGATTAATCAAGTTTATTCAAGTCACTCAATTGGATGCGTTCTACCGCGCCCAATTTATGCAAAACTCCTGAAGTATCAAGAATGTTAAATCCTGCTTTTTGAACGAGTACTTCACCGTTAGTAAAGATCGCTAGAATTTTCATATTTCTTCCGGCCTTGGCCGTTTTGCTATCAATTCTTAGCTCTGCGGTTTCGCCTCGGCTAAATCCATCCAGAGAGTCAACTTCCGCCGTGACTTGTTCAACATTATTAATGAGGAAGTCGAAACGCTCAGGAAGAGCATAACCAGGGATAATATCAACTTCAGAAGTCTTACATCCGACGTAGGCCATTTTATTTTCAAAAACATGAAAGACTTCACAGTAACGGCCGGTGGTTACCGTGTTAGAATTGGCGGCATAGGTCGTCACGAGGATTCTTTCACCCGCTTTTACGCCCGCAATTTCTTCTCGTGTCGATTTGGAGAGTTCGGCAATATTAATTGTTCTTTTAGTGCCTGTCGCGTAGTCGTAAAAGCTCGCTGTGCCGTCATCTTCAATTGAGTTACTTCCGATTTCAATAACTTTTCCGGTCTTAACTTCAAGGTATCTTTCCATCCGCCCAAAAATTGGTTTAGCTTCGGCCACAGAAAGCAAAGAGACAGTCATGAGAGTTAACAGCAGGCTCGTTTTCATAAATACTCCAGGTTCAATCATTTCTTCTATCTTAACTGCCAAGCTTGGGGCGCAGGGAGCTTTAGAAATAATTACAGGGGGGTGTTAGGATCCTAACACCCCTTAAAAAGTGACCTAGGTCAGGGATTTTAGGGGCAAGCGTTTTTTCCAGTGCTAAAAATAGGTAATCTGTTGATGTTTTTCTAGGGAGCAGTACAATTTTAACTATAAAAACATTTACTTAAAAGAGTTGGAAAAATGAATTTAACCTTCAAGACCAGAGTTTTACTTTCACAATACGTTGTCGTCTTTTTCTTTGTGGTCTTTTCTATTTTAATCTACGCAAACATTAAAGATACCAATGATAATAAAGTTCACTTTGCCCGAGAGAGTTTTAATCAATACCGACTGGCCTCACAGTCTCAATACGACATAGCTCAAATTCAGCAGTTTCTTTCAGGGGTGAGTGCCAGTAAGGCCCAGGACGGACTTAGCGATGGATTCAAAAAAGCTGAATTGGCCTACAATGATTTGCTTGCCAATTTAGAGCAACTCAAAAAAGAAGCGAGCAAAAGGAATAACCAAGAACTCACTTTGCAGGTTGAGGAAATTATCCCGCTTGCCAACGATTATTATTATACTGCAGTTGAAATGGCCAATACTTATGTGAGTAGTGGAACAACTGACGGCAATGAATTTATGCTTACGTTGAATGAAGTCTCTAGTATTTTACAAGAAAAAACATCTGCTTTATTTAAAAAATCAAATGAGAACTTTCTAAGCAATATGGATCAGATTGCTCAAAGCACTTCATTGATCAAATTGCTTTCCATCTGGGGACCAGTATTTGTTTTGCTTCTGACTTCTATCTTGATCTTTTTATTTGCTAAAAAAATGGATAAATCTCTAAGAGATGTCGTTTCAGGGCTGGTTGAAAATTCATCTGATCTCGAAGGTGCTTCAATCTCATTATATGAAAACTCACAGCAATTATTTGAGTCAGTCGAGAAGGAGTCAAGAGAAATGGATTTGACCTCATCGGCGGTTCATGAAATCAGTGCGATGGTTGACAGCAATGCGGAATATTCCTCAAAAGCAAAAGATGCAACGGTGAAAACGGTAGAGGTAACGGAAAAAGGAATTAAGACTTTAGAAAATGTCTTGCATGCGATTGAGGAGCTTTCCACCAGTAATTCTCAGATGGTTCGCGATATGGAGAATTTCAATAATGATGTTGGATCAATGATTAATGTTATTTCTGAAATCGACGACAAAACGAAAATTATTAACGATATTGTTTTTCAAACCAAACTTCTTTCTTTCAACGCTTCAGTTGAAGCAGCGAGAGCGGGAGAGGCCGGAAAAGGTTTTGCCGTGGTGGCGGAAGAAATTGGTAATCTGGCAGCGATGTCGGGGACTGCGGCCAAAGACATAGCCGAAATGCTCGCCAAGAGTGTGGCAACCGTTTCCAATATTATGAAAGAGTCTCAGACTAGAATTGGTCATATTAGTCAAAGCGCTTCCGAGCAGGTTAAATCAAGTAAGGCCGTTGTTGATGAGGCCAATCGTGCAATGGCCTCCATTTTAGAAAATATAACCGTAGTGGAAGAGATGAATAAAGAAATTGTTGTCGCTTCCAATGAACAAAGTACCGGTGTCCGAGATGTTAATAAGTCCCTTTCTAATATTGCAGTCTCAATTAAAAACAATCATGAAGTTGCGGAAGAATCTGCTGAGCAGTCAAAGGTCTTAACCACTCAGGCCGAAAAGTTAAGTGAAGTCATTAGTCATTTTTTAACATTTGTAGAAGGTGAAAAACGCGGAGGCTTTAATTTTAAAAGTGCAATTTCTGCGCATTTAGGGTGGAGAAGCAATCTTAATAACTATCTGCTTAATCCGGATGGCCACTTGAAGGAAGAGGTTGTCTGCAAAGATGATCAGTGCCAATTGGGCAAATGGCTTTATGGCGATGGAGTTATTTATCAAAAGAGTCATGGGGAGGTTTACTCCCAGTTGGTGGAATCCCATGCGGAATTCCACCGAGCTGTTGGTCATATTGTGGGTCTTATTCATAATGGCGATAAAGAAAGTGCTGTTAATGAACTAAGACCCAAGTCAAATTACATGTTAGCTTCAAAGCGAACAGTTGCCATCATTAAACAAATGCAAAAAGAAGTAGGGTAGTAAGCCTAGCTTTCAAATACACCTAGCGGTGCTCGCCATGCTTTAGCGGCGCAAAGGTATAAAGCATAAATAATCCCTACCAGGTAGAGACCGCCCATATACCCAAAAATGGCGAAGGTTTCCTTCGCTTCTGAACGTCCCATTTCAGGACCGTAGATCGCGGCCAGTAGCCAGACGAAAGGATAAAGAAAACCACCTACTGAAATCATGAAGGAAGCGAGCAGGATTTCTTTTTTCGATGCCTTAACAAAGGCGAGAAGAAGCAACAAGGCCAACGACAGAGAAGCAATTCCATTGGCGTGAAAGTGGTAGCGTTGGTAGTAGCGCCAATTTTTATCTTTTTCCGATTTTATTTTATCGGCCCGGGCGGCAGGATCAACAATGGATTGAACTTGGGTATTTTTCTCCAGACCTCGTGCGATACGTTCCTGGAAAAATTCTTCGTTGGCGCCAAACAGAATTGAAATAAAAACTCCTCCAATGATGGCAAAAATTGAAAGTAGTATTGGAAATTTATTAGTCATGGTAACTCCCTGGTAGTTGCGACTATAATTTCACAAAATAAATGGAAATGAAAATGATAATGCTCAGTTTTATGCGTCGCTTTTCCTAAAATTTACTCTGAAAGATAAGCGAGACTGTTTTTTCATCACCCATTTTTGCCCCGATAATCAGAGAAGTATTTTCTCCGATTTTATTTTCGTACTGGGTCTGAATAAAACCGCGTTTGCTGTCGCTGGAAGTTCCATAAGATGTGGTGAGCGTTTGGTTTTTGCTAAAGCTTGCCACGTTGCTAACCATAAAGGCCCTTTGTCCATCGCGGCCCTCTTCATAAGTTGCGGCCACGCTGCTGCTTTCGCCCAATGAGTATTTACTGGAGACGGAGTAATTGGCGAGGCCTTCGCGATCGGTTACTGCCTTTACGTTAAAGTATTCATGATTATGATCAGTAAGACCTAATTTGACGGTCTGAGTGTGCTCTAATTCGAAATTTCCAACTTTCTTCATGTCACTGGCCGAGAGTTGATTCTCCAGGCTTCCACTTACTTTCATCTGGGTTGATTTATCAAGATTGATTTCCACCGGAATGATAGTGTTGAAGGATTTTCCTCCATCCGTAATATTTTTTCCTTCCAGCACGAGGTATTTTTCACCTTTATCGCTTTCCACCGCCATGCTTGCGGTCTGTTCGTTGAAATTAATTTGGTTCTTTAATTTGAGATTTACATCTTCTGCGACCTGAGTGGATGCCCCTGCCTTGAGGAAGTTGATATCAGTCGGGATGGCGGTGTTTCTGGTTTTAATATCAAAATTAAAATCCATATAATCTTCATTTTCTCCTCTAGGGGGAGTGACTGGTCTTTCACTGGCAGAACCCAGAGAAGGCAGAGTGTTGCCGAATGGTCCCTGGTGAGAATCAAAATCATAGTAGCGCATGCGGGCCGTTCCATCTTGCTTCATCAAAACTTCAATGACGACATTGCTCTTGTCGCCTTCGCCCCGATAGTAATAATACACTTCTTCTTTTCCCTTCGGGATGTATTGCATGTCTGTCACTTCAGGCATTTTGATCATCGTTTCGGAGAGCATGTTAAAATTTCCATCCAGCTTGGAAGGATTAAAATAATCGCGCTCACCCAGTTTGCTACAGCTGATTTCGCCTTGGTCGTTTTCTGAGCGGACGACGTAATAAAGAAATTTTAACTTATTAAGCTGGATCAGCGCCTCATTGGAGCGGGCGACATTTTGATCAGCTTTTACTTTTTCAACAATTTCATTAACAGCTAAAGTGAGATTTAAATATTTCGGGCAATGGCCGCAAGGCTTGGCATCGATATTTTTTTCATAAATTAGTTTTGCCTCTTCACTGGGAGTAGGAGGAACTTCCTTCTTTCTGTTTTCAAGATAGGTTTGAAATTTATCCGTTCCATTTTTAATGGCCTCATTGTTATCAACCAGACTGGTTAAGCGCTTGTAGCTATCGATTTTTGAGAGTTGTTTGTCGAGTTCGGCGCCATAAAGCCCATGGCAGACGAAGGCCAGCGCGAACATCATTAGGACAGAATACTTGATCGGTTTAAGCAGGTTTTGCATTGGTAAAACTCCCTTCCCTAAGTCATCGGGAAAAAGAGGAGGCGGCTTTAGCTCAAAGCATGCTGTCTAAAAGTAGAAGAAGAGGCCCAGACCCGCGAGGGCGTAATTTTTTGTTTTCACTAGCGGACTATTTTCAAAAACACTGCCGTCTAAATAATCCCAGCGCACAAAGGGGATAATCATTAAATTGTCGATGCGCTTATTGAGTACAAGTGCGGTTTGAAAGCCGCTGTAGCCGCCGTGGGCGCGATAAGTGGGGCGATTGGCGCGGGCAAATTGGGGATCGACTCCATAAAAATAATTGTGATATTTTTTATCGGCAAACATCGGGCTGATGGAAAATTCCGAGTGCCATTTCCAAGTCGCTTCAGTGGCGTTGTGAATGAAGTTGAAATAGGGAACACTAAATAGGCCAATCGCTTTGAAGTAAGTAAAGTCCGAGGCAAAGCCCTCGCGTATCGGCCATTCAAAATTGATGGCGACATCTTGCTCTTGTGATTTCCAGAGATGGAAGATAAACATCGGCCCGGCCTCGAGCGTATAACCGAGGGAGGGCATTCCTTCGCGGGCCAAGTTGTCTTTACTTTCCACATTTAGCCCAAGCGCCAGGCTTAGTTTAAAAGAGAACCAATCGTTGCGAAGAAATAGTGCGCGAATGAAAGATGGCTCTGCCTCAATCATCTCGGAGCGATAGTTGAAGTAAGGCATCGGAAAAATCCAATGTTTCCATTGATCACTGCCGCGATAATGGTTGGCGTAAATAGTTAAGACCCCAGCGCCCCATTCAAAATGTTTAGCAGATTTTTTAGTTTCGTCTTTTTTAGTTTCCTCGGCCAGCGCTTGTTGCCCTGAAAAATGAAGGAGGAAAAAAAGGATTAGAATTCTTAAAGGCATGCAGTGAAACTCCCGGAGAGTTTATATCCGGGTCAATCTAATGACATTCAAGCGATCAAAGCAATATGCCCTTCAAGAGAAAGCTGGCGACGGTAAAATAAATCATCAGCCCTGTTACATCTACCAGCGTTGCGACAAAGGGCGCTGAGGATGTTGCAGGATCCAATCCCAGGCGGCGCAGGAGAAAGGGAAGCATTGATCCCGCCAGGGTTCCCCAGAGGACGATACCAACTAAGCTAAAAGAAACAGTCAGGGCAACTAAAACATAGTGCTCCCCGTATAAGACTTCCTTTCCGGGCCATAATAAAATTCTAACCATACCGATGGCCCCAAGGATGAGTCCAAGGCTCAGGCCGGAAATTAATTCTCTTGATAAAACACGCCACCAGTCTTTTAGGCGGACTTCGCCTAGGGCCATGGCCCTGATGATCAGAGTCGTTGCCTGCGAGCCTGAATTTCCCCCTGAGCTGATGACTAAGGGAATAAAAAGAGCGAGCACCACGGCCTTGGCGATATCGTGCTCATAATGGCTCATGGCCGTTGCGGTAAACATTTCACCGATAAAGAGCGCCATCAACCAACCGGCCCGTTTCTTAATCATAGAGGGCAGTGCGATGTCGAGATAGGGCTCACCAAGAGCTTCCATCCCTCCGAGTTTATGAATATCTTCGGTCGCCTCTTCTTCGATAACTTCAACCACGTCATCGACGGTAATAATCCCTTTCATCACGTTTTGTTCATCAACAACCGGAAGGGCGAGGAAATTGTGATTGGAAAAAGTTTTGGAAATGCTCTCCTGATCCTCATCCTGTAAAACAGTGACCAGGTCAGTGTTCATAATCTCTTGCATCGTCATTTTTGAAGTGGCGAGAAAAAGTTCACGCAAGGAGACTACTCCCAGCAGCACTTGCGAGCGGTCAAGAACGTAAGCGTAGTAAATGGTTTCAATATGAGATTTAGATTGGGCACGCAGATAGCGAATGGCCTCTTCCACTGTCATTTCGGGGCGCAGACGGGCAAAGCGCGAGTTCATCAAACCCCCGGCCTCATCTTCAGCGTAGGCCATGAGCGCTTTAACTTCGACTAGCGTGGTGTAATCCAGGTAACCCAGAGCAATGGATTGTGTTTCATGATCGAGGTTCTGAATTAAATCGGCAATATCATCGGGGGCCAGAAGTCGGATCAGCGATCGTCTTTCAGCATGGGGAATTTCAGTAAATAATTCGGCCTGGTAATCACAGGAAAGATTGGTGAAGAGATCTTCTTTGTCTTCACGCCCCAGCATTGCAAAAACATCATGGCGCTGGTCATGTCTAAGGATTTGCCAGTGATCAAGCATATTTTCGAGAGAGTAGTCGTCGTTTAAAAGTGTCGTTTCCATTAAAAACACGTGTCCTGTTTAAAGGGTTTTTTAGGGAAACTCATGGTTAGATGGGAATTCCCGCTTTGCAGCGGAGAACGATGATCAGATCTGATTCTCCACTGAGGTTTTAAATGTAGAAGTCTCGGGATCTTCGTCCATCACAGTACCCTCAATGAGATTTAATATTTATAATGCATATCTAAACTGAGTCTTGTTGAATGGCAATTATTTTCTGGGAGCCTTACTTTTTTACTCAGCAGTTAATAGGAGGAATTTGTTGTTAATAATGAGGAGGAACGTCGTCGGCCAGAGTCCTGTTGGCCTGAGTGCTATTGTCGCCTTGAGAGAGGCGCAGCTCTAAAATATCGTTTTGTAATTTTTCAATCATTGGCCCTTGGGCCGCAACAATTTTATTCAATTGATCGATCAAATCGTCCTGGTGGGAAAATTTAATTTCGAGGTCTTTGATTCTTTCTTCCAGCATATAGCTCCTAATTACTAATTTTCAATCAGATGCAGAGGCGATCAAAAGTATATCAGAAGTGATCCATTTGTGTTAAATTTAGCTATAAACAATATTTCTATTTCTAGCTAAGGACCCACTCACCATGAACCTTGAAAGTACCCTGTTAGAACGCGCCCACTCTAAGTGTGAATTATGCTCTGCAACCTCAGCGCTGAGCGTTTATAATATCCCTCCAATCAAAACGATAAGTGCTGATAATTCTATATTACTGTGTGGGACATGCCGGGGACAAATTGAAAATCCGGCCTCGATCGACCCTGATCATTGGCGCTGCCTGAATGACAGAATGTGGAGTGAATTCCCAGCGGTGCAGGCAATGTCGTGGCGAATGCTTAAAAAATTAACGGACCATGATTGGGCCCGCGATATGCTCGATGAGTTGTTTCTGGATGAAGAAGTCCAGAACTGGGCGGAAGCATTTATTAATGATGCTGAAGTTCCGGACAAGGGCGTGTGAACGGGACACATATATAGTTTTATTAACGTGTTTTCTTAAAAAGGTTGTTTAATGAAAATTCTTGTCATTGATGATGAAATTTCTCTCAAGGAAATTTACACTAATTTTCTGGCCAAAATAGGGGCGACTACCGACTTCTATGACCACCCCCAGAAAGGATGGCACGCGATTGACAAGCAAGAATACGATTTAATTATTACCGATCTCAAGATGCCCATAATCTCTGGTGATGAGTTTATTTCCATCGTCAGAAGTTCGCAATTGAATGCTCATACTCCCATTATTCTGTGCTCCGGGCACATTAACAGAATGGTTATCACTGAATTAGTGCGTGAGAGTAAAATCTATTTTCTTGCTAAGCCTTTTGACAGCACTTCACTTCTTGAATTGGTAAAAAAAGCATTGGGAGTCAAGCATCCGGTGGTTAGTGCTGGTCAGGCTCCGCAGGAGCTCAATGATTTATGGCTTCAGGCTTTTTCTCAAAAATTATTGGCGATAGGCGAGCATCCAAGTGCTCCCATCAAAATGGATCGTTTTGAACTATGGAATTTTGAAACGATTGGACTTAGTTTTTCTTTGCGCGTGGGAAGTGAAAATCTTAATGTCGCGATGTTAATGAAGCTAAATACTTTTTTAAAAATTGCCGGAAAAATTCAAGGGACTCAGTATAAAGAAATCGAATCTGAAACGCTGAATGTTTGGCAAGACCTGATTAATGGACTGCTGGAGGGGATGGGGAGAGTGACTTTTTCCAAACTGCTGAGTCAGGAATTTCTGGCGTTGCCCGGGCAGAAAGTGGCAATGTATAAATTTAATACCAGTTCCGGCGACGTTTTAATTTATTTAAATTAACTTTTTTTTAAAAAGGGACGAACCTTAGATTCGTCCCTTGATCTTGAATTATCTAATACTACTTAATTTTGTTCTGACTGAAATATAAACAGCTGAACGTCTGTTCATTTGTCTTCCTTCTCTGGTCGCGTTGTCGGCAACCGGACGGTTTTCGCCAAAGCCTTCGGTCTTTAAGCGATTTTGATCAACACCATATTCAACCAGTTTTCTTTTAACCGCTTCAGCTCTTTGGAGCGAAAGGCGATCGTTAAATGTTTCTGGTCCAGTGCTGTCGGCATGTCCTTCAATATAGCCGGTGAGATCCTTATTTTCTTTTAGGTGAGTCGCCACTTGCTGAATACGGTCAATGTATTCAGGTTGGATATCTGACTGGGCAAAAGCAAATTCAACAGTGATGTCTGGTTTGATTTCTTCACGTGCAGTGGAAGATTCTCCGGTTGAAACGACATCGCTGACTTTGTCTTGCAACGCAGGTTTTTCTTCTTTCATCGCTCCATCATCGCCCCCAAAATACCAGGTGACTGCGACTTGAGGATTGATGACATGAGCGGGCTCGCTTGGCATTTCGCCCATGATTTTTGAGACGTATTGATAATCAAAGAGCGCACCAAATGAAAGGGAGGGACTAAATCCGTATTCCAGACCACCTCGGGCCAAGAGCGAGAGTTTAAGACTTTTAGGAGAGTAATCTTCAATTCGGGTGAACCCCACACCTAATCCTAGAACTGGCGTAAAATCGGATGCTCCCGCAGTTCTCCACAGACCTAGAAGTCTGGCGTTTTCAAAGTAGTGAGAAGTTTTTTTGAAAGCTTCTTTGGAAACGCTCAGATCTAATCCAAAGATTGGATCAAAATGGTAACGTCCATGAACAGAAGCTCCCCATTCCGGATTGGCGATATGGTTAAAATTATTTCCCCAAACCGGAACAGGAAATCCTAGACTGCCTCCGATACCAAATTTCTTTGAGAGATCGTAAGCGTGGGACTGACTGAATAACGTAAGGGCCATTAGTGCGATAAGTGTTTTCATTATTATTTCTCCTTTTCACTCACTCTAGTTTTTTGATTATTCGTCTTCTTGCTCATAATCAGCAAGATTAATTTTTGATTTATTTCATGACTCAAAACGAATAGCTAAAATCAATAGTGAAAAGTTATATGCTCACACCGACGTTGATATGAAAATGAGTGCTTTGATCATCAATGTTTTTTGCATAATCAAAAATGATAGCTGGAATAGAAATTTTCTTGAAGTAATAGCGTATGCCAATTCCGATAGAGTTTTCATTGATGGTCTTGTTGGCATCTACTGGAGCAATTATTTTACTGCGATTGAATTCATAAAAGGGGGAAAGGAAAATGCGTTTGAAAAGATGTTGTTGGTATTGAGCATAAAAACCAACATTGCCTGAGGCTGGCAGAGAAGATTTGTCATAACCTCGATAGCCTTCATCGCCGCCTAAATATTTGGGAAAGAGGTAAGTGTCATCATTGACCAGATGTCCGTGCACTCCAGCGTTGAAGAAATTGTTTCCCATGGGAACGCTCAGCTTAGCATCGGCCTCGTGCCTTAGAATCCATTTTTTGGTTTGAGTTCTCAGGGTATAAAGATCATAAGTGGTGACGATTCCTTCATACATTACATCCATCACTTGAAAAGCATTTAAGTGATGGCGAAAGAAAATCCCTTTTGATTTATCCGCAAAAATAACTTCTCCCTGTTCGTTGTGAATCGTTTTGTCGATATAAATAGGGCCAGCCTTAAAAACATGATTTTTATAGAGGTAGTTGGGGGTGATCATAAAAAGATCATAACGGGCTTCATGAATGTTTTTGACAATATCCAAGCGTTTAAATTCCACGTAATCACTTTTTCGCATCAATAAAACTTTTACGCCAGTGTTGGGAGTGAATAACGATTCATCCTGATAATAAAGAAGAGCGTTGAAGATTGAATTGGACCAGCTGATACCGGGGGCCAGGGTGCCGAGGGTGCCGAGAAAGTTATCTTCATAGATTAAAAAACCACGATTGTGATAATTTCCTGATTCTGTAATCATGGGGACGGGGAAAAGTGTCCATTTTTCTAGAATTTCTATTTTGAGCGTGCCTGCTTGGAACTCAATTGTTTTAAGCGTAATCTGGTTAATGCGTCCGAGACGTTCTTTGATTTCTTCTAATTCTTTTTCGCTTAACTCCTGATCTGTTTTAATCTGACCATGAAGAATGATCGATTGCCGTGTCGTTTTTTTATTGCCGGTTATTTCAATTTTTTTTAAAACTTCTGCCTTTAGCAAGGGGGACAAAAGAAGCGATAGCAATAGTGAAGGCAGGAGAAAAACAAGGCGGCAATTTTTCATAATGTCTCCGGCGTCTTGAAGAGGTGCGATAGATGTAATCTATTCCCAAAAATATTTCAAGAGCCAGTGAAGCACAGGACCAATCACTATTTTAAAATGGATCGATAATAAAAAATTATGAGTTGAAATAATTAAATAAATTTCTTTTGAAATATTTTTTTATGTTATACAGATATTCTTTCCCGGAAAAAATATTGGATTTTTTTTAAGGATGGCAATCGTGATAAATCAAAAAAATAACTTAACTGAATCATCAGCACATTCATCCTCTAAAACACTGAACGGAGCAATCATTGGCTTTGGCTTTATTTCTTCCAAGGGACACATGCCGGCCTATCTGGAACGCACAAAAAATGATTCCGATCTGGAGATCATTGCGATCTGTGATATCTCCCCAGAGCGAAAAAAAGAAATTCCTGCCGGCGTACGATTCTATACAGATTATGTCGAATTATTATCCAAAGAATCGCCACACCTTGATTTTGTAGACGTATCCACCCACGCAGCAGACCATTATAAAATTGCAAAAATGGCCTTAGAAGTGGGGTTACACGTCTTGTGTGAAAAACCATTGGCGGTCACGCTGGAGCAAGCTGAAGATCTGGTGAAGACCGCCATCGCCCATAAACGTGTTCTGTTCCCTTGTCACAATTATAAACACGCCCCGGTGGTCAGGGCGATTCGTGAAATACTCGACAGCAAAAAGATTGGAAAAGTTAATTCGATTACTCTCAATACATTTAGAAACACTCACGCCGTAGGAACTAAAGAGTGGATGCCTGATTGGCGTCGCTTTAAAGAATACAGTGGAGGTGGAATCGCCATGGATCATGGTCCTCATAGCCTTTATCTCGCCTTTGAATGGTTGGGAGGATATCCCCACTCTGTAACGGCGAGCTCACATAATTTTTCTTTTCCCAAATATGATACGGAAGATAATTTTTCTGCCGTTTATGAATTTGAAGAAGGACTGGCCCATATCCATTTGAGCTGGACCGCGGGGGCACGAAAGGTCATCTATACCCTCCATGGCGAAAAAGGAACGATCACGGTGGATGATGATAAAATGCAACTGGCCCTGATCAACTCAGTCGATGATGAAAAAAGCAGTCATAAAGCGCAGTGGACTACCCAGGATTATTCCATCACTTCAGACTGGATGGATTCAAGCCATGTCAGTTGGTTTAATTCCATGTTTGATAAATTTAAAATAGCAATTGTCGAACAAGATTATTTAAACAGCGAACTGGTGGATGCTTATTATTGCATTCAAACGATTACGAAGTCGTATGAGTCAATTGAGAAAAATTCGATAAAACTAAATTTTGAAAATCGTTTTCCCAATATTCTTTAACCATTTTGATAGGGGGCCTTTGTGAACATGAGAATTGAAAAAATTCAACCAGCTGACGGAAAACTTGCAATCCTCATTCCTGGAATGGGTGCCGTTACCTCAACACTAATCGCCGGGGTCTTTGCCACCAGAAGAGGTCTGGCCAAACCAATCGGGTCACTGACTCAAATGGGAAAAATCAGACTGGGAAAAAGAAGTGAAAATCGTTCATCGCTTATAAAAGAAATGGTTCCACTTGCCAATCTGGACAATGTTGTTTTTGGAGGGTGGGATATTTTTCATGATAATGCTTATGAAGCTGCGCTTAAAGCAAAAGTTGTCGATCGTTATTTACTCGAACAGGTTAGAGATGAAATGGAGAAAATAACTCCAATGAGTGCTGTTTTTGACGAACGATACATTAAGAATATTCAGGGAGAAAATACCAAAAAATTTAAAACAAAAATGGAAGCGGCCGAACTTTTACAAGAAGACATGAGAAATTTTGTGAAGAAAAACAACTGCAGCCGGGCGGTTATTGTCTGGTGTGCTTCCACCGAGGCCTACAATCCGATTAAGGATGTTCATCACACTATCAAATCTTTTGAAGCAGGGCTTCGCAATAATGATCCCGCTATTTCGCCCTCGCAGATCTATGCCTATGCAGCGATCAAAGAAAGAGTTCCCTACGTGAATGGCTCACCCAATGTCAGTGTTGAAATTCCAGCGCTGCAGGAGTTGGCCAATGAAATGGCGGTCACGATTGGTGGATCTGATTTTAAAACGGGCCAGACCTTGATGAAAACCATTATCGCTCCGGGATTAAAAAATCGTCTACTGGGGGTTGAGGGTTGGTTTAGTACCAATATTTTGGGCAATCGAGATGGACAAGTTCTTGATGATCCGGAATCTTTCAGATCTAAAGAAGTCTCAAAAGGCAGCGTACTGGAAGATATTCTTTCGAAAGAAGAGTATCCCGATTTATATTCAAATTTATTCCATAAAATTCGAATTGAATATTATCCGCCTCGAGGCGACAACAAAGAAGGCTGGGACAATATTGACATTGTTGGCTGGCTTGGAGAAAAAATGCAAATCAAAATAGACTTTTTATGTAAAGATTCTATTTTGGCCGCGCCCATCGTTTTAGACCTTGCCCTCTTTATCGACCTGGCCCAAAGAGCAGGGATGCGAGGGACGCAAGAATGGCTTGGTTTTTATTTGAAGGCCCCTTTGACCAAACCAGGAATAAAAGCTGTTAATGATCTTTCTATTCAATTATTAAAACTTGAAAATACATTGAGATTTTTTGCCAAAGAAGAATTAATCAATCACTTAGGTTTAACCCACTACGGAGTGGATGAAGAATAGGATTAAAAAATGAGTGCATCCTTAAATGTTTTGGGAATCTATCGGGAAGAAATGTATTCCAATCGAGCAGTGGCGGCTGACAAAGCTATATTGGATGAAGTTTTAAAAGTCGTCGCTCAAATGATGGGAGAGAAAGTTTTTATCACTAAAGTTCGTCCTGAGGACAAAGCACTTAGGCTCTTGGATTATGACTGGGATCTGGTTTTTTCCATGGCCCAAGACAAGCAAATTTTGCACTCCCTCGACCTGTTAGAAGCCAGAGGGACGGTGGTGGTAAACTCCGGCAAAGCGGTAAGGAATTGTTATCGGGCCAAACTTTCTGAATTGCTAAGTGATAAAGATTTTTCTTATCCTCAATATGTTTCTATCGATGTAAATGATGTCCCAGTTCCCGTTTTTGAATCGACTCATGGCTATTGGGTCAAACGAGGTGATTTTCATGCCCTTGTGGATGAAGATGTGGTTCATGTTGAGACAATCGATGAGCTGGGCCCGATCTTGCTTGATTTCCAAAACCGTGGAGTCAATAAAGTCATTCTCCAGAAAAATTGTCAGGGAGAACTTTTTAAATTCTATGGGGTCCGAGATCGTTTTTTCACGCTTCGTTATATGGGAAAAACCACCACTGACCGCTACAGTTTAATTGCTGGTAATCCCGATATTGCTTTTGATCGCAAACATTTAGAAAAAATCGTGCAGAAGGCGGCAAGCGTTTTAGAGTTGGATTATTTTGGAGGGGATTGCATCATCACTGAAACAGGTGAAATGCACTTGATCGATTTTAATGACTGGCCTTCATTTCGGACCTGCCGAAAAAATGCCGCCCAAACAATGGCCAATTATGCCTTAGATAAATTTAGAGATGAGGTAACCCTTGATTGCAGAATTGCTCAACGAATTTAAAAGCAGCATTAAGAGTCCAGACACCGAGGAAAAATTAGACCTCGTTCTTTATCGACCTACGGGCTTTTTGATCGCTAAAATTTCGAACGCCTTTTTAATGACTCCCACCATGCTTTCGGTCCTGGGATTAATCTCTGGTTTACTTGCCAGTTATTATTATACATTACCTGCTGACCAGACTTCTCTGGTGATCGCCAGCTTTTTATTTGTTCTGTCCGGAATTTTTGATAGTGCCGATGGACAGCTTGCCCGGCTCTCAAATCAATCGACAAAACTGGGATTGATCTTGGATGGCATCTGTGACTCCTTTGTCACCATTGCCATTTACATCGCCTGCTCATTACCCTTTGTTAATCACTACGGTCCGCTTTTTGCGATTTTGGTTTGCCTGGGGCTCTATTTGCACTCCTGCCAGTGTGCCATTTTGGATTTTTATCACCGGGAGTATTTATATTTTGGTTACGGAAAAACAGAAGATGATACCTACTGGAACCCCGGGATCGCCGATGGGCAGGTGATCATTGCCAATTCTTCTCCCGGCAAAGAAAGGTTTATGAATTCCTTACGTTTGAGCTGGATAAAAAAACAGCAGTTTTTGAGTTCGCGAAGTGATTCAGTTCGCCAGCAAATGCGCACCACTTTGCTCCAAAGTAGCGGTATGGAAAGAAAAGAATTTATGAAGAGCTATCGGCAAAATAATTTGTGGCTTTTGCCTTTTTGGCGGCTGGTGGGGGTTAACGCTCATACTGTTTTGCTTATCGGTCTGATGTTTCTGGGGCGCTTTGATCTCTATCTGGTGGTCTTTGATATCATTATCTTTAACTTCATTATTCTGGTGGTCGGATCGATGCAAAAACGGGCCGATCAAAAGTTATTTCTGGATTTAAAGCTTAATGCCCATGAAAGCTGAAAAAAAAACAGGTCGAAATCTTATTCGTTTTATTTTTACAGCGATTGGCCTTGCTTCTTTAATTCATATTATTAAAAGTTATGGGCCCGCGCTCATTTTAGAAGAGGCCAAACGTTCCGGCCCTGTCTTGGTCTTTTTGACCCTGACTTTTATTCCCACTCTGGTTTGTTATTCCATTTCCTGGATGCTGGCCACTGATCATCAAAAAATGGATAAAGACATATCGATCCTAAAAAAAATCATTCTTTTTTCCAACTATACATTGATGAGTATTTCCTGGAATAACCTGACGCCATTTCTTAAAGTGGGAGGCGAGCCTTTGAAGTTTATGATGTTGCAGCGCCACCTCCCCAGGTCCGAAGCGCTGGCTAGTACCATTAATTATAATATTATTCATCTGGTCGCCACAGCCTTTAGTTTTATTGTTTGCGCCTTCTTACTGGTTTTCTTCTATGACTTGACGGCGATAGTGCTTTATTATGCCCTGGCCTTTGGAGGGCTTTGTTTTTTCTTAATTTATGGCAGCTACAAGTTTCTACATTCACGATTTCTACATTCCTTTAAGCATTTTCGTTTTCGTATTATTAAAATGATTGTGATTAATACAAAAATCGGGCTAAGACGAATTCATTATTTCTATAAAAAAAAACCGGAGGCCTTTGTCTTTTCCCTGCTGCTGGATTTAGTCGCGCGCTTCATCGAAGGACTCACTTTTTATTTTGGCTTTAGTTTAATCAAACACCCAATCAGCTTTTTAAGCGCCTCGATCATCGACGTGGGGAGAACATTCATTGATACGATATTTTTTTTTATTCCCTATCAAGTCGGGTCTCGGGAGGAGGGAGTTCATTTTTTAATGGCAAAAGTAATGCTGATTGATTCCAAGGGATTTTTGACTGTTGTTTTATTTTATCGTTTTGTCGAAATCTTCTGGATTGTGGCCGGCTATTTTCTTTGGGTCAGCAGCAAAAGCTCTTCCAGAGAAGTTAAAGTGTAGTCCGCTGGATTTGGTTGTCTGGTAGGGGCGATCAAAACGGTTTTAAATCCCAACTCTTTGGCGGGGATTATATCGCGCAGAATATTGTCGCCTATAAAACAAATCTCATCCGGATTGGCTTGGCATTGAGCGAGGGCGAGCTTGAATATTTCAGGACTGGGTTTAGAGTGACCGACATGATAGGAGTCCAGCACAAATGTAAAATAGGGCCGTAGTGAAAATTCTTCTAAAATAGTCAGCAGATTGCCGCTGAAGTTTGAAATAATTCCCAAATGATATTTTTGCTGGAGAAATTTAATGATTTTTTTATTTCTTTTGAGATAGCTCGACTGTGTATCGCTAATGGCCTTCGCTGTTTTGACAACTTCCGTACGCTGATCTTTGGGCAGTTGTAATTTATCAGCAATTAAAGAGCACATCACCTCATTCATCTCCAGCAGATTTGATTTTAAGATCAGCGAATGATCAATCACCATCTGGTCGCTATAAGTGTAGGCTTCCTGAAAATGATCAGAGGAATCTTGATGTATCAACAGTCCTGCCTTTAAAAAATGCTCATAAAATAGAGTCCGGGAATGGACTCCATCGGAATCCAGACAGCCGCCAAAGTCAAAAAGAATCCATTTCAGCTGCTTCATAAAGAGTGATCCTGCAAAAAACTTTGCGCACTTTGAATATCCTCGGGACGATCAATGTCGAGCGTTTTAGCGACCTGAAAGACTTTTATCGTATGGTGCTGGTGCACGAGTTCCGTTAAAAAATTTCTCATCTTGCTGTGGCCTTCGCTGATCATTTTTTCCAGGAGGGGAAGGACTGTCGCTGAGAAATAATAAACACCTGAGGTGATTAAGACTCCTTCGTTGATGGCACACTGAAATTCAGTAATGCTACCCTCCTGATCTATTTTGAGGGTCAGCGGCTTTTCATCTTCAATAAAGGATGTCACTAAAATGGCGGATTCATCGTCTTTAATGCTCTGGCAGAATTGATGAAAGTGGCGGGCATCTTGTGGCGAGATAATGCTGTCTACCATTGAAACAAAAAGATGCTCTTTTTTACTGGCATCTAGTCCAAGTCTAAGTCCCACTTCATATAGCGAGTGCATGGAGCTGGGAGTTGATCTGAAAAAATAATCAATCTCTTTATTTTTTAAGCTGGGTAATGATGACAGATCGAGGGCCTGGTGAGTTTCATTAAAAATAATACAGACCTGGTTGAAATCCTCAAAAAAAAGATTTTTAAGCGTGAGCTCTAATAGCGGTGTCCCATTGATTTTTACTATGGATTTGAAAGAATTAATATCTTTCATTCTCGAACCTTCGCCCGCTGCGAGTATGGCCGCTTTTTTCATTCTCAATTCCTGTTCATTTAGCAGCTAATAGTGCTAAGTATGTTTCGCGGCTACCTTCTCATAATCCTAAAATAAAATAAAGGAATTGCTTATGGAAATTTCTCAACCAAAAAATCAAAAGGCAAAACTGCAAACATTAATTCCCGGAATAAAAAGTCAGCAGATGCGAAAGGTGGAAGACCAATTTATTGCCGATGGATTGCAAGGCTTCGCGCTGATGTCCGGTATTGTGGTTGATAGTGCCGAAGGAAATATTGTCAAAGACGTTGATGGGAATGAGTTTTTGGATATTATCGGGGGGATAGGTGTCAATGGCATCGGACATGCTCATCCTAAATTTGTTAAGGCCATCAGTGATCAGGTCGCCAGGTCAAGTGTTGGCAGTTTTACCAGTGAGGCACGGGTCGATTTTTTTAAGTTAATGGATTCTATAAAACTGGGAGAATTAAATCGCATTCAACTTTATTCCAGTGGGGCAGAGGCCGTTGAGTCGGCACTTCGACTCGCCAAAAACAAAACGGGCAAATGGGAAATGGTAAGTTTTCAAGGTGGATTCCACGGCAAAACCCAAGGGGCCCTGGCCTTGATGGGCTCTGACTTTAAAAAAAGCTATGGGCCTTATGCTCCAGGGGCCAATATTATTCCCTATGCTAATTGTTATCGTTGTCCACTCAATTCAACTTATCCCGAATGCGGTATGGGCTGTCTGGAAGTGGGAAGAACACAATTAAAGGCGAGTCTTGGCAGCGGAGTGGCGGCCTTTATTATTGAACCGGTTCAAGGCACAGCCGGAAATATTATTCCCCCCAAAGAATTTCTGGCCGGAGTAAAAGAGCTGGCGGTGGAGTTTGATGCCCTGTTGATTGCTGATGAAATGATTACCGGCTTTGGAAGAACGGGAGTTTTCTGGGGAACAGAGCACGCCGGAGTGGTTCCCGACTTAATGACCATTGGTAAACAATTTGGGGGAGGATTTCCGATCAGCGCTATTATTTCCAGCGAGGCATTAGTGAAGATCAAGCCGTGGGGAAATCCTTCGGGCTCTTCTTCCAGTTATGGTGGTAATCCTCTGGCCAGTGCTGCGGCGAGAGCGGCAACCCAAATTATTATCGAGGAGCATTTGGTTGATAATTCTAAATTAATGGGAAGTTATTTTCTGCAGAATTTAAAACCTTTTGTGGAACGTTATTCTTTTATCGGTGAGGTTCATGGCATCGGGCTGATGCTGGGAATTGAAATGGTGAAGGATAAAAAAACGAAAATTCCCCTTTCAAAAAAAGCATGTCAGTGGATGTTTACCGAATTTTTAAATAGGGGACTGCTGACGATGGCCTATGCCTCAAGTTTCAGGATTCAGCCGGCGATGACTATTGACCGGGAGACCATTGATAATGTGCTGGAAATTATGACTGCGGTTTTTGATTTAGCGGAAGAAAAAAAGATTCAAGCATTTTCAGATTGAGCACTCTAGCAGAATGCTCAATCTGTATGTATGGAATTAGGCCAAAGTACTGATTTTTTCTTGAAGCAATTGCAGACTGATTAAATGAGAATCAATGACTGATTGGATTTCATTGTTGCGTTTATTGTTCAATTTGATTTCTTGCTCCAGAGTCGTAATCTCGATTGTCAATTTATCAATTTCGAGATTCAAGAGTTGAAGCTCTCTTTGGTTTTTTTGTATTTTCATTTCAGCTAATTTAGCATCAAGATCTTTACTAAGAACCGGAGTTTTTAAAACTTCTTTGGGGAGAGTCATTCTTAAGGTTTTAGATGTTGAGCTCTGGCCTGCTTCAGCTTGTAGCATCGCACTTCTTTCTTTCAGGTCTTTTGGGAGGTCGGTCGATTTAAAAAAATAGACACCCATTACAGCGAGAGTTAAACCCATTAGAATTTCCATCATAAACCTCTTTAAAAGCGTAAGCATTTGCAGTTGATAATCAAATTTAACTCAAATTAGAGTGGCGCGAGGGGTTTGTGTAAAATCTCCATTGGCATAATTGGACTGTCTAAAATATAGACGGCCAATGGAAGGCCATGACTGGCCCAATAAATGGTCAATTTCATAAACCAATTTTCTTATCATTTACCTATTTCTCCCCATTTAAATGCCGATAAGCTCTTAATCGCTGAATTCACTTATAATTTGAGACAGTCAAGACCGGATATATTCCTTATTGGAGAATGACCATGAAATTGAAGACCATGCTAATTACATTATGTTTGTTGATGTCACTTTCAAGCAATCTCTTTGCTGAATCCAGCAACGTCGCAACCGTGCTTTTGCTGCGTGGAAAAGTGACCGCCAAGCTGCCCGATGGAACTCAAATTGAGCTGAAAGCAGATCAGACTCTGCCCGAGGGAGCGCAGTTAAGTACGGCAGCGAAAAGTTTTGTGAAACTTGTCTTTATCGACAAATCGACACTTAACTTGGGGCCATCGAGTTCAATGCTGATTCAGGCCTTTCCTAAAAAAGAAGCGGGGATCATTAAGTTGATTCAGGGGCAAATTAGAGCGGAAGTAACAAAGAACTATATGGAGATGGATGATAAAAGTAAAAGTAAGCTTTATATCCAAACAAAATCATCGGCCATGGGGATTCGAGGAACCGACTTTCAGGTCAACTACAATCCTGCCAACGGCAACAGTTCACTGATTGTTTTTGAAGGTAAAGTTGTCATGTCTCATATCGATCGCGCCAACCAAAATGATGTTTTCATTCAAAATAAATTGGAAATGTTGGTTTCAAGCAATTCGGCCGTGCTGGTTAAGCAGGGACAAATTTCTGCCGTTAATTTAAACATTTCAGATCGGGCCCTGCTGCCAACCAAACTTGCGCCTAAGCAATTGGATGCGCTCAAAGAAAATAAGACCGGACTAGAAGGGGAAGACAGCGCAAAAAATAAAAAACAATTCCGCGACATCGTCCCTCCGGGAGTTGATAGTGCGGCCTTTACCAATGTTTCGGCCGAAGTTTTAAAGTCTGAAGTGGCCGATGCTAAAAGTTTTTTCAATGAAAAAACACGTGAGTATAAACCAGCGGCCGGTGCCATTATTGATTTAAAGACTGTTAATATCATCGCCCCTCCACCTGAAGCCGCATTTGATCACTCGACAAAAACTTTTGTGATCTCTGAAAATTTTGGGAAAATAGATGAGAAGTCAGGACAATTTAAAGCTCCCAAAGGCTATGAGCTATCTAATGAGGGCCAATATCAAGTGGTAACTAAAGAAGCGAAAAGACCGGGGGAGATGACCGGTGAGCCGCGAGTTGCGGGAACCAAGCTTCCGATAAAAGAAAGTGGGACAGCTGATTCCTCAGTTGCTTTAGCTCCGGTTAAATCACCGCTGCCTACAGACACAAGAGTTGACTCAACTCTCTCGGGTACCGTCGCGCCAACGCTTGCCACGGCAGTGGCCCCAACCACCACGACCACCCTGTCGGCACCAAAAGTGCTCGAACCGCTTGCTGCTCCTGTAACCACTATTCAACCTACCACTACAATTACTTCGCCTACTCAACTATTGGCCCCGGCCCCCTTGGCGCCACCACCCATTCTTGCTCCGGCGCCAATCAGATTGGATTCGACTCAAACCACTCTGCTTCCACCACCTCCGCCACCGCCAGTTTATGTGGCGCCGACGCTGATTAAGCCACCGGAGACCACGACCACCATTGAGCCGACCACTACTATTATCTCGCCAACCAGCAGTACGCTGCCAAAGATTTAAGCGAGCTATTTTAATGCATAAAAATTGATTTCCGCTTATAGTAAATAATGAAGCGCGAGCACCCCTGGAGGGTGCTCTTTTTTTTTCAATGGATTGAAATGAACAAGCGGATTTTTAAAAACTGGTTGCTGGGAGCATTTTTAGTTTCATCATTTGAGCTATGGGCCCAGGTTCCGCCAGAATTCACTACTTTTTTCGAAGCAGAACAGTATCAGGAAGTCATAGATTCGCTGAACGCTAATCACAGTTCGACCTTTACTCCCGGAAAAAAAGCTTATCTCCTGGGAGTGGCCTATTCTCGGCTTAGGAAATTTGATCAGGCCATTCCTTATTTTAAATTGGCAATCAAAGAAAATGACTCGAGTCCTGATTTGTATTTCGAATACGGACAGGCGCTTTATGCCAATAATAATTTAAAACAGGCACGCTATGAGTTTTCCAAGTCGGCTGGTAAAAATTTTAACTATACCGCTTCGGTTTATTATGTTGCCTATATTTCTGAATTGCTCGAAGACTTTGTCATGGCAAAATTCAATTACCGAAAATTAATTAAAGACAGCAGGACTGATAAAAAGTTTTTACAGATTTCTCTCTTTCAGTACACCAAAATCATTTTGAAGATGATGAGAAGAGAAGAGGACTCCTTTAGAACGGTTGAGCGCAATTTAGTTCGCCTCGACATCAATCTCATTAATTATATTCCCAGATATATTTTTCCGCTCTTAAAAAAAGCGCTGGAGGCCGATCCGCTTTCTGAAGTCAGTGTTGAAATTGAGCAATTCATGCGTGCGCTTTCAGAAGAATTCAGGCTTGACCCCAATACCTTGGTCAATGGACGCAGAATTTCACCTTATCGTTTATACGCCAATCTTGCTCAGCGCTTAAAATATGACGACAATGTAGGGGGTTCTTCTAATAAGGCATCGGCCATTTATGAAACAGAAGTATTCGCCAAATATGATTTTATTACTAAGAAAAAAGTCATCACCACTCCCGAAATAAGAGTGACTTATACCAAACACAAAGATCAGCTCAATCCGGGAGTTTACCAGAATGATGCTGTTTCACTTGGATCGGCATTGCGGAATAAAGTTGAACACACTTATAAAGGCCAGCCGGCCAGTTTTCTGATGGAGCTGGAATACGCTTCGATTTACAAAGACTGGAAGGCATCTCATCAAAGATTATTTTATTCCAAGAGTTATACTGTCGGCATCGGCGAGCAGCTTTCTCTTTCATCGGCCGGAGAAACCTATTTTAAACTAAGACGCTCAGACTATCAAGATGAGACGGGTTATGCCAATTACCGAACTTTGAGTCTGAGTGCGGATCAATATGTCTTTTTAAAAGAAGGACAGCATTTATTGATTGCCTCGTTTGATTTAAGCAAACTTAATTATTATGAAAATACTGCCTTTAGCAGCGATACTTATTTGGGACGCCTAATCTACTTGATGTTTGAAGTAGTTCCGTCTTATACCGTACAGTTGATTTTCTCTGCGACTCTAACCGATACTAAAGAACAAAAGGCCACCAGAGGTTATGAACTCAACCTCAATCCATCCATCGATATTTCCAAAGCATTCAGTGATAAAATTAGAATGGGAATCAACTACAATTTTATTCAAAATTCCTCCAAACAAACCGAGTATCGTTACCGAAGACAAATAGTCGGAACCGAATTAAGTTATACCTTTTAAGGCACAAATAGATAACTATTATGAAATAGACATGTAACTCATAGAAAAATTATAGTTTCCTTAGTGTCCAGTCATGGAGGGATTATGATAAAGCTCAAAGTTATTTTTATTTTACCAATCTTCCTGATCAGCTTAAAACTGAAAGCAGAAAATAATCTTCAATACATAGAAACATATGAAATAGCCAGCGGACATAGTCATAGCTGTGCGCTAACCGCTGTTGGGGTTAAATGCTTCGGAAATGCCGAGAGTGTCACCACGAAGCCTCCTGTTGTTTTTAAAAAGCCTCATTCCCTTAAGGTGGCAAATCGTTTTTCCTGTGTGATGGTTGATGAGGGCATTAGGTGTTGGGGGGAGATACCCGGCACGACTAATACCAATATTCTCATTAGTCAATCGAGCCTGCCTAAACCCAAACTTCTTTCTTTGGGTTATGATCACGCCTGTGCCGTCTCTTATAAAGATCAAATTAAATGCTGGGGACGAAATGATTTTAAAGAAAGCACGCCTCCACTTAAGTTAAAAAAGATATCGGAAATTTCTTTGGGCATGAGCAATAGTTGTGCAATCGCTGATGGAAAAGTCGTCTGCTGGGGAATGGCGGTAACGGGATCGATCGATGTTCCACCGGACTTAGTGAACCCTCGAAATTTAACCTCAGGATGGTGGCATCATTGCGTGCAAACTGATAATGGCATTAAGTGCTGGGGCAGTCCTTATAAAGAATATATCACCCCTGATGATCCTGCGATTAAAGAGTTTAGTTCTGGAGGATTTTTTAATTGTGCCATCGTGCCAGAGGGCGTGAAGTGTTGGGATGAAAAAGGAAAGGCCAATCTGGTGGAACGAAGTTTTGGTGCGAGTAAACTCAGTGTGGGCTCGACTATCGCCTGTGCCGTAACCGCGGAGATCGGCGTGATCTGCTGGAAATTATCAAACAAAGGTGACTATAAATTAATGTCCTCTTATGTTCCCGCCGGGGGTATTTCGGTGATTGAACAGCTCTCTGCCGGACAGGCCAGTACCTGCGCCTATGGAGATGAAGGTAAGTTAAAGTGTTGGGGCGGTAATTTTGATGGTGCCCTCAATGTTCCTCCGCTTTTTCCTGGTCCCATAACTCAGTTGTCGTTGGGCTCGCATCGAACTTGTGTCATCAAAGATTCTTTGCTCACTTGCTGGGGCGATTCAAATTCTGAGTATAAGACACCCGCCAATCTGGGAAATGTTTCGTTTGTTTCTTCAGGAGGAAATCACGTTTGCGCCGGATCTTCAGAAAAAATAAAATGCTGGGGGGAAAATATTCGCGGCGCTTTGGATATCCCTAAAGATCTTACTCAATTTTCACAGCTTTCATCGGGAATGCTTCATTCTTGCGCGGTAGCGAGTGGTCAGGTCACTTGTTGGGGAGGGGAAGGATTGATCAAAAATGTAAACCCTCCTAAAAAAATGACAAACCCCAAGGCCATTTGTGCCGGAGGAACTTTTTCGTGCGGGATCGATGCTGCGGGTAAAGTTCAGTGCTGGGGAGAGAAAATTGCTTTTAGTGATAAAGGGCTTGATAGTATCGAGGCCAATAAAGTGCTTAGAGTTCCTGAAGAAATCGTGGGGGCGCTAGAATTATCCTGCGGCCTAAGTCATGGCTGTGCTATTTATAAAGGCAAAATTAAATGCTGGGGAAGTGCCGGGACGCCACCCGTGATCAAGAATCCGAGAATGCTCACCGCTGGTTGGAACCATACTTGTGCTGTCGGCGACAAAGGCCTGAGTTGTTGGGGAAGCATGATCGGGATGGAAATGCCCAACTATTCATTGGAGAAATAAGGATGAATTAATTCATCCACTCCGGATCGGTGAGAGCTTCTTTCAAAAAGATCTCAAGAAAATCTTTTTCAGGTTTGGTGAGAAGCAATCTGTTTTTTAATTTGGGAGTATTCGGCGTTTGAGACGAAAGCCAAATATCGTCCAGCATGGCCGGATTTTTTTCCACACCTACTTCCACTGGAATTTTACTTTGTCGTTCAGAGGAAACTTCGAAATCGTTTAAAGAGCTGCTGAGATGGTCGTAGTGCTTGATCACTTCTCGCAGCGTTTGAAAAGATCCATTGTGCATATAAGGCGCAGTTTTTGCCACATTGATTAAAGCAGGCACTTTAAAGAAAAAGTTTTGCGATTTATTGCGAGTGACTTCTGCCCGACCAAAATCGAGCTTGAGTGGGGCGGCCCCCCATTGAGGTGCACTGACTGAAGCAAATGATTTATTGTCACCGAGGTCTCCACCATTATGGCACTTGATGCATTTGCCACTACCCATAAAAATAAAAAATCCTCTTTTTTGATCGCCGCTCATCGCGCCGTTATCGCCTTTTAAATATCGTTGAAAAGGGGAGTTCATCGCCTGAAATTTTTCTCGTTCAAAAACGGCGATCGCCTCGGCGACATGACCGATATTAATCTCTTGAAGTGGGGTCTGAGGATAAGCTTGTTGAAAGAGTTTTGCGTAATGAGAATTTTTCAAGCGAATGACAATTCTCTCCCAGGCCTCTATGTTATTTTTGGCATCGGCAATTTCATTTTCTCCTTTTTTTCCCAACATTTCATCATGGGCCACGAGTGGGAAGAGGGCCTGAGCGGCGAGTGAGCTGCTCATGACGGCGGTGATATGCTTCGCACTGGGATTTTCCCCATTCAAGGACGCTTCGGGTGTTGTAAATACTTTTTTCTTTGAATCAAAATGCACACGCCCGTCTAAAAACATAAATGATTTATTGGCCACCCCGGCGTTAAATAAACTTGGTGTATTTCTTCTTAAGATCCCTCGATTATCTTCTGTGCGGGACATGGGAAGTGCATCACTACTGGCGCCTTCATTGGTGTGACAGCTTAGGCAACTGACGCGATGGTTGCCGGAGAGAATCGTATCGGAGAATAACTTTTTGCCTAGTTCGACTAAGTAGCGGTTGGGATGAGGGGCAACGGCAGGCAGGGGAACTAGATTGTAAAATTTAATGCGATTACGAAGGGCCAGGTCTATAACACCTTTATCAAAACTTTTATCAAAATTTTCATTCTGGGAAGCAAGCACAGGTGTTTGCATTAGCAGTAAGCTAAGCGGGAGGAATAATTTCATAAGAGTCTCCGGCAAAAAAATTAGGTTTGAGTGTTCACTTCTCCTGTTGGGCGGGAAATGTTTTTAACAATGGCGCCCGTTGTCCATTCTTCTGTTTTTCGGGCGATATCAGCAAGCGAAACCATTCCGCAACAACAACCTCTATTATCCACCACCGGCAAGCGACGAATTTGTTTGGTCTCCATTAAAGAGACGCAGTCTTCCAGCGACGTATCGACATTGGCGGTGATGACCGGACTGCTCATGCAATCCTTGGCCTTCATCGCCGCAGGGTTCATTCCCAGTGCCACTGCTCGACAACAGATATCCCGGTCGGTTATGACTCCTACCAGTTTCTTTTCCTCGTGGTTATTCACAACGGGAATTTCGCCACAATCATGCTCAATCATAAGTCGAGCGACATCAATCAAACTTGTTTCCGACAAACAACATGCGGGATTCATACTCATGATGCTCCTAACTTTTTTCATAGACCCTCCTTGGGTACCATTGTCTAAATGTTGAGATGCAATTCAAAGTCCATGGAGCGGGGAAGAGTTTGACGAAAGGGCCAAAACGGTACTATAAAACTTATATCTATGGATAAATTAACTTACTTAAAGCTTAAGCAAGAAAGAGAGATTGCTGCAGTCAAATTTCAACGCGAAGAATATTGTTATCAATGCGTTCGGCTTTTGCGCAATTGCCTTTGTGGCCTGATCACACCATTCCAAACCGATATTCATTTTGTGCTCTTAATGCATCCGATGGAGGCCAAAAAAGAAAAAATGGGAACCGGGAAGATCTCCAAGCTCTCTCTCCTTAATTCACAGATCATTACCGGGGTGGATTTTAGTGAAGATCCAGAGGTCAATGGGCTGATTAACGATCTTAATAATTCTTGTTTTATTCTCTATCCTGGAAAAAATGCCATCAATGTTTCTGCCGATGATGTCACTCCAGTCCTGAGTCTAAAAAATGAAGGAAAACGTCTGGTTGTTTTTTTAATTGATGGCACCTGGCCGTGTGCAAAGAAAATGATGAGGCAATCTGAAAACTTGAAACGACTGCCGAGGTTGTCTTTTTCTGCCACCCAAACTTCAATTTTCGAGATCAAAGAACAGCCGGCCGATTTTTGTCTTTCCACTCTGGAATCTATTCATTTTTTTATCCAGGAATGTAATCGACGGGGAATCGAAAAAACCGATAAACAGGAAGATCAAATGATCAATGTTTTTAAGGCCATGATTGATTATCAGATTAAGTGCTCGCTTGATCCGGAGCTTTCGTCTTATACCAAAGGGACGCTCGGTTATAGTAAAAAAGAAGATCGAATTCGTCCTAAAAAATGGCTCACTCGCAATATCGTTCTTTCCGATTAAAAAAAATGGCCGTCTTAAGACGGCCATGCATAAAACTATGGTTTTGTGATTGTGTTTTTATCGAGCATTAGTTTGCTGTTTTTAACAAAAGCTCTACCGGTTAATGACGAAAATTCTCTCATTTCAAAAGACTCTTGAGAAATAATTGTACCAACCATTGATGAATTCGCTTTGATTAAAACATGGTCACCAACAATCCAGAAAACGTTTGAAGCTTTGGCCCCACCACTCAACGTCACTTTGACGTCAGTTCCCACTCGAAGGTCTCCTGCCACTTTGAAAATAAAGACATCGGTATCTGTTCCTTCTAATTTTAAATCGAGCGGAATCGTGACTCTTGAATTCCAGTAGTAAATTCCTGCGGCCAGAACTTTTCCACCAAGATAGCCATTGAATAAATTGATTTTATCAGTGTCGGCCAGAGTGGTTTCTGCTTCGTTATAAGCGTTGATCATATCGATCTTGGCCTGAGTGACGAAGGCCAAAGAAGATACTTCTTTGTCGTCTCCTGCGAATATTTCCGTTAATCCTCCCACCACTTCAGAGGGATCAATCCCAATCATGGCCCTGACTCCAGGTCTTAATCCCACTTTGCCGGTAATCGCAGAACTGGGAATCGAGCTGATTGATTCATGCGCCAGAATGGCAAATGATTCAGCTTGTCTTAGTTTAATGGCGCGGACGTTGTGATTGGCAGTCGTGTCTATTTTTGTTTCTGTTTTGGGTACTTCAATTTTACTTTCCTCAACCGAAGGTAGTGCTGGTGCGCTGCTCTTGGAACTGTTTCCGCAACCAGTTGCAGTCAACATTCCTAACCCCAATAATAGAGAAACCACAATCCCTGACTTTTTCATCGCTATCTCCTTTTGGCAAATTTCGTAAATAGAATTATTTACTCGTGCTGTTAGAGACCACAAAAAAAGAAATAAAAAAAATTCTTAATATCGAAATGTCTTATTGGATTTAATTATGTCTGAGCTAACAAGTGAAAAATTCATTTGGTAAAACATAGATGGATTTACCAGACAATATAACAAAATCTGACAACGGTCTTTTTTAGATATAAGTCAGCTGGCCTTCAGCGATCAGGCGCTCAATTTTGTCGCGCAGGGGATGATAAGTGGGGGCCTCTTCAAATTCTTCTCCGTTGATAAAAAGAGTGGGGGTCTTTGTTACTCCATTTTTATCTCCGCTATTGATATCGAGATTAATTCTTTCCACTAAATCTTGTCGTTCTAAATCTTTAACAAATTTGTCCATTTTTAGACCCAGTTCATCAGCACATTCATTGATCAATTCTGGGGTTAGTCGGTCATAATTTTGAAAAAGCAGACTGTGCATATTCCAAAATTCTGCTTGTTGTTCTCCTGCTTCCGACGCCAATGCCGCCAGCATGGCATGGGGATGGATATTAGTCAGCGGGAAATGTCGATAGACATAACAAAGATCGGATTTGAATTCGCTCAGCAGTTGCTCAATGACTTGGGCCAATACTCCACAATGTGGACTTTCAAAATCCCCATACTCTACAATCACCACCAGTGCATGCAGGGAACCGATGTGATGGTCATGTTGGCTGGGTGGTGTTTTTAAGGAAGATTTCATAAATTGCCTCCTGATACTTTTTCTATCCAAATAACTTGCATTAAAGATGCCAGCCATGCAGTGTTAAATTAGGATGCAATTATTCATTTATTCAAAAGATTTTTGAAGGAGAGTAGGGCGTGGGGCAGAATAATCCAAAAACATTAATCCAAACTTGGGCCGAGGCCAATAAAGACAGATTCTTTTTCTTCGAATTCATTTTCTCCCTTTCATTTTTAGTGTTAACCATGTTGAGCTTCTCTTCCTTTACTCAATTCGTCGAAAGGCGCCAAGGAGTCCAATTTGCCGATCCACTTTTAATTAAGTTTTCCGCCAATGACCTCACCTGGCCGATTTTTAGTTTAATCTATGGCGCCATCCTGTTGGGAATTGGCCTCCTCGTCTATCGGCCATATCGTTTAATTTTACTTTTCAAGGCCTATGCTTTGATGGTGTTGATTCGAATTGGAATGATGTATTTGCTTCCACTCGATCCACCTGCGGGAATGATTTTACTGCAGGATCCGTTTGTCAGTTTATTTGTGACAGGAAAAACCCTGACCCGCGATCTTTTTTTCTCCGGCCACACCGCTACCATGTTTCTGTTGTTTCTGGCGGTTCCGGCCAAATATAAGAAAGTATTTTTTACTATCGCCAGTTTGGTGGCGACAGGAGTCTTGTGGCAGAAAGTGCACTACACGGTTGATGTGGTGGTGGCGCCTTTTGTTTCTTTTGTCGCCTATTATTGGGCCAGTCATTATTTATCGTTGGATTTATCATTGAATTCGTTAGGGAAAAAGGCGAGCGAGGAGCGATAGTTTAAGACTGCTTGAGCGGCCTGACCAGCTCTTCTAGACCGTTGAGTTTGATTTCATACAAGAGGCCTAAGAGCTGCCCGATTTGGCCCTCGGGAAAGCCCTGGGCATGAAACCAGACGACGTAGCTCTCCGGCAAGTCGATCAGCATCGTCCCTCGGTATTTTCCAAAAGGCATGGGGGTATTGGCGAGCTTAACGAGTTCATTTTGGGCATTGTCAGTCATAGATTTGCTAAGAATAAAAGGGTCTCGATCATCTGTCGATAAAATTTACACGATATTGAAATAGTTTGAAGATTGTCCTGCGTTTTACGCTATTGTTATTGCCAATACGTCTATCTTTTTTTCAGGTGGAAACTCATGAAGACCTTGATTTTTGTTTTGGCCTCTTTACTGTCATTCAACTCACTTTATGCGAAGACTCTAATTGTAACTGATGTTGATGACACCGTTAAAGTGACGGATGTTTTAAGTAAGACCAATGCTGTTTACAATGCTCTATTTTCCAAAGCGGCCTTCGCCGGTATGTCGGAACTTTATAGACAACTCGATACTAAGGAAAATATATTTTATTACGTTAGTGGGTCACCTCAAATTATTGAATCAAAAGTCAGTTCTTTTTTAGAGTTTAATAATTTTCCCCAAAATACTAACTTGATTTTAAAATCAGGATTGAGTGCTCCGACTTATGAATACAAAGTAGCGGCCATTACCCAACTTATTCAAAAGCTCAATCCGGATAAAGTTATTCTAATCGGCGATGACACTGAGTTTGATCCAGAAATTTATGAAAGAATTTCCAAAGATTTTCCCACTAAAGTTGAATCAGTTTATATCCGCGCTATCCAGGATAGAGCATTGCCTAAACTTGATGGCATCAGAAACTTTTTCTCGGCAGTGGAAATAGCTGGTCTGGAATTGAATAAAGGAAATTTAAGCTCTGCTTCGTTCTCCAAAGTGGCAACTTCATTTGTTCAAAAAAGTAATGGGGCAAAATTATTTATTAAAGGCCGCTACTGTCCGTCAGAGGGACGAGCTCAACTTGAAGAATTAAAACATTCGGCCAGTGAGCAGTCGGTGATCGACGCGCTGGAATTAACCCAAGCGACAATCATCACGAGCTGTAAATAATCGCCTTATTTATTTTTCGTTGAGGATTATGCTTGATTCAAATTCATCTGAGGCCGGACAATCAAAATTGGCACATTTCACTTTTAAGATATCACTGATCGATTTTCGAGCGTCAATGATCAGTAATTTATTTTTTGGCATTGAAGTCTGCAAATCAATCCCTCCGATGAATATTTCAAATTGTCCGTTGGAGATCTTGCGGGCCGATTTGAAATCATAAATAGCGCCCAGGTTAAAAGTAGCATCGGTGCTGAATAGTTCTCCCTTGGAGTAGAGGGTGAAATAAAGCATCTGGGTAGGGGAGACATCGGTTGTTCCTCCCAGGTCTCTCACGATCACATTGACCTGCAGATCAGGTCTGAGCTCCAGCTTGATTAACTCTACCACTCTCGAAACTTCGGCAGATGTCCCAAAACGGGTGCTTTTAACCGTTTTAGCAAGCTCGGCATAACAGAGGTTGTTGAGCCCGTTGAAACTCAAGAGCAGTAGTAATCCCAGCATAACACTTGATTTCATCTAATAACTCCTATGCTAACTCCTATGGGGCGATGGAAAGCTGAATTGTGCATGTTCTTTTCCGAACGGGGTAAAGAAATAAAAAAGATTAAAGTAAAAAGAAAAGTGGCGATAAAAAGAAATATTCTGTTTTTCATTGCCATAGAATGCATTTCCCCTAAAAAGATTTAAAATACAAAATTAGTTATTTTCAGATAATGATTAGTTATCTTTTTCCTCTGGTATCTGTGGATAGCAACCACCCCAGGTATTATTGCCATAGTCCGGATAGCTTGGGTATTCGCATTCGTGAACACTGCCAGTGCGGTGACGAGTCACCAGGATGATGACCAGTGCGCCGATTAAAAATGGGGCGTGAGCACCCAGTCTGCGACCGTACCAGTTGGCACCCTGTGCATAAGTAGCGCTGAGTTTGGAGTAAGTGAAGGCCCGTATTTCCTCTTCAGTCAAAGCTGTTCTATCCAGGGCCAGCAGTTCATTGCGCAGTTGTCGATCCTTAATTTTTTCCAACGTGTAGTTTAATAATTCTTGCTTGCTTAGGCCCTGGGCCTCCAGCGCCATAAGTTCTTTTTCAACCAACGTCATGGTCTCATTGAAAAAAATAACATCTTTTTGATTCCACTCCGTATTGAGTCTGTAATTGAGGTCATCGGTTATTTGATCCAACTCATCGTGAATGGTTAAGGCATAGGTGTTGGTGAAAATTGACAAGAGTAAAATAGCCGTGATTTTTTTTAGCATAAAGGCTCCCTTAAAATAAAACTTAAAATAAGAGCAAGAACTGCGCAGCAGGTTTTAGATGAAAAATTATTTAGACGCAAACATTTTGTTTTGATATTCGTTTTGAAAAATGACTTCTTCAAAGCATTTTAAAAAAGGAGTATCTATGCATATTCTCTCACTATCAGTCCTATTGTTTTTTTCAATGAGTCTTTCAACCTTGCGCGCGGAGGTCTGGCATTCCAATCAGGAGTGGAATCAAAGCTGGGAGAAAGAATACCAGCTGTGGGTCGAGAAAACTTTGCGCACCGATGTTTTTACCAGTGGTGAGGGGTTATTAGGTGGGCTTTCTACCGATTGCGCCGATATGCTTTATGCCGTTCGAATCCAATTCGCCTACGAAAATTCTTTACCCTTCGTGGTCAACGCTCCGGATGTTTTAAAACCCCAGATGAAATATTTTGGCAGCGACACTGCCATGTTTGATTCGATTAAAGATGAAAAAAAGAGAGTGAGGGCCTTTATTAATTTTAT
>Ga0066404_1000023_pt1 | contig 91796 bp, 99 predicted proteins | sample LakWasMeta4_LOW4_2_FD_59491 | JGI IMG/M metagenome (GOLD analysis project Ga0066404, IMG submission 59491) | Freshwater sediment methanotrophic microbial communities from Lake Washington under simulated oxygen tension - Sediment Metagenome 4_LOW4 | ecosystem: Environmental > Aquatic > Freshwater...
ATACAGTCTCAATTTAATGCAGGAATGATCGGCGCTTTATGGCAAATGTAAAAATAATTGCAGAATTTTTTCTCATCTCCATTGCTTGGACGCTTACACTTTTTTCTCCCATCGCTTCTTCGCAATTAACCGGAAATGGATTAATTAAACTACTGAGCAATGTTTCGATCGGCTCTTTAGTGATTGCTTTGATTATCAATTTTCTTTCGCTCAATGTGTTCACCCTGTCGCTGGGTTTAAAATTCATAGCGCTGGTGGCCTTAGTGGCGATTAGTTTATTTCACCGCGATCAAAAAACACCTTTGATGTGGCTGATGTATGCGCTGGTCGTTTTGGCCTTAGGCTTTCACCTTGTTCTTTTTTCTCCCCTGATCCTTAATGCTCTTTTTCTTTTTTCCTCCGCCTTGTTACTGGGAATTATTCTCTATGCGATGATTCTGGGGCATTGGTATCTGGTGGTTCCCAAGTTGAGCGAGCAGCCGCTTAAAATCGCGGCCATCATCACCTGGATTATTCTTATTCCCAAGATACTTTTGAGCCTGATGGCCACTTATCATCATTATGATTTTTTTGAGCAGCAGACCAGCCTGGGCTCCGGTTATGCCTTCAATTGGTTATTGCTCACGATGAGAATGTCTTTTGGTTATCTAGTTATTTTTGGGATGAGCCTTTTTAACTGGAAGTTAGTCAAAATGAGATCGATTCAAAGTTCCACCGGAATTTTGTACGCCATGACTTTCTTTATTTTTATTGGCGAGCTAGTTTCCCTTTTTATCTTTTTTAATTTTGGATTGTATATATGATGACAGCACATTTTACCTGCAAAAACTGTGGCTCCGGAATTCACGTTTATCCTTCGCTGGAAGCTGGCCTAGTGAAGTGCGATGTTTGTCAGCACGAGCAAGCAGTGCATTTTGACCAAAACCATGTGGACAGTCAGTTGCTGGATTGCCCGGGCTGTGGACGAAAAGACTTTTATTCCCAAAAAGATTTTAATCGCAAATTAGGGGTGATCTTTTTTGTGATTGCGGCGATTATCTCCACCATTATGCTTTGGCAGGGAATGGGGCCCCAGTGGTATTTAAGTACTTTTATCGTTCTTTATCTGATCGATTTTTTACTCTTTCGTAAACTCAACCAGATAGCGATTTGTTACAAGTGTGACGCAATCTTTAGGAACGTGAAGAACATTGCGAATATTCCTGGCTTTGACCATGAAATGCACGACCGGATCGTCTACTCAGATCACGATTTCCATGGCAAACCACTCGATCATTAGCTAACATTCTGAACTCATTGGATAGTTGGACAAAAATGGCCATTCAGTGTAAAATAGCTAAGTGACTAATACGTCACGTTTTTTGTGTTAACTAAACAAGGACCTATCCATAGAACCCCCCTTAGAACTCTCTAGTACTTCGCTTCAAATTTTTCTTCTCTTTATCTGCTTTATCGCCGCCGCTTTTTTTTCGGCAGCGGAAGCCGCTTTGTTGTCAATCGGTGCCGATCGCGCGCGCCAATTGATTGAAGAAGGTGGGACGAAAGGCAAGGCCATGGCCTTCATGATTTTGCGGCCATCGGAGTTGCTGGCTACCATTTTGGTGGGGAACAATATTGCCAATATTTTAGCGGGGTCAATTACCACTTCTATTACCGCCGCCTATACCGGCAGCAATGTGGTGGGGATCGGACTGGGAGTCACCACCGTTATTATTATTATTTTTGGTGAAATTATTCCCAAGACCATCGGGCGAACTCACGCCGAAAAATTTTCAGTGATTGTCATTCGCACGCTGCAGGTTCTTTTTTATATTCTTTATCCCGTCATTAAATCGATCATCTGGTTTATTGGAACGATCCTGGGGGATAGTGCAGAAGTGACAGGTCGAATGGTCACTAAAGACGATATTGAATTCATGATCAGCAAGGCGGAAAAAGAAAAAACGATGGATTCAAAGCAGATTGATTTGCTTTCTTCTATCCTGGAATTTCCAACGATCAAAGTTAAAGACATTATGATTCCTCGGATGCGAGTCAATTATATTCAGGAGGAATGGGGCTTCATCGAAATGATGGATTATGCCCGCGAGACTGGAAACAGTCGTTATCCGGTTTGCGATGGAGATCTGGAAGATATCGTCGGCTTTTTACACGTCAAGGATCTTGCCTTTGTCAGTGATGAAGAAAAAGCGAATTTTAAAATTGAGAAATTATTAAAGCCTCCTTTTTTCGTCTACGAACACATGAAAATTCAGTCGGTTTTTGATCACATGAATCGCAAGAAAGTGCATTTGGCCTTAGTAAAAGATGAAAATGGAACAGTGGTTGGAATTGTCACGCTGGAAGATATCATCGAAGAAATTTTCGGTGAAATTAATGATGAGCACGATGATGTGGAAGAAAGAGAAAAATCGCTGGAAGAAGCTAATCTCGTCGATGGAATAGTGGTAGAGGGCGATATGTCGCTGCGAGAACTCTATTCGGATTATGATATTAAAATTCCTCTCAACGATAACTTTTCAACTCTTTCTGGTTTTCTTCTCGATATGCTCGGAAATACTTTTCCAGAGCAAGGTCAGATCATTGTGTGGGAAGGTTTATCTTTTGACCTGGAAGTGGTTGACGATCATGTCATTAAGCTCGTTCGCATTAAAGATGTGGGTGGAGAAAAACATATTTTTTCTAAGAAACATCATGCCGAACTAGTTGAGCAAAGTGACCTGGAAGCTTCGAATTCAGTTCATAGCAAAGATTATTCAGAAAAATAAATTAAGAACCAGGACTAACGAGTGAAAGTCTACGAGGTCGCAGTTATTGGTGGCGGATCGGCCGGGGTGATGGCCGTCATTCGCACCGTACTCAACAATGACGATTGCCTTTTTTTTCCTGGAACCGCGGCTAATAAAAAACGCTCGCGTGCCTTTTGGGTGACGGCGGTGGAAAATATGCCGGCACATCTCAATTATAAAAAAGGAATTGAAGAACCTAACCGCCAGTCGCTCGATTGGTTGGCTCAAGGGCCATTCGCCTCTAAATTGCATTGGCAAAAAAATCGCGGAGTGCAATCGATTGAAAAAAAGGCGGACGGGCTTTTCACCATTGTGAATGATCAAGGCCAGCTTTTTCAAGCTCGCTTCGTTATTCTGTGCACTGGAGTGATGGATGTCCAGCCTCGGATCAATGATTCTATCGAACCCATTTTTCAATACGCCAACACCCAGCTGGTAGACTACTGCCTGCGCTGTGATGGCCATCATGTGCTGGGAAAAAAAGTGGCGATCATCGGACACTCAACTTCCGCGGCGTGGGTGGGGATCATGTTGTATGAGCGCTATCATTGTACTGAAATGAGCATTTTAACCAACGGCGAAGAACCGCAATTTGATGATGAATGCCTGGCCTTAATCAAGCGTTATGGCTTCAAGGTGGTCACCGAAAAAATTGAAAGTATTCAAGGTGAACCCAAAAAGAAAATTCTGGAGAGTTTTACAACCAGCAAAGAAATTGTTTCTGCCGACTTTGCCTTTGTGGCGCTGGGAATGATTGTCTATAATGAGCTGGCCAAAATGCTGGGGGCCCAACTGGATGCCCGTGGCTTTGTGCTGACCGATAATAAAGGAAAATCCTCGGTTGATGGGCTCTACGTCGCAGGCGATTTACGGGCCAATTCCAAAAAACAAATTTATACTGCCTGGGATAGCGCCGTGGATTCGGCCGATGAAATCAATACCCTAATTCGTCGAAAAAAACGAACTGACCCTTCACTTTTATAACAGATCATTCAAAGCAAACAGAGCGTAAACTTTAACCATGGAACGGGGACTAAGGTCCAGTCAACCACGGAGGAAGACAAATGAAAACTCTCTATACTCAGGAAATGGTTAAGGAAGCGGTTAGCGAAATCGAAAAATTCGCACCCAAAAATTCGCATGTTGAGATTGACGTGAAGGAGGACCCAGTCGGGACTTTTAGTACACACATAAGATTAGACACCAAACAAAAAACTTATTTTGCTAAAAAGGAAGATATGTTTCTCTATCGTAGTTTCAGCAAAGCGGTGAGAGCGCTTAAGGCCCAACTCCAAAAAAGAAGAATTAATCACGAGACCATCCGAACAGGTAAATATAATACTGCGGCTTAAGGGCCTGATAAGATCCAGATAAGATCCTGAGTAGTTCAGCCTATAGGGCTGAGCTACTATTTTAAAATGGCTATTTTGATATTCCCTAGAACTTTGGCGCGGCAGGAAAGTCGAATCTTTTTGTTTAATACGGCCGCACTGCGATTAGTTTCACAATAATTATTTACAATCGATTCCACCGTGTCAGCTTCCACTGCCCCGGGCACAGAGAGGTTTTCAGCGCCTTCGAGAATTTCAATCCGACAAGAACCACAGGAACCAGCAAGGCAGCCATGAGGCAATACGAGGCCCTGGCGCTCTAATTCGTCAAAGAGGATTTTACCTTCTTGCACCTCAAATTGCTGGTCCTTTTCATTGGGCAGTCTGGAGGTAACTAACACGGTGGGCATATTTATTTTATCCTTCAACGAATATTATCTCCAAATTGTAAAACACGATGCAGAAATATCCAACTTTAAAGTGAGGAGTGCCAAATGTTCACGTTCGAAAAATTGTATTCTATGGGCCATGAAGAAGTCGTTTTCTTCTCTGATCCTTCATGCAACCTGAAAGCAATCGTTGCCATTCACAACACGACTCTCGGTCCAGCGCTGGGTGGAACGAGAATGTGGAACTATAAAAATATTGATGAGGCCATTGAAGATGCTCTTCGTTTGTCTCGTGGGATGACTTATAAAAATGCCATCTCTGGCTTAAATCTTGGTGGTGGTAAAGCGGTTATCATGGGAGATCCTACTAAGGATAAATCAGAAGCACTTTTCAGAGCTTACGGAAGATTCATTGAATCGCTTAACGGCCGTTACATCACAGCTGAAGATGTGAATACAAACGTTGATGATATGGAACACATCTTTACTGAAACAAATAACGTAACAGGTGTCGCAGAAATCAACGGTGGATCTGGTGACCCATCACCTTGGACTGCTCGCGGAGTTTTCCGTGGGATGGAAGCCAGTGCTCTAAAAGTTTATGGCGACAAATCGCTTAAAGGTAAAGTTGTTGCTCTTCAAGGTGCCGGTGCCGTTGGTACTTACCTTGGAAAATGGTTGTACGATGCCGGGGCGAAAGTTTTTGTTAACGATATCAACGAAGCCAATGTTAAGCGCTTTTTAGCGACCGTGCCAAATGCGGAAGTCCTAAAAGGTGACGAAATTTACAGCGTAAATGCTGATATCTATGCTCCTTGTGCTCTGGGTGCAACGGTCAATGATAAAACGATTGAACTTTTAAAAACAAAAATCGTCTGTGGTTCTGCTAACAACCAACTTGCAGAAAACCGTCACGGCGATATCTTGAAAGAACGTGGAATCCTTTACGCTCCAGACTACCTGGTTAACGCTGGTGGAGTTATGAACGTTTCTATCGAATTCGAAGGCTGGTCAGCTGAGAAAGCGACTAAGATGGTTGATAGAATTTTCGATACCACGCTTAAAATCTTCAAACTTTCTGATGAACAAAATATTCCAGTTTATCAAGCGACTGACTTAATGGCAGAGCAAAGAATTGCCGCGATTAAAAACATTCAAGGGAAATACCTCGGTAACGTAAGTCACCGCTTCCCGGGAAGAAAAACTCTCTAATTAATGATGATAAAAGAAGGCCCTCAGTTTGAGGGCCTTTTTTTTGGCAAGGAAAAAAATGCAAACGTTACTGCTGAAAGGAATTCCTGCTTCACCCGGCATTGCGACAGGTAGTGCTTTTCTTCTAATGGAAGAAGAATTAGTGATTCCAAATTATCTCAGCTCGTTTGAACTGGAAGAAGCTCGTCTGGGCCAGGCGTTGCAAAAGTATAAGTTGGAACTAAGTGCACTCTTGGCAAAAACGCCAGTGGCCGAAGCTCATCTTAAGAAAATGCTGGAGAGGCTGGAAGATTCTGAACTGCTAAAAAAAACGCTTTTGAAAATCAGGCAAGAAAGTGTCAACGCGGAATACGCTCTGGATTGGGCTGCCAAAGAAATAGAAAAAGATAATACGATGGGCGATCTCACTTCATGGTTGCTGCACTATCTGCTTAAAAAAATAAAAAATCCTCTCGAAGCTTTAACTTCCCCCGTGATCTTAGTCGCCCGCGATTTAACGTCGCTTTCTATTGCCGCGATCTCTAGCGAGCGAAAAAAGATTGGGGGATTAATCACCGAGCTCGGAGACCAGAGTTCCTATGCGGCGATGATCGCCAGTGCCTTTGACCTTCCAGCAGTGGTTGGACTTCAGCAGCGGGCCGCTTTAATCCAAGCACATGACCTCTTGGCCCTTAATGGGACAACGGGTGAGGTGCTGGTAAATCCCGGCCAAGCAGAGCTTGAAAAAATCAAAGCTTAGTCCTAAAGACCGAATCTTTTACTCGGTCAACTATGGCAGCGATAGGTCATCTTTTACTCAATATCTTTTCATTTTAATAACTTCTAAAATAGGAGGATGAGAAGTGTTCTATCGCTGACATTCATGCTGCTTTTTTCCTTCAAGGTGCACGCCATTGATTTTGAAGATGCAGTCTTCCCTGAGCTGGTGACATCTTCCCGGGCGCTGGCAATGGGGAATGCTTTCATTGCTAAAGTCGATGATGCCTCTGCTGTGTTTTATAATCCGGCGGGACTAGGTTCCGTTCGTTATCCTCATTTGCATTTATCTAATTTTGGTTTTGAAACCAACAAAGGCTCGCTCGATGCGGTCTCTGGAAATTCGGTGACGGATATTTTTGGCAATACTCCCAAGATGTTCAGTGCGAGCAGTCTGCGCAGTGTTTTATTAGAAAAGCCCAGAACCCTGGCCCACAGTCGGATTCATGCTCTTCCTAATTTTACCTCTAGATATTTTAGCTTAGGTTATTTGCTTGCCAAGCGCACCCGGGGAATTGTGAACGATGCCACTTCCGCCACGGGATATGAATTTGCAGATCGATTAGATCACGGGCCATACGCTGCTTTAAATCTTTCTCTGTTTGGAGGAGTGATTAAGGCCGGGGTGTCTGCCATTTATTTAAAGAGAAAAGAATTAAACGGGACGGATGATCCAAGGATCACCACTGATATTCCCGATGGCAGTTATAAAAAAGGTTCAGCCGTAGTGGTAACTTCTGGTGGAAAAATTACGCTACCATTTGTTTTCCTTCCCACTTTCGCCGGAACGATTCACAATTCTTTTGACCAGGAATTCTCTAGCGATAGTACTGCCGGTGCGCCTGCCGCTATTCCTCGCAGTTACGATGTTGGCTTTTCCATTACTCCGCAAATTGGGGCCAGTACCCGCGTGCATCTTGAAATTAATTTAAAAGATATTTCAGGTGCCTATGGTAGTGTTTCCACTGCTCGCAAAATTTTAATTGGTGCCGAATTTGATTTTTCACGGGTCTTCTTTTTTAGACTTGGTTATGGCGATGGTTTTGGCTCGGCCGGACTGGGACTTAAGTCTCGCAAGCTGGAATTTGATTTAACCACTTATGCAGTTGATACCACCACTGCTAGCTTTCGCGGAGAGGAAGACCGACGTTTTGCCCTTTCCATTTCATCAGGCTTCTAAAAGACTGAAAATCCTCCTAAATAAATCCTCCTCTCATTTCGCTTAGCGTTTATTTAGACAATTGGGCCCTGTTTAGGTAGAGTTGGGACACTTTTATTCTCACACTTTAGGAAAGGAAATCATGTTGGAAAAGACATCTAAATCTAAGGCATCGCCTGCTAAAAATTCTGGCCATAGTAAAAAACTAGAGATCGCCAAAAAATATAATCTTGGTAAAAAAGAAATGCTCGAGATGCTCTCGAATATTTATACTTCAAGAAAAGTAGACGACGCTGAAATTTCGATGAAGAAGCAATCAAAAGCATTTTTCCAAATTTCAGGCGCCGGGCATGAAGGGATTTTAACGGCAGCAGCTAGAGTGCTGAAGCCAAGTCATGACTGGTTTCTGGGCTATTACCGCGACCGCGCACTTTGCCTTGGATTGGGAGTCACTCCTTACGAAATGCTTTGCCAGGCCAACGGCAACACCGGAGATACAGCGTCTCATGGGCGCATGATGCCTGCACACTGGGGTCATAAAAAATTAAACATCGTTAACAAGTCTTCTTGTACTGGAACTCAGTTTCTTCAGGCCTGTGGTCTGGCGGAAGCGGGGCTGTGGTATAAAAAATTAAAAACAGAACATAAGATCGACACGGCTGGACTTTATCATGATGACGAAATCATTTACGTCTCAACAGGAGATGGAACAATTGCACAAGGAGAGTTCTGGGAAGGTCTGACCACTGCTTGTACTAATAGCCTCCCGGTTTTATTCATGGTGGAAGATAATGGTTTTGCCATTTCAACTCCCACTACTGTTCAGTATCCAGGTGGATCTATTTCTAAAGCTCTGGCCAATTTTCCTGGTCTGACTATTTTCACTTGTGATGGCTGCTGCCCGGTTGAATCTTTTGCTACCATGACTGAAGCGACAAACTTCATTAGAAAAAATCGCAAACCAGCACTGGTTCACGCCACGGTTACTCGTCCTTATTCTCATTCCCTTTCAGATGACCATGGAATGTATCGAACTAAAGCTGAATTGGCCGAAGAAGGAGAGCGCGATGTCTTTTTCGCTTTCCCAAAATTTCTGGTGGAAGCCAACATCATCACAGAAAAAGAAAGAGAAGAGTTGCTAAAAAAAATCACGACCGATGTAAAATTGGCGATGGATAAAGCGATTACGACGGAGTGGCCGGCACTTTCAACGGTTGCTGATCATATGTATTCTCACGACGTCGATATGACCGGAGCTGCTTTTGATAAAGCACCAACTTTCACCGGAAAAGACGATGTGCCAATGGCCGGTTCAATCAATAAAGTTCTTCGCTCGGAGTTTGCAAAAAATCCAATGCTCAGAATGTTCGGTGAAGACGTAGCAGACTTTTTTGATAAAGAGCGCTTAAAAAATCCTGAGCTCAAAGGAAAAGGCGGAGTTTTTAAATTAACTGCTAACGTTCAACGTGAATCACGTGACGGACAAGTTTTCAACTCACCACTTGCTGAAGCCAATATTATTGGTCGCGCGATTGGGATGGCCATTCGTGGAATTAAGCCCGTGGTTGAAATTCAATTTTTTGATTATATCTGGACTGCTTATATGCAATTGAAAAACGAAATGGCGACTCTGCGCTACCGCTCCGGCGGGGATTTCAAATGCCCAATGGTAGTGAGAGTTCCAATCGGCGGTTACCTCAAAGGGGGAGCGATCTATCACTCTCAATCCGGTGAATCTCTCTTTACTCACGTGCCAGGCATCAGAGTGGCCTTCCCTTCAAACTCGGCCGACGCTGCCGGGCTTTTAAGAACTGCCATTCACGGTGACGATCCAGTCATGTTCCTAGAACATAAACATTTATATTACCAAGGCTACAATCGTGCAGCCGACGTTGGCGAAGAGCATATGATTCCTTTTGGAAAAGCAAAAGTGGTACGCACTGGTAGCGATGCAACGATTGTCGCTTGGGGCGCTCTGGTTCAAAAATCAATTGAAGCAGCTAAGAAGTGTGAAGCAGCAACTGGTAAAACAGTTGAAGTTATCGATCTTCGCACCCTTGCTCCATATGACTTTGAAGCCATCAAACAATCTATTTCCAAAACCTCTCGCCTGATGATCGCGCACGAAGAACATAAAACATCGGGCTTTGCCGGAGAGATCTCGGCCAGAGTCACTGAAGAGTGTTTTGAGCTGTTAGATGCTCCAATCTTGAGAGTGGGAGCGATGGATGTTCATTGTGCTTATAACCCGGCCTTGGAAGATTTAATCTTGCCTCAGGTTAGTCATGTGGAAGAAGTGTTGGCGAAGCTTTTGAAATACTAAAAATGGCAGAGAGTGGACTGAAATTAAAATAAAAAAATGAAGAGACCTTAGGGTCTCTTTTTTTTTACAGGTTTCAAAGATGTTCATGAATAGATTGGACTGAAGTCCTTATGCACAACGTGCCAAGGCATAATTTTCATGCAAAATACAGTTTGTTTAGGTTGATCTCTTAAGAGGACTTAGGCAGTATGCGCTCGAGCTAAATTTCAATTAAAAAAAGGAAGCACAATGAAAATTTCAATCAAAAAAAGTTTTGTCTTTATCATTCTAAGTTTAACTACAACTTCTGCCTTTGCCAGTTACCCGATGATCTGCCGAGGTGGAGGAAGCATACGAGTAAATAATTTTGCTCATTTTTATGCCAGAGCTGGCGGAACTGATATGCAGCCATCGGTTGATGTCTTTTTCACAAAGGCTTCAGGACCTTCTGGCGCTCAGGGAGAAAATCTTAATCCTGGTGAATGCTCTTGGTTAGATCGAGCGATTAATGATGCTGAACCAAGTGCTATTAATGATCAATATCTCACCGGTCAGTCTATCGGAATTGCCTCTCAACAAAGTGCCACTGGTTCTAAAGTTATTGATGTAACAAGTTTATATTCGCCATTAGTGAATGCGAATGGAAGTAAGTTTTTTGTAAAACTCTATGTTAGTGGATCCGGTGGACCTTTTATGCGAGATCCAGCTCAGCCAGTTACAACTTTCGTTAGGCCATAATAGTACGGCGGTAGATCCTTAACGGAATGGAAAGCAAATATAAATTGCTAACGAGTGAGCAGGTAATAAATAAAATAAAAATGAATTTCAATCCAGGGAATAAAATACTGATTCCCAGAAAAAGGATCACGCCAAAATGCAAGTAAAGTTGTTTGCGGGTTAGTCTGTCGGGGAGAAGTTCTCGCATCATCGGAGGATTTTTCCCTTGGGCATTAAGATGAAACCAAACAAGAAAGGGAATAATTTTATACAACATTCCCGAAATGAGAGAAAGTAGCGCGATTCCAAAACTTGCCGAAGCGAAAATTGAAATTTTATCGGATTCAGTTATAAATTGCGAGAGAGCGTACAAAAAAGCCCCGAGGGTAAAAAGGGTCATCGAAAGTTTCCAATAAATAATGGAAGTATCGACAATTGGTCGTTTTCTGTTATTTAAACGCCGAATGGTCTCGATTGAAAAAGTAATGACGACTATTGAAATTCCCATTTTTATTATTGGGATTAAGCTTTGCAGCCAGACAAACTTTTCAAAAAGATAAGTTTGAAAAATTAATGTCCATAATAGTAAAAGCGAAAAAATTATTTTAGCAGCATAATGAGTAAGCCAGCGGGGATGATCAGGTGTCACATAAAACATCGGCACAACTTTGTAAGACACACCCATCACCAGGATGAAGACCATTCCAAAAACGGCCCAGGCAATATGCAGCTCTATCATCGGGATCCGATAAACTGAAAATTCGCCAACCCCTGCCCAGGCCCACGCCAGTCGTCCGGCCCAGATTAAAGTAATCAGCGCCGAGAGAGATGAGAGTTTGAAGATGGTAAGGGTAAAGCTGGGAATGCCTTTTTGGAGAGCATAAAGGGCAACGCTAAAAAAAATAAAGATGGCACTCCAGGCCGAGAGCGCTCCAATTTGAATCATCGTCAGGTTCATGTAAATCATGCCCAGTGGGAAAAGTAATGATCCGAGCGTGATCAGAAAATAAACCAGTCTTGATACGCCAAGCACGTTGGGAATGGTAACACCGGCGAGAACTGGGAGCATTTGAGTCAGCGCCCCCATTATCACCATCGTCAAAAAACCTAAGTTAAAGAAATGAACGATACCCACAGAGCTGGGAAGCCATCTGTCGAGTAGGTCAAGGTCATTAAAGAGATAAAGAATGGAAGCAATGAGTAGAAAAATAGGTGCGGTTAAAAAAAAAGGCATTGAGGCCTTGAGTGGTGGTGATTGCTCAAGGGAGAGACCGTTGCTAAACATGCTTGATTTCCTCGGCCGCTAGGTTTTTGGCATGCCAGATATATATTTTTACCAGATTATCTTTTTCGAGCACTGAAAAGCGATAACCTTGAGCAGTGAGAATATTAAATAAGGGGACAGGAGTGAGTCGGTGAATCATGCAGACAATATCATTTTGCTGAGAACGGGCGAGTAGTTCAAGTACTTTTTCTAGCGGCTCAGGCGCCGCTAAATCGCTCACATCAATATAAATAATCTCAGCGCTCACTTCGTTACTTTTTCCATCTGCGCGATCAATTCTTCAACTTGATCACCCAAGTGCATGTCGCACATATTGTAGAGCATTTGTTCTTCTTTACCGTTATGTTGTTGAATGAAAATCATCAGCGTTTCGGTAATGCCTAGTACTCGATCGCTATTTTTATTGCTGATCGCTTCAGGAAGTTGGCCCATCAATTCTTTCATCTTGACGTGTTCCATCCGCATCACCATTGTTGGCCCGGCGGTCATTCCTGTTTTTTGCTCAAACGCCGGAAAGAGGATCGTCTCTTCACGACTAAAATGTCTTTGCATTTCTTCGGTAAATTGAGTGGAAAGGGCAGAAGCTTCATCCCATTTATTTTTGGCAACTGCTGCTTCTAAATTGGCAAGCGATTCGTCGCAATGGCGGTGCTCGCTCGAGAGGTGTTTATTGATGGTTGTCATATCGATTGCTCCTGGAATAGTTAAGGCCATTTTAGACTTTTAATTAGCTTTTAAAAATCATTTTGTCTTACCCTCCCCGTTGGATTTTAAGGGCAAATGATAAATTATAAAATTTTCAAAAGTTCTAAAATATTCTGAATTTCATAGGTGGGAGCAATGGAAGTATTATTGGCCGCCTTCTCGGGATTAAACCAACAGGAGTCGATTTGAAAATTATTGGCGCCTAAAATATCGGTTTCTAGTTTATCGCCGATCATTAAAACATTTGAAGTGGACTGCTTAATTTTCATCAGATCGAAAGTATGATCAAAAATTCGTTTATCGGGTTTACTGTAGCCGCACTCTTCGGAAACAACCATTAATTCAATAAAAGGCTTAATTCCTGAGTTGCTCAGGCGTTTCTGTTGAACCGAACCAATGCCGTTGGTGACAATGACCAAAGGAATTTTTCCATGCAAAGAGCTAAGTAATTCGAGGGCGCCGTCTATTAAAAAGACTTGAGTCGGAAGGGTCTCAAGATAGTCTTCACACAACTGGTGGGGATCAGCACTCAGATTGTGATCATCAAGCAATTTTCTAAAACGTTCAACTTTTAAAAAATCTTTGGAGACCAGACCCTGCGCGTGCTGACTCCAGAGAAGGTCGTTGATCTCTTTATATTTTTCATGCAGCAATTTAAGATCTTCGGTTATTCCATTTTTTTCCAGAATAATCTGGAAAGAAATATCCTCCGATTTTTTAAAATCCAGCAGAGTGTCGTCAGCATCAAAAAGTAATATATCGTATTTCATAAACTCGAAAGTGCCATTAGTGTTTAAATTTCGCAAGTAGTTTTATATTCTAAAATCACGACAAGGATTTGGCTTTTTAACCGTCTGATTTTTCTGCGAGTTTTTATAAAGGGCGGAGTAAAGTTTGCGTTCTTCCAGCGCCATATCCCGCGAGGTCCAGTAATTAGAAGTAATGAGTTTCTTGATTTCTTCTTCTTTGGCCGGAATACCAACCAGGTCCGGATGGGTTCTTAGCAACTCTTCTTTTTTAGCCTGGCCCTGAGTGTAGAGCGACATATTGGACTTTAAAACGACAAGGCTTGATTGATCCGTTTCGCGATCAATGCGTTCCTGTAATTGTGACTTGAGACTATTAAAATCGGTAGTGATTAATTCTCTCCAGGTATACTCTTTTTTCCATGAAGTGCGGTAAAATCCAACAGAGGCTTTAACGTCGAAAGATTCGATTTTATCCAGGCGCTCAGCTTCTAGCTCTTTGCTCTTAGCTTTGACTAGATCCAGAGAGCCTTTATAAGTGCCCAGTAAATCTTTTAAGCGGGAGAGATCAACTTCCTTCACACTTTTGGTCCACCACAATACTTTTTGGGAAGAGGTGTTGAGATCTTCGATTGAATTAATGGTCTTAATTAATGAATCAAAGTTTTTGTCTGCAATACATTGCTGATATTCACTGCGATTTTCCTGAAGAAAAGGCGTGAGTTTATCATTTTCACTATCGAAGTGATAAAGATAGGGCGTGATTTTGTCATAAATTAAAGCGTCTACATCCTGGCCCATCTGAGTTGAAATCATCGGCAGTCCGGGAGTGTCGTCAATTGCTCTGCTTTCAAGAAAGACTTCCTCTAGATTTTTGCCTTTGGTGAGTGCCGCTGAAAAATTTTGGCTGAAAGTTCCGTAGCCATAATGATTGGGACCGGTCGAACTGATCACGCAAGTATTATCATCCGCCAGCGCCAGCGTATTGCCTGAGTGACAGCTGCCATCGATAATCGCGAGCTTCACGCCTTTTTCTTTGGCCAGTTTTTTGATGACTTCTAGCTGATCCAGGTCAACCACTGAAGCACCCGAGAGTGTATTTAAATTGGCAGCTCTGCCCCCCGAAGTTGCAATCCGATGGGTTTTATATTGGTTTTCTTTTTGGGCCCCATGGCTATCGACGTAAATCATTAACTGATCACCGGCCACCATTTCATTGTTTTCCAGTTTTAATTTATAAGTGGCGAGCAAGCGCTTATAGTCGGATTCCAGAAAATCAGACCGACTGCTGGCATTGGGGAATGATTGATTGATTAGCGCTTCGGTGCTTGAGTGGCCGCCATTTAAAGCGACATCTACTTTTAAACCGGGAGTGCGTTTGACATAATCTCCAATATTTTTGATGGCGCCATCAAAAATAGTGGTTGATTTGGCACCTTCACCACCAGCGCCAATGACCATCAAATGATCAGCACTAAAAGCGGTAGTCGAAAATATTAGTGATAGAACTCCGGTGGATATTTTTATTTTCATTTGCATGCTGCCTTGGAAATTAATTTAATTCCGGTATCCATTGGGTTGATGGGATTAGGAATTCTTGATTTTATTTCTTTGATCGTTCCTTCCACACTTGGGCCTCGTGACATTTTTTCAAAAAGGACTGAAGCCTCCATCGCCTTATCTACATAGGGCGCCAGAAAACTTTCATTCTGCACTGAAACCTTAATGATGATTTCCGACTGACTTTTTTCATTCACAGCAATAACTAATCCCTTGTCGGTAGAACGCGCAACGCCCTTGACTTGATAAGTGCCGCAACTCGAGATCCCGCTCCATTCCTGGGAATAAAGGTAAGAGCAGGCTAAAAAGCTAATCAGTAAAGTTGGAAAGATGAATGAGCGCATGATTTCTCCAATGATTAAATATCCTTTCCATTGTCCCATCTAAACTAATTTATTTCAAACCTGAGCGCTGGGTGGGCAGAGAAGTCCACCTGCTAACCGATTGTTTTTAGGCGGAGAGAAGCTTGACTAAAGACTTCTGGCAGCGACTTATGTTATGAAGTCCCTCATGATTGAAATAAATACTGAACACCCCTTAGCCGTTAAGGTTCGAAAGCAAATCACTCGCGCCCTAAGTGATTATTCCATGATCGCAGCTGATGATCATGTGATGGTTGCCGTCTCGGGCGGAAAAGATTCAACCTTACTGGCACTACTGCTTAAAGAAATTCAAAAACGCGCTCCCATGAACTTTACGATGGAAGCTGTGATGTTGGATCAGAAGCAACCGGGATTTGATGCCCAGGCATTTAAGGCCTTCATGGCCGATCAGCAGATAAAGTTAACAGTGCTGGAAGAAGATACTTATTCGATCGTGAAAGAAAAAACGATTCCCGGTGGAACTTATTGTTCACTCTGCTCCCGACTGCGAAGAGGAATTCTCTACAACTACGCTTTTCAAAATAAGTTTACTAAAATAGCCCTAGGTCATCACCGCGATGACATGATTGCCACTTTCATGCTTAATATTTTTTACTCCGGTAAACTCGGCAGCATGCCTCCTAAACTCTATTCCAATGACCACCGCAATATCGTTATTCGTCCCTTAACTTTCGTGGCCGAAACCGACATTATTGAACTGGCCCAGACCTGGGGATTTCCGATTATCCCCTGCAATCTTTGCGGTTCGCAGGAAGGATTAAAAAGAGAGCGCATGAAAACGTTGTTGGACACGCTGGAAAAAGAAATTCCCGATATCAGAAGATCGATGGCAAATGCTTTGGGCAATATCGAATTGTCTCACTTGCTCGACAAAAATCTTTTTGATTTTACTTCCGAGCTGAGAGAAGAAACTCCTAAAATAGCAAATTGCAGTGATTTTACGTCTGAAAAATAGCCGGCGAGTTGGCCGCATTTCCATGAAGTAATAAAAGAATCAGCAAATATCTTTTTTGTTTTTTTAACAAAATAATCCAGACCGCCAGAATCAAAAACAGGGAAGCGCTGACAAACGTTCCCTGAGTCAGCTTTGCCATCCAGTGCACCATCAAGATAAAAGCGCGCACCACTAATTCAATCCAATTAAAATGAATCCATTGGAAGCTTAAAAAATACAAATAAAAAAAGGGCAGCAAAAAAGAAAAAAGGGCAATCAGCGGCAGATTTAAAACTAAAGAGATCAGCGAAACTTCATTGCCGCTAAAAAAGCAGATAATCAAATGAGTGGAAAAAAGCCCAAGAAGAATAGTAGGTCGCGCCTGGTCTCGGAGTCCAATAAAAGTTCCCATATAAAGAAAACTCAGGATAAAGCCCAGTGGGGATTCAGCAAAGTGGCCGAACAAAAAAGAAATTAGAAAAGTGACGACCAAGAGAGCTTCGATCGGAATTCTTTTTTTGAACAAGCGCTGCAAGAGCATTAGAAATCTTAAACAGATAATTCGTTTCACCGCCAGGTAAGGCAGGAAATAGGCGCTGAGCAAAAGGATCCATTGGAGATATTGGAATTTTTTTTTGTGGCGTGATTTGGGAATTTTTAATTTGCGACCCAAGAAAAAAAGGGCCAGTAAGGCGCTGAGGTGAATACCAGAGGGTGAAAATAAAAAACCAAGTTCCAGATCATTGAAACTTTTTTGGGCGCGGGGAGTGATGCCCGCTTTTTCTCCGGTGAGGAAGGCCCAGAGTACATTGGCATTTTGCGGTGACTGAAAGCCATCTTTAAAATCGCGGTGCTGAGCTTTAATGAAGGCGGGGAGTGCTTTTTTGGCCGGGGGCTTATCTTGAGCAAAAGGCTTGCTCCAACTCAGTAAAAAAACACTAAAAAGACTGACAAAAGTGAAGAATTTCATACCTAACTTGCTGAAAAGGACTACCGGCCACAAATTACTTAACTCTTTGAGAGTTCGGAGTTAAAAAGAGTTCTAAGGTAAAAATTTGACGCTCAAGCCGTCAGTTGAGGATAGAGAAATGGGACTTTTGGCCAAAGGAATCGAAGCCGATTTAGCACGCTTTTTTGAGGAAGATGATCTTCGGGGCAACGCTTTTTATTTGCGAGAATTGCCGGACCGAAAAGTCGAGTGTCAGCTCAAGATTAAAAGTGATGTCGTGCTGTGTGGTCTGCCTTACTTCTTAGGGGCCTTTAATTTTCTGGGCGCCAATTTAAATTTTGATTCCTTTAAAAAATACGAAGGGAAACATATCGCCAAAGGTGAAGTGATTTCTTTTACCCTGCCTTTTTCAATTGCTTTGACCGGAGAGCGGGTGGCGCTGAATTTATTGCAAAGAGCAAGTGCAGTGGCGACTTTCACTCAGCAATTTGTTGAACTGGCAAAAAATCACAATGTCAGAATTCTTGATACTCGCAAAACAACACCAGGGCTGCGCTCGCTGGAGAAGTACGCGGTGAGAGTCGGAGGCGGATATAATCACCGTTTTTCTCAGGCTGATGTCTGGATGATCAAAGACAATCACAAAACATTTTTCGGTGGTTTAAAACCCGCATGGGAATTTTTCCAAAATATGCAAACTCACTATCAAGGCATCGTGGTGGAAATTCACTCTCTGGATGAATTGAAACTGGCACTGGAGCTGGGGGTGAAGAATGTGATGTTGGATAATTTCTCGGTGGAAGATATTAAAAAAGCCGTGGCGCTGAAAAAAAATGGAATGAGCATCGAGATTTCAGGTGGAGTGAAGCTGGAAAATTGTCAGCAATATTTTTTGGCAGGAGTGGATGCCGTTAGTATTGGTGCCCTCACTCACAGTGCCCCACATGTCGATCTCTCGATGAAAATAAAATCGCCTCACGACACATTTAGTAAGGATTCTTATGAGTTTTGAATATGATGTTCTCATCTTGGGAACAGGGATTGCCGGATTATCAAGTGCCGCCAGGTTGGCCGAAAAAGGCTTAAAAGTTGCGATCGTCACTAGAGAAAAAGACCCCGCCGTGACGAACACGGCGTGGGCCCAGGGCGGAATTATTTATTCTAAAGGCTCCGAAGAATCGCTGGTGGCAGATATTATTGCGGCCAGTGCCGGTACCTCTTCAGTGGAAACCGCCAAACTAGTTGCTTATGAATCATCCGCGATTCTGGAAGATCTATTAATCAACAAGGCCAAGACTGGTTTTGAGAGAAGCGAAGCTGGTGAATTGAAATTCACCAAAGAAGCCGCTCACTCTTGCCCACGTATTTTATACCGGGGTGACTACACCGGAAAAGAAATTCAAATTACGCTTTTGAATTACTTAAAAAATAATTTTAGCAACGTTACATTTTTCACTTCTCACACTGCGATTGATTTACTGACCGCCCTCCATCACGGGGTGAAAATTCAACAGCGCTATGAAGAGAATAAAGTTCTCGGGGCTTATTTGTTCAATCAAGAAACCAAAGTGGTTCATAAGTTGTTGGCAAAATTTACAATTCTGGCCACTGGTGGAATTGGAGCGCTTTATCTTCACCATTCCAATTCAGAAGGGGCAAGAGGCGACGGACATGCGATGGCCCGCAGAGCTGGCGCCGTACTTACCGACATGGAATTCATTCAATTTCATCCCACAACTTTTTATGGTGGGGCCACTCAAAGAAGATTTCTCATTAGCGAAGCCGTTCGGGGAGAAGGAGGAGTCCTGGTCAATTCTGAAGGCGAGCGCTTCATGAAAAAATACCACCCTGATTTAGAGCTTGCTCCGCGCGATGTTGTCGCCCGGGCGATTGCCGAAGAAATAATTGAAACCAAAAGTGACTGTGTCTATCTCGATATCACTCATAAAGATCCTAATTGGATTAAAAATCGTTTTCCGACGATTTATAAACACTGCCTGGAAAATGATATTGATATGGCCAAAGAGCGTATCCCTGTGGTGCCTGCCGCTCATTACACCAATGGGGGAGTGAAGACCGATCTGAAAGGATTAACCACGCTTCATAATTTATATGCAGTAGGCGAAGTGGCCTGCACTGGTCTGCATGGGGCTAATCGCCTGGCCTCAACTTCATTGCTAGAAGGATTGACCTTTGGGTATTTGGCGGCCAATGATATTTTAAAAAATGTTGATAACGAAAAAATATATTCCTCCGAGATGATTAAAAACTGGATTGATGGAACTGAGGCCGTTGATACCGCTCTCATTCATCAGGACTGGCAGACGCTTAAGCAGACCATGTGGAATTATGTGGGCCTCACCCGCTCCCGCCATCGCCTGGCCCGCGCCGAAGCGATGTTCAGTGAACTGACAGATGAGATCAATCGTTTTTATAAAGACGCTTCACTGGTTGATAGTTTAATTGGTTTACGAAATGCCGTGGAAGTAGGCCAAGTGGTGCTGCTTGCCTCGCGCAGAAATACCCAATCGATCGGGTGCTTTTATCGCAAGAGTTAAAAGATATCCGAGGCGAGGTGACTCGCCCCGGACAGTGGTAGGATAAAGAACCTTCGCAGTCGCAATTCCAGGCGACCACCAAGACAAAGATATTCCCCTCGACGTTTTAAGATGTCGATCAGTGAGAGTTCCATGAGGGGGCGGGTGTACGCTCTCTTTTAGGCAAATTTTAAGCAGATAAAGACAAGAACTCGCGCAGCCCCAAGATTTGGGTGTGGCCAAAAGTCCCGGTCGATTCAAAGGAGTAATTGTTTTTACCGTCTGGGCCAATTACTTCTGAGTCTTTTAGGGCGGTTAATCCCCACATGCAATTTTCCCACGAAGTTGATTCAAAATTGCAATCTGAAAACCTGGAAAATTGAAACTTGCAATTAAGGAACAAGCAATTAATAAACAAGCAGTTATCTAAAGTTGTGCCAAAAAAGGTGCAATTTTCAAAAATAACATCTTCAAAAAGCACTTCTTTTAATAGGCTTCCCGATAGCACGAGGTTTAAGTAACTTGTTGTTTTTATAGTTCTTTTTTCAATTAGTTGGTATTCTGAAGACCCGAGCTCTGCCGTGTATAAGTGATCGATGAATAAAGTTAAGGTTTCCATGTTCAAAGCTCCTTGGCGGTCCGTTTCCTGAATCCAGAATAGCAAAATAGACCAATTGCGTCAAGTAATAAAATTGCATTAAGAAATATTTTTGCAATCCGATAATGGTTTAAGACACTTAGTCAAAAAAAGGTTCCAGGAACCTTTTTAAGGTTCCTGGAACCTTTGGGAGAGCGCTTATGGCAGAGTTTAGAAGAGAGAAAATTGAAATGTTTTTGGGAGTCGTGCGAAAGTACATGCAAGTACGAGGAGCGATGTCGCAAAAGGATTTGGCGGAGCAGACGGATGTCGGGGTCTCCACCATGAGCCGCTTTCTTTCCCAGAAATCAACCGAGCTTAACCCTCAACTCATTGCCAAGATCACAGCGAAACTCAATATTCCTCTCCATGAAATGATTGATTTTGTCGAAGAGGATTTTGCGGATCGATTTATCAGGCTAGTTAAATTCTATAAAGACGAATTAAAGGACAGTGAATTTGATCCCAATGACCTGGGGGCGGTGACTGAAACCAGCTCTAGTATTCCCGAGCAGGAAAAATCCCCAGCTCAAAGTGTTGATAATCGCACTGCTAATCAGCGAAAAGAAGACAAGGTGAAATCCAATGCGGATTTGAGCATCAGAGAAAAACTGGAAAGTCTGACCCCCAGACAACGGGCCTTTATGACCGAGTTTTTAAATTTAAAATTAGAAGAAAGAGATTTGATCGTAGATCTGGGCAACAATCTTTTTCAGTATTTCAAGATGAAGGGAATGGAGATATGAAAAAGTTTTATTATAGTCTTGTCCTGCTGCTTTTTGGGTTGGAGGCTATCGCTGCTCCTCAGAAGATTGAAATGATTTTTCTGTCTCCCCAAAAAATCTCTCAGCTGTTGGAGCTGATTGATAAAAACAAGTCGGACTATTTGCCGGCGTTGCTGGCGGCAGGCGAGCAGAGCAGTAGTGCTTGTGTGGCCATGGGCGATGGCTGTTTTCATCCGCAGTTTGGTTATATGGATAAAAAACCGGATGCGACTAATGGCGTGCCTAAAATACCGGCGATTGTCGTTCCCAAAGATCCTGAGTTGCAACTAAAAACTTTTAATGCCGTTGAAACCAGCATGATTAATTGTGATAAAGAAAATTATTTTGATATTTTCTGTGGCAAGGCCCGGGCCAATGCCAAAGCTGCCGAAGTCGAAATCTGGTTTGATATTTCTTCTTCCCTGCGCACCGTTGATTACAATAAAGATCCCAATCACTGCCACCGAAGGGCCTTCATGACGAAAGTAATGGATGGCTGCAAGGAAAATGTGCGGGTTTCAGTTTACAATACTTCGCTCAAAGAAGTCGGCGATTTCTCCAGCGTCTGCATGGCCTATGGAACCAATGACGAAACGAGATTAGTTCAATGGATGAAAGAAAGTTCGGCCAAGACCCTGTTGATTGTGACCGATATCGATGAAGTCTCGCGAGAGATGAGAGATTTCCTGGAAGAGCGTGGGGCCAAGATTCACGGAGATGGCGTTAAGCCCTTTAGCTCGACGGACCTGGTTGATTATGCTAATGATTTTGTAAAAACGTGTAAAAAATAAAATTAGAAGCAATGTCACATAAGCATTTTGTTCATTTAATCAACTGGTCGAGCGACCAATACTCTCATCTTCCCTGGCGAAGTCAGCGCACCCTCTATCGAACTCTGGTTTCTGAAATCATGCTTCAGCAAACCACGGTGGGCACGGTGCTGAATCATTTTGAAAAATTCTTGCTGGAATACCCCACGCTGCTGGAGCTCGCTCAATCCACGGAAGAGCAGGTTTGTATTTCCTGGAAGGGGCTGGGGTACTATCGCCGAGCCCGCAACCTTAGAAACCTCGCCATTCAGATTACAGAGCAGTTTAAAGGCGAAATTCCGACTGAGCTGGACTCTTTGTTGAAACTCAAAGGTATCGGGCCCTACACCGCCAATGCGATCGTTGCCATCGGTGCTGACTTAAAAGCTCTGGCGGTCGACGCCAATCTGGAAAGAGTGCTGTCGCGCTTTTATGGCATCAGCATGCCAAAAGGTCCCAAGCTTCAACAAAAACTATTCAGCGATTTTAAGGCCCAAAAAATAATTCCGGAAATGGATAAACTCAGTCCGCGGGCGCTCAATGAAGCTTTGATGGATTTGGGACGGGTACTTTGTCAGGCCAGAAAAGCTTCCTGCACCCTGTGTCCGCTGAAAGGCAGCTGCCTGGCCGCTAAAAGTGGCAGCCCTTTGGCTTTTCCATTGGAAGATCAAAAAAAAGAAAAAGAAGACTTGTTTCTCAAGCTATTGCGAGTAGTGGTTAAGGATAAAAATAAAATTCTTTTTTATCAAAAAGGCAGTGATGAATGGTTGAGCGGCCAATGGGAGTTGCCGACTTTTATTCTTGAAACCAATGATGAAAAATTAAAACAGTACCCCAAGATCAAAAATAAAAAATTATTCGATCAGGCGGTGGTGATCAAAACGGCCATCACTAAATATTCTATTACCAATCATATTATCGAGATGAGTTTATTGGACTTTAAACAGCTCACTAATAAGCTGGAGTTGGAATACGTTTTTAAAACCCACAACGAGAAGTTGAATTTATCCACCACTTCGATCAAGGCCTTGAAAAAAATCTAAAGGCTACTTTTTACTACAAAGAAAAAGAGTATTCCCCGAAAGAATATCTCCTTTATGTTGCTGGTAATAAGCGCTCACTTCCAGAATTTCGAGCGGTTTTAACTCCGCTGCTTTTTGGGCATTAAACAAAAGTGCCAGGCTTAAACCCGAATTGGTTTTTCCGCCAAATGTTGCTAATTCTTCTGAGGATTCACCTTCTTCAAATTTTAAATTTTTGGTCCCGGCCGAAAGTACCGAGGAGTCGCCAATCACCGCCGTGAGCTTCGCATTTCTTAGGTCTTCTGCTAATTGCAAGCGATAAACTGAGTGACTATTTTGATCGTTGCATAGGAGAGTTGTCTCTGCGCCGAATGCTTGGAATGAAAGGAAAAGGGCAAGTAGGGTAGAAGCGTTTTTCATATAAAGTCTCCGGTTATTTTATTTCCATAAGATGGCAGGAACATCCTGGCAGTAAATCAGCACGCCATTTTTTTGAAGGGGAAAGGCCTGGGTGTCCAGGTAGTTGGTTAAGACCAATCCTCTTCTTTGGAGCGTAATAAATTTTTTAATCAGTCTGAGCGGATCAGGCAATCCTCGTTGGAGCGCCTCTTCGCGGTGTTTGTCAGAAAGTTTCAAGGTGCGGGCAATGGATTCCAAAAAGTGCCTGGTAAGGCATTGCTGATAGGGCATTTCTTCGAGTTTGTGTAAATCAAGGGCGACCAGCTGGTAGGCTTCTTCCAATTGATCCTGCTTCATTAAATTCTTTAATTTTTGGTTCAGGCTTTTGTAGTCATATTGATAAAATTCAGTTGGTCTTAAATCTTCGGCCAGACTCTCTTGAAAAGGAGGAAGAGCTTTCATATCTGCCAGCTCATCGCAAAGCAGTCCAATTCCTTCCTGCTGATAAATTCTGGTTTCGCGTTCAATATTTTTAACCAACAGCCTAGACATTTTTTCCAGGGTGATCAGGGTGGCACTCAGGCGATTTGAATCTCCATTCGATAATCGAGCGTAGCGAGGTTTGACGGACGAGTTATGTTCAATCGCTTCGCTGATATGTTTTTGAATGCTGTTGAAACAATCCTTCCGCTCTTCGGCGAAGGAAGAGGAAATAAATCCAAGTGCTAATAAAAGAAGGGTTGGCCATTTCATGGATCGATCATAGCAGTTTTGGGGACGGGGAGTGGATAGTGTGAAGAAAATACAAGGCGAAAGCCTAATGGCCCATGAAAAAACCGAGAGAAGGGATAAGCCGGATCCTGTTTTCAACCATCATTCATCTAGGCCCTGAATTACTCCAGGGCTCAAGCACTCTACCCGCTTATCTTCAGGAGTGGCACCCCCTAGTTTCCCATTGCTGGAAAACAATATAAGCCTATTTGAGCTTGCACCACGTAGAGTTTACCTGGTTTCACTACAGCATTACCTGTACATACTTTCTGTTGCACTTGTCCTCACCTCGCGATGGACGGGCGTTACCCGCTACGTTGCCATGTGGTGTCCGGACTTTCCTCCCGCGTTTCTATTGCTAGAACCGCCAGCGATGATTCCCTTTTCTCGGTAGAGGTCTTATCGACTTTAGAAAGAAGATCGTCAATAACTAAATTGGAGGTTAGTAAATCTTAGCGGTTTCCGGAATAAGCAGCCGGCCACAGCTGGGACACATTTCAATACTTCGGCCTTCTTCCAGCGAATTTTTTAAAAGGGAATCGGTTTGCATATGGCATTCCGAACATTTTTTATCGATTAAAAAGCTGACAGGACTTTTAGGTTTATATTTAGCCGCTAGTTCCAGATAAAGGGATTTGAGGCCGGGCTGGACTAAGTCAATCAGCGCATCGATCCGTAGATTTCGATTATCAATAATGATTTGCTCGTTAGAAATATTTTTCTCAACTTCGGTTTTTATTTCTGCAAGACTCACAAGCGAGCCGGCGAGGAATTGTTTGTGGTTGTCGATTTCTTCTTGAATCCCTTCGCTTCTTTCGAGGTTGGTGAAATATTGTGTTTCAAAATTTTCAATTTCCACTTTGATCAATTGAATTTGATTTTCAAAAGCCACTTGTTCTTTTTCCGTCACTGCCAGGGAAAGTTGCTCGTTTAGCTTTTTCAGTCTGCTCCCGAGTGTGTTTAGTTTCTCGTGCGTTTCAGCTAAATTTAAATTTTTTTCTTCGATCTCTAGATTTTCTATTTGGGAAGATGTTTTTATTCGACGCTGCTCTAAGTCGGATATTCTCTTGTTTTGACTTGAGATTTCCACCAGATTTTGCTGGTTTTGCTTCTTTAGGGCCTCAATTTCAATTAAATGCCTAAAGCTGGGTAAGAACATGACCGACTCTTCCTTGTAAATGCCCTCGGGCTTTGGGTATAATGGGCATCATATGCGTGGAAATAGCTTTGGTAAAATGTTTTCTCTGACGAGCTTTGGTGAGTCTCACGGTCCCGCAATGGGAGCTGTGCTCGATGGCGTCCCAAGTGGTTTAAAATTTAATTTGCAGGATTTGCAAAACGCTTTGGATAAAAGAGCGCCCGGAAAAATTGCTGGCACCACTAATCGCCAGGAAGATGACAAGGCCGAAATCCTTTCAGGCATTCTGGAAAATATTACCCTCGGCACTCCGATTGCGGTGCTGGTGAGAAATACAAATCAAAAAAGTAGTGACTACGATCAACTAAAAAATAATCATCGTCCTGGCCATGCTGACCTGACAACCGAAATGAAATATGGCATACGCGATCACCGCGGTGGTGGGCGCTCTTCAGGAAGAGAAACAGTGGCAAGAGTGATTGCCGGTTATTTTGCCGGATTAATTATTCCTCAGGTAAAGGTTAAGGCCTTTGTTAGTTTACTGGGCCCATTCGTTTATCAAACGATGCCTGAAAATCTGGATGCTAGTTTTGCTCCTTATTCTTTTCCAGATACTTCCCGCAATGATGAAATCCAAAAATACCTGGAAGACTTAAAGGCCAGTGGAGAATCAGTTGGCGGAAGAGTGCGAATCGTTGTCGATCATTGCCCCGTAGGTCTGGGGGAGCCGGCCTTCGATAAATTGAAAGCGGACTTTGCCAAAGCACTTCTTTCCATTGGGGCGGTCGTTTCATTTTCTTACGGTCTGGGTGAAGAAATGGCAGTGCTGAGCGGCTCTGAAGTTTCAAAACAAAGTGCTTCCTTCGGCGGAATGGAAGGCGGAATTTCAAATGGTGAGCGGATGTTGATGACTGTGACCTTTAAACCAACGTCTACTGTGGGGGCCAAGGCCCAGGCGGGCAGACATGATCCTTGCATTATTCCCCGTGCGATTCCGGTGGTGGAAGCCATGGTGAAAATGGTATTGGCGGATCATTTCTTAAGACAAAATGCATATAGAAAATAAAAAATAATAAAGAAAATTCAGGGCAACAGAAAATGAAAACCATCGTTAAAAATATAGCATTAGAGTCAATCATTGATGAAATCAACAAGCTTGATACCGACACTGTTTTACTGGTAGTCGATCATTTATTCTGGAGTCACTATTCCAAAGACCTGATTCTTGAAAATATTGAAAATAAAAAAGTTATTTTTTGGAAATCTCCTGATGGGGAAAAAGTAAAAAATATTAATGATTTTCAAAATGCGGTTGAATTTTTTTTAGAGAAAGGTATTCACCGCAATGCTCACCTGGTGGCCATCGGCGGGGGAGCGGTTTCTGATTTTGCGGGATTCGTAGCTGCCACCATCTTGCGCGGAATTTCCTGGAGTATTGTTCCTACCACTCTCTTGGCAATGGTCGATGCAAGTATTGGTGGAAAAGTTGCCATTAATTCCAAGTCAGGGAAAAATTTAATTGGCGCTTATCACATGCCGAGCAATGTCTGGATTTGTTCTAAATTCATTAACACTCTTCCGGAAGTTGAAAAAAACAGCGGAATGGGCGAAGTGCTTAAATACTGTTTTCTGGATTACGGCATTTATGATCTCGCTATTAAAAAAGCTCCGATCGAAAATATTATCGATGCCTGTGCTCAGTTTAAGCAAAAATTAACAGAAGAAGATTTTAAAGAAACCGGCATCAGAAGAATTTTAAATTTAGGTCATTCTTTTGGGCATGCACTGGAATTTATCTACAATCTTCCTCATGGCGAAGCCGTGATGTGGGGAATGGTATTGGTCTTTAAAATTTTTGGATCTGACAAAAACATTAACGACGTAATCGCGCTCAAAAATGCTCTCGGCATTCCTGGCAAAAATCCTCCTTGGTTCAACAAGGAATTTCCGATAGACAAAATCATGACTTATTTATCTAAAGACAAAAAGATAAGCGCCCTTAGTTCCATTGACATGGTTTTGGTGCAAGATATTGGCAACGCTCAGATTGAGCGCAAAACGTTTGAAGAAATTCAGGACGTCCTTGAAAGCAATAAAGATGAACTTAAAAAATTCACTTTATAAAGTCGATCCATCACCCTTTGATAAAGAAATTGTGCTTCCAACAAGTAAGTCGCACGCTAATCGTGCGCTGATTATTGGCGCCCTTCGCGGCAATGGATTTAGGATTCACCAACTTCCAAATTCGACAGACGTCACCACCCTTTTAGCTTGTCTAAAAACAGCAGGGCTTAAAATCTCGCAGCAAAACAATTCGGTGGTCTTTCATAATTCTTTTCCCGCTTGTGAAAAGGAAACGGAAGGATCGGTGATTGATTTGAAAACGGGAGACGGCGGGACCACCAATCGCTTTTTGTTGGCGCTGTTGGCCCGCGGAGAAAAATGCTACCGTTTTTTCCCTACGGAGAAAATGAGTGAGCGGCCGATGGATGATTTGCTCGGGCCGCTAAAAAAACTGCAGGTTGAAATTTTATCCCAGGTCGATGGTGCTTGGCTGAGTCTCCAGGGGCCGGCCAAAATCTTGGGCCATTCCAGCATTGAAATTGATTGTAAAAACAGCACTCAATTCGCAAGTGCCATGATGCTGGCCTTTGCAAACGAAGCGCTGAATTTTGATTTAAAAAATGTTCATGCTTCTGAAACTTATCTGAAAATGACTCGCTCGCTTTTAAAAGAAACGGGCCAGAAAAATGACTACACCGTTCCGGTGGATTTCAGCTGTCTTGGTTATCCTCTGGCCTTGGCACTGGTGATGAATAAGGCCCGAGTGCTGATTAAAAACTGCAAGCAAGTTGATCCGCTGCAGGCCGATTCCCAGCTAATCAAACTGATGCAAGACTGTGGCGCCGATATCTCGTGGAGCAGTGCCGGATTGTTGGCCACTTCTAAAAATAAACTGAAACCTTTTGAGGTCGATGGCGCGCAGTTTCCCGATCTTATTCCCACGCTGAGTTTTATTGCCAGTCATCTCGCTGGTAAAAGTATCATTCGTAATCTGTCGATTTTGCGCCATAAAGAAAGTGATCGCCTGGAGCAGATTCTGATGCTCTTAAAAATGTTTTCAATCCCGTTTTATTTTGATGAAACCCGTGATGAAATAAGTATTGAGGGCAGGGAAGATCCCTCTCCCGCCATGACGATCAATCCGGCGAGAGATCACCGCATGGTTATGACTTCTTATTTGTTTTTACGTGCTAACCAGGGGGGAATGCTTTCCGAAGTGGATTGTGTTGAAAAATCTTTTCCTGGTTTTTTTGAAATAATTTAGGTTATAGGGTGAGGTATAGAATGATGAAAAAAATGATCGTGCTCTCGTGGCTTTTGGTAATTACCCCAACGATTTCTGCCGCCGCCGTTTTAGAATGGGGCGATCTGGAACTCTACGAACAATACACCTTAAATCAAACTATTGAGTTTCCAGGCGTCGCTGAAATTAAAGCAGGTGAACGATTTGAATTGCGTGACACGATGGCCGGCGGTCCACCTTTGACTTATTTTGAATTTCATTTACTAGACTGTCAACAACCAGACCTTACCTCTGAGATCATTATTGTAAATCCCAGTCCGCTGGATCAAACTAGAGACCGCTCGGTAGGCGTTCAACTCGATGTCGGATGTAATTTAAGTATTTGGGTTGAAGCTAGAGATCACTACACCCCCAGCCTCTTTTCCGAGAGATAAAAATTATTTTTGAATTTGAGCAGTCATCAACCTTTCCAGCGTAAAGGTATCGCTACATCTGAAATAGTCATTGCCCGCCCCGCGGCCAACGGGATGTAGTTTCTGAGTGATGATTCTACCATTTTCCAAAAGCTCTTCGGCGATATGCACTTTAATGACTTCACCTGTGATGATCTGGCCGGCACCGGCATGTTCGCCATAACTCAGTCGATCCCTAAAAATACATTCAAAATGAATGAGGCTTTCTTTTATCCGTTTGGCCTTGACCGCGACAGAGTCCAGCGGGGTGAGTCCGGCGAATTTAAATTCATCTTCTCCGTAGGGAAGTTCGGTGGAGGTTAGATTGATTTTTTCCACGATACTTTCGCTCACAATATTCACTACAAATTCTTTTTCCCGCAAAATATTAGTTGGCGTGTCTTTCATTTGATTGGTACTGGTGCGAATCATGGGACAGAAGGCAATGATCATTGGACTGGCCGAAACCGCTGTGAAAAATGAAAAGGGAGCAACGTTATTGCTGCCATCAAGATTGAGGGTGGAAATAACGGCAATTGGTCGTGGAAGAATTGATCCAATCAGGAACTTATAGTTGTCGGAAAAAGCTCCATTAGTTTCAAATGTTTTCATCGTCATCAGGGCCTCTTTGATCAGCTTAATAAATCTTGCTTCAATTCTAACAAACTTCTAGTGAATACAAAATGAGTTTTCCCAATTATACTTAATGGAGAAGAAGTACTTTCACTGGGTTGTTGATGAAGATTGCTGGATATTTAAGAGTTATTATTAAGTTTCCTTTGTTTGCTCTGGCCCTGACCGGTTATTTCATGACTTCCCTGATCATTGTCACGATGTGTGGATTTAACTTTACCCGTGCCCGTCCATATTTAACTAAGGTGATTGCGCTCACCGGGAAAGTTGGGCTAAAAATTATCGGCATTAAAGTCGTCCCCAAATTCACAAAGCTAAATCCCGTTTCGAATTTTCTGATTGTCAGCAATCATCTCTCTTATCTCGATGTATTGATTATCAGTTCTTATTTCCCCAGCTGTTTTATTACCTCCAAAGAAATGAAAGAAACTTTTTTTCTGGGGCAGCTCTGCCTTTTGGGGGGATGTTTGTTTGTCGATCGAAAAAATCGCAGCAATATCCATAATGAGGTCAAAGAGCTCACCCGCGCCTTGTCTCGCGGTTTAAATGTCGCCATTTTTCCCGAGGCCGCCACCACGAATGGAACTTCGGTGCTTGCCTTTAGAAGGCCATTATTTCAAGCGGCGCTAGATGCCAGCGCTAAAGTATTGCCTATCTGTCTGAATTACAAATCGATCGATGCTCAAAAGCTTTCTCTCCAAAATAGAGACCTGCTCTTTTGGTACGATGAGATGCCTTTTTTAGGGCATGCCCTTAAGTTATTTGCCCAGAAAAAAATAGTGGTGGAGTTAACCGTTTTTCCCAGCTTTTATGCTCAAGAGTGTTCAGACAAAATAGAGCTTTCGCAAAAGTGTTATGAGTTAATCAGTGCTGAATATAAAAAGATCGTTAGTTGACTAGCGATCTACTACATCCAAGATTTCCAATAGTCCTTATTTTCGTTTTTTGAAAACCACTCCGTTGGTTTGAGCGGATTCTTGGTATCAACCATTACCGCATACTCATCGGTATAGGTTTTGGCATCGCTATTTTTAAAGGCTTTAGGGTGAGGTCCATGATGAATTCCCTGCGGATGGAAAGTCAGGGCGCCGGCATCGATATTGTCGCGAGAAAAGAAATTCCCCTGGTGATAGAAAAGGACTTCATCAAAATCAATATTAGAGTGATAGAAAGGAACCTTTAAAACACCGTGAGTGTCAGAATCTTCCAGTGGCCTTTCGACAAAAGAGCAGATCACAAAATTTTTGCAGACAAAAGTCGTATGGGCACTTGGCGGCAAATGGTAGCGATGGCTCATCACCGGACAGATATCGTAAATGGAAAGTTTGAGAGGATAAAGAGAGCCTTTCCAGCCGCTGACGCTCAGTGGATTGTAGGGATAAGTGACGGTGGTGATTTTTCCCAGGCGTTTGATTTCAACTTTGTATTCTGCTTTGTCCTGCTCACTTCCGAGTGCCGCTTCTGGAATAGACAAAGCACTTTGATCGTAAAGGGCGTTGGGCCCCAACATCCCTCTGTCTGGCTGCTCGAATTCAGAGCTAGACTCAACTTTAAAGATTTTAGTTTCAGTGCTTAGGTAAAGTTTGTAAGTTGTTCCCCGCGGGATGATTAGGTAGTCACCTTTTACGTATTCCAGGTGGCCGTAGGTCGTTTCAATTTTACCAGAACCGTCGTGAATAAATAATAGTTCATCGTAATCAGCACTGCGGTAAAAGTTTTTAAAAGATTCAGTAAAGCGACCAATATTAAGCACCACATCCGCATTTTCTAAAATGGGGACGAACTGATTAGGAGGAAGATTATGGTTAAACATCGGGGGCTGGCACTGAGGTTTTAACTCACCTTCAATCTTAGTCCATCCAACCGGAGGACGTTGGTGATAAAGTTGAGAGACTCGTCCAAAAAATCCGTTTCTTCCGTGCTCTTCTTCAAAAAGACCTTCCGGGATTTTGACGTGTGCTTGCTTAGTGTGAATGCCTGATGATTTAAAATTTTCCATAAGCTATTTTGGCGGTGAAATTCTAGCTCGTGAAGTAATTTTTTTGAAAAAAGTGCGTTAAATTTTTAATCCAAGTCTTTGATTTATTGAAGACTCCGAATTTTGTGGTTGTATGAATGAAGCCAATCGAGGTAACTAAAGCCAAATTTACCAAGGATCATCTTATGAAGTTAGCCTTAATCCCTTTTCTAGCGCTTAGTTTTTTGCTCTCTTCAGCTCAGGCCAAAACCAGCAATCTCTGTGATGAATCAGTCGCGCACGACATCGCTAAATTTTTAGAAAAAGAAGAACCAGGTTCAGATCTGCACTTACTCTATAATCAAGCAGGGGAGCTCGTAGGCTTAACTGATGCCAATAATATTTATCCCACTATGGATTTTGTTCAAACCAGATCGATTGGGAAAAATAAGCAAATGAATATTTTTGCTTTTGATTCGGTCCTTGTGACAGCGGAGTATATTGTCTTTGGACCAAATGGATTGCCATCATGTAAGACAACCCATGTCTCTATCGCTCAAGACGATCAAGATCAGGAAGATTAATCTAGAGAATATCTAGAGAGATTTTTTTCCTACGCGGTTAACCAGTTTTCCAATACCTTCAATTTCCAGTTCGAGCAAGTCGCCGGGTTTGATCCATTTATCGAGTTCAAGCCCGCAGCCAGTGCCCACGGTTCCCGAACCAAATAAATCTCCCGCTCTCATCCATTCATTTTTAGAAACATGAGCAATCATTTGGGCCCAGCTAAAATGGGAGTCGCCAGAATAACCACGTGACCATTCCACGCCGTTGACTTTCGCAGTCATTAACAGATTGGGCTCAGAAGTTTCAAATTCATCGATGGTGGTAATAACCGGTCCAATGATGGAACAGAAATCTTTTCCCTTGGCCGGTCCCAGTCGAATTTGCATTTCCTTTCGTTGGATATCGCGAGCAGAAATATCATTGAGAATAGTGAAACCAAAAATATGATTGTGCGCTTCGCGCTCGCGGACATTGTAGCCATCAAGGCCCACGACCATTCCTAGTTCCAATTCGTAATCCAGAATATCAGTGTAAGACGGCCATAAAATTTCAGCCTGATGACCGATGAAGCCCGCGGTTGCTCCCTTGTAGTAGGCCGGAATTTCATACCAGGCTTCGGGAATTTTTTCACCGCGTTTTTTAAAACCCACTTCAACGTGTTTTTCATGGGCATAAAAATCGCGGTAGGTTTCGATTTTATCCAAGGGGGCATCGAGCGAGATGCAGTTTGTGGATAAGTCGATTAAATATCGGGTGCCATCTTTAAGGGAGGGGGTTCCGACTTTATCTAAAAAGATATTTAGGCCCAAAGCAGTTTGCAATATTTCAAGCGGATTTTCGGTTAATGTTAAAAGAGCATGCAAGGAGCTGGGGCAATGATGATCGGCCCTTTCTCGTGGGTTGTATTTTCCTTCGCGTTCGAAATCGCAGGCGTAAACGAGATTGGGATCGAGAATCGTTTTTTCATCCAGTAGTATTCCCAATCGTTTCACAACGCCGAGGGTGTGATGGTGAAGGTAAGTTACAATTTTCATGCCTTTGGTCTCCCGTAGCGTTTATTGTATTCAGGAAGAATCTCTTCCATTGCCGTAAAAAAATGTTTCATTTCTTTTTTGGTTCCAAGCGAAACTCGCACGAAGTCAGGCATTTCATTGGCCTTCAATTGCCGGATGATAACCCCCTGATCGAGAAGTTTATCAAACATATAAGTTGATGCTTCATTGGAGCCTGTTTTAAAAGCAATAAAATTGGCCACTGATTTGATGGGATTGAATTCATGTTTAGTGAGGAATTCAAAAGCCTCAGCGTAACGTCTGCGATTATTGACCACCGTTCTTTTTAAATGGGGTTTGTCATAGATGGCGCCCAATGCTCCCATCTGAGCGATTAGTCCTGGCTCAAATGGCAATTTTACTTTGGTTAAATTACCAATTAAATCTTCATGGCCAAAGCCATAACCAATTCTGATTCCAGAAAGCCCATAGGCCTTGGAGAAAGTACGAAGGGTAATAACATTGTCATAACGATAGTCCATTGAATTGGGGTAATCTTCTGCTTCAATCGCAAATTCAAAATAGGCTTCGTCTAAGATAACCAGTACGTGCTGAGGCACGTGTTGCATAAGATAATCGAATTCGGTTTTAGTGATGTAGGTCCCGGTTGGATTATTGGGATTACAGATATAGATAATTTTGGTTTTGGGAGTAATACTTTTGGCCAGCGCCTCGACATCAAAACGGTAATCAGGGGTTAAGGGAACCGTTTTTAAATGGGCCCCTACGCTGCGAGCGATAATATAAAAACCAATAAAGGTATTTTGACTGGTCAGAATTTCATGTCCCGGCTGGACGAAGGCGCGGGCAATATAGGCCATGATACCTTCTGAACCATTGCCCAGGATAATATTTTCTTTTTTTAGTTTATAAAGCCGCGCCAGGGAGGACTTCACGGCATAAGCATTCATGTCGGGATAGCGGTGGACTTCCCAGAGAGCATTAGTCATCTTTTGAATGGCATAGGGAGAGGGTCCCAGCGGGTTTTCATTGCTGGCCAGCTTGGAGATTTTAGTAAGACCACGTTCTCGGGTCAATTCATCGATGGGTTTTCCGGCTTGATAGATCTGTAGGCTACGGACATACTCGGGTACTAGGGTTTGAATCTGATCAGAAATTTCCGACATAACGTTTATCCAATTTTAAAGCTAGAATAGGAGATATAATGATTAGCAAGTTTACTCTTTAAAAAACAAACAGGCAAAGCTGAGATGGGACAATTTGATCGAACTCACCTGCAGATTATTGCAGAAGGCATTCGTCTCTTTAACGCTCAGAAATATTGGGAGTGTCACGAGGAGCTCGAGGATCACTGGCTGGAAGAGCCGGGGCCCATTCGTAACGTCTACTGGGCCGTGATTCAGGTTGCCGCCTCCATGATCCACTACCGCAACGACAACTTAGTTGGAGCGCGTGGGCTGTGGCTTAAGGCCAAGCAAAAGTTTGAGCGCTGTGAGCAATTTAAAATTGAAAGTGAGCTCTTGGAGCAAAATCTTTCCTGGAGCGAATTAAAGGCCATGGTTCGGGCCGTGCCTAATGAGCCAGAACTGGCAGACTTCCAGCAATTATTTGAATTTCGATTTAAGGATCCAGAAATATGGAATTAAAAGTAGAGACTGAAGAAAATAGCATTAAAAAAATTTTGGTGAAATGCCCTCCCGCCTTGGAAGATGCCTTTAGCACTTTTCCTTTTTTTATCGCTTTGGGCGAAGAGTTTCCCAAAGCGGAAATTAATTTAATTTGTGAATTGGGAACTTCCGATGCTTATCAGTTTTTGCCCTTTAAGGTTCGCGCTTTCGAGCGTCCCAAAGACAAGTTGAGCTTAGTGCAAACTCATCATTTTTGCGCCAATTTGAATGATGTTTTTAACGTAGATCTTTTTTTTGATCTGGAAAACAGCTTTAATTCTTCTTTTATCGGATTCAACTTCCGCGCCAGAGAAAGAGTTGGTTACGGCGTAGGCTGGAATAAGTATTTTTTAACTAAAAACTTTGCTCCAGTCGCTGGCTTAAGTGTTGAATTAAAATGTGTGAAGCTGCTGGAATTATATTGCGGCAAAAAAATGGATGGGCATAAAATTTCCCGAGTAAGAACCGAAGGCCAACAAGTTGAAAAAGTTGAACAACTTTTTCAAGAGCCTGAACCTCCAAAATTTATTATGATCATGCTCGATAATTTTCAAAATGTTTCAAAACAAATTGAAGTCTGGACGAAGTTTTTTGATAGTTTCGAGAATCAAAAATTTATTATCTGGTCGCAGAATGATGAAGAACTGGTGTCTGAAGTCTTTGCCAAAGTGGATCTCGGACAAAATAGTCTTTATATGCATCGGGGAGCGAATGCGAAAGAATTGATTTATCTTCTAAATAAAGTAATGGGGGTTGTTGTCAATAATACCTGGGCAGAAGGTTTATGCACCTATTTTGGTGTCAATGCCGTTACTTTTTTTACCAGCAAAATGGTCGCTCTTCCTCAGTATCAAAACTTCTATTTTAAGCCCCAGCGTTTTTTCTTCGAAGAAGCGGGACTTATTAATTATATCTTTCATGAAGAGGATCGAAATTTTCAAGAAATTAATCAGGTAGTGGATCACATCCATTTTCATTTTAAATTATAAGCCAGGATGGAATTATGAATTCGTTGAAAGTTTATTTGGTTTTTGGATCGCTAATTGCTTCGGTTTCAGCTTTTGCCCGAAGTGCCAGTGAGAATTTTAGTTTTACTCCCATTGTAGGAGTAGAGCGGATTCAAAAATTTCAACCAACTCCCAGAATGAAAACGAGAGTGATCTTTGGTGGCCAAGCGGTTTATAAACTTCCAGTTGCGGCACTTGAAGCCGAGTACACTCACGGACAAGATTCGTCGTATGATGCCCTGACGACTACCACTTATAAAGACGTGGATGATAAAATTAAATTGGGCTTGCGCGGAGGATTTGCTATGGGGCCTTATCTTTCGAGCTATCTTCGCGGAGGAGCTCAGGGAAAACAGAGTCAGCAAACCCGCACGGTAGATGGCGGAACCTCGAGCAAGACGACCCTGACCAAAGTGAATCCTTATGTCGGGACAGGATTGAGTATTCATTTATTCAATGCTTTTGCTCTCTCCGCCGATGTCACCGCGGTTTATACTCCCTCCGACACGGCGGGACTCAGTGATTACGAAATTCAACCCAGTATTGGTTTTTCCATCAGTATTTAAAAAAAAGAGGCCCGAATGTTTCGGGCCTCTTTTTTAGGAAAGTGTGTGGAGAATCTTTTTTATCTGAAGTTGATAACGACTCGGTCGATATCAATCATTCCCATTCTGGAAGCCAGGCTAAGCTCTCTGAGTTTTGCAAAGTTCACCGCCTGCAATCTAACAATTTGAGCACCAGCAAAAATAGTCACCGGGGCTCCGCAATTTACAGATTGGTATTGGTCTTGAATGACCTGACACAATTTCAGTCTCACGCCCATGTCGCTGTTTCTTAGAGTCAGTTCCACCGATTCAACTAGTCTTTCGTCAAAGCGAGAAGGAATTTGCATCAAGCTTCTTAAATCAACTCCGCTTGTATCATAGAGGCGTTGATTGATAACTTGCTCAAATCTTCTCTCATTTGATGGAGGGAATTGTCCGCCACCTCTTCTTTCAATTTCGATGGAAACTTCTTCAACTGTAATGTCACCTCTGAAATAAAGTCTTAGTCCTTGGATTTCAGCACCAACTCTCATTCCCTGACTTAACTCGAAAGTTAAACGAGTTGAACTTGAAGAGAGGGATTGAGATGCACTGGCCTGTTGATTGTTTACCATCAAGGAAGCCTGGCCAAAGCCGCGGGCACTTCTGGCCAAGACAGTCACTCTTCTGATCGCCTGTCCTTGTCGCTCCAGGCCCAGGTTGAACATTCTAAAGAGTTCTAGGCCGCCTTCTTGTTGGATGCGTTCATTAAGTTGTTGTCTGACAATTTCAACTTGAGGGCCTTCTGGTGGACGAGGAGGATTTTGGCCATTAGGACCAGAAGTTTCAAGCATATTAAAGATAACTTTCTCAACATAGAATCGTCCCTGCATTCCCAGTTCAATTGTTCGTAACGATTGCCCCACCAGATTGGCAAATGGATCCACTCTGAAGGTATAGCTTGCCATCTGACGAGCGACAATTTTAGCGGATTCAAGTGACTGGCCATTGAGCGCCAGCGTTGCCTGGCCTTGGCCTTGCTCTGTACTGGCGACGATAGTGATGTCTTTAATTCTTAAACCCTGAAGTTGGGAGCGAACATACTGGTCTGAAAGTAGATCTAATCTACTTTGGCCGTTAAAATAATTTTGAATATTTTCTTCTACTGCACGCGCTTGGGACTGGGGTCCTTCATTTCCCCATGGGTCTGTGGGGCGTGTGGGCAAAGTCGGCTGAGTTGGTCGTGTTGGTCTGTTGGGATTTCCTGGTCTGTTACCCCATCCTATTGAGTCGGCTTCGGCAAATGTGGATGAAAGAAGAAGTGCACTGAGCACTAGATGCTTAAAAATCATTTTTTCCCCCTCGAAAAAAACCCGTGAACACAGGCATAATCGATAAAGCAAGTCGGGTGCCAGCTTTAAGGGTAAAAATTGGTTTCAACTTGGCTTTTTTTAGGTAAAAATCAAGAGAAGCGGTATCACTTTGTCCTTTTTTATTCAAAAGGCGGTGACATTGAGAAGGATGGACGATGAAAGAAATTAATTTTACCAAAATGAATGCCACTGGAAATGATTTTATTGTGATCGACAATCGCGGCCAGATTGTATCCGCTGAGCATCGGGATCTTTGGAATAAACTCTGCATGCTTAAAACCGGAATTGGTGCCGATGGGGTTTTGCTTTTAGAAAAAAGCGACAAGGCCGACTTTAGAATGAGATATATTAATGCCGACGGCGGCGAAGTCGAAATGTGCGGCAATGGAGGACGGGCCATTACTGCCTTTGCTCACCAGATTTTAGAACCAAAAAAAGAAAGCTACCAGTTTGAAACGATGAATGGTCTTTATGAGTGCTCACTCGATGCTGTTCATGGTTACCGCCTAAAAATGACTGAACTCTACGACGTCGACAAAATTAATTTGAGCTCCCTTAATATTGAAAGCAAGCACCAGATGTACATGAACACCGGGGTTCCTCATTGTGTGTTTGAAATTGATAATATTTTAAACTATCCGGTTTTTGAAAAAGGCAAAAGCGTTCGCTACGCTCCTCTGTTTGCCAAAGGGACTAACGCCAATTTCTTTGAGGTCATCGGCCCTCAGCATCTACGCATCCGGACTTACGAGCGCGGAGTCGAGAACGAAACCCTTTCTTGTGGCACAGGTGTAACCGCAACGGCCATCGCTGCGGCAAAAATCTATAAGTGGACTGAGGAAATTATTTTAGAATCTTTAGGCGGAAGACTCGCCGTTCAATTTAATTCAGATTTTTCTTCTGTCTTCTTATGTGGAAAAGTTCAAAAAGTATTTACCGGGCGGTTTGATCTTTTAGATATTTAGTTAACTGAAGCAATCATTCTCATGCGTTTTTCAACTTTTACGCTATAGATGTCTTTGAACTTTTTCGTGCCTGAATGGTAACGAGCAAACCATTTATTATCTTTTTTACCGTGACGAGCTTTAATGATGTTTAAAATCTCGGCCATTTTACTTAAAGCATAAGCTTCATCTTTCTTTAAAAGTTTTGAGTTCAATTTATTTAAACCTAAACGATTAAATTCCTTGTTCCAGACTTCAGTGTTGATTTGGGCCAGGGAAAGATCACCAGTGGTAGAGACTTTAGAGTTAACAAAATCACTTTCAGTGCCGATGATGGCAATCATCAGTTTAGGATCAAGTCCATGTTCGCGCGTCGTCTTATAAAGAGACTTGGCAATGCGATTTCTATTTTTAGCTTTTAAATCTGGCTGAACCACGCTGATCATTTTAGCGATCAAGTTAGTGTGGTTGTCGTCGATGTCCTTCTTACTAAAACTCAATGGTTGAGCTGTCGTCGAAAGAATCAAAGTTAAGATAAATGTTGTAACTAATGTTTTTTTCATAAAGCCCCCGCACTGTTTAAAGTGCAGGACTAGTGCCAAAAATGGGGCGCTAAGAGCTGGAAAAGAAGGCCTTAAATTGATCATTTTTTCGATAGTGTAAAAGGAATGAACAGGCATTCGAGGGATAGCAAAGGCTTAGCTCCTGATTGTGATATCAAGGGGCTGATCGATTTTAGGCAAAGTATTGAGTTGCATCTTTTCAGGCCTCTTTTTTTAAACTATCGTTTTCCTGTTAATAAAATGGAGGTTCTGATGAAAGCTTTTTTGATTACCGTATCGTTGTTTCTAAGTGTAGCCCATGCCGCTGATCGAAATGCTGCCTACAATGCGATTTGTAAGCCTATGACTTTTGAAAGTGAAAGAGAAGCTTGCATGGCAAAGGTCAAAAATTACAGCTATTATGATGACCGTGGGTTGAAGCTTTGTAAGTCGCAGACTTTCGATTCGCACAAGGTTTCATGCCTAGACCTGATCGGCGATAAAACCTACGAAAAATTTGAAATGGATCATTGTCTTAATCAGACTTTTGAATCAGAAAAACTAGAATGCCTGAGAGTCAGCGGAACCACTTACGAACCAGGTAAATGTGTGCAACGAGATGAAGCGATTACTGAGTTAAATGTCGGAATCAGAGAGATGCGTGCTGGAAATCTGAAGGCCGCTGATCAAACTTTGAGCTACTTGCTGAATAGATTTATGAGTTGTCCTAATCGCTAATTGCACGTCATAATTTTTTAACATGAGTGCTATTATTATTTGATATTTTTTTTCTTAACTTTTCTCCTTGATTATCAATTGGTGTTGCCAAATATCATAGCGCAAAGGCCAAAGGAGAAAATCGATGAAGAGAAATACCAGAAAAATTGCACTCATGTTAGCTTCTCTCATAATTTGTACGGGGCTGATTGCCACAAGTTGTGGAAGTAAAGGTCCAGGTGCCATCAGCAGCACTACTCCCGTGACTGATCCGGTGATCACCGAACCCCCTAAAAGCGATGGACCTCCCGAAGCCAATCACAAAGTAAAACCTCTCGATCTTGGGATCGTTGAAAGTTTTGCGGCCATGGCCTATTCATCAATCACTTCATCTCCAACCTCCAATATAAAAGGCAAAGTCGGGCTTAAGCCCGGAACGCGTACCCTGATTGCACTTGATGCCGCTACGGAAGTAGAGGGGGGATCAATCAATATTTATTCAGGCGATGATGTTGGCGATAAGGCGATCTATCTGAGCCTGGCAAGAGAAGATTTAATCTCTGCTTATCGGGAAGCAGAAGCTCGTCCAACTGATAAAGACAAAATTGAAGCGTATAGCGGAAAACTTGGTGGAAAAATTCTTCCCGCCGGAATCTATAAGTGGTCAAACGGAGTGGTGATCGATAGCGATGTTTCGCTTTCAGGCAATAGCAAAGACATCTGGATTTTTCAAATTACCGGGAACGTCGATGTCGCCAGCGGGGCGCATGTGAAAATGGTGGATGGATCCAAGGCCCGAAATGTTTATTGGCAGATTAGCGGAAAAGTTAACCTGGATGCGAATTCAGAAATTCCAGGAACGATGATGGCACAGCTGACCATTGAAATGAAAAATGCCGCCAAGTTAAAAGGAAGAGCATTGGTAAAAAATGGCAAATTAATTATGAATCAAAACACAATTGAAACGCCATAAATAGTAAAATTTAACAGGAGGTTCTTATGAGTTTAGTCCCATGGAGATCTACAAGTGCAGCTCCATCTGCGCGAAGTAGAGTAGGAGATGAATTGTCCTCTTTTCAGAGAGAGATGAATTCTCTGATGAATAGTTTTTTTAATCGCGGCGACAGCAGTATGCCATCGTTTGATATGAGTTTTTATCCTGCCGTAGATTTAAAGGAAAAAGACAACAAGTATCTACTGGATGCCGATGTACCTGGAATGAATGAAGCGGATATTGACATCGATCTTCACGATAATATTCTCACGATTACCGGCGAGAAAAAAAGCGAGAAAGAAACAAGAGATGCCGGCTACGTCTGTGTGGAGCGAAGTAGCGGGTCATTTCGCCGGGATATTTATTTGGACCAAGAAGTAGATGCTTCCAATGTTAAAGCTGATCTTAAAAATGGGGTTCTTCATGTTGAATTAACCAAAAAAGAATCGGCCAAAACGGCTCATAAAAAAATACCGATTAAACATTAAATTTAAAATAATGAATAAAAAAACAAGGGTAGTTAACGTGCCCTTGTTTAATACTCCTTTGCTCATGAGATTATTTATTGGAATTGAATTACCGGATGATATCAAAAGCAGCATCGGTCGTTATGTTGAATCCCTGCAAGTCACTGCGAAGGGCTGGGAGAATCAAAATGATTATCACCTGACATTATTATTTCTAGGCGAAACCCAGGTCGAAGCAGTTGGACAAATTATAAAACGTTTAGACTTTGTTACTTTTAATTCCTTTGAGCTTGAATTAAAGGGACTCGAATTTTTCCCACGCAGGGTTTTATATTTGGGGTTGGAGCAATCGCTTGAGTTGCTATCACTCAAAAATCTGACTGAAAATCTTTTTTCTGAATGGCTTAGACCACAGGTAAAAGTATTCACCCCCCATATCACCCTTAAGCGATGGCAGCGCTATGAATTTAATTTCTTAGCGGCGGCAATCCAATCCCAGAACTTTGGGCGCTTAAAGTTTAAGGTCAGTGGCCTGGCCCTTTTTAAATCAGAAAGGGATCTACAAAATCATAAGTACCATGTCATTCACCGGGTAGTATTTTAATGAACATTGTTCCCAGAATCATTAAGATTAATATCCTCGTCTTTTTTCTTTGGTATCTCATCCCCATGGTGAATCCTGAATTCATGGTTAGGAATTTTTTAGTGAGCTGGACGACCATTAGCGAAGGGAGAATTTGGACACTTCTGACTTCCGCATTTTCGCATAACATGTTTTTTCATTTGTTTATCAATATGTTTGTTCTTTTTAATTTTGGATTAATGGTGGAAAATTATTTGGGGGCCAAGCGCTTTTTGATCTTTTATCTGCTGGCAGCAATAGCAGGATCTTTACTTCATTGTATCGTCAGTGCTTTTCTTTTGCATCAACCGGAGCTACTCGCTTTGGGGGCTTCAGGTGCTATTTCAGGAGTGATCCTGCTCTTTGCCCTGCTTTATCCGCGTGAAAAAATATTCATCTTTGGAATTATTCCCATCCCCGCCATTTGGGCGGCCGTTCTGATAAATGGCATTGATTTGCTAGGTCTTATTAATCAAACCAGAGGGGCCCTTTTACCTATTGGTTATGGCGCCCATTTGGGGGGCGCTTTGGTGGGGCTGATCTATTTTTTTATACTGCGAACTCGTATTCCTAAAGGCAATTTCTGACCTTCTTACCCAGTTTTCCCAATTCCGCTATAATTCAGCTAGAGGTTTTATGAAAACAATGCTGTTTCTGTCGGTTATTATCAGTGTGGCCAGTGCCGCCGATTTCACCAAACAAATCTGGAGTCAGGGAAGTGAGCACTACCTTTTCTCTTTCCATGCCGCCAGCAATATCTTGATTTCTGAAAATTGCTTTAATGATGAAATCAGTTTGGAAAAATCTACATGTGAAGCCGCCAAAATACTGAAACAGGCCAAAACGCTAAGTGCTCCAAAAAATGCCGGAGTGGGTGGAAGAAATCCTGGGGCGATTGTTTGTAAAGATCTGCTGCTGAAAAAAATTATTGTTTTAAAAGATCAAAAAAATAATGAAAATGCATTCTGCAGTTTTAATGATGGCTCGATGATTTCAGCTATCGCGCTTCAGTCGTTGTTAAAGGATTAGGTTATGAAATTTGGATTATTACTATTGGTCATTTGCTTTAATGCCCTAGCGCTGGAATGTGGAGATTTGCCCGAAGGACAGGTGGTTAGACTAGATCAAGGGAATGGAAGTCTCGCTCAGTCAGCGGTACAGGATCAAGACGGCATTGGAAGTTGTTACGCTAATCAAGCTTCTTTATTATTGCAAACGGTTCTTCCCGGAAATCCCAACCTCTCTTATTTAAACCTGGGTCTCTATTACACCAACGATAAGACACTAAAAAAAACACGTGACCAGGGAAATAATCTCTATACGGTAGACAGGAAAAAAGAGGACGGAACAGTTGTCCCGGAAAGTGGCTCTGCGATTGTCGGAGGTTTTGCCTGTCAAACAATCGAAGCCGCGCTGGCCAGGCAAAATAGCACAGGTGTGGGCTCGGTCTGCAAGGCGGAAGACGTCTCACTTGAACATAGCTTTTTTAATGCCAAAGGAAACTTTGACGATTCTTCTCATAAACAAGAAGCTTCTCTGACCAAAGCATCCCGCTATATGAATTCTTATCAGAAACGATTTGGATTTGCCTTTGAACCCAATCAAAGCAGTTCGCGTTTTCAAAAGCAACGTGAAGAAGCCGATAAATTTTCATTGGCCTTGCAAAAATTTGTCAAAAATTCCAGCGATGCTTTTTTTGCTGAAAAATGCACCAAGCAAGACACCGAAAAAATGGATCGGATTGTGGCCAATATGCTGACTCGGGCGATTAATGCTCATCCCGAATGTTTAGTCAAAGGTCGGATTTCTCCCGCGGCGGGAGCTGCTTGTAAGAGCCTTGATCAATTTGGTTTCGTTGCCGTTTCCTCTTCTAATAACAGCAGTAAAATTAATTTTATCTTGCTAAGTGAACATCGCCAAAAAATGCTTAAGTCTTTGCCGGCAATGTATAAAGACAAAAGTGGCTTTGATAATTTCATGAGCAATATGTTCGGGCTCTTTAAGCAAATGGATAAATCCAAAGGGACTCCGGCCCAAAAAGAAGCTTTTATCAAAAAACTCAACGCGGCCATTTCGCCCGAAGATAAAAAAGCACTGGAAGCTGATTATGAACGCGTGGCCCTCGGTCAAATTGATGAGTGTAAATCGGAGAACGTTTTAACTTATTTTCAAAATAAAAAAGAGTTTTTAGAAAAGGCCAAGGCCGATACTGTGCTCTGTAATTATTCTGAACTGCTAGAGCGCGCGGTGGAATTGGCCGGCGTTTTACCTGAAAAAGCAATCAACGATATGTCGACTTTTATTGATTTCATCACCGCCAAGGCGGGGATGAAGTACGACGAAGCACTACTGGCCTTAATCGCCAAGGATTGCTCTCCCAGTAAAAGAGTGATGATTCCCGAGAACTTAAAATGTTCTCCCAGCCGCGTGCTTTTTGAGCATAGCGATGTGGCGGAGGGAAGCACTACCGGAAAGTTCGCGAATACCGTCCGGGAAAACAGAGCAAAAATGTTTTCCAGTATTAGAGACAATCGAGGGGTAGGTTTGGATATTTGTACCAAATTCTGGAAAGAGCCGGCCTATGATTTTCACCGCGAAAGCTCTAGTACCAAATTTGCCACCTGTGGAAACTCCGGGGTGCATGGCTTCCATGCCATCACCATGATTGGCTACCGTTGCAAAGACAATCGGATTCAGTATCTGGCCCAAAATTCATGGGGACCCAACTGGAAGCTGGAGGGCAATCCTTACGAAATTGAAAACGGAAAAATCTGGATGGACGAGGATAAACTCTTTAGAAATCTCGACAATATTAATTACCTTTCACAATAAAAAAGCCTCACGTGAAGCGAGGCTTTTTATAATGGTGGGTCATCTCTATATTTATCACAACTAATTTTCCTCACCTTTGAACTCTCTGAAATAATAACAATTAGTCATCCTAAACTATACGAGAATACCTCTTTCCTCACTGATTTATATGTGAAAAAGCAGTGGAGTCTTCGACGAATTTCTAATGAGATAGGTTGTTCTAAAAATACAGTGAGGAAAAAGTTAATTGAGGCTGGTGTTGAGGTTGTGGAGCATCCGGCAGACAAACGTAAGCCCCTAAAAAAGAAAATAGGAGAATTGAAGGCAAAGAAACTGAGTTATCAAGCAATTGCTGATTTGTTTAATTTGTGGAAGATTAAAACGAGCTCAGGTGAGGGAGTGTGGCATCCTAAAACGGTTCGAGATCTTATCTATGGCGAGTAAACACTGTCCCGACGATCATTTTTTTATTTACAGAAATTATTTTGTTGTCTTTATCAATGATTAGCATAACGTAATTTGAGTTTGTTTTTACTGAGCTAGCGATGGCCCTGTTGTTGCTTCTGAGCGCCACTGATTCGGGGGCAGATGCGACTCCAACATGCATTTTAAATTTTTCATCATAATAAAAAACAATATTCCTACTTTTTATAGGATATTGGCAATCGCTACAGTTGTAACGAAAGTCAACATAAGAGCCTTTTTTAAGTGAATTTAAATCAACAATAGTAGACTGTGCTTTGGGAATAGGTGCTCTCGAATCAAAATGAAAAAAGTGGAAGGCAAATATTAGAAGTAAGCTAAGGAGAGGAACTATCATTCTAGATTTTAAAGATGGGAAAAATGATCTTAAATCTCGATAGTTCAATTTATGAAAATTTTGAGTTATAAATTTATCGGCTTTTTTTATTTGGTATATTTCATATGCAAAGAAGAGTAAAAAAAGTAATACCGTCAGAATCATAAGAATTATGTGGTAGTAAGAAATCAAAAAAAAGATCGCAGGAAGGTCGAGGTTTACAGTTGAGAATACTGCTAAATAGAAAGAACTGAAAAATATACTAATAAATAATATAATTATAGGTACAAAATGAAGAAAAACATCCTTACGTAAAAATGTTTTTATATTTTCTTTTCTTATTCGATAGTCTGTCAAACGTAGTTGCCCATAATAGCTGTTATACTCTTGGGTATTAAAAAGAAAGGGAGCTTGCTTAAATAATTCCTTTATGAGTAGCCTGTTTTCATAGGTATAGAATAAAAAATTAATCTTACGGTTGCCTTTTAATACAATATCGAATGTATGGCCAAAGAAAAACAATTTCTTTATTTTGATTTTTTCAACTTCTTCATAGCCATAACTTTCTGTCAACTTGATTTTTTTTAGAATAAACTTGTCGTTGTAAATTGTAATGATATGAAACGATTTAAAAAAGGTCTCGAGGAAAACCCAAAACAATACAAGAAACATTAAGATATGCAATATGTTTGTAAACGTAGTTTGTTCTACTGCACCTTTCTCGTAGAACAAAAATAAATTGATAAAAAGATATACTACAATAGATGAAATCTTATCCATTTTAGACTTAAATACGTTTAATTTTTGAGGAACAGCTTTGTAGGCCATGTTTACCTGATCGGTGTTTTTCTTGTTTAGCTTGAATTTTTTTGATTAAATTACTCGGATTATTGATTTAGATTTAAAGGTTTTAGATCTGAAGCTGGCTTTTAAAGAAAAGCCCCGCAATTAGCGAGGCTTTTAAAAATCATGGTGGCTTATTTAAGTCTTCTTATGAACTAGTTTGCCCTAAGATTCAATTGGTTGATACTATTAAGCTTCTACCTAAGAAACCTGCTCCAGGTGAAAATTTCCTTAAAGAGAAATATATCAAAGAAGGGCTTTCTTCCAACGAAATAGCAACTCTTGTTTCTTCCTCAAGATCAGGGATTACTAAGTTATTAAAGATTAATAATATTTCTTTGCAAAGTGTTACTCGGAAGAACAGTGGTGGCCATGTTTTTGGTTATCGAAAGCATGGAGGTAAATGTATTGAATTAAAAAAAGAGCAGAACATAATAAGATTAATTTGTTTAAAAAGGGAAAGTGGATTTTCTTATCAAAAAATATCAAATTATCTTAATGATCAAAAAGTTTCTACAAAAACAAATATAGGAAATTGGTATCCCAAAGTCGTTAGAAGCATTTTTTTAAAGAACAAAAGAACATCGTAGATTAACGAATCATTGTTAGTAACTAAGATAAGAAGTTGATCCTAGGGAATTAAATGTTTTTAAATCGTCGTGCTCGGTGCATAAAGGCTATGAAAATACAAAGTTATTTTGGGAATTTGTATTGCGTTTTTAATTTTAAAATGAAAATATTTTGCTATATGAAAAAAAAGAAAGAAAAACGAGATGTAGCTTTGACCGTGCGCTTACCATCCTCAATAGTGACTTCACTAAAGCTTCTATCTGATTCACAGAAAAATAGCCAATCTTACATAATTGAAGAAGCTATAAAAATGTTTAGCAAAAAGCAAAAAATACTTAAGGAAAAAAATGAAACTAATTTCTAAGCGTCAAGCCCTAGTGGCTTTAGAGGAATCATTAATTTCTAAGCAGCCAAATTTAGCAAAAATTGAATTAATGGATTTAAGCCAAAAGGCTTTAGATACTTGGACTCCTTCTATTGATCAAGTTTCAGCAAAGGCTTGTTATCAAGTTTTAGATTTTTTTAGTGGTTGTGGTGGAATGAGTTTGGGGTTTGCAGCCTTAAATAAAGTAATACCATCTTTTAGAATTGTAGGTGGCGTAGATATAAATTCTACTTCACTTTCAACTTTTGAATCAAATTATGGTGCGCCTGGAATTGTTACAGATGTTAGTACTTTGACTAAAAAGAAAAATTTAGAGCAACTATTGGAAAAATTTCCTAATTATGAAAAAAATAAACCAACAGTCTTGATTGGCTGTGCTCCTTGCCAAGGGTTTTCTTCGCATCGAAAAAAACATTGGGGAGATGAAGATGATTCAAGGAATAGTTTAATTGGTTCATTTGCAAAGGTTGCAATGATGATTGCTCCAGAATGTATTGTCATGGAAAATGTTCCAGAGTTATTATCCAAAAAATATTGGAATGAGTTTGAAGTAGCTAAGAAAATATTTGAAAAAAATGGATATATTGTCAAACAAACTATTTATAACTGTGCAGAGTTTGGCGTGCCCCAGGAGCGCTTCAGAGCAATCATAATTGCGATGAAAAAAGATTTCACATTACCTAGTAGTTTTATAGATAAATCTAAGTTTTTAACGGTAAGAAATGCAATAGGAGATCTTCCTTCAATTGAAGCTGGAGCTTATGATGTGAATGATAGAATGCATAGATCAGCTGGGCATAATGCTTCAACTTTAGAAACAATAAAAAAAATTCCGTTAGATGGTGGGAGTCGACCATTTGGTGTCGGTCCAAAATGTTTAGATAAAGTTAAAGGATTTTCTGATGTTTATGGAAGGTTATCTTGGGATAAACCCTCTATTACAATTACTCATTATGCGAGAAATCCTGCTAGTGGACGTTTTGTCCATCCAGTTCAGACTAGAGGTTTAACTGCTCGAGAATCAGCGCGCTTACAATCATTCCCTGATGGTTTTTTATTTCAAGGGAAATTTGACGATATATTTAGACAAATTGGTGAAGCAGTTCCTCCAAGATTCTCTACATGTTTAGCGGCGCAAATATTTTTAGAGCTAACTTCAAAAAACAAGAATAAAGAAACTTGTGAAAAATTAATAACTAAACCTGTTAGCAGTTCTTATTCAAGTGTTATTGCTGGGGTGAAATCATCTCGTAAAAGGGAAGAAGTATATGTTTAAATTCATAGATGCATTTGCTGGTTGCGGTGGACTTTCATTAGGATTAGCAAAAGCAGGGCTTCAGGCATCATTCTCATTTGATCTTGATCCTTATTGTATTCAAACGATGAAAATGAATCATAAATATTTTAACCACAAAGTTGAACAAGCAGATATAAATCAACTTCTAAATTTTAAATGGAAAAAAGAATTAAGAGCGGAATTTGAGAATGTCTCAGTCATGGCAGGAGGACCACCTTGTCAAGGATTCTCAGTGCAGCGTATAGGCTCAGATGATGATGATCGAAATAATCTAGTTCTTTCATATATGAAACTTGTATGTGAAGTTACTCCTCAATTTTTCATAATGGAAAATGTTTCGGGATTAAAAGGAAAAAGAGGCAGAGATACTTTAGAAAGTGCATTAAAACTAGCTAGAGATAATGGCTATTATGTACACGAAAAATTAGTTGATGCTCAAAATTATGGTGTCCCACAACGAAGAAAGAGATTAATTTTAGTCGGAGAGCTTTGTCGTGAAAGTTTTCCTGTATTTGAATTTCCTAAAGAAAGTTCAAAGTTATTAACTGTGCGAGAAGTGATTGGCCAATTACCAGATGTACCCAAGGATGGATCTGAACATCCCCAAATTACTCATCATCGCGCAGATAAACTTTCAGAAATGAATAAAAAAAGAATTGCTTATTTGTCTCCAGGACAAGGAATGCAACATTTGCCTATAAGTTTACGAGCTCAATGCCATAAAAATGGAGCAGATAAAATTGGTCATCGAAATGTTTATGGGCGCATGAGTTGGGATGATGTTGCTCCAACTATTACTGCAAGATTTGATAGTTTTACAAGAGGACAATTCGGTCACCCTGAAAGATTGAGATCAATTTCATTAAGAGAAGGTGCTTTGTTGCAGACCTTTCCAAACGATTTTATTTTTTCAGGTTCAAAAGTTGATATTGCAAGACAAATTGGAAATGCTGTTCCACCAATGCTTGCTTTAAAGTTAGGAAAAGCAATTTTAAAAGCCTTAGAGTTAAAGCAAGATCCTAAAAGGAAAAGCAAATTTGAAATTATGGATTCCCTGAATGCCTAATTTTGAAAGTATCACTAGAGATTACCTTCAAAGATTAGAAGTGTTGTTGAATTCAGAAGGATATCAAAATGAATCAACTGCAGAGCTTTCTTATCGACCAGTACTAAATGCTTATCTGGAGCGTTTAGCACTATATTTTAATCCAGAAGTTGAAACAATTTTTGAGCCAAGAGCACAATCTCGAGCAGGTCGACCTGACTGGAGGTTTCACAATAGGCAGCATTTAGGCATATATGGATATATTGAAGCAAAAGGCTTGGATTTAAGACGCACAATTGTTCCAGAAGATTATCAAGGACAAGTTAATAGATATCTTACTCTTGGTCACAAGATAATATTAACAGATGGCTTAGATTTTACATTTTATAGCAATAATTTTTCTGAAAATTTAAGTTTAATAAACAAACCAATTGTTAGCGCGGTAAATATGAATTCTATTAATGTTACTTTGGAAGAAAAATTCCGTTCTTTTTTTGCTGGTGCTACCTTTAGGCAATGTTCCGAAGCTGAGTTGATTGAAGGTGTAGCTATAAGATGCAGAAGGCTCTCAGATGGAATTGCTGAACTTCTTGAGACCCCAGAAGGGGCAGGTTTGAATGAACAAGAAAACACAACAATTTCATCATTACATCGCATGTATGAAAATCTTCAGCTAAGACATGATGCTCGATTAAATTCTAAAAAAGCTTTTTCTGATTTTGTTGCACAAGTACTTGGTTTTGGTCTACTTTTAGCTCATCGGATTTTAGATGTAACAGACATAACACCTTTAGAAGTAAAAAATAACTTAGAAAGATTTTGGACAGATGCATACTTTAATCATTTTACTGATGAATTAATACCATTCAAAGAGCTTAGTAATAACCTAAGAGCAGAGTTAAATTTTTTAGGACCTGTTGGCACTTGGTATCAAGATACTATTTTCTTTCTATCGCATGTTAGGTTGAATAATTCACAAGTAGAAACGCCAAACTATCATATTTTATTTGAAAAATTTTTCACAAAATTTGATCCTGAAACAAGATTTGATTTTGGAGCTTTTTATACACCTAAAACATTATCTGATTATGTTGTTGAGATGTCAGAAAAAGTTGCCTTATCATATTTTCAAACTTCAATATTTGAAGCAACTAATAAAATTATAGATCCTTGCTGTGGAACGGGAACATTTTTAGAAAGCATTGTCCTTAAAAATACAAATGAAGTTCTTCCAATGCTTATTGGGCTCGAGATTTTGCCAGGCCCATATGCTCTTGCAAAATATCGTCTAAATTTTCTTGGAGCTGCTAATCAGAATAATTATATAAAGATATTTCTAACGAATACTTTGTCTGATGTAATAAACCAGAATGAAGAAGAAGATAATAATCAACTAGATCCTTTTGTTAGAGAAAGAAATCTCGTCCGTCAGCATTCGACTACACCGATTACATTAGTTATAGGAAATCCTCCATCTTCAAGTCGAGGAGATGATGAAGCAGGAATTCAAACAGAAATAGTAGATCAGCTCTTGGAGGATTTTCGTCCTAACGAAGATGAGCGAACAGCAAGACAAAATATTCAAAAACAAATTTCGAATCCTTTTATGAAATTTCTTCGTTGGTCTTTTGAAAAAACCGTTCAAAGTGATAGAGGAATTTGTTCATTAATTATACCTTCTACCTTTTTAAAAAACAGAAGCTATTATTGGGCAAGAAAGTATCTAACAGAGAATTGTAATGCAATTTATATATTAGATATTGATAGAGATCTTAGAGCTGTAGAATCGTCAAATCTTTTTAATGTTCAACAAGGTAGAGCTCTACTTGTGTGTATTCATAACTCGATGACTGGAGCTAATGGAATTTTTTATAAATCTATTCTTGATCTTAGCGTTGCAGAAAAAAATGCATATTTGTCTCAAACAGATTTAAGTTTAGAAGAATTTCAAATATTGCCCAATACTGAAAGTATGAAGTTTACCCCATCCACTGAAATGAATCGTATATACTCAGAATCAGTCTTGATAAATCTTTATCCTGATGGAAATGCAGACGGAACATCTGTTTTCTTAAGAACCTGTAATGGGCTCAAGTTATCGCCAACGACTTTCTTTATTCATAAAAAGAGAGAAATCCTTACAAGACGTATTTTGGAATTTAAAAGATCTTCATTAGAAAATATAAGTACACTTCTTACAAGATGGTTTGCAGGTCAGATAAAGGGCCCTCGTCCAGATAAGATTACTCCTGAAGTGTTAACCTCATTGCCTCAGGCAGAAAACATTGCGCCACATATATATAAATATTCCTTAAGACCTTTTGTAGAAACATATGCATTTATAAACGAAAATGTTTTCAAAGTTCTAGCTCAAACAGCTGGTGGTGGCGCAAGAATACGACCAGAAATTATGGCAACAGCAGAACATTTTGGTGGCTTTAAGGGCTTGTCGGTTGCCCCTGCTCCTGCAGAAATTGGAGATTCATTGAAGCCGTTTTCTTCTTTTTGTTGGGGAATACCTGACAATGATTTATGCTCAAGAGGAAATTCAAAAATATTATCAATTTATTTTCCAGAATATAAATCTAGAAATAATTGGAATCGTACTCCTTTGTTAAATATTGCTCCTAATTTTCTAGCTTCTCTCGTAGAAAACTACGTTGAATTTTCATCAGATGAAATTTTAGAAAAGCTTCTTTTTTATTTACTAGCAGTGTTGAGATCTAATTATTACTTAGAGACTTTTTCAAGCTCATTATTTGGAGTTGCAGGTGAAGCAATACCTCCTATCTATTTTCCAAGAAATGCAAATACTTTCAATTTACTAGTCAATCATGGGAGAAGAATCGCAGACCTTGAAGCAGATAGTGGACGCACTAATCTTAGTCTAATGGGGGAGTTAACTATTAACAAAATTCCATTTCAATTCACTTCAAGTAAGTTAGTACTTCAAAGTAATAGAATTGATTTTTTTGAAAGCAAAACGTTAGTTGCATCATTAAACAATGTACCTTCAAATATACTAAATTATGAAGTAGCAGGATACAATGTGCTTGAAACCTATCTTAAATTTAACAGATCTCATTATACGAATGTTGATTTTGATATGACTGCGATGGAGTCTGTCCAAAGGCTTTTAAGCGGTTTAAGTGAAGTATTAAATACTGTTGATCAAATTGATTTAATCCTCGAAAGCTTGGATGAAGTTGATCTAATTAGATTCACTTAGTCTTTATTCTATAATAAGCATTCTTTCAGGTAAGATTATATTCTCAATAGAAGTATTAGTTAGAGAGATCTAATAAATTATTAAATCTTAAGAAATAATTTGATTTGAAAATGCAAATGCAATCTTACAATGTAGTGTTGTTTCTCTTAAGTATTGCTGAGAAAAAATCAAGTTTTATTTTATCTATACACTAATAAGTTCCCTATCTTAATGAAAGATGGGGAAAACATATATATAAATTAAAATTTAGACATTGAAGAACCAGTCCAAATACATTCGTATAAGAGCTTAGTTCCAATTTTGTTCGTAAAGATATAATCAAATCCTTTTGGAGTAATTTTAAACTTAAGATCAGTTTCAACATCAGTAAGAGTTTCTTTAAGACCAACCTTAGAAGAAGTCTGCTTCAGTTTCAAAACAGAGCCTTGAAGCGTATAAGAACCTTTATGAATAATTCCTCCAAGATCCCTAAGGTAAATTTCACCTTCGGCCGTCTTAAAGAAATGCCAACTTTCTGTTAACTTTACACCAGTACTTGTTGTTGAAGAGCAACTGGCCTTGTTGTTGGCAAAAGGATTTTTAGCAATAGTCTCTTCTTTTTTATTTTTAAGATCAGAAAACTCATCTGCATTAATGGTAATTGTTAATATTAAGCTGGTTAAAAATAAGAGCTTTTTCATTTTGTGATCCTTTGTTATTTTAAACGTTCAACTGAAATTCTGTATTGTCTTGAATCATCTTGGAAAAGAATTGAACTAATTACTTTCTTTTCATCAACAGCGCCTGTTAACAGTTCTTCCAAAGAAAGATTCAAATGATCTGCTAACTTCTTAATATGTTCTATATTGTTAAGAGACGGTATACGTTTAGCTTTCACCCAATCGTGTAGCATAGATCTTGGTATCCCTAACTCTTTAGCTAAAGCACTCAAGTTCTTTCCCTTAAGCCTCTGGCTTAATATCTTAGAAAATTTTAATTCCATATAAATCATTATCGTTGAATGAGGTAATAGAGATGAATTAAATCCAACACACAGGACAAATTGTCTTATTCATAGATCAACCTTCTTTCTCGGTTTAATTGTTTATGCAAAAAAATTGGAACTAAAACAAATGTTACGATTACATGGCCGGGCGTAACCAATTATTCATTGATGACAGTTTGATTACATTTATAGCTTTTAACTTCTCTAGCTACGGCAGTATGAGAAATTCCCAGTAATTTACCTATTTTTCGATAAGAGTACTTTTCTTCATAAAGAGATATGATGGATTGAGCAGGTCTTGTTTTAGGACGACCAATTTTACGTCCTTTAGCTTTAGCATTCTTAAGTCCATTTTTAACTCTTTCTGAAATGAGTTCTCTTTCCAACTGAGCAATTGCTCCTATGATTGTAAAGAATGCAGTTCCTATTGCACTTGAAGTATCAATTTTTTCACTAATAGAAATAAATTCTACATCATGCTTTTTAAAAATTTCTAATGCAGAAAGTAGGTGTTTAGTTGAACGAGCAAATCTACTAAAAGAATAAACTATAACCTTGGAAACTGTCCCATCTACGACAGCTCTCATTAATTGATCAAGCTCTGGCCGACTTTCTTTAGCGCCAGAAATATTTCGATCTGAAAACTTTTTATAATTATTGATATTTTGATTGTTGCAGAAGATTTCAAGTGCACGTTCTTGAGCTTCAAGACCGTTATCCTGCATTGAAGTTGATACCCTGGAGTATAGCGCTACATCTCTTTGTTTAAATTCCATATTCAATTATATGTCGCTTTGGAGAAAAAGTACGCGCAGGGCCAGTGTTATAAATACTAAGCACTTATGCTTGTATTGGCTTAACGTGAAAAGTCAATTCTGTCTCTCGAGTAATACATATCTAACAAGTATAAAAGATAATTATTTGTGCATAACTCAAAGGAGATATTTATGAGTTCAGTTAGAGAAAGTTTAATACTTATGTTTTCATCAGACGTGGCAATGGAGGACAAAGAGTTTGTTTTTGATGAGCTTGCACCTGCATTTATTCAAGAATTAGAAACTATCCAAACTTTCGGATTATACAAAAACATACAAGCAAAAAATCTTAAGAGTGTTATCAAAGATGCTTTTACAGAAGCATATTCAGATGAAATTTTAGGACGCGAGCTCAAAAAATATTTATCTCACCATTATCTAGAGACTAAAGGAATTTTTCATACTCTTGCTTTCTGGTATTTCTTCTTAAAAGAACAGCATGCAGATATTTCTACCTATCGATTTGCTACACATAATCGAGTTATTCGAACATCAGAATATGACGATGTTGTTGGAGAGGCAGCATGGTAGAGCACATCTGCACGCACTGTCATTTATCTAAAGATGCAAAGTTTTTTTATAAAAATAAGAAAAAATCTAATGGTCTTGATAGTCAGTGCAAAGCTTGCATTCTTAAAAGAAAATCAAGCAAATACAAAAAGTCAGCTTCAATTAAAAGAAAGAATAGTGCTCTTAGATCTATTAAGAAGACAAGAGTTTTGGATGTTGAAAAATGTACTTTCAAAACTACTCGGCTTAATACGGTCTTTCTAGAGCAGAAGAAAATATTAACAGAAGAATTAGTAAGAGGAATTTTATGTCATCTAAAAAAATAATTAAAGGGGTAAGTTACGGAAGAGTGAGTACAACAGATCAAGCTTTCCATTTGGACGGTACAAGAAAGGATGATGCTTCTCCACAAATGCAAAGATTAAGATGTCAGCAATTTGTTGATCAACTTAATATCAGAGCAAATGAGAAAGAAGTTTATCAGATAGTTGAACACATTAGTGATGATGGATTTTCAGGCAAGAATACGAAGAGAGCAGGGTTTCAAAGTTTAATTGAACATGTGAAGAGTGGGGAGATTAAATTTGTTATCGCCTCCGAGCTTAGTCGATTATCCAGAAATACATTAGATTTCTTAGAATTTTTTAACTTATGTGCAAAACATTCTGTCGATGTAATTATTATTGGCTTAAGTCTTGATACGACTACTCCTTATGGAAAGGTTTTAATCACAATACTAATGGCCTTAGCAGAATTTGAAAGAAACGTTACAGGTGAAAGAGTAAAATTAAATTCAAGAGCTAGATTAATAAGTGATGGGAAAATAAATGGAACTTGTGAACTTCTTGGGTTAGATAAATGTCCTTCGAGAAAAGGGCATTATGAAATTAATTATGAGGAAGTAAAAATAATAGAACAAGTATTTGAAATATTTTTACTAACATCTTCCAGAGCAGAAACCTTTAGAGAGGTACAGAGGCTTAATATTAAATGGAAAAGAGGAGAAGAGTTTACAAAGTCACGTTTTGCTTCTTTGTTTAATAACGTTACTTATCGCTATCGAGGTTTATGGCCTTTGCATAAAACAGAGAGCGGTGTAGAGACATTAATTAACCTACCACATGGTGCAGTTCTTAATACTTTATTGCTAGATCAAGTTCAAAAGAAACTTTTTGAAACCAAAGCTAAGAAAAGAATTAAAGGAAAAAATTATACTTATTTATTGAGTACATTATTGGAGCACGAGGATGGTACAAGCTTTTCAGGGCAACCTGCTAAACAAAGACAATATAGATACTACTTCAACAGAAAGAATAACATAAGAATTCGTTGTGATGAAATTGAAAAAATTATTCTCAATCGAGTTAAAGATTATATCTCCAATGATGAACTTTTAATAAATATAGTTAACAAAGCAAAAATCAAATCTAGTAAAGAGTTAGTAGATATTAAAGTGAAGATTGCAGATATTGAGAAAGATTTAAAAATTTTAGATGCTAAAGAGCAAGGAATCAAACAAAGGGTTTTTGTTACAGCAGATCTCAATGATTCGATTTTGTTTAAAGTTATTGAAAAAGAATTGTCACTCATTGATAGCACTAGAATAAGTCTTAACTCTCAATTAGAAGACCTTAAATCAACCCAGAATCAAATTTTAGCTCCTATCTCTACCCAGACACTAAAAAGATCAATAAAAAATCTTATGGGAGAAATGGCTAAGATTCCTGACGCGACTCATAGGGGAATGTTGGAGAAGGTATTCCATAAAATCATTGTTAAAAAAGAAGATGAAATTGAGCTGGTTATGTTTGGTGAAATTTTGCAGGAAAATAAAACCACCAGAAGTTCATCTGGTGGTTTGAATGGTGGGTCAAACAAGACTTGAACTTGTGACCACCCGGTTATGAGCCGGGAGCTCTAACCAACTGAGCTATTGACCCAATACTGCAAAAATCATTTGGTTTAGTATCATTTTATAGCGCGAGCGGGCTTTTTTATCAATCACAAAAGTAATTATTGAAGCAAAGAGCAAACTGTCTTACACTTTTTTTATGCAAAAATTCCTACTAATACTCATGGTCACACTCCTAACCTCGATTGATGCTCAGGCTAAAATCGGGCTGAATGTCAGTCTGATCTATAAAAAAGGGATCGGGAAAGGATTTTTCTTATCTACTGAGCAGCATTCAATGGAACAAGTAGACGAGCGCGAGCAAATTACAGTCCAGATGAAAAACGGGATGAAGGCGGAGCTCTCAGCTTATTACGTCCAGAGTATTCATGAATATGGCCCATCGGGATTTGTCCGGATTAAAGGCGAGATCTACAATAGTGCCGGCAAAGTTGTTAAGACCCTGAACGAGCCCAACCTCGATATCTATTTGGGAGAGAGTAAAAAAATCTCGCACCAGGAACGCAACGAAGAAGAAATCGATCTCCTCATAACTCCAGTTTCATTATGACTAAAGACCGAGTTGATAAAATGCTAGTGGCGGTCGGACTTGTGCCAACTCGTTCTCAAGCTCTGCTGCTTATCGAGGAAGGAGTTATTTTTTATAATAATCAAAAAGTTGAAAAAGCATCCCAACAAGTAACAAGTGTAGGTCTGGAAGTGAGAAAAGATGTTTTGTACGTGTCTCGTGGCGCTCATAAAATTGAAAGTGCCCTGGCCAGGTTTGAAGTCGATGTCGCTGATAAAATCATTGCGGACGTTGGGGCCTCTACCGGTGGATTTACCGATTATGTCCTTCGTTCCGGTGCTAAAAAAGTCTATTGCCTCGACGTCGGTCACGACCAGCTAGCTCCAAGTATTAAAGAAGATCCGCGCGTGGAAAATCACGAAGGGGTAAATATCAAATTTCCTTTTCAACTCTCTGAGCTGGTAGATATAGCGGTGGTCGATCTTTCTTTTATTTCACTAAAATTAGTGCTTAAAAATATTTTTGATTTAGTTAAACCTGAAGGCCAAATTGTCGCCTTGGTGAAACCGCAATTCGAAGTGGGGCGCGATGGGCTGGACAACAACGGCATCGTCAAAAGCGAAGGCCATCGTCTGGTTATGCTTTCACAATTAAAAGATTGGTGTCAGCAACAAGGTTTGCAAGTTCTCAAGCAATGCGAGTCTCCCATCCTGGGTAAAGACGGCAACAAAGAATATTTTTTCTATTTTAAAAATTCGAAAAAAATCTAGGGAATCAATACGTGAAAAAGCTTTGTGTTTTTTGTGGATCAGCTGAAGGGAAAACTCCCGCCTATCTTGAAATGGCCCGCCACTTAGGCGAGGCAATGGCCAAAAACAATGTCGCCTTGGTTTACGGGGGAGCGAGTATTGGAGTGATGGGGGCGATTGCTGACGCCGTTATGGCCCATGGGGGGAAAGTGATCGGTGTTATTCCCAAAAGCTTAGTTGATTACGAAATAGCTCACAAAGATTTAACTGAGCTTCATATTGTCGAAGACATGCACCAGCGGAAAAAATTGATGTACGACAAGTCGGATGCTTTTTTAAGTTTGCCCGGCGGAATGGGGACCCTGGATGAAATGTTTGAAATCCTCACCTGGTCCCAGTTAAAGCTGCATACCAAACCTTGTTTTATTTATAATTTTATGGGTTTTTATGACTCATTGCTCGCGTACCTGAATCACTCCCATCAGGAAGGCTTTATCAAAGCAGAACATCTTTCAATGTTAACTGAGATCAAAGAGCACGACGGGCTTTTAGAGCTTGTAAGCTCCTTATAAAATTGCCAAGGTTTTAGAAATCTTCTATAATTTGAGACTCAAATACGATTATTTTATTTAATTTTCAGGGCGGGAGAGTCCATGACAAGACTAACAATATTTTTAAGCGTTCTAGCGACCTTTATCTTAATCCTAGTGCTTAATACTTATAAATCACTTCCAGTTAATAATGCGAAATTTGATCTGCATAAAACAGAACAAGAGTATATCGCCCACGCCAATCTTGTTAAAGAAGTTACCGCTCCTAAAGAGCAGGAAGCTGCTTCAGAAGCTGTAGCGGTGGAATATGCTCCGGTGGTTGATCTCAGCACTCCGCAACTCGTGGCCGGAAATAAAATTTACAATCAATGTATTGCTTGTCATGGAAAAGGCGGAGAAGGAAAAGCTTCCCAAAAAGCTCCACACATCGGCGGCCAGTACGATTGGTATATCGAAAAACAATTAACCGACATGAAGGCCGGCGATCGTATCAACGTATCGATGAATCCGATTGTTAAAGGTCTTTCCCCTCAGGATATCAAAGACGTTTCAGCTTATGTAACTTTACTCCCATGGAATAAAGAAAAATATATGGCCGAACAAGCTGCTAAGAAATAATCATGCCTCTTTATTCCTATAAAGGAATTAAACCCGAAATCCATTCCGGAGTGTATATCGCTCCAAGTGCCGATATTATCGGAAAAGTTATCCTCGCAGAAAATGCAAATATCTGGTATCAGTGCGTAGCTCGTGGTGACGTTAACTGGATTCGGATTGGAAAAAATACAAACGTTCAAGACTTAACCATGCTTCATGTAACTAAAGACTTTGCTTTAACCATTGGTTCAGAAGTCAGCATCGGTCATTCCGTTACCCTGCATGGATGCACGATTGGAGACAACTGTTTAATCGGCATGGGCGCTGTCATCATGGATGGGGCCAGCATCGGGGCCAATTCGGTGGTGGCGGCAGGATCTTTAGTTCCTCCTGGAAAATCATTTCCTGAAAAAAGTATGATTATGGGCAATCCCGCAAAACTTGTCCGTCCTTTGACCCCAACCGAATGTCAGCTCTATGGCAATCACTACCAGGCCTACGTCGGCTATAAAGACGAGTATCTCGATGCAGAACTGGTCAAACGACTCTAGTCATTCGCAAAAACATTACCAAGCTAGCTTCTTTTAATTTATAATTTTTAAATGAAAAAATTAAAATCGGCCAAAAAAGAAAGCAACAAATACTCAAATGCAATGAATGCGGTTGTCCGGATTCATGTCAAAGGTATTCCCGATACAAATGCCGATGCTATTCTCGATCCGCGGATCATTGAACATGAAGATTGGGTGGGCTCAGGTTTTTTTATTAAAATCGACAAGGTTGAAGGCTATATTTTAACCAATGCGCACGTGGCCCGCAATGCCATCCACATCGAAATTCGTTCTGGGCTTACCAGTGATGAGCCTTTCAAGGTGGATGTGGTGGGGTTGGTTGAATTGTTTGAGCCGGACGTCGCGCTCTTGAAATTTTCTAAAGAAGAATTGGCCCGTTTTAAAAAAATAGCAAAACTAAAAAGCATTCCGCACCTGGAATTTGCTCATTCCGAAGATATCGGTCGAGGCGATGAGATTAAGGCCATTGGCTATCCAATGGGAATGGTAGAACCCAATATGTCAGGAGGGGAAATTACAAATTTCATTTCCGGCTCGCTTGATACGGTGGAGCGATTTGTTACCGATGCCGCCATCAATCCGGGAAATAGTGGAGGTCCGGCCATTTTAAAAAATTTAAAAGTTGTCGGTTTAAATACGGCGATTGTGCTGGAAGCAAGTAACATTGCCTATATTACACCGATACATATTGTGAAGAATATTCTTCCCCAGTTGATAAAACACAAAGAAGTAAGACTCAATACGCTCGGTGCTTTTATTCAAAAAAATTCTTCGATGAATTCTCATTTTCTCAAACAAAAAGATGTGTTGGGTATTATTATCAATAAAGTTTTTAATCGCTCGCTCGCCAAGAGTGCCGGCTTAAAACACAACGATATTTTGCTGGCAATCAATGGTATTCCTCTCGATCGCCACGGCAACGTGATTGGCAATACTTTTTCACGTCGGAAAAATTTATTTGATCTTTTGCACGAAGTTTCAATTGGTGAAAAAATTAAGTTTAAAGTTTTCAGAGATGGAAACCCCCTAGTGCTTTCCACCATTGTGAAGCAATACCCCGGCGAGCGCCTTAGCAGTATTCCAATCGTCAGCAAAAGAGAACAGTACTTTTACGAAGGGCTCATTCTCCAGAGTGTCTGCACCGAAATTTTGGGATCGCTGGCAGAAGTTTACGGTGTAGACGGAGCAAGTTTGTATCGCGAATTCCAGGAAGCTGACTCTCAAATTATTATTACAGCAATTGATGAAGAGTCTCAAGCCGCGGAACTTGATTTCCATATCACCGATTATATTACCCACGTTGATGGCAAAAAAGTAAAAACGATTAAAGAATTTGACCGGGCCATCAATCAATCTTCTAAGAACAAATCGAGAATTGTCATTAAGACTTTCGCAGGCTCTTTTGGGGTTTTTGTCAGTCATTTGAAATAATCTTTTGCAAACCTAATCAATAGCGACCGTCCATTGTTTAGACGGCCAGGGCCGCCATTGTCTAAACAATGATCGCGAGCACTTGCAATCCCGCGCGCTTAAAAGAGGCACCATAATTGCTTACTAAGTAGTTTGATGATGTATTTTTGAAAGAAGGGAAACCATGAAAAAGATGTTTAGTTTTGTTGTTTTGACAGCTCTACTTGCTAACAGCTTGACCACCACTTTGTATGCCCAAGATCTTACCCTGGTTGATAAACTGGTCGCCAAGTATCGCCTGAGCAATGCAGAGAGACCCAAATCTTGCCCTTTAGAATCAAGAAAATTTGCAGATTTACTGGCCAAGACTGAGACGATAAAAAATATTTTCAAAAGTAACTGTCTACAGAAAGATGAAAATAAAATGACTGAAGTTTTAAATTCAGTTAAAGACATTCAAGATGAATTAAAGAAAAGGAATATCATCGATAAAACGCTCGATGGCCAGACGGTTCTTAACTCAGTGATGGGAAATGATTCCACTGCTGCTTCGACCACTTCACCAGGCTCAACTTCTTCTACTTCTTCTTCCGGCTCGGCGGTAAGTGCCTTGAGTGGCATAAAGTTCTCGACTCTTTTTTCTAATATCACCACGATGATCAAAAAGAATCAGTGTAATCTTGATGATGGCCGGGTGCTCGAAATGACCGCTGATCTGATCTATGACTCCACTCAGCTGGGCCTGCTTTCTGGCAATGAGTTGGGACTAATCGTGGCCGGTGGCGGTTTTATCGTCTCATCTGCTTTGAGACTGATTGATATGATTTTCAAAGAAAGATTTGATTTTGCTAAAAATCAAGATCGCCAAACTTTTATAAAATTAAATTGTTCTTTTTACGATATCAGAAAAGATCTTGAGGCCCAGGGTGCTCTTGATGTGGAAAACAATACAGCTCGCGAAGATCTCAAAGAGGCTCAGGAACTGGTGGCCAAAATGAATACTGCCCTGGGCGCGATTGAGCAGGAAAAAAACGAACAAAATAAAATGCTGGCTTCCCTGGACCAACAGAGCTTTATTTCATTGGTGGGTGTGGGGGATGTGGCACTTTTTAAGAAAAATCTTCTAAAAATAAAAGCTCAGTTGTTAAACGGGGCCAGTGACCCCTTGCTCCCGGCCGAGACCCAGAAACTTCTTTTGATCTCAGAAATTTCACAAAATTATGATTCATTATTAGTGCAGTTAAATAATTATCGCCATCTTAAAATCAGCGCGATGCCAATGCTCGATGATTTATTTTTGCAAGAAATTAAAAAATTTGACCCGACTGATCCGGCCTTTATTTCTGAAACCTTGAATATCAGTGCCAAAGATTTTAATGAAAACCAAAAGGCGCGACTGCTCTTTCATGCCACTCGTATCCTGAGCGACATTACGCTGCAGGAAGAGAAAGCATCGGTCCAAAACCAAGAAATTAAAAAATCCAAAACAGCTGAATTGAAAACAAAACAAGAGCTCTATAGTGGAAAACTCGCTGAGCTTAAAAAACTCGAAGAGCGATTAAGTAAAACGGTAGCACCTAAGGAGTATTCAGCATCGGATGATGGCTCAGATAATATGCTTTCTTTGCTGGAGAACTATAAAAATATCAGTGAACAAATTTACGGAGAGTGGGGAGAGAAATTTCTCAAGTACACTACGGTAAAGAGCTATGATGAGGTTAAAAATTTTAGAGAAAAACTAGATCGCTTCAATGACAAGTATGGTGAGCGGGCCAAGAGATTTAGTATCGATAGAGCGACCTCGCCTTATATTTGTCAGGATATTCAAAGAATCAGGGTGAATTTCAAATACGCTGATGCTTTAGTGCAAGAAGGGTACGACTTTGTCGTGACTAATAAAGACTTGTTTCATACTGATGCTCGCAATTACTACAACTCTTCTCTGGATGAAGAAAAAAATGTCCGGGCCAGCAGTAGTATTGAAAAGATTCAACGCCATTATAAATCGACCATCCTGGCATTGCGGAAATTAAAACAAGAAGAGGTCGATCCAGCAGATGAGGAAAAATATCTGGCCCGAGCTTTTGGCGGAAGTGCCTATTTGGGGAGATCAATGATTGATGTTTCCAGCGCCCGAACACAAGCGCGAGATATTCAGGAAAAATTCGAACAGCTTAATTGCCATAAAACGTTAGTTGATGATTTAAACTAGGCAAGAGGTTTTCACCTCTTGCCTAGTTAGAACTAAATAAAAGCTTATTCTTCCAGTGGCTTATTATTAAAGAAGGCGTTGATTGAACGGCCATCCATAACACGCACGTGAAGAAGAACTTTATCCGCCTCTAGATTCTGTGGTACTTCAACTTCAAAAGAAAAAGGGATCATCTTTTTAGGACAAAATGCTTTCACCTGTTTCATTTTTGGCAGGATAGAGTAAGTATCGATGCCATTATCCTTGATGACGATTTCTTTTAATTCAAAACAGTCACTTGGATTATATCCTTTAAGAATTACTTTTCTGCTTCCCTCATCTCCTCTGACCACTTCATCCACGTTGGCATAAACTACATCATCAATGGAATTACTACTGGCTTCAGAAATAACGATATTGCTTTTTTTCTCCCAGTTACTGTTTTCATTAACGGCAATCTGATATTTCCCTTTATCCAAAACGCCGATGTTAATAAATTCGATGTAAGGTACAATGACGTCGGCACAAAAACTAAGTGAAGCTTTCTTCATGGCCTTAACCGAAACTGATATCTTGCCGTCTTTTACCATGACAGTTGATTTAGGAGCTTTGTAGCAAAGGTTCGGTAGATAACCAGTCACCACCACCTCTGAGTTATCGTTGCTGTCGAATCCGGCCGGAGAGTAAACATGATCAACCGGAACGTTGGCCTCATATGAAACGGGACCAGCCGCAAAACCAAGCGCTGGGATAATGGCCAAGGCGGCTAACATTTTAAGATCCATTTTTTTCATAAGTCCTCCAACTGTAGTCATTCATTTGTTTCTGATCTTTTTATACGGGGGAATAAACAAAAGAAAACTGATTTAGAACAGATTCGCAGACGATTATTCTCAGCTAAAAGCACTGATGGGGATCATGTTTTTATTGAACTCCAAGTGTTACTCAAGAGTGATGTGAGGAAGTAAGTATGAGAAACAATTCGCTCTTTTGGTGTTTAACGATCTTTTTGATGGCGCCTACTCTCTTGGCCGCAGACTCGGCTCGTTATAAGCGTGAGCCTGAGTCCTGTTTTCCTGTTTCGGGCCAGCATTACGAGGCCAGTAATAAATCTTTCAGCGGACTGGCGGAAGATGATTTTAACCAAGTGATCGAAAACGCCACGAGTGTGATGGGGCCGGAAATTAAAAAACGGCTTAATAAAAAGTTGATCCTCGAAAAAAGATGGAGTGATCCAACCGTTGATGCCTACGCCACCCGCGATGATGAGAACAATCCGGTGGTCGTGTTGAATGGCGGCTTGGCCCGTCATCCGCAGATGACCAAAGATGCATTTCTTCTTTTGATTTGTCATGAGCTTGGTCATCATTTAGGGGGAGCACCCAAAATTTTACGAGGAAATTCTGGATTGAGAGGCTGGTCATCGGCCGAAGGACAGGCCGATTATTTTGCCACTTCCAAATGTCTGCCTCAGTTTTTTAAATCGGGAATTGATATTAAATCTTTTGATATCGATATGGATCCTGCCAATTATAAAATTGCACTTTCCAAATGCCGGGACAATGCTTGCGCGCGGGGCACGCTGGCGGGGCTGGCGCTCAGTAATGTTTTTGCTTCACTGATTGCCGGAACTCCTGAGCCTAAACTAGCGGCCAGTGACTCCAGCAAAGTGAGCAAAACATATTATAATCATCCCAATCCGCAATGCCGTCTGGATACTTATTTGTCGGGAGCTAATTGTGATTTGGGACTGGAAGTTCCGTTTGATGCTGTCGATCCTAAAATCGGTGCTTGTCTTAAAGATAACGGTGCCAGACCTGCTTGTTGGTTTCAGTCCCGCGATTTTTAATTTTTTTTAGTTTTTTTAGTTTTGAAGATGGGCCTTCGCTCTTTCTTCGCCCTGTTCTATTTTTTCCGCAACTAATTTTGCCATCCGCTCGAACTCTTCTCTGGGCACGTCTGACGGGATAAAGATGGGCTCGCCAATGACGACCACTATTTTAGAAAATGGTTTGGGAATTCTAAATTGATCCCAACTTTTATGAGTCACCCACGCCTTTTCGGCATAGGGAGAAAGTGGCAGAATTGCGCAGTGGCAGAGTCGTGCAATTTCGATAATCCCTGGTTTAACTACATGGGGTGGACCCTTGGGGCCATCAACCGTCAGTGCACCTGGGTATCCGTTTTTCATATTTTTAACAATCTCAATCATTGCCTTTTTTCCACCACGGGTGGAGCTGCCGCGCGCTGGCTTGTGACCAAATTTTTCACAGGTCACGGCCACCAGTTCGCCATCTTTAGACTCTGAGATGACCATCGTAAAGCGCTCGCCAATATGAGAAAAAATAGCGCCAATTAAATTTTGGTGCCAAAGAGCGTAAGCAAATGTTTTTTGGGGGCAGTAATCCACGGCCTTTTGTTTATTATCGAGCCCGATGAATTCATAACGGTAGGTGAAATTAAATAAACGGATGAAGTAATAAATAAGTTGAGCAATAATTTTTGTCAGCATAGTTTGCCATTTAGAGAATTGTTGTTCGAAGCCATCCCGCGATAGAGTAGCGAGGGCCTGCTGTTGGTCTTACTTCATGATAGATTTGATTGCTCAAAAAGCAAACTAAACTTCCTGCCTTGGGAGTTATATCGGTTTCTATTTCTTCTGGATTGTCTCTTTTGAAGATTCTCAGTTTCCCTTCTGCACAGGGAGTGTTGAGATAGGTAATCACGCTAACGACTCTTTCTCTACTTCCCTGGATCTGATCGAGGTGTTTTTTGTAAAACCCATTTTGATTGTATTGGGCAAAATGACCTTCAAATTGTTTGAGCCCTAAGTAAAGTTCGCGATTTAAAAGCATCATTAAATTGTCCATCTCTTCCAGATACTCTTTTTGGGCGTGGCTTTCAGAATTTTCATCCAGCCAGTAAAGAGAATCAGTTCTTAACGCGGAATTATTTTGTTGGGCGTTTAGCTTTCCGGTTTTGGCCATTTTGAGGGGGAGAGTGTGCAGTTCTCGCAGTAGCTGCTCAGAGAGGAGGGGATCTAAAAAGGATTCACCGCAATACCAGCCGCGTTCGATCAGGGAGGAAATGAGATTTATTTGATCCATAGTGAAGGCTAGCTTAGAATTTTATAGAGATCAATGGTAGTATAGCTGAAAAATTATTGTAGGAGTTTTACATTGGTTCAGATGTCTTGGTGGATTTGGTTTCATGTTTTTGTTTTTATAATGCTAGCGCTCGATCTGGGGGTTTTTCATCGCAAAGAAAAAGAAATAAGCGTTAAAGAATCATTAATCTGGACTTTTGTCTGGATTGGCATGGCCTTAATTTTTAATCTGGGTGTTTATCACTATATGGGCCGGCAAGAAGCGTCTGAGTTTCTCACTTGTTATATTTTAGAGAAGAGTTTGAGTGTCGATAATATTTTTGTCATGACGATTATCTTTGGCTTTTTTAAAGTTTTACCTCGTTATCAGCATCGCGTTCTCTTTTGGGGGATTTTAGGGGCGTTGGTGATGCGCATTGTGTTCATCTTAGGTGGGGTCAGCTTAATTCAGCACTTTCATTTTGTGCTTTATCTTTTCGGTGCTTTTTTAATCTACACCGGAATCAAGATGCTTTTTTCTCAAGAGCAAGAAATGGATCCGGAAAAAAGTTGGATTTACCGAATAGCAAAAAAATATTTCAGAATGACTCCTCATTTCGTGGACAACAAATTTTTTATCAAAAAAGAAGGAGTTCGTTTAATGACTCCGCTTTTTATGGTTTTACTGATTATTGAATCAACGGATGTAATTTTTGCCCTCGATTCTATTCCGGCCACTCTTTCGGTCACTAAAAATTCTTTTATCGCTTATACTTCCAATATTTTTGCCATCCTCGGGTTGCGTTCGCTCTATTTCGCCTTTGCCGGTGTGATTGGTCTGTTTCGTTTCCTGACTTACGCACTTTCGTTTGTTCTCATTTTTATCGGATCTAAAATGTTGCTGGAAAACTACGTCCATATTTCGACCAGCGTTTCGTTGGCAGTGGTCTTGGGAACGATTGCCTTGTCGATGATCTTGTCCCTGGTGATACCGGAAAAGAAAGAGAGCTAAATCGATTTGATTAATTTGGTCGCAATGGGATTATCAATGGTGCGCTTGGAACTAATGACCCAATACTCTTCTTTGATATTGGGTAGGGTTCCAATCTTATAGAGCTTTTTCTCTCTCACCAGATTAAGTGCGGCGACGTCTGGCAATGCCGCCAGGCCTGCACCTTGACTGGCAAAAATTTTCATCAAAGCAGTGTCCTGGGTTTCAAGCTCGCTGACAATTTTAATTTTTTTGGCATCAAAAAAATAATCGAGATCGTGTCTTAACTTTGAATGATGAGTTGGCAGGATCATCGCTACCCCGTTAAGTGACTTGGGAAAATTTTTTTTGCATGATAAAAATTCTTTGGAGCCATAGATCGAAACCGGGGCCTTGACGAAAGACTTACTGATCATGTTTTTGTCGCGTGAAATATCACCGGTATAATTCGAAATAAAACAATCTACGTTGCGCAGGAGAAGCTCGCTGGTCAATTCGTCCTGCGAGCCTTCCACGATACTGACAAAACAATCACCAAAGGAGCGCGCCTTTTGCGCAATTTCCCAGACGATCTGTTTGGGCACACTGTCGAGCGCGCCCAGGCGCAGAGTGGTTTTAGTGGTAAAAGATTTTTCTTCAACAACTTGCAAAAGTTCCTGACCCAATTGCCCAATTTCATCTGCATATTTGAGCACTACTTTTCCGGCATCGGTCAAAATGAGTTTGCGATTTTTTCTTTCGAAGAGTTCGATCTGCAACTCTTCCTCTAATTGTTTGAGCTGGGCGCTAAGCGCCGGTTGACCGATCAGCAGTTTTTCTGAAGCTTTGGAAATACTGCCGCTGTTGGCGATTTCGCGGAAATAGATGAGGTGGTGATAGTTGAGCCATTTCATAAAATATCCTTGGAAAGAAAACATCGATAAAAACGAAGTATTTACATATTATTATCGATTTTATTAAAACATGCAATTCGTGGAGAATTTAAACACCCCAAAAATCCAAGGAGGATTTTAATGAAAGAACTAATGATCCACGATCTTAAGGTAATAAATGAAGCCAGTATGGCGCCGATGATCTCTATCTACTTATCTAAAGAAAGCGGAGCTCTTAATACCAAAGCATTAAACGAAAAATGGAAGGAGTCACTGGTCAGAGCGGAATCTTTTCTTGCAAAAGATTACACCCCTTCATTTGTTAAGGCCTATATGGAACCGTTATGGAATGAAACTTGTATTCAAACACTGGAGCAGCTGGATAAAGGTCTGATTGTTTTTTACAGCGCCGGAGAGAAGGGCTATTTTAGAGTGAAGAGTGCCATTCAGGATCTGGTGGTGGTGGCCGACAGTTTTCACATTAAACCATTGCTGCGAATAAAGAATACGGAAAGAGGTTTTTTTCTTATTACTATCAGTGGCAAAGCAATCAACGTCTCGGTTGAGACCAGTGGCCACCTCTACCGACTTGAGACTTATAAAAATGAAATCGTTGAAGAAAACGTCAATCGCAGCAACAGGACTAACCCCAAAGATTTTATTGCCGCTTCGGCAATTGAATTGAATAAGTTGCTCGCCGCTTATAAATTGCCGATCATTTTGGCAGGGGTCAAAGAACATCTGGGTTATATCCGAAAGCTGATTGACCACAGTTTATTACTTCCCGAGTCGATTGTGGGAAATGTCGAGCGCTTAAAGGGCGAGGAGTTGCGCGAGAAATGTTTTAATATGCTTGAACCTTTTTATGCCAAAAAAGAACGGGAAGCAACCGCGGAGCTCAATTTGGCGATTAGACGCAATCATGCCATCACTTACATCGAAGACATTGCGGTCAGTGCGGTTTATGGAAAAATTAAAAAATTATTCGTGGTGGAAAATAGACAGCTTTGGGGCGCGATTAATAAACTGACCGGCGAGATCTTTATTTCCCCAAAGCAATTGAATTCTCATGATGATGATATCCTCGATGATATTTGTCAGATCGTAATAAGTAGAGGCGGGGAAGTGGTGGTCTTGAAAGAGGCGATTGATGTGAAAGGATATTTAGCAGCAGCTATTGTCACTGATCGATCTCACCTATATGATTTTAATCAATCGTCATACTACTCTATCCCGGGATAAGGAAAAATGTTAAGTTCGCATAGTTTATTTGAATGGGTGGCCTTTTTGGCCATCATTTTTTTCATGCTATTTCTTGATCTCGGGGTTTTTCATAAAAAAGTTCACAAAGTTTCAATCAAGGAATCCTTGATTTGGACCGGAGTGTGGATCACGCTTGCTTTGCTCTTTAATTTTTACATTTATCGTTCTCAGGGAAGCCAGCAAGGGTTGGAGTTTCTCACGGGCTATATCATTGAGAAATCGCTGAGTATTGATAATATTTTTGTTATCTCGCTGATCTTTAGCTATTTCAAGGTTCCGCAACATCATCAACACCGCGTTCTGTTTTGGGGCGTTTTAGGAGCTCTGGTTTTTAGAATTATCTTTATTTTCGCCGGAGTTGCACTCATTCAGAAATTTGAATGGATGATTTATCTCTTTGGTGCTTTTTTAATTTTCACCGGATTAAAAATGCTGAAAGAAAGTGAGAAGACGGTAGAAGTAGAGGCCAATCCTCTGATCAAGTTTGCCCGCAAGCATTTAAGAATTACGGATCAATTTGAAGGCGAACATTTTATGGTGGTGAAAAACGGGAAAAAGTTTTTCACCCCCCTTTTTTTAGTGCTGATCATGATTGAAAGTACCGATATCATTTTCGCGGTCGATTCGATTCCGGCGATTTTAGCGGTTACTCCCGATCCTTATATTGTTTTTACGTCTAACGTCTTTGCCATTTTGGGATTGCGCTCCCTTTATTTTGCGCTCAATGGACTGATGGAAATGTTTGAGTATATCGGATATGCGTTGTCTGGGATTTTAGTCTTTGTCGGGACGAAAATGGTAATCACTCCCTTTTATCATGTTCCCACCACTGTTTCGGTGGCGGTGATTGTTCTTTTGCTGCTGATTTCAGTTTTGGCTTCCATTTATTTTCCTAAAAATAAACGAGTTTGACTCTCAGCTTCGGGGCACAATGTGCCCCCACTCCCCAAAAGAGTGGACTTCCCTTATTATTTACAGATCAATTCGCTGGGGAGAAATAATGAAGCAGTTTACTATCATAACCTTTTTAATGGGCATGCTCGTTTCTTCTAATGCTTTTGCGACACTTAATCTCAATGTAAAAATCGGCAAGATGGTTGGTGACCAGTTAGTGGAAATCAATAGAACAATTGCGACTGATTATAATAAAGAAATTGTTATTACTTCCGACAACCTTAAAAATAAGATCGTTTTTAATCTAAAAAAATTCACTAATATTTTAGTGAACGGCAAAAAAATTAGTCCAGTCCAAGTCGACATGAAATTGGTCAATGAAATGCAAAAAATGATCGGTCGCTCTCAAACCGTGACTTCTTTTTACAATCGCTCTGCTCAGTTTTCGGCCCATTCGAGCGGCAATCCCAAGGATGTGGCAGATCTGGCGGTAACGGTAAATTTTGAAGAAAGCAATTAGTGAATAAGGCTTTTTAAGAAGTTTTCCATTCTATCAAAAATACTACCATCCATTCGCTCGGCCTTATTTTTGCAAATTTTTATGGCCTGGCACTTTTCCTCGGCCGCCAGTGTATCTAAAAAATCCATCATCACTTTATAGCTTCCAATCGTGGTTTGATAAATTTCTTTGATCTCCAGGATTTTTCCCAGGTAAGGGCAGGGAGTCAGTTTGTAGCTGATAGTTCCCAGGCAAATATCGTCCTGGAAAACTCCCAGCAGTTTGGGGCCAGGGTTTTGAGCGTGGTAGTTTTCGTGTTTTAGTGAATACTCGTAAAAAGACAGAGGATATTCTTTTTGATTCAGAATATTATAGGCTTTTTCAAAGTCTTCCTTGACTGTGATTAATCGGATGTCCATCAGTCCATGCTAGCCGTGATCAAAAATAGTGCAACGAAAAAAAATCCCGACTATTTTAGATTTATCGCCACTCAACCTGGCCTGAAGCCAAGTGGTAAAGAGCATTTTGGATTCTGACGTCACCGGATTCGACCGCTTTTTTGACTATTTCTGAGCGCTCCAGCAGATCCTTGGCCACCCCTTCGACATTGGCCCAGCTCTCGACTACCACTCCATCGGTTTGGGATAATTCAGAGAAGCGTTTGAGGTGAGGGTGAAGATCTCCAACTAATTTGTTCAACCATGCACTGCCGGCGTCTGCTCCTTTTAAAGTAGCGAGCGCCGCTTTGACAGCTCCGCAAGATTCGTGTCCCATCACCACAATCAAATTGCTGCCCAGGTGAGAAACACCGTACTCAATACTGGCAATCGCTGAAAAATCGAGCGCCTGACCAGCAGTGCGAACCACAAAAATTTCACCCAGTTTTTGATCGAAGACAATCTCAGGAGGAACTCTTGAATCGCTGCATGATAAAACGATAGCGTATGGTTTTTGACCAGTTTCTAATTTTTTGCGATCAACACTGCCAAAGCCATCACGACGAGGCTGGGCCGAAGTGTAGCGTTTGTTGCCTTTTTGTAAAAGCGCCAGCGATTTCTCTGGATTGAGTTCGCCTTTAAGGCGGGCATGAGCTTCGTGGTGGGCTTCTTTGGAATAGGAATAGGTCGAATGACTTAAAATTAAAACAGTGAGTAAGCAAATATTTTTTAAAAGCATGATCTTTCTCCAATGTCGAATAACTAATTGTAAGTCGAATTAAAAAAAGATCAATCGGCAATTAAAAGGGCATCGCTCGAAAACGATGCCCTGGCTTTCTATAATGATTCTTGAACTTTATGGTGGTCTACAAACAGGGCCTTGACGCTTAACTGATAGCAATAGTAGTAATTGCATCTTGGGTTATTATAGGCCGGCTCGCACATTGAGCGAAAGACAATTTTATCGTTGCTCATAATACTAAGGATGCGCATTGTTGTTTCGCAGTCTCTTCGGGCAATATCCGGGTTCTGACTATGAGAGATAAGAACATTGTTAGTATCAACCCAAGTTGTAGCGGTTGCACTGTCGCTGGCAAATGCCATGCTGGTAAAAGACGCCAGGACCAGTGATAAAATAATTGCTTTCATACTTTGACCTCCAAGATCTTTGAATAGAATTTAATCTGATCAATAAACACGTTGGATGTCAACGCTCGGGTTTTCCTGCGTCATTGTTATTTTTCATTGGCAAAGACGCTATTGTTCGGCTTAGAATTCCTCTTTTAAATTTGTTTTAAGGAATTAACTCATGAGTGTCAAAATACCCGCAGAAATAATGAACTGCCAAAATTTTATCAATGGCGAATTTGTCAGTGGCCAAGGGGATAAAATCCAGGTGATCAGTCCCTATAATGGCAAAGCCATTGGTGAATTTAAAACCAGCACCCAGGCCCAGGTGAATCAAGCGGTGAGTGACGCCAGCGTTGCCCAAAAATTATGGGCCGATGTTCCGATGAAAGAAAGAACCAAGGTGATGTTTAATTTTAGAAATATTTTAATGCGCGATCTGGAAGAGATTGCCCATTTGAAAAGTGCAGAATCGGGAAAAAATTTCGAAGAGGGCAAGGCCGGACTGTTAAAAGGAATCGAAGTTCTAGAATTTGCGATCGCTCTTCAAAATATGGATTTGGGCGGAAGAGTCGAGGTCTCTCGCGGTGTGAGCTGTGAATATCGAAGAGAGCCAGTTGGGGTTGTTGCCAATATTACACCCTTTAATTTTCCAGCAATGGTTCCAATGTGGACCATTCCGATTGCACTCACTTTAGGAAATGCCTATATCTGGAAGCCTTCAGAAAAAACACCACTCACCTCAATTAAGATCGCTCAGGCCTTAAAAGAAGCAGGACTTCCTGCTGGATTGTTTCAAGTCCTTCAGGGAACAAAAGATACAGTTGAGGCCATCATTGATCATGAAGCGGTTAAGGCCATTGGCTTTGTTGGTTCAACTAAGATTGCCAAAGCCGTTTATGACCGTGGAACGCAATTAGGAAAAAGAGTATTGGCGCTAGGTGGAGCCAAAAATCATATCGTGCTTCTTCCTGACGCTAATCCTGAAATGGCCGGTGTAGGAATCAGTGATTCATTTACGGGATGTGCGGGACAACGCTGTATGGCCGCTTCGGTCTTACTGGCCGTCGGAAATCCGAAAGATACCGAAAAGCATATTGAAAAAATTATTGCTCGCGCCAGTTCATTAAAACTAGGAACGGATATGGGGGCCATCATTACCAAGGCCCAAGTTAATTTTCTTAACGAAGCCATTGGAAAGGCCGAAGCGGCCGGAGCAAAAATTCTGCTCGATGGGAGAAAGGCAAAAGCACCAGCGGGAATGGAAGAAGGAAATTGGATTGGACCAACGATTTTAGATAATATTCAACCGGGAAGCGAAGCTGCCGCTGTTGAATTGTTTGGTCCCATCATCAGCATCATTCGCTGTAAAGATATCAGCGAAGCGATGAAAATTGAAAACAGCGTTTCTTATGGAAACGCCTGTTCAGTCTTTACTTCCAACGGCGGATTAGCTGAAAAAGTTATTCGTATGGCGAGCACGGGGATGGTGGGAGTGAACGTGGGCGTGCCAGTTCCTCGTGAACCATTTTCATTTGGTGGGGTGAATTCATCTAAGTACGGACATGGTGACATTACCGGAGCTCACTCCCTGGATTTCTGGTCAAATATTAAAAAAGTAACAGTTAAATGGGAAAAACAAAACGACAACAACTGGATGTCTTAGTTTACCCCAAAAGAAGAAGAGGATATTTTATGACAGAATTTACAAGATCAGCGCATGTTATTTTAACATCGCATTCAAAACAAGTTTACAAGCACTCGTTGCCGATTCACTGGGGTGCAAAAAATCCAGCCGAGCGCGGACCAGTAATTGCTTCGTTAACCGATATCAAAGAAAGAAATGCGATCGGAACTCATAGTGGAAGTTATGCGATTTATCGCGCTCTTTCTATTGCTCAAGGTTCATATGATATCAATCACAAACCAGATCTTCACAACACTGAAAGTCCGGTTAAGATTGGGCCGCATGCTTCTTGGTTTGACCCAGATAAAATGGTGTCGATCGATCCTTGGGGACTTGATGTTCAATTAAACTTTCCGGAACTCTACAGTAAAGGTTATGACATTCGTCCGACGATCTCGGTGACTCAAGCTCATTTACAACTTCCAGAAATTCACCAGGCGATTGCGGCGGGAAGATTAAAAATCGACGGAAAGATTGTAAAAGAAAATATGGATATCAAAGTAACGAAAGTTGCCATTGAACCAGTCTGGCATTTGCCAGGTATCGCCAAAAGACTAGGCGTGGATGAAGGCGAACTTAGAAAAATTCTTTTCCAGGAAACAGGTGGGATGTTTCCCGAGCTTGTTACCCGTCCAGACTTGAAAGTTCTTCTTCCGCCGATTGGAAGTACGACTGTTTATATTTTTGGGAATCCAGCTGATTTATCTAATACGGATGTTGAACTCACTTGCCGTGTGCATGACGAGTGTAATGGTTCCGACGTTTTTGGTTCAGATATTTGTACTTGCCGACCTTATTTAATTTACGGCATTGAAGATGCTGCCCGTACCGCTCAAAGAGGCGGCGTGGGAATCATTGCTTATTACCGCAAAGAAGGACGGGCACTGGGAGAAGTGACGAAGTTTTTAGTCTACAACGCTCGCAAGAGACAAGTAGGTGGGGACTCCGCTGCTACTTATTTCCGTCGCACTGAATGTGTGGCCGGAGTTGAAGACGCAAGATTTCAAGAGTTGATGCCAGATGTACTGCAATTTTTTGGGATTAAGAAAATTCACAATCTGCATTCCATGAGCAATATGAAATACAACGCCATCGTAAAAAGTGGAATTGAAGTTGTAAATCGCATCCAGATCCCGGCCGAACTGATTCCGGAAGATGCACAGGTCGAAATTGAGGCCAAAAAAGCGGCCGGCTATTTTACCCCAGGTGAAATTAAAAGCGGAGACGATTTGCAGAAAGTAAAAGGGAGACCCATAGATGAATAAGACGAATATGACGAGTCCCTACACCGAACAAGACCTCGACTTCCTCCTCTCCCCCCCGGCCATCAGACAAAGTGCCGAGGCTATTTTTGATTTAACTAAAAATGGAAAAACCCATTTTACTTACCACCCCGAAAAATTCGACGGGATGGTTGATTATGTGATCGAAGTGATCAGAGAGAATTATCCAACATTGGATATTCCTTTCCACTCTCGCTGGGGACATTTTCGCCCAGGTGGCATCAACCGAGTGGCCGAAGTTCTCGAGCCCGCGATCAAAGAATTTGATCCTATGGAGCAGGCACGAATTAAACTCGATCTGGTCATTACTTCCGTCCTTTTGGATGCAGGTGCCGGAGCGGAGTGGAAGTTTTTTGAAAAATCCAGCGGTAAAACTTTTAATCGCTCGGAAGGCCTAGGGGTCGCAAGCTTCTATCTTTTTATGGAAGGCAGTCTCTCCGACAATGGTTTGCTGCAGGCGACGGCCAAAGGGCTTCAACATTTATCCAAAGAAAAATTGAGTGAAGTTTTTCAAGTGAGTCCCGCCAATCCTTTAATCGGGGTGGATGGAAGATTATCGCTTCTTAAAAACTTGGGAAAAACCATTGAAGCTAAAAAAGATATTTTTCCTGGCGGACGTCCAGGAAGTATCGTGGATTATTTAAACACCCGTTACGGTAAAACTTTTACCGGGGCGCAATTGCTTCGCGCCGTACTCGATGGTCTGGGAGAAATCTGGCCGGGAAGAATTAAATTGGGCGGAGTGAATCTGGGCGACATCTGGGCATATGATAAAGTTCCAGGGGGACTTGCCGCTTTCCATAAACTTTCTCAATGGATGACTTACTCGCTGTGCGAACCGCTGGAAGAGGCGGGCTTCGTGGTCACCGAGGTCGATAAATTAACCGGTCTGGCCGAATATCGAAATGGTGGATTGCTGCTTGATCGAGGACTGATCTCGTTAGTCGACAAAAAATTAATGGAAGAGGGCCATCGTCCAGATTCAGAACTGATCATTGAGTGGCGAGGTTTAACCATTGCGCTACTTGATCGCATCGGTGCGGCCGTTCAACAAAGACTGAATAAATCTTCCAGCGACTTTCCGTTGGCAAAAGTGCTGGAAGGTGGAACCTGGTGGGCCGGAAGAAAAGCGGCTAAGGCCCTGCGAGAGGATAGTTCTCCACCGCTCAAAATTGAGAGCGATGGAACAGTATTTTAAATTAGAAATTGGGATTGAATAAGGATTAGAGATGAAAAATGTAACAGTGCTTGAGCATCCATTATTGAAACACAAACTGGGATATCTTCGCGATAAAACCACTAACTCTCACGAGTTTAGAGAATTGGTGAAAGAAATTTCTAAAATTCTAGCTTACGAAGCGATGAGAGATTGGAAGCAATTGGAAAATGTTTCAATTGAAACACCCATTACTAAAACCCAGACGGAAAGAATAAAAAATCCACCGGTGATCGTTTCTATTATGCGCGCGGGAAATGGCATGCTCGATGCTGTGCTTTCGATGATTCCCATTTCTTCGGCCGGCTATATCGGAATTTATCGCGATAAATTTATTCACAATACGGTAGAGTATTATTTTAAAATGCCGGAAAACATTGAAGGAAAAGATATTCTTTTATGTGACCCGCTAATTGCAACTGCTGACACCATTGTCGCGGCAATTGATCGTTTAAAGCAATATGAAGTGGGAAGAATTAAAGTCCTTAGTATCCTGGCAAGTAAGGTTGGAATCGAAAAAGTTCTGCACTTTCATCCAGAGGTTGAGATTTATACCGTGAATGTTGAACAAGAGATTAATGATGTTGGTTACCTCGTTCCTGGATTGGGAGACGCAGGGGACCGCTTATACCAAACAAAGTAATAATTATGATTAAGCCTTATATCATTGGTGTCGCCGGAGGTAGTGGATCAGGTAAAACTTATTTCGCCAGAGAACTCGTGCGTTGTTTGGGCGAAGATGTTTGCAGCATCCTTTATCAAGATAATTATTATATTGATCAATCTCACCGTTTTGACGGAGATGGCGGATCCGTCAATTTTGATCACCCTAGCAGTCTGGATTTTTCGCTGTTGGCCCAAGGGTTGGCGGAGTTAAAATTAGGCAATAAAATTGAAGTTCCGCTCTATGAATTTGCAACTCATAAACGGCTGGTTAAAACGATCAGCTGTGAACCTAAAAAAATTATCCTGGTCGATGGAATTTTAATTCTGGATTCAAGCGTGGTACGGGCCCAATTGGATGAAGCCATCTTTTTTGATACGCCGGAAGAACTTCGTTTCAGTCGCAGACTGGAGCGCGATGTTCACGAGCGAGGAAGAACTCCGGAAGGTGTAAAAAAACAATTCGACCTTCAGGTGCGCCCGATGCATGATCAGTTTGTGCAGCCTTCGAAGGCCCATGCCCAAACGGTGATTTGCGATTTGGGTGAATACGGTGAAGCGCTTCAGCTTTTTATTAAACGATTAGGTGAAAAATAATTAATTAGTGAATAAGTCCAGCGATAACCTGGAAATGGAAAAAAGCGCCAGCGATTACCAGCAAATGGAATATTTCATGGTAGCCAAATATTTTGGGGTTGGGGTTTGGACGTTTTAAGGCATAAATAATGGCACCCGCCACGTAGACTACTCCTCCTGCATAAATCAATCGAATATCATTGTGACTGAGGACTGCCTTTAATTCTGCCAGGTAGGGAAAAATAAGTCCTCCTACCACTACGTACAAAATAGAGGAGACCCATTTGGGCGCCTGGACCCAGAAAAGTGATTGAAACATTCCGAAGGTCGCCGCTCCCCATACCAGCTGAAGTAATCTCGTTCCAATTTCCGGCGACAAGGCCAGGAGACAGATGGGCGTACTGGTTCCAGCAATTAAAATATAAATGGCAGCATGATCGAGTCTTCTCATCCACATTCGTGGCACTGGTTTCCACGTCGGGCGATGATAGAGTGCACTTATTCCAAATAGGCCACAAAGACTAAAGGAGTAGATGAGAGCTGCTGCTAAATTACGCGCATCATGAGACTGAGAAAGCAACATGGCGCAAGCACCAAGTGCCACGAAAAAGGCGGCCTGATGAAAGTGTCCGCGCAGAAGAGGTTTGGATAGAGTTGTCTCGGTTGTTTCCATAACCAAAAGAATAAGACCAGCGCTCTCAGAGTTAAAGTAAAAATATTGTCAGAATTAGCTTTTTGTATTGAGTTGGCCGCAAGCTGCCAAGATGTCGTCGCCTTTCGTTCCTCGGATCAACGCTGGAAGGTTGTAACTCTCGAGAATTTTCTGGAAAATTTCGACCTGGCCGCTTTCCGGTCTCTGATAATCAGATCCAGGAATTGGGTTAAAAGGAATGAGATTTATAATGGCCTGTTTACCTTTTAATAATTGAGCCGTGGCGTGGGCATCAACTTCAGTATCATTATAGTTCTTAATCAAGAGGTATTCGTAAATGATATATTGTTTTCGTTTGAGCGGGATTTGATCAATGTAATTTAAAACATCGGCCAGGGGATAGCGCTGATTAATCGGAATTAATTCGTTTCGTTTGTCACTAAAGGGCGAATGCAGCGAGAGCGCAAGGTTGACTCCCGGCATTTCGGCATTCCAGCGGATAAGACCTGGAAGATATCCGGCGGTGGAGATCGTAATTTTTTGCACGCCAATGCTGGTTCCATGCTGATCAAGAAAAATTTCACAGGCCGATTTAACAGCATCAAAATTATGGAGAGGTTCACCCTGTCCCATAAAGACGATGTTTTTTAAGAGTTGATCCTGAGGGCGATGTTCGCGCAGCCAGCGGTCGGCCACAATAAATTGGCCGATAATTTCCTCGGTCTTTAAGTGTCGCTTTAATCCTTGGGTTCCGGTAAAGCAAAATGAGCATTTCATCGCACATCCCACTTGGGTGGAAAGACAAATGGTGTATTTACTTTGGAAGGGAATAAGCACCGTTTCAACTTTGTGACCGTCATGCATTTTCATTAAAAACTTTACGGTGTGATCAGTTGAGAGTTGAGTATCGACAATCTCGGGAAGCTCAAAGCAAAATTTCTGTTCAATAAACTGGATCGTCTTGTGGGCCAGGTTATGAGTGCAAGGCTCAATTTGTTTTTGTTTGTAGTGCCAATTATAAAGGAGAGTCGCACCGCTTGCAGACAAATCATTTTCTATCAGAAGATCGGTCAGCTCGCTGAATTTGTATTGGTAAAAAGATGTTTTCATAAGAGCGTGCTTATTTACCAAAAATAATGCCGTTGATGCTCAAATAACCGTCGTCATGTTTTTTAATATTGGGACTCTTGTGCAGCCAATGAATAACTGCTTTGTGGGGAGAGTGTGCATCGACGATAAAATCGCCGCATGCGATGATATGATCGCCTGCTTTAAGCTGAGGGAGCTCTCCGTAGTTGTTGTTAAAAATCACTTCCAGACGATCGTCAGCTGTTTGGAAGTCTTGATCGAGATCAATTTCAAGATGAGTATGCCCTTGGCGATTTTCCATGGTGATCATCAAAAGACCATCGATTAAGGCCCGGGTTTTAAAGCCGTGCTCCCTAAAGTCGCGTAAGTTTATGGCCATGTGATTATCAACGCTGAGCTTGTTTTTTTTATCAAGGCAGGTCGGGACGCCGGCGGCTGCGGTGGCGATTAAGAGTAGAAGACCCAGGCTGATAAGTATTGTTTTCATGGGGTTACTCGTAGCAAGAATCGGCCGCTTTTTCTAGCTTTTATTTTCCGTCAACCCTTACCAAATATCCAAAATCTCATTATCATTAGGGATGAAAAAAATAAATTGGTTCTTGATTGTTTGTTTACTCCTGCTTTTGGCCTGTGCCAAGAAGGTCGCGAAGCCCAAGATCACCATCAGCGATTACAGCACTCAGGCCATCACTTCAAAAGGCTTGGTGGAAAAACTGATGAACGAACCCGATTATAAAAAAATGCACGAGATTGCCTCGGCGATTGAGAGTTCCCGAGCGGTCAGTTGCGTCTCGGTTAGTGAGGAATGCAATGTTTTGGGGAAAATTCTCAATAAAATTGTGAGCTCAACCCACGATGGGCTTCCCAAGGAAAGTGACAGCGTCGAAATCTATAAAATGATCAATCAATTGGATCAAGAGCTTAAAATTGGCCAGGAGAAGCTTGGGATTCAGTGGGCGGAGTATATTCAATCCCAGGCGCCAACAGCGGCCAAATAGTGTCGAAAAAATAGACAGCTCCCAAGTAACTTTTACTCCCTCATTTCAACAATCTTGAGCTTTTTCCCAGGGCCGGCATGATAGGGCATTCATTTTAACCAAAAATTGGAGCCGATCATGTCGTTGAGTCGTAAAAATCTTATAGCTGTCTGTACACTTGCCACTTTATCAACCGTAAGTTTTTCGGCGATGGCCGCTTCGGGTGCCTCTGTTTGCAGTGATCCTTTGCAAAGAATTTGTAAGGACACTTTGGCCCAAAGAAAAGAACGTGAAGTTTACGTTTCTAAACTTAAAAATGAAATTTCACAGGAAGCTAGTCTTAGATCAGCTCCTCGTATCGAGGAAATGAAAAAGAAAGTTAAGCCTTACCGCTTGATTAAGCGCTTTCTTGAATCCACCAAAATTAGAAACCAGGAAATTATGGCCTCCGCTAAAAAAAGAATTGGCGGGTTTGAAGCGGTGGTGACTAATGCTGAAAACGTCAGCAAAATAAAAAATTATATGTATCAGGCCATTGATGGCACTCAATTTAATACAACCACTAAGACTAATTTTAAAAATGTGGTTAAATCAATCGTGGTTGGTAACTTTAATGACTTCCTTCAAAGAACCGACCTGGAAGACAACGTTCTTGCGCAAATGTTAAGCAATGCCTGCGGTTCTGATGGATTGGTGGATAATGCTTTCGCCACAACTCTTAAAGGCGATCGTTATGTGCTTATCTGCCCTGGTTTTTTGATCACCTTGAATCAGGCGGCAACAGATGGCGAGCGCTTCAATAGTATATTACAAGCGATCGCCCATGAGATGGGTCACCATATCGACAACGGCGATGCAGGCAATGAGGTATACGCTCCGTACTTGGGGTGTTTAGCAGATAATTATTCAGATCGCTTTAATAAAACCAAAGATGATGAAAAATTTTGTAAGAAAAATGAAAAAGAACCAGCAAAATGTAATAGTCAGGTTGTTTTAAGTCATGCGGGAGAGTTGATCGCTGACGAGTGGGGAATTGCGGTAACGGCACTTCACGCTAAGGCCGAAAGCTACTCGCTGGCCGATGCTGATCAAATGTTAACTGATAGCTGGGCGAAACTTTGCGGAACAGGAGATGAGGGGATTCACCCAACCGGTGACTTTAGAATTGGAACGTTGATGAGAAAAAATCAGGAAATCAACAACCTTCTTTCTTGCTCGAGCAGTGAAACGGATGCCAAGCCTGTTTGTTCATTCTCAGGTGCCAGCGAAATTTAAGAATTCTATAAAATGAGAAAATCAGATAAAGAAACCCAGCGAATTTCGCTGGGTTTTTTTGTTTTTAATTAACGGTAACCCAAACATTGAGGATCCCGTTTCTTCTTACCAGCACATTAAAGATCTGACCATTATCAGGATGAAGTCTTATACAACCGTGGCTGGCAGTTTTGCCTAGTCTTCCCCAGTTACCTCTTGGTGTCCCGTGGATGGCGTAACCTCCGCTAATAAAGACGGCATAAGGCATGTTTCCCAATCCGTTATAATCACCACCAGGATATTTTGAAGATGTGTAGCGGTCGTAGATTCTTCCGTTTGGATGGCGGTCAAAATTGGGAGTGGTGTAGCCTGGTTTTCCTGTCGAAGTTTTCCAGGTATAGGTTAGAGCTCCATCAATGTAGAGATAAATTCTTTGGGCCGCTTTATCGACGTCTGCCCAAATTTTGCATGAGTTACGGTAACAGCTCCCTTTCATTAATTCATTCAGTTCATCGATTGGACTGGGAATGAGAAATGGCGATTTACCTGTTTGTCTTTCGTATTCCTCATCGAATTCTTTCAATTGTTCTTCAACATCTGGTGAGGTGGGATCGAATTCGGAAAGTTCCTCATCTAGTTTTTCATCGGCGAGCGTCTCATCTATGAATTGCTCTTCATAATTCTCAAAGCCAGCAAAGGCATTAGTGTTAAAAAGTGTAAGGGCCAATATTATAATCAGTGCTTTCATTTTCTAATCTCCTGTTTAAGGGTTTAGCTTTTTTCAGCAATAACTATTTTTACCACGCTCGAAAAGTAGCGAGCAAAGTATGTCTTGGTTAATTTGTTTTTGGAATGTCACCCAGGGCTTATATATATTCTTTCTATAAAGACTATAAGCCCCAAAGTGGGGAGAAGTCTGGATTCATGTTCTTAACGCCAAAACAATTGGCCTGGGTATTGTCCGCTCACCGATGCAATAGGGTGAGAAGGGAAACGGTTTAAAGCGAATTGATAAGATCTAAAATGTATTTTTTAGCTTCTTTCCCTTGGTAAAAGGCTGGGGTTTTCTCTCCTGGCTGCACTTCGAAAATGCCAGAAATGTTTTTGCTTTCAGCGGTGGTGAGAAAGGCAAGGATATTGGCGTAGGCCGCTGGTTGTTCGTTGGGAAGAACGTGCCCCGAATCATTCACGATAAAGGCCAGCGCATTAGTAGAGGAATCCATCGCCTTCAAGAATAATTGCAATTGATCTTTTAATAAACCGGGAGAATCATTTCGTGCGAACAAGAAAATTCTTCTGGTTTGGGCCGAAGTCTTTTTTAAATCCCAGACAAATCCTTCTGAAGCGCGACTGAAAACAGTATACCCTTCCACCATGTCGGATTTGCGATCTTTATTCAAGTCAAATTGCTCTGTGATGCTATCAACTTGCTGACTCCACTTGGTTTTGTAAGTTTGATCTAAAAGAGAGCGCGTGATTCCAGGTCCAAAAATCGGATTGAAAATCTCTCCCGCTTTTAAATAACGTCTATAAGCCTCAAGTTCAGGATTAACGGCTTCAGAAGAAGTCATCGGAACAGCATCTATAATCAGCGGAAAATTTTGAAGGGTAGATGAAACGGCAGAACTAAAAGAAATAGAAACAGGGATAATTGTTTTCGCCCCAAAGTTCTTTTTCAATTCGTCGGATAAAGCAGTCACTTCAGTGTTTAGCTCTTCGAGTTTGTAGCTAGTGGTGCGAAAGCTTGGTTTAACATTTTTCTCCAGCTGATTAACTGAAAAAGGCTGAGTGCTAAAATTCATCGTGACAACCCCAAAGCCCTGATTGGCCAGGGTTTCAAGAGCTTCATCATTTGCTAAAAGGCTTCGGTTCACGCCTGGTAAAAATAAAAAGGTTGGGAGAGTGCTTTTTTTGGCCCGCACTAGCTGGAAAGAAATCAATCGACCTGGGGCCATCAATAAATTCAAATTTTCAATTTGGGCATAGGCACAATTCAGAGAACTAATGACAACAAGGCCAGTTATTAGGAGTGAAGCAATCGATTGCTTGATTTTCATAAAAGCTCTTTTGTGTATTTTAATTATTACAAAAGAGGCATATCACTATAATCAGGCCCTTTCTATCCCCATTTAATATTTACACAGTTTTTAAGGCCTTAGCCCTGTAAAAAAGTAAGACGCCCCGGATTTTCTCGACTATTTCCACTATTTCTAATAGTATCGCCACTCTTTAGCATGAAAAAGTTATTTAACACTCTCAGGAGTTTTCTTTGAAAAATTCAAAAATCGCGGTGCTCATTAGCGGATTACTACTGTCGCTTTCATTGACTGCAATGGCAGGGACTGATGTTTTCGAGAGCGGAAGCCACCAAAGTATTTTTGGAACCAGAAATTATAAGGTCTATATTCCTAAAAATTTAGCTAAAAATAAAAAAGCTCCAGTGGTTGTCATGCTTCACGGATGCCAACAAAATGCTGAAGAGTTTGCCGAAGGCACACGAATTACGAGATGGGCCGATAAAGAAAAATTCATTGTCCTGTTGCCTGAACAAAATGCTCTTTATAACTCTTATAAATGTTGGAACTGGGTGCTTCCCGCCAATAACGCCCGCACTGGTGAGACTAAAGTCATTGTCGAAATGCTCGATGCCGTGCTTGAAAAATACAATGGTGACAAAGATAAAGTTTTTGCTGCTGGGATGAGTGCAGGGGCTTCCATGGTTAACATTTTGGGTAACTGCTATCCGGAGCGCTTCAAGGCCCTGGGCTCGCATGATGGAACTCAGTACTACGCCACAACAACAGGAATCGATTTTTCTGACGTCATTTTACACGGAGCTGCTGTTGCTCCTTATATTGCGGCAATCACCGGTAATGCCTGTTCGGCTTTCGTGAAAGGACGTCCCGCCAAAATGCCAATTATTATTTTCCACGGAATGAATAGCCCGTTAATGAGTCCAGCTCATGCTTTTCAAGTTGAATCTGAATTTAAAATTTTTAACGATCTTCTCGATAACAACAAAAGAGACAATTCTTATTTTTTAGAAAAAAGTGTTAAATTTGTTTCGAGCAATTCAACTTATGGTTACAACTTATACACTCTCGTTAATCCGGATCGCGAAATTCTGATCGAGCGCTACATGATTAATGATTTGGCCCACGCTTGGAGTGGTGGAGTGGCAACTCTTCCTTACAACGATCCCAAAGGTCCAGATGCGACAGCATTAATCATTAATTTTTTCAAGCGATATGGGCTTTAGTCTTTCCAGAAATTACATAATATTTATCAGCTTTTTACCTGACGAGGAAAATGTTCACTCTTCATTAATTCCTTCATCATAAAATCACTTAATAACAGGAGATTTTTAATGAAGAAGTTATGTCTTTTGACTGTTCTTGCAGTCATGAGTTCGAACGCATTCGCGGACGGACAAGTTTTTTATCGTTATGGTTTATCAAGTTTATCAGTTAGTCGTGGAAATCAAATCTTCACCGATGTTAATGGAACCAATGGAAAAAATGATGATAAAAGCGGTAAAGGATTAGGAGCGGGCCTTGATCTAAAATTAATGAACTGTCCATTGTTCGCAGAAAACTCTCTCGTGGGAGAAATTTTTGTAGATTACAACCGCTTCTCTCACAAGAAAGTAGTCAATGCCATCCAGGCCGTCTTAAGTAATACGACTCCCAGAGAAGTCAGTGTTTCAGAACTGGCGGTCGTGATTGCGCCAAAGTATCGCTTTGATGGTATGGGAAAATTTAGACCGTGGATTATTCCAGCTGGTTTAGCTTTCATGGTCAATTCACCACCTTCAGACACTACCGGTTATCTTGATATCGGCTACCATGCCGGTGCGGGGGCAGACTATCTAATCGTAAAAGAACTCTCGGTTGGCCTAGACTACCGCTATACAGTTGGTGCGGGTGATCCTCAGTTAAAAGTAAAGTATTCTAGCTTTGGTGCTAGTTTGGGAATCAATTTTTAATTCAATCTCCTTGAAGATGAAAATTTAAGAGGCCAATGATTATTCATTGGCTTCTTATGTTTGAGGCGCTGAGCTGGACTTTTTTGACAATCATTTGAATTGCTATAACATAGTTATAAATAATTTTATGTGACAAGGAAGCAGCGATGAGCGGGCCATTAAAAACGACAGAAGAGCGTTTAGCAGATCTGGAAAACAAAGTTGATCAGATGATGAAAAGTCTGAATTTTAAATCGCCGCCTCCTGTTCCAACTAAAATCACTCCCAGTTTTAAAAGTCGAGACGAAATCCCTCCACCGATTCCCCAAGCTGCTCATCCAAAATCCTCGCAATCAACTAATCTTTTGCCTCTCTTGGCGGTGATCTGCTTTGGCCTGGCGGGAGTATTCATTGTGAAACTGGCGATTGAATCAGGATGGTTAACACCGGTGAGACAATGGGCGCTGCTGACTCTGTTTGGAGTGGCGTTGACGGGAGTCGCTCTATTGCTGGAAAAAATTGAAAAGGATTATCGGAGCTACGCGGGCGCCGCCGGGGTGATCGTGCTCTATCTGGCAGCTTATAGTAGCTTTTTATATTTTAATCTTTTTCCTTCGATCGTCGCCCAGGGTTTAGCGGGACTGGTTTCGCTCTTTTGTTTTTATCTGTTTCATTATTATAAAACAGAATTCTTTATCGTGATCTGTATGATTGGAACTTATATTTCACCTGTTCTTTTAAATAAAGAGTTTGATCTCATTTATTTGAGCGGATTCTTTTTAATTTGGGCGGCCCTCTTTTCTAATGTCGCCATTTATTTAAAAAGCAGAACGATGACCTTACTGGCCTCTTACCTCGGTCTGGGGGTCTTTACTTTTTTAAACATGAGAAACAATGACTCCGCTACTTTGCTTAATATTATTTTAGTTCAAAGCATGCAATTTGTTATTTATGCAGGAGGGACTTTCTTTTATTCTCTCAAAAATAAAGCTCCTCTCTCTAAGCAGGAAGCAATGGCGTATTTGCCTGTTCTTCTCTTTTTTTACGGGACAACTTATTATTTTTTGAATTTATATAACGCTGAGCTGGCCCCTTACGTTTCTCTTCTTTTTGCCGGCTTTATCTATTTTCTTCACTGGCAAGCCCGGAAGGCGATTCAGAGTCTGGAGAGTCAGAACTTGGTGCAGTCTTTTTTTGCGGTTGTTCTTTTTCATTCCGGTTATGTACAGATTGTTCCGGCGTCGGGAAAACCTTGGTTATTGCCTTTGGTTATTTTAGGAATATATATAAGCGAGCAGCGTGACCGCTATCAAAATCTATCGGCCCCTTTGCGTTTTATGTTTGGGGGAATTGCGATCATCGAATTTTTTAGTCTTTGTTTTCGATTGATGAGCGAAACAACTCTGTTGAATGTTATTCCCGCCCTGGCCTCGATTCTCGTTGGCTTCTTTTACTATTCTCAAAGTGCCAAGTTAGTTAAAGACAAAGAAGGAATGTTTCTTGGTTTACTCCATATCATTTGCGTCCTGGCGCTTTATCGCCTGGGGTATGATTATGGTTCTTTCGCTGTCTCGGCATTATGGGGATTGTATTCTGTGATCATTCTGCTTTTTGGTTATTTAAAAAAGAATGCCATCGTCGTCAAATCATCTTTAGTCGTGATCATTGTCACGACCCTTAAAGCGCTAATGTACGACGCCGGCCAGGAGTCGTCTGGCAACCGTATTGGCTCACTTATTTTAACCGGAGCCGTGCTTTATGGTGCTGGTTATTTATTTCAAAGGGCCAATAAGTGGAGCATAAAGTGAGTGCGCAATAAGTTGACTGTTTCATTAATGTATTTAAAGTCCTAAAAAACTTTCAAAATTTTAAAAATTTTGATTAAACTAAAGAGACTAATACTCATTTTTCAAAGGATTGAATTATGCAAATGGAAAGAACTACGATTGTCGAATTTCTTAACTCAACAGATCCCGATATGGATTACAACTCGCCAAGTTTATCACTTACTGACTTGATCGATTTGTTAATTGATAAGGTCGGCGAAATGGAACTTGATTATTCTATTCTTTCAAATGCTTTTGTTAACAAAGTAAATCCAGATCGTTTTGAAGATTTTCATGAAGCGGTGATGAATCAATATGAAACAGTGAGAGATGGGGAAGAAATTCCGGAAGCAATCCTAGACCGAATTGCAGCGAGCTACAGATAAGAGATACGAAATAAAAACAGGTGCCATTGCCCCTAAAGCTAATGGCATCTGTTCGTGATGATATTTATTCGGTGATTTTATTTTGAACAACAATCAAAGTAGAGAAACCAGGATTTTGGGCGCGCATTAGGTTGCCGTTATTATCCAACATGGCCGTTCCATTAACATTAAAACGCGGATTTCTGGCACCCATCGTTTCTTGTACTCGCATAAAAAGATCTTCCGCAATTGAATCTGAAAGGCGCACACAGCCGCCTGAAGCTTTAGTTCCTAACATTGATTCAGTTCCTTTTGGTCTCTCATGAAGCGCGATGCCGCCATTGAAGAAAATTGAAAATGGCATTTTTACGCCACCTTTTAGCCACGACCATTTTCCACCATAAGCACTAGACTTGTGATCTTTATCCAAAAAAGTTGGAGTGTAGTATCCGGTTGGCGTGACGGTCCAGGAATCCGCTTTCGAGCCATGTTCTCCTTTTTTTTCAAACTCATCTCTGCCGGTTGAAACTTTATCAGTGATGATTAAACTGCCGTACTCGAAAACTTTAATGGTCTGAGCCTCTTTTCCCGAATTGGCCTTATTAACCACGATGACGTAACGAAATTCTTTAGTCCATGGTTGCGATTCAAATGTCCCTTGGTGGAAGGTAACGTCGACATCAACTGGTCTGTTTACAGATTGGGTGGCGCCTTCCATATCGATGAGATTGGCGTGAACACTAAAAGAAAAGAGCATAGCTATCATTAGAATTTTTTTCAAAATCTTAGTCCTAGGTTGGGTTGCATAAAAATTCTTAGTAACACTTAATACTCGGGATGGTCTATTATCTTTTAGTAAGAAAAATTGTTTATCAGGCCAATTAGTTGAAATTAGAATTTGGATCTGAGGCGATTGATTAATACTCTGTTTTGATTCATAGCACTATCAGGAAAGGATAGAAGTACTCGGGTATTTCAATGATTAAAGTTTAGAAATACTAAGCCGAAAAGCCTAATGAATATCTTGTGTTGAGAAATAATGATTAAAATTATCGGCCTTACTATTTTGTTAGTATTTTCAACAAAGATTTTTTCCTTTGAAGGGGTCCTTCCTAAAAGCTGTTCAGTAAAAAGTGAAAATTTAAAAATTCAAAAAAATCAAATTAGCTGCAGTGCTGAGCAGTCGGATTTTGCTTTTCGAACCAAGTTAAGCTATCTGGACAAACTCAATGGTTCATTAAAAGACTGGAGTTGGATAGAGAGCAAAGTCGAGCAACTGATAAAACTTCGTAGCTTTGAGCTTGCAACCTATAAACCACTTTATCGCGTGCTTGCTTTTGATGATAAACCTACCGAGGAAATTAAGAAGCAACAGCTCAAGTTTAAAAATGACTTCGATTTCTTATTGCAAACCACTAAAGACATCGACATTGTGCTAAGAAAAATCAGTATCCTGGAAAAAGACAAACTCGGCTACGTCGCTCCAGATCTTTATGTGCAATACAAACAATTGCAGATGTTGAAAATCAGTATTCTTAATCGCAGTCCGATTTTGGGAGGAGAAGAAGTTGAAAAACTGATAAAAAACTCCATTGAAAAGGAGAGTTCTCCGTCTCCCCAGCAGTTTTATGATGTTTTTAAATACGACTTGCAGAAATATCTTCTAGCTCAGAGAGATACTATTGATAAATACCAATTCTTCAAACTAAGGTCAGAGCATCAGTTGGACCTTAGTGGCAAAAAATTTAAAACATTTACCGAAAACATTGCTTCGGATAGTTCGGAAATCGTCCAGGATATTTTTAGTTCAGGAATCGCGGATGATGATTTTAGCGATCCACTTTTTACTCAGTCTGCCTGTAGTTATCTGGAGAAAATGTATTCATTCCAAAAACGTGAAAAAGTAAAAGAAACGATCATTGAGACCTCTCTTTTTGTTGCCCCTTTTTTATTAGGAGAAGTTGGGGTGGTGAGCAGGGCCTTAAATCTAGGTAAACTATTGCGCTTTGGTGGGGTTTTAACGAAAGAAACGGCCGCCATGGTTCCTCGTCTGATGAGCTCCAGTCTTGGTGTTTTGAGTGTCGGCCTCAATGCCGGTGAAATTCATGATTTAAAAAAACATTGTGAGAAACAATATGGTCTTTATGGATTAAAACCTACTCTGGAGAGTTATAGTTCTTTAAAAGCTTGTCGTGAAGAATATGATTCGAAGCTTGTGATCATGGCAACCGGAGTCGGGGTGGTGTCGGGGGGAGTCGCTTTTAAAAATCTCTCTCCCTTACTGCGAGCAAGTTTTGTCAAAAACGTAGATCAAGGGAAGCCGCTAAAGTCTTCGGTCTTTAGTTTGCTGGCAAAAGATTTCGGGGTGGGGAAGGGGAAACTGATTAAGAATGAATTGGAGTTGATGAAGAAAAATACAATGTCCAATAAAGAGAAGTTTGCTTCACTTTCTCCAGTGATAAAAAACAAAGAAAACGATGTTAATCAATTTACCCTAAAAAACAAGGCCAATAGGGATGTTAATGGGTATCAAATTATTCCCAAAGAAGATCTTGCACGTTTTGAAAAAGACGTTGGTAAAGACACGATAGAGTTTTTATATATCCCAGGTGCTGACGTTCCCCATCTTCCTAAGGGCATTAATAAAGTAGGACATGTCGCTATGAGAATTGGCGACAAAGTTTATCACCAGACGGGAGGATCAGGTTTTAAAATAGAACCATTTTCTGAATTTATAAACGGGACAAAAAAAAATTATAAAGTTTATGGCAGTGTTTTGCAGGTTTCACCTAAAGAGCAGGAGGTCATGAAAGATTTTTTTACTCAGATGAAAGAGAAACAACTTCCTTATTCATTTCTTCTTAACAATTGCTCGCAGGCGAGTTGCCGGGCTTTAAAGCTCTCAGAAGTCGAGACGATTCCTTTGATCGCCCAACAAGACCCCGTCCTTACAAATGCACTGATCAAAAGAAGCGAACGATTGGTGATGCAAACAGCTTATAATGTCGAAAAAGATCTCAGTCCCACGAAATTAAAAATTGCTACTGCCAGTAATCGCGCTGTTTTTTACGGCGTCCCCATTGGAGCCGCTTCTGCCGCAGGGGCAGGTGGAGTGCAAGCGGTGGATCTTGTCGTGGACTATATCAATCAAATTCAATCGCCTTAGCCGAGAGTATTACTCCGGGGCGGCTTAATTATTTTGATTGATATAGTCCA
>Ga0066404_1000029_pt1 | contig 79661 bp, 76 predicted proteins | sample LakWasMeta4_LOW4_2_FD_59491 | JGI IMG/M metagenome (GOLD analysis project Ga0066404, IMG submission 59491) | Freshwater sediment methanotrophic microbial communities from Lake Washington under simulated oxygen tension - Sediment Metagenome 4_LOW4 | ecosystem: Environmental > Aquatic > Freshwater...
TACCCCAAAATCGGGACAGGGTCTTTTATTTCCTTGTCCACTTTTTGGGGTACAGATCATAAGAGGGCCTTTCTTTTTTCAAATCAATTCTTGAAAATGTCACTATCAAGCATTAGATACTCCACTTATCAATATGTTGGTGAAGTTCAGCTACGTTTTCGTGATGGGGCCAATGACCTGTATTCTTCAAGATAACCAACTCTACTTCTTCACAGAGAGCGCTACTTTCTTCGGCCATTTGCTCTACGAAAAAAGGGTCCCGCTTACCCCAAAGAAGGGTAACCGGTACTTTTATTTTGGGAGAAAATTCTGGAGTTTTCAGCAGTCTTAAAGCGCGGTACCAGTTAAGCATCGTCGGCATGCTTTTATTGCGGCTCCAGCCTTCTCGAAGTTCTTCAAGCTCTTTAAGCGGGTACTCTCGATTGAAAGCACTTTTTTTCAACTCTTTTATTGCATTTTTATAATTTCCCGATTCGACAAAAAACTCCGGGATTTTGGGCAATTGAATAAAAAAAACATACCAGCTCTTTAGAAACTGTCTGGGGTTCGTGAATAAATGCTTTTTGAAAATATCCCAATGAGGTGAACTTATCAAAATAGCTTTTTTAAATCTTTCAGCATGAAAGCTTATTAAAAACCATCCGACCGCACATCCCCAATCGTGACCGATTAGATAGACGCTGTCCTTTTTAAAATGATCAATCAATCCAATTATATCCGCTGCTAGTATATCCAAAGTGTAATCACTTATGGATTGAGGTTTGTCTGATTGTTCATACCCTCGCTGATCGGGCGCAATGACAAAAAATCCCCGGGAGCTTAAATATTCTATGTGTTTTATCCATGACTCTGCTCGCTCAGGAAAACCGTGCAGGACAACTACCGCCGCTCCATCGACCGGGCCAGCGGTTAAAACGCTTAAGCTTACCTGACCAACGTTAATCTTCTCTCTTTTTATTTTAAGCATAATTAATTTTAGACAAAAAGTGGAATACTGCTAGAATTATTTAATGGCCAACCCTAATAAAAGATCTGCTTTCACCAAAGCCTTAAGCTTTATTAACCTCGATCACATACCGGGACCGAGGGGGCGATATTATTTCCAGTTTGTTCGACATTTTCAAACAAACATTCTGGAAGCTTTCACCCGTGTGAATAAAGAATACGGGGCAATTGGAAGTTTCCCGTGGCCAATGAACTCAGTAATCATCTACACCCCAGAACTTACCAAAAATGTTTTGGTCGAAAACAGTAAAAGTTACATAAAAGGCGAACAGATCGAAGAACTACGGGCCATCGTCGGGAATGGTCTGGCGACTAATAATGATTATGAATCCTGGTTAAAAAGCAGAGCACTTCTTGCCAAAGAGTTCAATAACAAGTCCGTGGCAAATTTCATCGATAGTTTTCAGAGGATCTCTTCATCACAGTTTTCAAGCTGGAAAGGAAGTCATTTCACATTGGACATCTGTGAAGAAATGAAACTTTTAACTTTCAACATTGCCTGCCAGACATTGCTGGGAGTAACTCTTGATCATCTGGAAGCAAAAAAAGTCAATGAAGCTGTTCATTTTACTTCCATCGTAACCTACAAAAGAATTTTTCAACTCTTTCCTATTCCCTATTGGGTTCCGACGATTGCCAACTTTCAATTTAATAAACACTATAATAACCTGAACAATATTGTAATGAGACTCATATCCAACGAGCGAAATAATCCCCAGAAAAACGGCAGTAGTATTTTGCAAAAATTGGTTCACGCCAAAGATGCCGAGACTAATTTTTCATTCAGCGATGAAGAGTTGCGTGATGAAGTACTGACGATGATGCTAGCTGGTCATGAGACCTCGGCCCACACGCTGACCTGGATTTTCGGATTGCTGGCGAAACACCAGGACATTCAAGCAAAACTTCACGCAGAAATTCTCGCCCATCCTGACACCTCACCACAAAACTATACCGAATCAATGAAACTTTTAAAAGGTGTCATGTTTGAATCCATGAGACTCTACCCTGCTTTCCCGGTGCTCTCGCGCAAAACAGCGGTTGCGATAAAGCTTGGTGAATATGATCTTCCGAAGAACACAAACGTTGTAATTCCCATTTATGTCATGCAAAGGAATAATCAATATTGGGAGAATGCAGAAATGTTTGAGCCCGATCGTTTCTTAAACGAGAGTGCGGAAAAATCTTATGCCTATCTGCCTTTTTCCAGAGGGCCCAGAAGATGCATTGCTGAATTATTTGCGGTAACAGAAATGGCGATCATCATCGTGGAGTTAATCAGACAATATAAAATTGAACTGCTGACCGCTGAATTACCCAAGGAAGAAGCATTCGTCAGCCTAAAACCAATTGGTGGAATGCCCATTAAATTTTCTCGTCGTTAGAATACGATTCTTTTCACCGTGGGCCCAGACGTCGTTAAGATTAAAGTATTTAGAAAAAACTGATCCCGTCACATAGTACTGCTCATTCGGTGCCAGATAAATTTTAGGTAGAACCGAGACATAGGGCCTGTTCGCCCTTTTATTATTTAGATATTTTGGATTAAAAAGCTTCATATTGATGTGATGGTTTTTGTGATAATACCCTCCCATCGTAAAGAAGTTCGCTAATTTATAATACATATTGTGATCGAGATTCACTATTTCCACTGAACCATCAACCTTATCCCGGTGGCAGACATAGTTAATATGAGCAAAGATGCATACGATTGTAACGAAAGCTGGCAAATAAAATGTCAGGAATAAAATCTTCCCCAGCAACAAATACCAGATAGCTGCTCTTAAAATCAAATTCAAATGAAAGACTACAACCTGTGTTTGCATAATGAGCTGATAACCAGCTTCCTTTCCGTGAACTGAAAATAAGTATGCCTTGGTGGCCTTAACCATATATCTCATAGGCGCCGAAAGGAAGACGAAAAAACTCATCCCCTTAGGATTAACCGGATCCATTTCTTCATCTGTATGTTGGTGATGTAAAATATGAACCAATGAAAAATTGGTAAAACCATAGAGTACCCAATACCCACAATACTCCCCCACCATACGGTTTAAGAATTTGGTGGGGATATTAGAATGTGAAGTATTATGTAATAGCGATGAAATAACCAGGCCATTGATAACGCCCAGGAGGACAATTCCTGCGGAGTTAAAAAGTGTAAATTGGAAATTGATCTGCCAGTCGAATTTAACAAGCGCCTGTATCAATAAGAACATAACCGCCATATCGATAAAATAGCTCTTCACCAAATGAAATTTGTCACTCTTAATGCGGTAAAAAATTTTTGATGGAGACATAAGCAGCACCTGAAAAATTATATTTTTAGCATTTTAGCCTTTAGAGGCACGCAGAGGGGGATCGCTATAATTAATATAGGTGGCCGTCTAATTTTTAGACAGTAAAAGGTTCGACTGGTAGGTCTAAGTACTTTATTTATTGGTCCTCATGTAAAAAGTACACCTTTATCCTGACGAACCCAATCTATGCTAGATTGCACCTACAAATTAAGGAGCCCCATTATGAATTCATTTTTAAAAGTATTAACTATTGCGTCTGTATTTACTCTTTTTAACGTGGGAGCTCAAGCGTCTACGCTTACTTGTAAGTCTCTAGACAAAAAAGCTACTGCTACAATTGAACTTCATGAATATGGCTTTATTAATAAGGTCACTGTAAAAGCAAAGGGATTAAATTCAGTTGTATTCGATGCTGACATTGCAACAGATATGACAATTGGTAGTTTTACAGTTAAGGAAAGTGATATTAATGCCAATGGTTTTCTAAAATCGATGAAAATCAACACTCAACTTTCATCAATCAATTATTCTACAGTTGATCTACAAACAGTTATTCCTTCTGGACCTGCTCCTTTGGACTTGTTTCAAACGGCAGACTATATAGCCGACGATGGAGCTGGTATTGCCCTTATTTCTTTCAAAAATAGTAACAACAAGCTTTTAGGTGCAAGTATCCTTGTTGGATGGGCCGGACTCTTTACAAACTGTAAATAACAAGAATTCAATCTTCCCCAAATATATTAAGGTTCAAAAATAATTTGTGAGGCTATAACTATGAAAACATTTATTACAACGATTATTCTTTCTTTAACATGCACAATTTCTTATGCAAGTTCGGCAACACAACTAGTTTGCCATTCCGTTACTAACCAGGCAATAAAAGCAGAGATGAGTGGATATACGCTCTCGAAGATTCAAGTAAAATCTGGGAATAAGAATTGGAGTTATAATAATATTATTTCAGGAACAGAGTCTTACGATATGTTTAAATCACAAAAATTTGAACCAACATTTTCTTATCCCGTATACTCATTAGGTACGGTTGAAGGCTGTAGCTATATACTCGCTCTTCCTGGAGGAGATATGAGAAATGATCAATTCACCGGATTACTTTTCGTTGGTGGCAATTGTGCTCAAAATGAGATCGAATTAGATTGTTCAACAAATACGTTATAAGACAAGGCGGAGACCTCAGAGCTATTCAAACAGACAATCGACTTTTTCATTCATACCGCTCAGTGTGGGACCCTGTTGGTAGCTAATGGTTCCCTGAGCGCTTAATCTGATAATGCTACCGTCCCCAATATCTTTTGGTGCACTCATAACGACTTCAAATGTGCCCCCCACTTCATTAGAGCCGCTGAGATAGAGTATTCCAAATTTTCCCACGTCTTGCTCCACATTCAGGAAAAAAGCGGTATCGATGCTATCGTTAGGGGCCATAGATCTTTTAGAAAGTGTGAATAAAGTTTGAGTGTGAGGAGAATTTTCTCCCATATAAGGAGTCTGGCTTTTTAGAACAATCTTTTTACCAGTACAGGTCCAGGTTGCCGAAGCATCGGCCAGAAGAGAGTGGCTCAAGCTCAATAAGGCCATTGTTAAAATTAATCGATACTTCATATGTTCTCCTCAAATTTTCATCGTAATTTCGTAACATGTCTTAATAGAATAAAGCTTTAGTTGTGTAAACAAAATGCAAAGGAGATGGGGGTTTTTGAGGGAATCCATTGTTTTTTTCAATATGTTAAAGTTTAATAGATTGTGAGATATTGTTTAAAAGCAGAGGTAAAAAAATGATAAAAAAAAGAAATGCCCTATTTATAGTATCACTCTTGGCCCTCCTTACTTGTGCTAGCAGCTTTGCTGAGCAAAAAAGAGCTAAGGCCAAAGGCAAGATCGAAGAAGCAGCAATGGCCGATGGAGACTATACCTATTTTCAAAGAGACGAGTTTCTGAAGTACTCAAAACGAGAAATTGCCAAAATGAAAAATGAGCTGGCAAGCCTTGAAATCAAAGCCAAGCAAAAAACAGGTTTGGCCCAGGAAGAGGCCCAAAAGAAACTTGATGAATTAAAATTGAGTGTCGATCAGTTGAATGAAAAAGTGAAGAAGGTAAAGGGAGCACGTAAATCAGAGTGGGATGAACTCCAGACATCATTCAATAATTCGATGGATAACGTTAAGTACTCCATCCGAAAAAGTCGACAATGGTTGAGTGAGAAAATAGCCCCTTAATTTTAATTACCTGCCCCCTATCGAAGGCCAGCCTTGGCCCTTCACCCATAATACTCAAAAACAAGATTGATTGATCTTTCTGCTTTTTAACCTCGCAAGCTGCGTTAGGTACGATGCCTAGTTCCTTCGCTTCAACTGGAGCGGAGCAAGTGGCAAACCAATTGCAACTCAAAACTCGAGCAAAACAGAACTCATTAGAATTAAAAACAAAGAGGTATGCGATGAAAATAAATGAAAATACAACTAAAGGAAAGTGGCTGGAAATAAAGGGTGATGTCCAAAAGGCTTGGGGGAAATTGACCGATGATGATCTTGAAGAATCCAAAGGAGATATAAAGAAAATAGCTGGACTCATTCAGCAAAGATATGGCGAGACACAAAAATCTACCAGTGAAAAGCTCAGCGATATTTTCAAACGCCATGAAAAGAACTAGTAACCAATCGTTATGAGATTATATCAAAATATCTAAAAAATCAGGGGGCCAACATGGTGAAACTGGTTTCACTCATTGTTTTTTTTTCAATGATTGCTTCTGCAGATTCTAATGCTCCCAAGATAGAAGCTGTTCCTGCTCCGGGCAAGATCAAAGTTGATTCGACAAGCTCTCTACCGCCCGACACTGGTTTAATTAAAACTGAAAAAACGATTGTTGATAAAAATTGCCGTACGGTTCGTGGCAAAATGAAATGTGATCCAAAGAATAAGCGTATCAAGCGCAAAACGATTAAATAATTTTAAAGGACAAGGAGTTTCTATGCATAAAAATATTTTGGCCTCATTTATATTATTAATTTCGCTCAGTACAGCTCACGCCGCTGGTGGCTTATTTATCGAACCAATGGCGACCTATGAGACAGGTTCTGGCGATATTAATTTCCCCTCTCCTATCAATAGTTCTGAGAGCAAGGTAAAAGGCTTTGGTGTTGGTGCAAGAGTGGGAGCACAGGTGGTGCAAACCGTTTTCGCCGGAGTTGATGCTAGGTACTCTATTCCTAAGTTAGAAGATTCATCTTTGAATCAAGATGTGAAATCAAAAGCGTGGAATGCCGGCCCAATGATAGGTATTCAAATGCCAACCCCTATCGGACTTCGACTCTGGGGTAGTTGGATTTTAGCAGGACAACTTGATCCAGATACGGACAAGGGAGTTGATGAAAAATTTAAAGATGGAAATGGATTTCGCGTAGGCGGAGGGTTCAGATTTGCTTTAATCAGCATAAATGCAGAATATCAATATATTAAATATGATGAAACTGAAATTCAAGAAGCCGGAATTTTTACCCCAGGCTATACCACTAACAATATTTCGCTTACGAATAAGTCCTTAATCTTGAGTGTCAGTATTCCCATTGGTCTTTAAAAAAATGAATAGAAATTTCTTGGTTAAGCATACATAATTGATTTGTTTTTAATTTTTAGAAGGAGAAAAAATGAAACAGATCCTTTGTATGGTAGCTTTATTACTAACTGCCGCGTGTGCATCATCGAACCAAAAATCGACTGAAGGGTTTGATGCCTTATTAACAGGCTATCAATATCCTTATCCTGTGAGCTATTACAACTTTGAAGGGCAAGGACAAAAACTTTCGATGGCCTATATGGATTTAAAACCTTCTGGGTCAGTAAAAAAAACAATAGTCATGCTCCATGGTAAAAACTTTTCAGGTTATTACTTCGCACCCATCATGAAGGAGCTGGTTGCAAAAGGCTATAGAGTTGTGGTGCCTGATCAAATTGGATTTGGTAAATCAACCAAGCCAGAGCACTTTCAATATTCATTTCATCTTTTAGCAAAATTCACGGCAGATTTATTAACTCAGGCAGGAGTTGAAGACTTTACATTAGTTGGTCACTCCATGGGAGGAATGTTCTCTACTCGACTTGCTTTGATGTATCCACAAAGAGTTAAAAAGCTCATTCTAGTCAATGCGATTGGACTGGAAGATTACAAAACAATGATCCCCTATAAAACATTTGATGAGCAATACCCTGCTGAATTGAATAACAATGCTGACAAAATTCGCAATTATCAGAAAGTGGCCTATTACGATGGAAAATGGAAAGAAGAGTATGAACCAATGTTAATTCCGCCAATTGGTTGGACCAAAGGACCTGATGCTGCCCTCATTGCAAAAAACTCAGTGATGTTGAGTGATATTATTTATACTCAACCGGTTTATTATGAATTCAAAAATTTGCAAATGCCAACGACCCTGATCATGGGACAAAGGGATAAAACCGCACCTGGAAAACCGTTTGCCTCACCAGAAAACCAAAAGAAACTGGGTGATTATCCAAAGCTAGGACCTGAGGTTGTCAAAATGATTCCCAAAGGAAAACTGGTGCCCATGACGGGGCTTGGGCACATGCCTTTTGTGGAAGATTTTTCGGGGTTTATGGAATTATTTGAGGCCGAGATATAGCCTAAATCCCAACACACTTAGCTTCGTGTGTTGGGATTCTACTATTTACAACGATTGACTGACCCTAAAAATTCAGCAGGTGATCCTTCAAAATACAGAGTGTCTCCATCATTCGTTAAAGCGATGAACGATCTCACTTGTTCCTCTGAATCTACTTTGTTTTCTAAGTCAAAAACAAAAACTTTTGTGACAGTTTGAGATACTTCCGAAGAGAGAATATCTAAGGCATCCCCTGAATCCAATACTACTTCGTTCTTAACGTCAAAATCAGTTGATTCAGATTCACCATCAACTCCATAAGTTAGTTTAATGGAATCATTTGATCGCGCCATTTTGACAAACATTCCTTCCTCATCGTTGCAAAACTTATAATTAAATTCGTCTGCATGAACAGCTAATGAGAAGAGGCCAATAACAATACTTAATCCTAAATTTTTCATTTTAATTCTCCAAGGCTCCAGGAACCTATTAATAATTTTCCCAAATATAACCGATCTTTAAAATTTGAAAATCTGGATTGAAATATTTACATGTATTTTGTTTTAACCTTAAGTCTTTTCTTTGCTCCATCGGACACTTTTTAATAAATATATCTTTGAGCATTCATCCAACGACTGGCCATAACCTACCGCTGGATGAACTTGTTGGGTTAATTGAACAATTATTTACTTAGTTTGTAGTCAATTTCAGTAGTTTGAGGTTGAGAGTGGCAAGTATCATTGGTTGATTCATAGCTCACTTTAATTTTAAGTGCCTTAGGGTTAATCTGTTCACCTTGCATAATATCCCAAACACCGCCCACGCTAAGAGTTGCAGTCTCACCATCGCCGCAACCAGTGTTCCAGATGTTAACAATCGTTGATTCCGCTACAAATTTCACGCGGTCTTCAGATGAAAATATGGCGTTGGTGATTTTCATTTTTTCAGGAAAATTAGAAAAGTTTCCTGTGATATAAAGATTTGTTTTATCTGAATCTAACTGAAGGTAGTCAAGGCAAAAGGTTGAAGGAATTGAGCTCGGAGTGACGGTTGTCGCCGTATAACAAGACTCATACATATGTTCCTCAGGACCGGCCACGGCCACCATTGGGAGTGAAGAAAGCATTAGAAGCGCGATAAACATTTTCATAAGATACTCCTGTTCAATAATTTGAATAACAGCCTTATAACTTAGTTTGCGCCAATTGAATTTTAGAATAATGTCAAGATTACATAAAGGTTCCAGCAGACTTAGGGTATCGTACATCCCCATATTTTTTTAATGCGTAATCAAGGTGCATTTAAAAGTCTGCTCGATATTGAGAGCATCAAGCGTGTGCCCAGCACCCGCCCCATGGCATTTAATCAAGTCCGCCGCGATCGTTTTTTTCACTTCGCTCACCTGAATTTCATTTTTTAAAACTTCTCTTAAAGCGGTTCGGAACTCTTCCGGCGTGTAGCGATTTGTTTCTTGATCTGAACTGACCACTATATCTTTAAAGGCGCTGAACGAACATTTTTGAAGATAGATTTCGTTTTTATCATCTACCGTTTTTTCACATCTAACGTTTCGGAGCTCCATGTCTGATCTCCCCCCCATTGATCCTTCGGTGCTTTCAGTGGCATCTCCGATGGCCATCAGGGCCTTTGCTCTTAATCCTGTAACGGTAATTGTTTTAGAATAAGCAGGCGCCATAAAAGACAAAAAGAGAGTTGCGACTAAAAAGTGTGACATATTAGACTCCGGTTATTATTGACTCCGGGTTCTTGTAGAATAGTTTTGGGAAAAAGACTAAGAGTTTAATTCTATGTAAATCATTTTTAATGAAACCTGTGGATATTTAACTAATTTTCAGTCTGTCTCTTTTACATGGTCACAGGCAGATTTGCAGGTTTCTGCTAAACTGCCAGTAACAATAGGAGTCTGCAATAATATGAACGCCCTAAAGTTTTCCAATCTATCCATTTTACTTCTAGCTGTCATGGCCATCAATCTTCTGGGCATCGAAAACGCATCGGCGGGAAGCAGGAAGTCGGAGAATGAAGATCCCTATTATAAAATTGAATCCGTAAAGATCAGTGAGCTTACGGACGAAGAAGCGCTGGAGTTCAACGACAGTGACTCGCCTGCGCCTGAGACTAAGATCAATAAAATAAATGAACTGAAAAAACTAACGTCGGCAACTGTGAGCCCACCGGAGAAATCAGGTGGAATTATCATGTTAATTGATAAACTGGTGGCGATTGGTGAAAAAATAATTCCAACCATCAAACAAGGCAAGGCCATCGTGACTAATAATCCAATGGCGTCTGTCTCGGTTCTTCCAAGAATAAATGCAAAAGATCCGGTGGTACATGATATGAGTGGCTGGACTACTCCCTACTCAAAACACTACAAGGTTGCTTATACCAATGGCCTCGGAATGGAAGTCGTGTCTTTCGTTTACAGTATCAGCTATCAGTTTAACGGATCGTGGAATGGTAAGGGAAAATATCTGACGGGAATCAGGGCCTCGGCCAGAAAGATCGAAATCGTCTGGGGATTTGATTTGAATGCTTCTTCTAAATTACTTCAAATATCAAACATCGGTACCACTCAAAATGTTATTGCAGGTGCAACGGTGGAAATGTCTTATACCGTCAGTAATTGGCTGCAAACCATTACCACCAATAAATCATTCTTTATAGCGGGCAACGGGAAGTTGTGGCAATTGGATTAGTTTGCCCCCCCCCAACCAAAAAAAGCCCCCATAGGGAGCCTTTATTATAGATCAACTCAAGCTGCATGGTATTTAAGAGGGGCATGCTGCTTGAGGTTCTTTTTCTCTTTCAGTAACTGGGCCTTAAGGGCCTTCATCGCTTTGTGAAAACATTCATACATGGATTCACCTTCTTTTTTAGCAAAGTAAATTTTGTGATTCGCTAAAACTTTCAATTCAGCCAGATAATGTCCATCTGCATTTTCTCTTACTTCAACTTTGACTTCGGCATTAGCGGGAGCAATTCTTTGAAGCTCGTTAAGTCCAAAATTCACAAGTCTGTTAGCTTTGTCTCTTCTCATAGATCCTCCAATTCCATGGGATAACTTTTCTTATCCCTTTCGATTATAAGGTGGGAGGACTTATGCCGAAGGCAAGGGGGATCGTTAAATAAATATTAAAAAATGTGTCTAGAAGATGAAGTGCTTGGAGAAATTCATCTAAATTACGATTTTATCAATCTCCAAAATTGTAAAATCGACCACATTGTGAAATTCTATTTTCTAAAAAAACAACTCCACTACTGAGTAAAAAATGAGTAAATTTACAGCTGCTGAATCTCTAGATTGGTCCCCTTTTAAAATAGGAACCTCAGTAAAGCCCAGACCATTGAACACTTCCGAAGGAATTGTCGATCGTATTCGAATAGCAGCTTTTGCTGAAAGACAGGCCTATTATGCTTTTTTAGAAGCAGCAAGAATTTTTGCAAATGAAGTACCTGCCGATTTAGTTTTAGCATGGAAGACAATTGCAATGGAAGAAGCTAAACATGAATCATGGCTTCTAAAAAGACTTGTAGAGCTTGATCACAATATCGCAGAATTGCCGGTAGGCCTTGGTTTGTATAATTCCTTTTGTAAGTGTGAAACCGCCAAAGAATTTACGCTTTACATTTCAGACTCGGAAGAGAAAGGTCGTCTGGCCGGTTTAAAATTTGTGGAGGCCTTAGAGACTCGTGATCCTCGGACTGCCAAGATCTTCTCTGATATCGCCATTGAGGAAGTAGATCATATTTCACTGGCGAAAAAATACTTTTAATTGTGAGTGAACTATTTTTTAAACTGTCTGCAATTCATAATCTCTTTCTTCATTTCTAGATTACGGCAAATATTTTTGTCCAACTTATTAATGGCGATATCCCCTTTTTCTACCAGGCGTGCCATTCCGATAAACAACGGAGTGAGCCCACTTTCAATCGCACTGGTCACCATCCAAGGCTTCTTTTGATTTCCATCACTATATCCCCTAGCACACATTTCTTCGACAAAAGCTGTCTTTCGGTCTAAGCCTTCATCGATCATTCGATATAGTCCCGCCAGAAGCCCGGTACGATCTTCACCAGCGGTACAGTGAAAGAAAACACTTCCGCCTTTTGTTTGCACCTGTTTGATTATTGATAAAGCATCAATAATCTGCTCACAGGCCACTTGCATAGAAGGGATATCTTTCCAGTGAAATGGTATATGGTGGCCATCAATTCCCAGAGATTCTAAATCACTTAGTTCCCGCCCTACTTCGCCACGAACATCATTTTTAAATATAATCACGTCGGTTACATTCAAGCTTGCGAGCTCAGCTATTTTCTTCCCAGGCTCTCGCCCCCGAAATACGGTTGCGGATTGATCCACGGTGAAAAAATTTTGAATTGAAAGCTCGGCCTTGGCAAAAAGGGGTAAAAAAGCCAATAAAATAAAAAGTGCCGAATTCATCAAAGTCTCTCCAGTTATTAATGGAGTACTTATAACGAAAAAGGGCACCTATTAACATCATATTAACAATAGAGAAGCTATCGAATTATTAGATACATCTAAGTTTCAATGGAAGCATTTTTTAATAAAATGAATCACGGTAGATAAATGTCAAATTCCCAGCGCCGCGGATGGTGCCAGTCGTTCCGCAACTAACTGCATCTCCGACAGCTCTGACCGTTAAGCGTCCCAACCAGGCAGCGTCCAGTTGATGAATGAGCTGACCATTACTAACGGCGTAACGATAATAGAAAACAGGTGTTACGGCGGCCGGGGCCAGGTCATAGTAATAGACTCCTGCATAAGGTCCTTCAGATCGAACGACGTGGAGTCTGGCCAGATCACATGTGGCAAAGGCAGGGACGGCAATAGTAGACGTCAGCGCAAGAGTCGCAAGGATTTTTGATATTCGCGGTATTAATTTAATTTTCATAAATACGTCCTTTATTGGGAGATGCAATTATCTCTTTTAGAGCTAAAGCAATATCCCACTTCCCTGCCGTAAAAAATAATAGATAATAATTATTAAAAAATAATTATTTCGAATTAGTAATTTTCCAACAGCTCAGACTTTCGATTATCCAAGTGATAGGGCACAGCGGTTACAATAACGCTCTCTATCTTTTGAAGCTCATCATATAGACCGCGAGCATTTTTGGAATGAAGTAAATGGCCAAAATTACCTGGAACGACCAGCTGTCCAGTAATAATATGAATTACTCCGTTTGGCATTTCCTCTTTCTTTTGACGAAGAAATTCCGATATTGGTTCGAGTAACAACCGATATGGGGAATAAAGAAAAACAAGCTGACTTTCCCCGATTAACTCATTCCACTTTTTTTGTACAGCTTCAGCACGAGCTTGATCGAAATTTACATGCAAGGCAATCCAGGGATGCCCTAGCGTCTTGGCAAAACGAATCATTCTGAGCGTACCAGTATTAACATCATCAACCAGGATAATTGTTTTCATCTCAACATAATTGGAAACATCTGCTTTTTTCCAAGGAAGAGAAAGAAATTTCCCAACTCGTTTATAATGCCCGTGTATTCTAAAAAAGATCCAAACCATAGAAGGAATGAGAAAAACGGTGACCCAAGCACCAGTGGAAAATTTAGTAATAGCAAATATGCTCATAACTATACCGGAGGCAATCGCACCGACTAGGTTGATCACCTGTTTAAGACGCCATCCTTTTAAATGGTGCAGTTCTTCCTGACCACTTGAGACTTGATCAAATGTAGAATTTTTTAGTTTCTTACCTATTTTCTGCCAGCGAACGACCATGCCGACTTGAGAAAGAGTGAAACTCATAAATACACCGATAGCATATAAAGGAATTAGTGATGATGTATGTGCATTAAAAACATAAATAAGGAAACCGGATGTTAAACTTAAAAAGACGATTCCCCAGCTAAAAACCAAGCGCCCACTTTTATAGGTCAATTGGCGAGGTAGAAATCCATCGCCAGCATGAAGAGCACATAACCTAGGAAAATCTGCATAACTTGTATTGGCAGCCATGATCAGTATTATTGTCGTCCCTGCCATAAGCAAATTATACATGATGCCGTTACCATAAATAGCACGCCCCAGCTGTGAAATAATCGTCTCACTTTCCGATGGAAGTGCATTGACATGAACTGCGAGGTAAGTAATTCCAATGAATAAAAATCCTAAAATTAATCCCATCACTATCAAAGTATTTGCAGCGTTTTTGCTTCGAGGTTCTTTAAAGGCAGTAATACCATTTGATATCGCCTCTACCCCCGTGAGAGCGGTGCAGCCACTGCTAAAAGCCCGGAGAATTAAAAACATAGTTAAAGGTTGAATGGTCGTCTTAACCATCTCTACTCCTTCAACCGCCAAGAGCGTACCATTAAAAGATTTCCAAAGACCGATTCCAACGGTGAACGTACTTATAATGACAAAAAAATAAGTCGGAATTGCAAAGGCCGTCCCCGACTCCTTCACTCCACGAAGATTCATGAGCATCATGAATCCAATTATCACCATGCAAAGTGTGACCTGATGTGGAAGTAAATGTGGAAAGACAGATACTATCTGATCGGTACCGCTAGAAATACTAACCGCTACTGTCAGGATATAATCCATCAAAAGAGCTGCGCCAGCCGTTTGAGCTGCCCCCTCTCCTAAATTATCTTTAGCGACGATATAAGCACCACCTCCATCCGGATAGGCAAATATAGTTTGGCGATAGGACAGTGTGAGAATCGCCAGTAGAATCACAATGACTCCAGCAATGGGAAGAGAGAGGTAAAAGGCAGAGGCTCCTACAATTGCCAATATAAGCAATATTTCTTGAGTCGCGTAAGCAACACTTGAAAGAGCATCGGAAGCAAAAACTGCAAGGCCAACTGCTTTGCCAATCGTCTGGTGATGAGCTTCCTCATTATGTATGGGTTTGCCAAAAAAGACCCTGGCAAGGGCCGTTTTAATATGTGTATCCACAATATTATCCTCGTTTAAGTTCTAATTAGTCCCATTTATACGCCTTGAAAAATATCGTTGTCACCACAGTCAGTGAAAACGTCATAATTTTTACTTTTTTTTTATGCCCACTGCTCAATTTTTAATAATAATTTTATGGTGAATAAATGAAATTTTAATGTATTGCAAATCAAGTTTTTTCGTCAAAACGAATTATTAAGATTAAAATCAAGCTATGAAAGAAGAATCAAATTTGGCCCAATACCTCTACACCATTTACTTGCTATTTTTCATCACTCTTTTAAGTTTTTGGCTGAATCCTTATATAGGATACCGTGCTGTAGGCTTTCTCTACCTTATGAGCGTAATAATCGTTGGTTTTAAGGGCAATTTTGGACCAATAATATTTTCATCAATTTCTGGTGCGTTGGTATGGAATTTTATTTCAATACCTCCTTCATATACTTTTCATATATCAGAGCCAGAAGATAAAATGATGCTGCTCTCTTTTGTACTGGTCGGAATCTTGTCAGGATATCTCACAAATAAAGCCAAGACGAAAGAAAGACTTTTGCTAGAAAAAGAACAAAAAACAAATCTTTTGGAGGAGTCTGAAAAACTTCATCAAATACTCTTAAATTCTGTTTCTCATGAAATGAGAATTCCTCTCACGTCTATCATTGGTACAGTTAATGCCCTTCAGGATCAAAAAGTGCAAACGGATCCCAAAAAAGTTCAGATGCTCCATCTCGAACTACTAAATGCCTGTGAAAGATTAAATCGCGTTATAGAAAACATACTAGATATGAACCGACTTAATTCTGGTCTCCTTACCATACGTAAGGAATGGATTGAGGCTTCTGATCTTATTCAATCGGTAATTTCTCAAATCAAAACAAATAACAATAAAATTACAATCGTAGAAAAGACCCCTCATGTTTATCTCAACTGTGATGAAAGACTTCTTGAACATGCATTAATGAATCTTTTATTGAATGCCATTTCATATTCGCCAGATGGTTCTCTCATTACAGTTGAAATTGAAAAAATAGCTTTTAAAATTGTGATCAGGGTAATTGATGCAGGGACCGGCATCCCCCAAGATAAATTAGATTTAATTTTCGACAAGTTCTATAGGTTGCCAGGAAGCCCAACCGGTGGCATCGGACTAGGCCTTTCAATTGTCAAAGGAATCGTAGAAGCTCACAACGGGTTAGTTTTCGCCATCAATCGAACTGACGCGCCGGGGGCAGTATTCTCCATAGAACTTCCTTGGTCTCAACCTGCCAAAGAATTGAGAGAGGTATAATATGAGAAAAATTTTAATTATAGATGATGAAAACTCTATTCGAAAACTTTTGCGAGTGACTTTAGAGGCCAATGATTACAAAATAACCGAAGCCCAGAGCGCTCAAGAAGGAATGCAAAAAATTATTGAGGACCGCCCTGAAGTCATTCTACTCGATTTAGGTCTACCTGATAAAAATGGAATCGAAGTCATCAAAGAAGTTCGCCAATGGTCATCTATTCCAATTATCGTGCTGACCGTTCTAGACCGCGATCAGGACAAGGTTGAAGCGCTTGACAGTGGTGCAGACGACTATGTCACTAAACCTTTCAGCATCCCTGAACTTCTGGTGAGAATCCGAGTTGCTCTTCGTCATAATATAGCAAATGAACAATCTCCCATTTTTAAGTGCGGTCCGCTCGAAATGGATATTGCCGCTCACTCTGTAAAAATCAACAATCAGCTGATCAAATTGACTGCAACTGAATTCGACATTTTAAAAGTACTAGTTCGCTATAAAGGTAAAGTTGTCACCCATCGTGTTTTATTAAACGAAGTCTGGGGACCTAATTCTGTGGAGCATGTTCATTACTTAAGAGTTTATCTTGGGAATTTGCGGAAAAAACTAAAAACCGAAATGGATAACTCTGAACTTATTGCGACAGAGGCCGGTGTCGGCTACCGATTAATTGATCAAGATTAAAAATAAAAATATCCGCACGTCCAAAACTGACGACAACTGATTACTAAAAACTATTTCAATCATTCATTTTAATGAGATTTTTAATTTAAAAGTATTGATGTTTACGGAGTGAAAGCGACTTGATAATTTTTTATCAAGTTAGACTTAAACCAAGGTGGCATCTATGGATCAAAAGCAAGATATAACACGACGTAATTTTTTTAAAGTAGCACTCACTAGCATCTTTATGGCCCCATTTATTTTAAGACCCAATAACTCATTTGCGGCCATGGCGTGTCCGACCGTCGCTCCGGCCGGAAAACCGATTGCGAGTCCACTCGAAGGACCAGGTAAAGCACTTCAATATGTAACCGATGCAAAAATGACAAAAAATCCCAAATTTAAAGCTGGAAGCACATGTCTAACTTGCAAATTTTATATTGCCAATAAGGCCATCGATGGATACGCGCCTTGTACGATGCTGGCAATGAAATATGTCAACAGTTGTGGCTGGTGCACGGCCTTTGCCCTTAAGGTATGAGGCTTGGAAATATTTACTAGCGAATAATTAAATTTAGTAATCTTTCAATGGAGGTTTATATGACAATAAACACAACAACAGGCTACCAATCTAAAATGGATTTTCCCCTGGCGAATTGGACTAACAAGAGTGCCTTGGCCCATGCAACGGTTTTAATAGGTCGCTCTCTTTTTTCATTAATTTTTATCATGTCGTCCTTTGGGCATTTTAGTAACGAAACGATTGCTTATGCCGCCAATCAAGGTGTGCCTCTTTCTCAAGTGCTGGTTCCGTTTAGTGGTGTGCTGGCCTTTGTGGGGGGACTAAGTATTCTATTAGGGTTTCATGCTCGTATCGGGGCACTTTGTATCATTTTATTTTTGGTGCCGGTCACTTTAATGATGCATAACTTTTGGGCAATAGCTGATCTGGCCCAGGCTCAAATTCAGCAAATCATGTTTATGAAAAATCTTTCGATGCTTGGTGGAGCGTTATTAGTTTTTAACTTTGGGGCAGGTCCCGTGAGTTTTGATGAACGATCAAAAAGTTAAAAACACAAGAGAAGATCAGGCCCTAAGACTGGCGGAAGAAAGCCGCGAGGAATGGGAAAAAGTTAGTTTTTTTAAAGAAATTTTCATGGGGAATTTTAAATTTGATTTAATTGATCCATTCCCTATAAGCACGGTTAAGCAATCTGATAATTTTCACGCCTTTATTAAAAATTATCAAAAGTTTCTGGAACAGGAAGTGGATGATGATCTTATCGATCGAGAAGGCAAAATTCCTCCCGAAGTCATAAATAGATTAATCGAAATGAAGCTCTTCGCTATCAAAATCGATAAGAGCTACGGAGGGCTTGGCTTTTCTCAGTCTGAATACAATCAAATTTTAAAAATGACTTCAAGCAAGGGATCTAATATAGCCGCATTACTTTCGGCCCATCAATCAATTGGAGTCCCCCAACCTTTAATACTATTTGGAACTGATGAACAAAAGAAGAAATACCTAACAAGAATAGCGGAGGGTCAAATATCAGCTTTTGCTTTAACCGAGACCAATGTTGGATCAGATCCGGGCAATATCGAAACGACAGTTGAGGAAATAGGAGATCATTATTTGCTTAATGGGAAAAAATTATGGTGTACCAATGTAACTATCGCTGATGTCATCGTTGTCATGGCCCGACACTTAAAGGACGAAGCGATTAGTGCATTTATTGTTGAAATGAACTGGGAAGGTGTCCTAGTAGAGCATCGCTGTCACTTCATGGGGCTAAGAGCACTCGAAAATGGAGTCGTTAGTTTTCACAATGTAAAAATCCCAAAAGAAAACTTAATCGGTGAAAAAGGAAAAGGATTAAAAATCGCCTTGGTCACCTTAAACACCGGAAGACTTGCCCTGCCGGCATCTATTGTGGGAGTGAGCCAAAAGGCGCTAGAGATAGTTCGCCTTTGGTCCAGAGAAAGAGAACAATGGGGAAAGCCAATCTATAAACATGAAGCGATTGCTCATAAAATAACTGATATCGCGGCAAATACATTCGCCATTGAGGCGGTATCCGATATTGCTACGGTCTTATATGAAAATCATCACGACATTAGGCTTGAAGCTGCTGTGGCCAAACTTTTTTGCACAGAAGCTGGATGGGAAAATGTCGATTCACTGCTGCAGATTAGGGGCGGGAGAGGATATGAAACAGCTGATTCATTGAGAGAAAGAGGCGAAGCCAATATTCCGGTGGAGCGAATAATGCGAGACTTTCGTATTAATCGGATATTTGAAGGGACCACCGAAATTATGCATCTTTATATAGCCAGGGAAGCAGTTGATCAGCATTTAAAAAAAGCAAAAGTATTCTTAGACAAAAAAGCGGGTCCATTAAAAAAGATAGCAGCAATGCCAAAGGTCTTTGGCTTTTATTTTTTTTGGTATTTCAAACTTTGGTTTTCTTGGTTTTTTGGTTCCTGTTATTTTAAGTATCACAACCTTTCATCGCACCTGCGCTTTATTAATCGCTCTACAAAAAAGCTTGCCAGAGAACTATTTTACGGAATGATTATCCATGGTCCCGGGCTTCAAAATAAACAGGCCTTCCTTTTTAGAATCGTGGATATCGCGGTCGAATTGTATACTATGGCCGTCTGTATCGCCAAAGCACGAAAATATCAGCTTTTGGCCAAAAGTGAAGCAATGGATCTCGCCAATATTTATTGCCAAAATTCAACAATCAAAGTGAAAAATCAATTTCGCGAATTATGGTGCAATCAAGACTTTGCAAAATACGAAATGGCCAAAAGAATCGAAGCTGATGAATTTCAGTGGTTGGAAGATGGCATCATTGAGATGACCGACAAACAAAAAGAAACTTTGTCACCACAAATAAAAAGATGATGCACAAAAAAACCAAAAGAACGAAAACTGGTCCCTGAATTGCAAATAATATCCTTAGCTTCATAGTGGGTTGCCCACGGAGGACAAATATGAATGATCATGCAGACAAGCAAACAATTATCATTACGGGCAGCAATGGTTTCATTGGCAATGCGATTACCAAACGGCTTAGTCAAAAATATAATGTCATCGGATTTGATCAAATTATTCCTAAAGAATCGCTGTGCGCTAATAATTACGAAGTTAATATTTCATCGCGAGAGAGCATTTCAAAAGCTCTGGAGGATATGAGGCAGAAGTATGGATCTAACATCGCTTCGGTTATTCACCTGGCCGCCTACTATAGCTTCGCTGAACAAGAGAGTCCTGAGTATGATAAAATTACCGTTAAGGGAACGGAACAGTTTCTTCAATTATTAAAAAGATTTGAGGTTGAGCAGTTTATTTTTTCCAGTACAATGCTGGTTCATAGGCCAGCTGAGATTGGTGAAAGAATAAGCGAAACCTCCCCCATTGAACCTTCCTGGGCCTATCCGAAATCCAAAGTAGACGCTGAAAAAATATTAAAACGTGAACATGAGTCCATCCCATTGGTTAATTTAAGAATCGCTGGTGTTTACGATGATCATTGCCATTCGATTCCCATTTCAAATCAAATTATGCGAATTTATGAAAAACAACTCTCCGGTCGTCTTTATCCCGGAAATGATTCCAAAGGGCAGACCTTTCTACACTTGGATGATTTGGTTGATGCCATTGATAAAATCATTGAGAAAAGAAAAGCATTGCCTTCAGAAGTTGATTTACTACTCGGTGAACCAAAAGCAATAAGCTATGCTGAACTTCAACATATTGTGGCCATGCTTATTCATGGACGTCACTGGGATTCCCTAAAAATTCCTTTGTGGTTCGCTAAATTAGGCTCCTGGCTTCAGCACCATACTCCACTAATCCGAAAACCTTTCATCATGCCTTGGATGATCGACTTTACCAATGATCATTATGAACTCGATATTTCCCGTGCTCAAAAACTTCTTGAGTGGAATCCTCAACATCACTTGCAGCAAACCCTACCTGTCATGATTGAGGCACTCAAGAAAAACCCTCTGCAATGGTACAAAAATAATAAACTGAAAGAGCCTGCTGATTTAGCACGAGTCTTCGGCCGCATGCCTGGTGATGATAAAGGCTTTGAAGTACCTTCAAAACTTTACCATAATCAATTAAATTTTCTAAACTTGATGAATATCTTATGGGGGGTGTGGTTAATATTTGATAGCATTACTCACGCCACAAGTTCTGGCATAGTGCTAAGTTCAATTCTATCCGCTGCTTTAGTGATATTTTTTTCTGGCATTTCGCTCTGGCTTGTATGGCAATGGCCAAGATGGCTTTCGGCACTTGTTGGTGCTTGGATACTTCTGGCCCCCTTGGCGTTTTGGACAAACTCGGCCGCTGATTACTCCATGGGAAGCTTACTTGGTTTTTTAATTATCCTGTGCGGGACATTTCAACCCAATAAGCAATATATTCCAGTGCCTCCATTAATCGATAATCCCCCAGCTTGGGATTACAATCCGTCGGCCTGGTCACAACGAATTCCAATCATTGTTTTGGCATTCCTGGGATTTTTTATTGCACGCTATATGGCGGCTTTTCAATTGGGACATATGGATTCTGTTTGGGACCCCATTTTTAAAGATCAAACTAAAACGATTTTGACCTCTGATATTTCAAAGGCATTCCCTATTTCAGATGCTGGACTAGGTGCTTTCTCTTATTTATTAGATGCAATATCTGGTCTGATTGGAGACCGGCACCGCTGGCGAACTATGCCCTGGATGGTTATTTTATTTGGACTCATGATCATTCCCCCTGGAGTAACAAGCATCGCACTAGTTATCCTTCAACCAGTGGCGGTGAATGCCTGGTGCTTTCTTTGTCTCCTAACTGCAATCCTCATGCTTTTGATGGTTGCCCCCGCCCTTGATGAAATTGTTGCCACCATACAATTTCTACGGCTAAGCCATAAGTCAGGCAAACCTTTTTGGCGTACTTTTCTGCATGGTGAAGCGATCACCAATCAAGAGATTATGGCGTTACCGGCCGAGGAAATAGAAACACAATTTGCCCCTAAATATAAATTCAAAATCCCTATCGCACTTGCAGGCAGTATTGTACTTAGCAGCGCTTTAATGTTTTCACCTGCATACTTTTCGATGGAGAAATTTGCCTCAAATCTCATTTATTTTTCATCGGCACTAATATTTACTTTTGCGATGATTGCCATTTCTGAAATTGCTCGCCCCGTAAGAATCGTCAACATTATCATTGGCGCAATTTTAATAATTGGTATCTGGTTTTCAGACGGAGTAACTCTAGAGGCAAGTTTGGTGGTAACTTTAATTTCTCTTTGTATTATGGTTCTCAGTTTACCCAAAGGGAAATTCAGACATCATTTTGGTAGTTACGACAAACTCGCTAGATGGTCTCCGGTTGAAAACTAGCTAAAGATTTTCCTGTTGATGGGTAAGGATTTTACAATCAGAAAGTGGATAAGCGACGCAGATGAGAACGAACCCCTGTTTTATTTGATCTTCATCCAGATAAGATTGTTCTGAATTATTCACTTTCCCTGCCAGCATTTTACCGGTGCAAGTAGAGCATCTACCGGCGCGACAGGAATAAGGAAGATCCATCCCCTGCTCTTCCGCCGTATCAAGAATATATTTGTCGTCAGCACATTCGATTATTTTTTCAACGCCTTTGGGAGAAACCATCGTAATTTTGAAGTTAGTCATCTAAAAACCTCCAAGTAACAAATTCACTTCTGGAGTTTATAGAAGCAATAGCAATGCCAGTTAGCTAGTTTTCCCCCAATCGCTGCCCGTCATCGGGAAGCTCTGACTTATCAAGGTAGAGTTGGGCTGGAGTTTTCCAATTTGAAGAGAGTATTGGATTTAGGGCCATTTGCTCTAAAACAGCTTTATTGGGTGCAATTAACAATGACTGCACACAGGTATCAATCGTTAAGGCAGGATAAGGTCGATTGAGTAATTCAATTTCGTCACCCAGATGAATCGTTCCTGCTTTTAAAATCCGAAAAAACCATCCCGTTTTGGATTCACTCTGTACCCTTCGCGCCAGGCCTTTCAACTGAAACTGGACATTGATTGTCCCGCAAGGTTTACGGGGTTCAGTGACCAGCAATTCAACCTCACCTATCTTGTAAATATCTCCGATGCATACATTTTTTTCATCCAGTCCAGTACTCGAAATGTTCTCACCCATCTCTCCTGGAGAACATTTGATTTCCGGATAAGCTATTTTCCAAAAAGCATAATGTTCAGAAGGATAATAATGGAGAACCCGGTTAGGACCTCCATGATGTTGCTTATTGGAGATCTCATCTCCTTCAATATGATCCAAATAAACGATCAATGAATCAGCGGAGTCGCGATTGATCGAACTGATTACCTTGGGATTGGCCTCCATCGGCTTCGGTTTTCCCTTAAAGAGGCTTAAAATGACAGGTTTCATCTTTGCTTCAATCCCTCTTTGCTCGTTTTTCATCAATCCGTTTAATTAAATCTTCAATCAGTGGATTTTTATGAAAGGGATTAATATTGAAAGTCATTTTGGGTGTAAAAGACACCTCTTTTCCAAAGCGACACTCCTCTCTCAAGGAAAGGGTAATTCTATTGGGATTTGCAAATACAGAATAGCTCACATTACGAATATTGGTGAGTGGTATTTCCTCCTGTTGCTTGCCATTTTTTAGTAGGAGAAAATCCCCACCGTCGTAGACTTCATCCATCAGATCGAAAAATAACTTCTTCATCAGAAAAAATCCAAAAACGCCCATCAGAATTGGTATTAAAAAGAATGAAATGGGGTGATTTGCACTGCTGGTTAGCTTTAAGTAGCCGTTGAGTAATAAAAAAAACAGCAGGAAGCCAAACCAGATAAATGGAAAAATGCGTTTATGATAAAATGTGATTTTTGAAGATATTTTTAGCATGAGGAACATCGGTTAGTGCTAATAGTTATTATTTTCATAAATCCAGTCTAACTGAATGCCTTATATTCGTACATTAAAAACTTAAAAGGGAGTTAAGTGAACTCGATACTCTTTGTGCCTGCATAAAGTCTAAGAACCCACCCCCGACAAATTCAGGGGAGGTCACTTATTTTATTGAAGAGAAATCTGTTCTGACTCATTTGATTCAAAAACTATCGGCGAAGGGTTTTCTTGGCGATGATAATAACGAAGGGCCTCTTCCTGCTGTCTTTTGGAACTAAAATTGCTGACTCGTTTCAAGTAGCCAATAACCCGAGTGGCATAATCTAAATTCGTTCCATGGCAATTAGTGCATCTTGAAATAGTTTCTTTAGATATCGTTTCACATTCGTTACAGATCGTAACTTTAACATTTGTGCAAAAATAATTACAACCAGTCTTCGCTGCTACTTGAATGAGTTTGAAAAATGCTTCTTCAGTTAAATATTCATCAAGGTTTAAATGAAGAGCCGATCCCCCATCGAGATACTGATTGAGTTCTTTTCCATGTAATATAAATTTATCAATCGAATTGATTTCTTCTGATTCTACAACATAAAAATAACTATTGTAACAATCACGAGGTACGAAATAGCCATCTTTCCTATCCCAATCCGCGTTTTTTACTCCGAGAGATTCTGCCGGAACAAACTCGGTGTTAAACATATACCCAAAGTGTTTCTTTGCTTTTTTATTAGCGTCATAGATCATTTTTAAATTTTTTGTGATGAAAGACTTATAGGCTTCATTATTTCCGACGGTAATACCTTGCGACTCAGCAGCTTCGGCCATTCCATTTATTCCAATGGTTAAATATTGTTTATCCAGGCTAATATAGCCGGCATCATACACCGGTAGCATGCCTGCAGCTTTATATTCTTCGATCAGGGCCCGGTAAGCTACTTGGTACTTATGAATTTTTTCAACTTCAGCTGAAAGATTACGTTGGTCTTGGACTAAGCGATTCATATTAATAGTGATAACATTAATACTTCCTGTAGAAACACCACCTGCACCTAGAGTATAACTAAAAGTATTATCGCTAATTTCATTTCTTAAGCGACAGCAGCTCGCCAAACTATCGGCGCTATCAGAAAGATAAATAAAGAACGAATTTCCTTTTGAAAGCTCACCAGATATTTCTCTAGAAAAAGCTTCATCTTTTGTATGACCATTTTCGGTTAACATCGCAACCGTGACAACAGGAAAAGTAAGAATAGCGACTTCTCTTTCGGCATTAAACCAGCTTAGGAAAAAGTTTTGAAGATCATGTACTGACTTCCACGAAGGATGGTCTCCGTCTGGAAACACAAAACTTCCAAACATACTTTCAAAATAATGAGAATCGTAAATGGAAATATTCCAGAACACAGATTGATAACCTCTGGCAGCTGCTGGTTGGTTAATCGCATAGACCACGTGCTGCAGATGGTTTTTGATAATATTGCCGTGAGTATTCAAATAATCTTCACCATAATCAATTCTCGCAAAATGGTCGAAGTACGTTAGAAATTCAACGGTAGCGACGGCACCAGCGAATTGAGAACTAATGGCAAAAACAAAATTAACAAATGAACCGCAAAATGATTCGAGATGCTTTGGAGCTTTACTTTCTCCACCAAGTTTAACCAATCCTTCAAGTAAAAAAGGATACATAGTGACCGACACGCAATAAGGAAGCAGAGACGTCTCATCATGAACATAAATTTCGTGATCTTCAATTTGACGAACATATTCGTCTGCTAGCTCTTTCCCGAAAACGGCAGTTATCTTATCGGCCACCAGGCGGCGGTTAATTTGAATATTGATATCTTTATTTATTTCCGAAGAAAGTGTTGCCAAATTTTTCTGAGAAACATTCGCATTCGCATCAAGTTTTGAACCATCTGCCGCATTTTTAGAAGTAATGTAATTTTTAATAAAATTAATTTTATCCTGTAACTGCTGTTCACTTAGTCTGATCATGTCTGCCTCCTTAGCTTGTGTGTGATGTCGGTGAGTTGATTATTGTGTATGTGGAACATCTTTTGATTGGAATTTTTATTTGTTATATCACCCAGTTCAGATATGTATTTTCCCGTTTTTAAGTAATCAAGTTTAGACAAAAATCTCTCAGCAAAAAAACTGATTTCTTGTCCGGTATAAAAGCCTGTTTTTAACTTGAGAGAGCGAGTAACATCGATTAGTTTCTCTAGTGCAACAATCTCCCATTCCCCGCCATAAAATATTACGCAGGAGATGTAATCCTTGTAAGGAAAGATTATTTCTTCCAGAGCAGTAACATCCAAGAGACGACCGTAATCCTTTTTCCAGGTAAAAGAGGAATGGCACCCTGGGCACTGCAAGTTGCATCCTGAAATTGAAATGGCCAAAGATATTTCGTCAGGAGCTTCCTGAAAAACTATTTGGGGATTTGAATAATACAACATTGCTTTAAATGATTTGAAAAAATAATAGTGAACGCATTTCTTGAAACCTCCTCGGGAAAACTCAGTTTACAATCAAGGACCGGGCTTAGCGAAAGCATTACCGTTGCGGGACAGCGTCGGATTTAAACCGAACTTCACTTGATGTGTAAATTTAGACTAGGTTATTCAAAATGAGTTAACAAGTGTGATTATTTAATACGGAGTAAAACCACCTGAGAGATGGAGGAAGATAACTTATGAAATAAAATACTTAAAGTTAACGAAATTAACAGCTCTGCGGAGATCGGTGGCACTATTTCAACCGTGATCATTATTTCGACCCTTTGGTCACATGTCCTATAAAATTTTCACGATTTATTGAATACGCCTTTGGGTATGATAAATTACCCTGGACTCCAAAACCGTAACCAGAGCATACAGATGAAAAGATTATTAGTTTTGTCCCTTATTATCTTCTCTTTTAATATCATGGCAAAATGTCCAAACGTTGCTGATTCCCAGCTTAATACTGATCAATTAATCGTTAAAAAACTCTTAGATTCGGCCTATCTATATAAAAGTGAAGGCCAAAATAGCAATAATCTGACCGCATTCACCACCGAATTAAAAAAAGACTATACAGCGGCAGCAGAATTCCTGAATGAAGGTGAAATTTCGGCCTTTATCTTAGAACAAGATAACGACGACAATGTCTGTCAAAATCAAGAGTTCCCGTCATCAGAGTCTTTTAAAACTCTCATCGCGGACAAGATCATCGATACCTATTATGGATGTGGCTGCGAGCACTAATCTGAGCTATACTTCAAGTATGGATTCAGTAAAAAAATTAACTTATCTCAATTATTTCATCTGCCTCATCGGATTTGTGGCGGAATTTATTTTTGCCTATCACCTCAAGCCGAAGGAAGATCTGGTTTTAATTTTTTTAATCGTTTGGGGTTCATTGCCTATCTTAACACTTCTACTTTTTCTGCTTAAAACACCCCGTATTCTTTATTCGATGAATCGCTCTCTCTTTCAAACCAGTGCGATTGTCGGTATTGGAATGATTTTGAAAATTAACTCCATCTATATTAACCCCGATCCGCGAGGGGCCATCGCCTTAGTTACCATTCCGATTATTCAAATTATTGGGGCGTTGTTTATTGGCTTAATTATAAAACTTACGACCCAGAAACACTTTCGCTCCCAGGCAATATCAGAATTATCTAGTGAAAGCGATGATGAGAATCTGTCCTAGAATTCGATTTGCCAAAACATCGACACTCATGTGTCAATTTTATATCAATATTCATAAGACTAACGTTAATCAAAAAATTATCTTAATTAACTAAACATATATGCCGTTAATGGTAAGTAAGTGATGATTAGGTAAAAAAAGTGAAGATGATGTTAATCTTTAATTCAATGAAAATAAAAATAATACTATTAATATTTATTTTATTAATTACATTTAAATTCCTGGCCAAAAATGACAGACTCAGGACCGTTCTTGCTATTTCCAATATTATCATAGATGAGGTGCTTGGAAGGGAAGATTGTGAAATCCCCGAGGATCTAAGGCACGGTAAAATTCAATTTGATGAAGAAATTATGGGTGCTTTTAATTTTAGAGAACATACAGCTAAATTTCCGACTTTTGTACATCTTTACACAAAAAAATACGCAGTAGAAGAGGCGATCTCCAATCAAATTGTATGGTTTCAGACAAAAAACATACCTCAAGAAGAAATTTATGAAGTGGTTGGTTGTAAAAAAAAGTTTAATTTTGAAGGGACTTATTACTTATTACTAAAAGGCACAACTCATAACTCACAATTTTTAATTGATAATAGAGATTTTGATGAATTTAAAAAGAAAGTCAGTAATAACGATTATTTTAAATTCTATGAGGCCATTAAGTTTAATAATCATTCTCTTCTCCAAGAAATGCTAAAAAAAGTCTCCTGGCAGAAGGTTGCGCCAAAAGCATTGGACATTCTTGCCGAATCTGGCGATGAAAAAACTTTTGACATTTTAGTTGCACACTCAGGAAAATTCCCAGCGGAGTTGTTCATGATGAAGATTTATGACCACTCTAATTTTAAAATATTACCTAGAGCATTGCCACTTATTCCAAAGGAAAAAAGAGCAAATTGGCTTGAGCAATTTTTTCACTTAATCCCTGTGAATAAGCTCAGTATATTTAAGGAAATCAAAAAAGAAGATATCGATGAAAGTCGTTATACTAGTTTCATTACTTTTGCTTGTATTGCCGATGATTACAAAGAGAAACTGGAATATCTCGCGACGCTTGGTTTCAACTTCAAAGAAAAAAACGAGGATGGAGCAAGCGCGCTCCATCAATTCGCTCAATTTGGTAACTCTAATGTTTTTTGTATTGATTTTTTACTAAGTCAGGGATTAAACATAAATGATGTCGATAACAATGGCGACACTCCTTTACACAGGTCCAATTCTGTTCTCAAGAAAAAATTGTCGCTTTACCTCATTTCAAAGGGAGCACTCACAACTATAAAGAATAAAAAGGGAGAAGTGTCCGCGAAGTATTAAAATCAGTCCCTATTAGGGATTTCTTATTTTATTGCAAAACGGAAATAGTACGTCAAAGGTCCATTGCCCGACAATTCCAACAGGTACGCCGTGAGCATCGAAATCGCGAAGAATGTCCTGATTGATAATTTGCTCTGCTTTCATGCCACTATTTAAAAGTGCACCGATATATTCATCTACCGATGAAGCATAACAAACCCATCTTCTGTCACTATCAGATAAGTCATTCCACCTAAAGTTTCCACGCGTGTCGGTCTTCTTTTTAAATAACGATCCCTGAGTGACAATTTGGTCTAAGAGTTGTTCACCATTTACCAGTGGTATCAGTATCCAGCTATTAAAGTCTGGCGCGGGAGTCGAAGGCCTGGCCGAAAACTTTACACCAATTAATTTTTCCACCCGCTTTTTAAAAAGCTCCGGAGCTGCACCGACGGGAGTACCAGCGAAGCGGACATCTCTGCGGAAAACAGGCATTGGCTCTGGCTCAATTGATGGGCGATAAAATAAGGCCTTGAAAGACATCAGTGATACATTTTCTAACTTGCTTTGATCAACGGCCAATGAATAAAGTTTATCCGAAAGCTCATGGCAGCGGCGACTTTGCTCAGAATCAAGAGCATATCCTTCAGAGGCGAAGACCGCATCTATCCAATGACTGTTTAGACTTTCTTTGCCACCGTTTTCTAACAAGATATCCACGATGGGTGTGGCACAGTCGCTTACGGCAAAATCCAAATAGCTGAATTGGGTATATTCGGAGGTCGCATTGGGATCTAGTAATTTATTTTCAAATACGCGCTTAAAAAGTTTAATGGCATCTTCAGAATATCGCTCTTCGATATTTTCTCGTTTAAGACTAAAGCGCCCTGATTCAAAAATTTGTCTGATCACTAATGAATAACTATTTTCGACCACACTGTCATGGCCTTTTCCGTTCTCATCGTAAGCGATAGTTAGACCGGAATCCATTTTTTCAAGTAGAGGCTCCAGGGACTGATAGACACAGCCTCGGTCATCATATTTACAGTAGCTGTCTACCGGATTTATTATTTCAAGAATTTCCAGAGCTTCATCTCTCTCTGGAAGATAGGCAAAAGTACTCGTGCTGATGAATAATAATGGCAAAAGCAGCAATGATTTTTGAATCATGAAAAATCCCTAACTTAAATTTATTTCAGTGAAATTATCACAGATAAACATAAACTTGGTAGGGAGTGTAAAAACTTCATGGGACTAAGAGCAAACACCACTGTCACATGTGAGATGTTCCGGGCCGATGTCCTCAAGATCTTCATCCGCATCGGGATTTAATTTTTGAATCTCCTGGACTATCTGTTGATAACCGGCAGAAGTCATCATTTCTTCCGGTTGATATTCGTAAGCGGTGGTATCAAGTTGAGGCATAACTGAGCAGCAGCGGATTGCAGATTGTCCTTCAATCAGCGTTTCCACAAATTCTTGATAGCTCACATTTTTGGGATTGTACTTTAGAGTGTAGCTGACCTGATTGCCGCTTTCGGAGAGAGGCGTAATTCCATCTTCGGCGACTCCCCTAATCCAATACTTTTCTAGTAGGGCCAAGTATTGATACTGCTCTTTGGGCGTGGCCTCAGCGGCGGTCACCAGCTTCTCCCCCATTCCCAAGGTGCAAATGATGGGTCTGGTGGGAAAGCCCACAATCGTCGTTCCGGCATAAGAGCGGAGCACTTTGACCGGATAGCCTTTCTCTTTGTATTGGAGAATAACAGGATCATCGCTTCGATATTGAACCCATCGCAAGTATTCTCGCATCGCCGGAAGATGTGCCCCTTCGGTCAGGCCAAAAAGCTTTGAAGTGGTGCCGGCCGGTTTAATGGTGGTGTCGGTATGAGGAATCACTGTTCCTAATATTTTGGCATAGTCGGCAGCGGTCTTTTTGACCACTCTTTTAAAACGAGAAAGAAGCAGCCACATCTCGAGAGATTTTTTTTCATCAATAATCTCATGCCATCCAAATCCAAATCGCTTCCATGCCCATTCATGAAATCCAGTGATCCCCACCCCAATGCGATTAGTGCGAAGAACTTCTTTTTTATAAACGCCATCCATTAAATTCACGCGCATCAGGGCCTTGGTTGCAACGCTAAAAGCTTCACTTGCCTCTTCATCACTTTCAGCGTGATAAGGGACAACATCGCCGATCACACAATAACCCCCTAGCAGATTGAGCGTAATCTCGCCACAAGGATTCGTAATTTGATGGTAGCGCATTTCTTTAGCGACCGAGGCCAGGAGCTTGGTCAGCGCAAGAGCATCGGAATCTAGTTTGAATTTTTTACTCTCCGCAAATTGTCCATCCAGATAATAATCCAATCCGGTTTCATTATGAGTTAATTTATCCTGATTGATGATCCCTGGCTCTCCGGTGCCATCGTGGTAGGAAGCATCTGTGATGGCCTTAAAAACTTTTCGTGCATGTTGGGCGAGATGCGTATCAATCGCGGGACTTTTAACGTAATTCCAAAATTCAGCATCCACCGTAACAGAATTATTTGAACTCCAAAGAAAACCACCACGCTTTAAATTGATGAAATCAAAAATGCTGGAGTCTCTCCAACTTTTAGTGGCCATACGTGCCGCTCGTCTTGTCCCCCCCACTAATACACATTCCGCCAGGTAATGATCCGCAAACATTGTGGCCCGCCAAGGGGCCATTCCTGCTTCTCGCAGTCTCGCCATTTTTTCCAGCGCCAGCATCAAGGGACCTGGCCCGGAAGATGGACGATTTTGCATTCCTTTGATTGGTGATCCTTTTGGGCGCACCAGAGAGAAATCCAGAATTAAAATGTCATGATGGTGTATTTTTTGAAATGCCATGACTTCCATTTTTTCCACCGCCTTGGCCCAGCCTTCGCGAGAATCAGGAACTTCGAAGTAATGAATGGTTTTATTTTGATAAGTGTGAAAAGCAGACTCTTTATCCAGTCGCCCTGAAATTTCTCCCAGTAAAACATCTGAATGATTACTGTTGATAACGGGAACAACGATCGGCAAATTTCTATAGTCGACCAAAATCAGCTCATCATCCATCGCTCTGCCGACTCCACTGCCATTTAAGAGAAGGTAAAATTTGAGGAAGCTAGTGGCAGCGGTGGAACAATTGGTAAACAACTCCATGTTTCGCATCGGCTGAGTTTCATCGCCGTGCTGGAGATGTCTGCCTGACATCAGAAGCGTTGCCTTTCGCAGGTGATGATGCATTTTTAAAAATTCACTTTCAGCATCGTCGGAATGAAGAAGGGTGTTTCCCTGGGCTACCCGTAATGCGACATCTTTCCAATGCTCCATTTTTTGTTTGGCGATAATATGGAGTTTCACTTCATCTTTTTTTTTCAACGTTTCAAAATGAGACAAGAGATGGCCATTTGTCTGACAATAATTCTCTACTTCTTCGTTCAACGATAAATTTTCATGGCGCTCAAGTTTAACCGTTAAGACTTCCGGAACGCGAAGACGATGAGTGATTTTACGATTAATGGTGCGATCAGCGACTGCCTGGCCGATTCCTTTGGCATACTTTCTGGTATCCATCAGTTTTCCTCTCATAAATTGGGACGAAGTCTTTTTTTAAGATCTTTCCATAATAAACTATTGATGACATTTTTTTTCTCAACCCATCCTCGTCTGGCCTGATCGACACCAAAACTTAAAAAATCTAACTCTGTAGTGCCATGAGCATCGCTGGAGATAGCAAATTGCGCCCCCAGTTCCTGGGCCATCTGACAATGCTCGGCACTTAGGTCCAGGCGATCAGGCTGACAATTGATTTCAAAAAATTTGCCTCGCTCCACCGCTGCTTTGATTATTTTTTCCAGATCAAATTCAGAGGGACCACGTTTAAAAATCAATCGGCCGGTAGGATGTCCCAAAACGTTAAAATAAGGATTATCCATCGCCCGAATAATCCTTTCGGTCATATCCATTTTACTCATTTTTAATTGGTAATGAACACTGCAAATCCGGATGTCTAATTCAGCTAAAATAGAATTGGGAAGATCCAACGAGCCATCGGCCATAATATCAACCTCAATTCCCTTCAATAGCTTTATGCCAGAAACCAATTCATTGGCCCGCTCGATATTTTCGATATGTTTTTTTAATCTAGCAACATCCAGTCCGTGGGCCACATGCACATGTTGGGAGTGATCAGTAATGGCGAGGTACTCATGACCTAGTTCCCGGGCCTTTTTTGCCATCTCGGCAATGCTGTTTCTGCCATCCGTCGCCAGAGTGTGGGTATGGAGATCTCCGCGCAAGTCCGAGAGCTCAATCAAATGAGGAAGACAGTGCTCGGCCGCAGCCTTTATTTCTCCGCGGTTTTCTCTGAGCTCTGGAGGGATGAAATCCAAATGAAGGGCCTGAAAAAGCTCTTCCTCCGTCAGCCCCGCAATTCTTTTATCACCTTTAAAAAGTCCATACTCGTTTAGCTTCATGCCCATTTTTTTAGCAATCTTTCTCACTTCAATATTGTGGGCCTTTGATCCTGTGAAATAATAAAGACCAGAGCCGAAACTTTCCTCTTTCAGCACTCTTAAATCGACATGCAAACCATCGCGCAAGACGACCGACGATCGTGTCGCGCCTTTGGAAATAATCGTCTTCACATTTTCAAAGGCCACAAAATGATCAATGATTTTTTTGGAATTCTCACAACTGATCAGGATGTCCAGATCGCCAAGCGTTTCTTTTCTTCTGCGATAGCTGCCCGCTAATTCTAGCTGTTTCACCTCTTGCGCTTTTTTTAAATAGGAAACCAATGGTTGGGCGATTTGATCAACTTTGGATAAAGCAAAACGCATTTCACCAGGTGTTTTCTGCAGTTCTTGAATTTCTGCCAAAATCTTTTGTTCTGTTTTTACACCAAAACCTCTCACCTCCCTAATCTGCTGCCTCTCAGCTGCCCTTTTTAGTTCCTTTAAAGAAGTGATCCCCAAGTTTTCATGTAATAGTTGGATGCGCTTCGGCCCGAGATTTTCTATTTGCGCTAGCTCGGTAATTTTTTTAGGATGGCGCTCAGAAAGTTCATCCAGCAGCGGGATATGGCCGCTTTCCATATAACCTTTTATCTTCTCCGATAAATCCTTCCCTATTCCCCGATACTCTGCCAGATCTACTTCATGCGCCAGAAGATCGCTGAGCGGTTGGGATAATCCGTTGATGACTCGAGCGGCATTATAATAAGCGCGAATCCGAAAAGGATTCGCATTTTCTAATTCTAACAAAATGGCTATTTTCTCAAAGGCCTGTGCCACTTCTGCATTCGAGACGATCATTTGGGGGATATCCTCTTGCTAATTTTTTAATGAATCACATAAAAAAAAGCTCTGCTTCCAGCGCCCTTTTCCTTCTTAGTTGAAGCAACAATGATGCCGGCGCGCTCACAACAAGCAAGGTCAACGCGTTAAAAAGATTGACTTTTATCGTGTTTATACATTTGAATTGCTATTTTATACAAATGTATATATACTCATGCTATGACTATTAAGGAAAATATACTCAATGCCGCCATCGAACTCTTTTCGAAACGAGGTTTTGAAGGAGTCTCGATAAGAGAAATCGCGACACACGCCAAAGTGCACTTCGCCAGTATTCGTTATCATTACGGCGACAAAGAAGATCTTTATAAGGTCTGCATTTCTAAGCATGGCGAGGACCGTCTTTTATCAGCGCAAAGATTTTTGAGTGCCGAACCTAAAAGTCAGGAAGACATGCGGCTGCGCTTTGCTTATGCGATAGATGATGTTTTTCGCATTCATAATGAAAATCCCTTTTTAACAAAGCTTCTCTTAATGGAAGTGGAATCAACGGCTCATCGCTCCGATCTGGTTTTAAAAAAAACCATGGTGAAGATGACCGAAACTTTTGCTGAATTCTTCAAGGCGTGCCAGATAAATAAATTGGTTGATAAAAATTTGGATCCGGTTTTTTTAACTCAATCAACAATGGGAATTTTGCATCATTTCATGAGGACGGAGCAAACCAGAGAAAGACTGCTCTCCCATAAAAACTTAAAAAATAACGAGAGCAAAGAAATACTAATTGAAAATATCGTAACCCTCATTTTGGGTCACAAATAACACAGGAGCATTGATGAAAACCTTTTTAACCCTTTCACTTTTAAGCCTTTTTTTGGGTAGCGCTATGGCCGAAGATAAACATAGTCAACACCACAGTAAATCGGAAGAAGAAAAAAAGCATGCGGTCAAATCACTAAGTTTAAATAACGGTAAAAAATGGGATGTCGATCAAACCATGAAAGACAACATGGAAGCGATTCATACTCAATTAAAAAAAACCAGTGCTCTCAAAAATGCTAGTGCGAAAGACTATTCAGAATTAAGTAATGTTGTTTCAACCGCCGCTCAGAATATTGCCAGAGACTGCAAAATGGAACAGAAAAAAGATGAAACCTTTCACACCGTTTTAGGAGATCTGTTAGCGGCGTCCGAAGATCTTAAAGATAGCAAAAAAGCCAAACATGCGCTGGAGCAATTACATCATGCTTTAAGCGTTTACACTAAGTTCTTTGATCATTCTTTCTCTAAATAATTGTCACTGCTAACAATAAAACGAAAAAAGGAGTTTTAGATGAAAAAAAATGTTGGAAAGATCGATAAGATTTTAAGAATAACCTTAGGCCTGGGATTATTATCCCTTACAGTCATTGGTCCCAAAACACTTTGGGGACTAGTTGGACTTGTGCCACTAATCACTGCCACTTTTAATTTTTGTCCATTCTATCCATTGATTGGATTAAGCACTTGTCCGATAGAAGAAAAAAAATAATAACAATCGTAAAACCGTAGGTGAATTTATGGGAAAGTTGAAAATCAGCTGGATCTTAGTAGGTCTTTTATTGATCATCGTTGGCGTCTTTTCCTATAAATTTACGGCGGGAGAAGTAAAACCTTCAGACGATGGTAGGCTTGCTGTCCAGCTCACGAAAAATGAGCGCAATGCGCTCCTGCTTGAAATGCGCACATGGCTCAATAGCTCACAATCGATCCTTCAGGCAGTCTCAGCGAATAATTTTGAAGAAGTCAGTAGAGTGGCCAAAATTTCCGGGATGGCAGCAGAGGCCGCAACTCCAGGCTCTCTGTTTCGCAAAATTCCGCTTGAGATGAAAGTCTTAGGATTTGATACACGCAAGCAATTTGATGAAATTGCGGATGATGCAATAAAACTGAAAAATGCTCAACATACCATCAAACAATTGAGCAATGCCATGAGTAACTGTGTTGCCTGTCACGAGGTTTATCGTTTTGTAGAATAATTAGTGAGTGGGGCCCTGTTTTAAGGGCCCCACCTAGAGTGCTTTCGGCACATGGTTCTCACACACCTCATACTAAAAAGCCTATCCTGATTTTTTGTTTTTTTAAAAAATGCACTTCTTAGCAGACTTTATGGAGAACCCGTACTGAAGAATTTAAAGTTCTCGGTCAAATAGAAAGTTCGATAAATTTCGTGTTATTCATATAACCTCCTTTTCAACTGTGAGGTTACTCCTCAACTTATAGCTAGAACATGTTATAAGTAACAAAATTTTATGATTGTAATCAGACTGTGCATTAATTAGTTTTTTCCTATAGGTTAAGCTGGCATCTCCCTGTGCATTTACGAGCGCTAAAAAATGGATATGATTCTTTAGAATCTTTAATTTGATTGGCCCATTTCATTCGTGCCTGAGGAAGATATTATGCCTGTACTAAAAAGAGTCCTAGGTCTCCCAATGCTCACTTTCTATGGAACGGGTATGATTTTTGGTGCGGGAATTTACACCGTTATTGGAAAGGCGGCAGGTGTCGCCGGCGAGAGCTTGTGGTTGAGTCTGATTATTGCCGCAGTCATTGCCGTTCTGGCGGCGCTTTCTTATGCTGAACTGGCCTCCATGTTTCCCAAGGCGGGCGGGGAATTCGTCTACCTTCGTGAAGCCTTTCCCCAATTTAAATGGATTGCAAATTCCAGTGGTCTGATGATTTCATTGGCTGGTATTGCAACATCCTCAACCGTTGCACTTGCTTTCGCTGGCTATCTTCAACAGTTTATTTCCCTCTCGCCCATCATTATTGCTTTTTCTTTGCTGTTTATTTTTACAGTCATCAACATTCTGGGGATTAAAGAATCAAGTTGGATGAATGTCATTTTTACGATGATTGAGATTTCGGGTTTGCTGATCTTTATTTATTTTGGGATTCAATCACCAAGCTTTGGAGCGGCCATCTGGTCCTCGCCTTCATTTGATACCCTGGCGGCAAGTGCTCTTATTATTTTTGCCTATTTTGGTTTCGAAAACATCGTAAACTTTGCTGAAGAAACCAAAAATCCTGAGAAGACTCTCCCCCGTGCCATTTTATTAAGTCTCGCGATCTCAACCTTACTCTATGTTTTGGTTGCACTGGCGGCGGTTAGTCTTCTCTCTGTCGATCAGCTTTCACAAAGCAAGGCCCCTCTCTCTGATGCTCTACGCCCCATCTCCTTAAAAATGGCCGGTGCTCTCGGGGGAATCGCCCTCTTTGCCACCGCCAACACTGCCTTGATCTCTTTGGTTACGACTAGTCGAATATTATACGGCATGTCCAAAGAGCATGCCCTACCAAAAGCTTTTTCTCTGCTTCACCAAAGCCGACAGACCCCCTGGTTTTCGGCCATCGTTTCCGGCCTCCTGGCGAGTGCCCTACTGCCGCTGAAAAAAATCGAAGTGCTTGCTAGTATTTCTTCTTTCGCCACCATGTTGGCCTTTGTAGCGGTTCATATCGCTTTAATCCAGTTGCGACTTCGAAATCCTGAACAACAAAGACCATTTCGCGTTCCGTTCACTATTAAAAAAGTTCCGTTCTTGCCTATTCTAGGTGCGATTTCGACAATCTTTTTATTATTACAATTTAAAAAAACAGTTTATCTAGTGGGGGGCGGATTTCTTATGACGATTATACTTTCACAGTTATTACTGGCATTTGTAAAAAAATTCCTTATTAAAAAAGTTTCAACCTGATGTGCTTTTAACGAAGAAGAAGTTAGCAATTATCAATTATCGCAAAGCTCCAGGACAGCATATACTGGTCATCACTCAAGGAGCCCATATGAAATGTCCCGCTTGTAAAGATACAGTTCTCACCATGTCTGAAAGAAATGGAATCGAAATTGACTATTGTCCAAGCTGCCGGGGTGTCTGGCTCGATCGTGGAGAACTTGATAAAATTATCGAAAAATCAATGGCCCACCAACCAGCGTTGAGCTCTGATCCACGAGAGAAAATTCAAGAGGTCATTTACCGGGATGCCGGTGGTTATAAAAATGATTCCTATTATAAAAGCAAAAGAAAAAAATCTTTTCTGGAAGAACTGTTTGATTAGCGCGAGAGTGTCTTTGAAAACACTTCTTCAGCAGCAGCATTGACTGCCGTCATCACTAATTCCCTGGCTCCAATATTAAAGTGAAAATAGCCAGGAATCGGTGCTTCAAAATCTACCACATTTCTCTTGCTGAGTTCATAACCAGACCCGCCAGCACCTGAAACAATCAAATAGCTTTTACACCCGGCCTTACTTCCAGGCAGGGCCTGCAGGCTGTGGTCGTGGCCTGCTAAATAAACATCAGCATTTGGACAAACATGGTTTAGCAAAAAATTTTTAACGTGTTTCCCGGAAACAAAAGCAGGAAAAGAGGTGCGTTCATAGTCCCCTGCATTTCCGTGATTTCCGTTGGACAATAATGGATGGTGGCCGGCGACGATCAACCAGAGTTTTTTTTCAATTGCTATTTTCTTAGCATTGTTAATCAATTCCTCTTGGGCACTAATATCGTTATTCCACATCATTCTGGTAGTATCTAAAAAAACAACCACCGCGTTTTTATAAACTTTATAATAATAGCGTTGAGGCATAATGAATTGCGGATTTCTTTTGCTATATTCCAATTGGAAATTCGCCCGTTTTAAGCTTCGGCCCAATTTTCCATAATCATGATTTCCCAAGATGGCGTAGAAAGGAAATGCCAAATTTTGGTAATAATCCTTAAAAACAATATCCATAATTGGATCGTTGGAACTCTCCATCCCAGCATCGTAAACATTATCCCCCAGAAGAATGGCAGCATCGCAACTTTTGTCAGTCAGTTCGCAGTATTTCTTTAGGGAATAAGCAACATCTCTTTGGGCAGTTGTCTGTTTTCCCGTATCGCCAATCACAATAAATTGGTCCATCTGAGACTCTGCTTTTCCAAAGGCCTGGGCCTGGAGCAAAAAAAATAAAAAAATGATAATGAAAAAATAAAGTCTAGAACGATTTTTCACAGCAATGTCATCCTTAATCTGAGAACGATAATTTTCCCAAATTAACATTGGATAAACAGCTTGGCAAAAATGGATGATGGATTTAAATAGCAGAAAATTTAAATAAAGCTGCTTATGGTAGGACTAATTTTAGATTAGTGACTACTATAGCAGCTTTTATTGGGTATCAGGTATTCAATGATTCATAGAAAAAATGAATATGTCTCCAGCTGAGCTAGAGAGAAAACTACCAGCGGCTTGAAGTAGTTTTTGGAGCCATTGGCTTAGCTTCAGAAACATTCATCTGACGACCTTCGAACTCTGTACCATGAAGGCCAGAAATAGCATCAGCAGCTTCTGAACTTGATGACATTTCAACGAAAGCAAAACCTTTGCTACGGTTAGTGTCGCGATCGATAATAACTTTTGATGATTCAACTGTACCAAACTGAGAAAACTTAGCTGAAAGAGAAGCATCAGTAACAGAATATCCTAGGTTACCTACGTAAATTTTTTGACTCATGAGAAACTCCAAATATAAAACAGTCACACCGTTGTGACGTTTGAAAATGTATAATAAATTTTTTGATTTGATATAAGATGGTTTGAAGGATCGAATAAAAACAAAAACTCTGTTTACGAGGTCTATTGTACTAGAAAAATGTTTAAAATATACACATTTTTTTTTATTTCATTTTTTTGGATTAAATCAACTACTTGAACCACAAATGATGGCCAGCCAACTGATCCAGTTGCCTGACCCCAAAATATTATTTACTGCAGCCTAGTTCAGACGCTACGTACATCTGGGCCTTAATTTCAGTGAAGTTTTTAGTAACCGTTTCATAAATCCCACGGCATCGACTGGAGAGATTTTTGTCCTGATCACTGATGGCAGCAGAGTAACTGTCGTAATTAAAACCATCTGTCTTAAGCGCGGGAACTCCACTGCCTTTCATAAAGTCGCAAATGTCCTTAACTCCGGCGTTAGAGCGATAGGCGGTGGCCAGTTGTCGCTTGACCTGAGAAGCGCTGGTACAAATCTCTTCTTGGATTTTTGCCTTTTGAGCATCGTCTTTATTCCGCCAAGAAAAAAAACTCTTTTTGCTCATTGATTTTTTTTGATCAACCAGATCCTCTAACACCTCAGAGGCTTCTTTAAAATCCTTGGTAGCTGAACTAAAAGAATTTTTAGCAAACTTATCAAAGCGCTCGCCCAATAAATTGCGCCCCAGATTGGTCATTGATTTCGAAGTATTTACGTTGGTGATGGGATTAGCATCAATCAGATTTTGAATGGCATCGAATTGTTCGGCCGCAATTCGCTCATTTTCTTCAGCGTCCCGAATCCTTTGAAGTTCGTCGGTAAGCGGAGAGATCTTTTCCACGTCTTTTTGTACGTTTCTAAAAATAATATCTGATAAACTAATAAACTTTGCCGAGGCAGCTGCCTGGAATTCTTCCTGCTCACACTTATTGTAGATATCCCCACTGGCCATTGATTCAATGACACCTAAGTTTTTACAATAGGAACTGTAGTCCTTGTTCTCTTCTGGGGTGAAGCAGGCATATTTAGAGGCCAGAACCTCCAAGGGCTCCGCTTCTTCGCTTTTTTTATTGTCGATATAATTATTTAAAAGATTTAAGCACTGCCGCTGTGATCTCGGTTTATCTGAAACCGCATTCAACTCTACTGAAAATGCCTGTAATTTATCGAGGGAAGATTTTAATTGTTGAGCACAACCTTGTAGATGTTTAGTTTCTTCCTGTACTTTTTCCCGCGCTTTTCTTTTTTCAGCTAATTCTTTTTCCTTATTTAAACTTTTCTCGAATGGATCACTATAAATCTTGTCATACTTTTGGGCCAAATCTCTAAAAGAGCAAAGGTCATTAACGAAGCGATCAGACTCAGTGGCCTCTCTCCCCAGATCATTTTTTGGTTTTCCAAATAACCAGCTTCCGATACTCGTAACCAGGCGTCCAGTTGCGGCCACTCCGGCACCAATCAGGCCGGCCAGAGGGTTAAAAGTGGCGACTGCCGCTGATCCACCTTCGACCACATTGATGAGGTTATTACCAATATTTGAGACTTCCTCACTACTGTTGCCAAATTCACATTGCGCTTCAAGCATCGAGCGAAGACCAGAGGTTGCACTCATGGCGTTTTTAAGTTTACTTTCTAACTCGCTTTTTTGTTCTGCATTCATTTTGATCGAAGGATCACTCACCATCCCCTGGATCCCCTTGGTCTTTTCCAGACTTTCATTAAATCCTTGAAGATGGGTATTACATTCCGCACGCTTTTGATCTGAAAGACCTGCGGCAAGATTTAAGCTGGTTGAACTTGGAATCAATGAGGCAAGTTGGGAATTGCTTTGATTAAAGGGACATTTCTCTCCGAGTTTTCTTTCCAACTCTTCTTTTTTGGCGGGATCACTTTCGGCCTTCATGGCGGTCAGTGTTTTGTTTTCTTCTAAAAATTGAAAAGGCTCGGCAGCAGCGGCCGCCAGGCAATTAATCGAGAGAACGAGGGGAAAAATATAACTAAAGTTTTTCATTGAGCTTTGCCTCACTAATCATTTTTTGAACATCATATTTATTGGAAGTGTTCACCAATAAAGTAATGCCGTCTTTCCAGTAAAGATGAGTGATATCTTTTGCTCCGGACCAAGAACAATGCGGTAGTGCCATGTCCGCCGCATGATTAAAATTCTTTAAACTGCTATCAGAAGCTTTGCTGATATCAAAGACCTCCTGACAATAATTCTTAAAAGCATTTTTTTCTAATTTGTCAGTAACCACTTTGATAAAACCAAAACTCGGATTTTTTGGGTGTTTAACCTGGAAACGAACGCATCCCATTTTCTGCTCATGGCAGAAATCACTCCATTCAACGTTGGCAGTTTTGGTGAAATTAAGTTGATTGCTACCGGCCGCGAGACTGATGACCTTAGAAGTTTTGGAGGTGGCCCAGGAATTTTGAATGCCAAATTGAAAAACTATTAAAACAATAAATTGGATTTTGCTCATTTTTTGGATCTCTGCTTAATTAATCACTTTGATAACTGCTTGTTTAATACACGCTGTTTTTAGTGTATCTTTGCTCTGCCCAATAAAATAGCTGGAATATTTTTCAACAAAAAAAGCCGACTGTTAAAGTCGGCTTAAATCAGACCCATGAATTTTTTAATCAATTTTAAGATTTATACTTTCGGAATGAGAACTAAATTCCGGAGCATACAGGCTTTGAATTTCGGCAATACCGGATTGGAACTCTCCCCTATGGAAGATCTTCAGCTCATATTCAAAGACGTAATCCCCCTTAGGAAGATAAGCAAAAAAGAAATGAGTGGCGGTATCTCGGGTGGACTCATAATAGGCCAGACCATCCTGGTATTTCCAGGAGGAAAGGACATTCACCGGCTCTGTTCCAGAGCCACGCATATCTTTTAGATGGACGTATTCCATATCGCGATCAACATGAAGCTCAACGCGAACAACTAAGGTTTCACCTGGTGAGAGTTTTTCAGCGCTGATCGGAAAAAGGGTCGGTCCTTTTTTGGTGTCTCTTTTTACCCAAAGCTTTTTGACTAAAGATAGCGGCGATTTATGAGGCGTAATATTTTTGATATCTTCAAAATAGTGCCAGTGCAAACCGCCCCATGCGATTCCTTTATCCTCTTTAGAGAGTTTAACTTCTCCCATCGAGGCCTTGATTTGATTAGTGGAAAAGCGTTTTTCATAAAATCCAGTTCCCGCTTCAACTTTTTCTGGCCTGATCAACTCTTTTCCCAGAGAGACCTTCACATTTTTCTTAGGCGCTAAAAGATTACTGCCCGAATTGAGAAGAGTGTAAACGACATCGGCCGTAGCTCGGCTGGTCTTCCAGTCCTGAGTCTGTTTTTGCTTTAAAAGCCAAATATTCATTTGATCAATTTCTTTTTCCGATTTTAGCACTTCGCTAAAAAGCTCAATAATCCTCGACTGGGTTTCAATCGGCGCCTGATACCACCAGTAACCCCATTCTTCATCTCCCCAATACATTCCCATTTCAGCGCTGTGAAGGGCCCTTTCTCTCAGGGATTTTACAATGGCATCAGTTATGTCTTTTGATCCAAATCGAGTCGCAGCTATGGCGGTGTGAGCTTCACTTAAACGAGAGTCTAACTTAGTCCAATACTTTTTGGCCTGATCGATAAAATAATCAACCGCAACTTTATTTGTGCTTGAGACAGGTACTTCCGCGAGGAAAAAAGATCGGCCATAAAGATAGTAGGCAATCATATGAGAATAATGATTTTTTTCTTTATGTACGATTTTGTCGTAGCTTTCCTTGATCCACTGATCCAGAACAGCAATCGACTTATGGGCAAGATCCATTTTTACTTTAACACCAAGTTTCTGAAGTTTTCCAAAACCAGTTGTGATGTAAAGAGTCGTTGAGTAATCGATCGGCCCACCGGGTATCCAGGGCCATCCACCGTTTGAAATCATCCTTGCTTCCAGTTCTTTATAGGCAGCGGATAATTCAGTGTGGAGATTATTTTTTTCAAAAAATTTACCAATATCGTTTTTGGCCTTTTCTTCGCTTTCAGCATTGGCAAGCCACGGTGTTTCTTCCAGGGGTAACTTCTTTAAGTCCGTATTTTTTTGAAGATTAGATTTTAGGGCATCAGTCCCCTTCCAAAGATTGAAAACTTTTTCGATTCCTGGATTTAAATCAATGATCTTCTCTCCCAGTGAGTTGGCGTATAAACGCTCAAAGACATAATCCGTACATTCCGGAAAATCTTTCTGAAGATAAGGAATGGCCTGAACCGCATACCATGCGGGGTTAGAAACCATCTGCAACACTAATTTGTCACTTTTAAGCGTTGTCGATTTATCGGATTTTAATAATTTATCAAACTTAAACGTTTTCTCTCCAATTCCTGAAATCCAAAGAGGAATTGATTCCTGGACAAAAATCTTTCGGGAGAGCACCGGGATCATCCCCTCTTCTCCATCCGTAAATTTTTCACCGATCGCTTTAATTTTGTAAATAATGGGATAAGTGACATCAGGAACTTTGAGTTCCCAGGAAAAGCTGGCCGATTTTTTGGCGGGAATTGAAAATTTAAATTTGTTATCAGCGGAGATAAATTCCTTCACCACGATGCTGTCGTTCAGGGCGTTCGTTAGCTCCAGTCTCACTTCGCCTGATTGATTGACATCACTTAAATTATCTACCTTGGCCGAAAAATAAAGTTTATCCCCTTGTCTTAGAAATCTCGGTGGATTGGGTGTCACCATTAATTCTTGTTGAGTCACAACTTCACTGTCAAAATATCCAGATTCAATTTTTTTCCCATGGGCCATCGACCTAAACTTCCAGCGAGTCAGGGCCTCGGGCATGCTGAATTCAAAACTTACCTTGCCAGAATTATCGGTCAAAAGATGGGGATAAAAGAAGGCCAGCTCGTTTAAATTCTTGCGCACGTTCACGACAGGTTGCTTTTCTTCTTTTTTTAATACCAGTTGCGCTCTGGTCTCCAGCGGAGCGGCCCCCGGAGCAAGGCTTCGGCCACTGGAGTTGGATTTGGCTTCACTGACGTCCATTTTTTCAGAAACACTCATCGGCATGGCAGCACCATCCATCATTGATTCCATCGCGCCAAAGGATCCACCTTTTTGCATGTATCTAAAATTGACATAAGGCCATAAGTAGGAAAACTGCTCCAAAATGTCCGGATTAAATGAAGGATAATTTCTGGGCAGATGATCATAAGGCCGCATCCATGAATGGTGGACATAAAAGTCTTTCATCAAAAGGGTTGATGAATAATTCGCATCAAGCTGGTCTCGCCAAAATCCAGAAAATGTCTGGAATGAGTGCGGGACAAATGTTTCCAGAGAAGCATCAAACATTGTCGCCACCATTTCAGCGGCAATGGCATGGTCTTTAAAGTTCTGGACTTTTAGTGTCCAGCTGTCTTTTTCTCCCGGGCGAAGTTTGCTTTTCATTTTTTCCACCGAGATCTTGAGAGCATTCTCGGGACGCAATACTTCGATAAACTGGTTATACGCATACAATTGATTGTCATGAACAAAAATCAACTGCAGGCTAAATCCGCCTTTTAGATTTTCGGTAATCGGAAACTTTATTTCATGAAAAGCGCTGCCATTTTTGGTCCAATATTGTTTTAAAATATTTCCATTTTGAATGAGATCAACATGCACCAATCCCTTATCGTAACCACTGGCCCATACTGCTTCAAGAGTTTCACCAACACTTAAGGCCGTTTTTTTAATTTTAAAGAAAGAAGGTATTTTAGTTTTGAATGTTTTTGTTTTTTGGCCAAACACTACAAAATAGATTTTTTCCTCTATCCCATTTTTGAATTGATCCTGGCTTTTTAGAAGCGCCACATAGGCGCCTTCTTTCAGCTTAAAACTGGAATCAGTGGTACCATTTTTGGTCTCAAACTTTGCAGATGCAACCTTGCTTCCTTGATCCCAACTTTCAATTTTGGACATATCTTTTTTCAATACCTGAGCTGATCCCCCCATGAAAAAGCGTTTGTACCAATAAAAAAAGTAATTTTCATTAGAAGAGGCGCGCACTGGATTTTTAGGACCGTTGAGTTCGTAAATCTCTACCAGACCTTCGCTGTTTTGACTTTTTCCATCTAAGGTATTGGTGCTAATGCCAATCGATACTAACTGATCATCAGGTAACCAATCAGCAACTTTCATCTGGGCCTGGAGCGAAACATGGCCCACACTGGTGCTCATATTTCCAGAGCGAGTTTCTCCGGTAGGATCGATGACATCCACCAAAACTCTGTAGCGGAAAACGGGATTCATTTTAGGGTCAACGCTTTTATTAGCACGTGCCTTAAAGAGCACACTGAATTCACCGCTGTCATTGGTCCTGGTCACACCACTTGAAATTTCCTGCTCGGCCTGATAAGGATTCCCCCAGTGCCACCAATGAGGAAGCTCAACTCCTCTGACCACCCGATACTTCACTTTGGCCGCAATCAGCGGAGCACCTGAATAACTCTGGGCCTTGCCATTAATCGTGACCTCTTCATCCAGCCGAAATTGTTTTGTGGGGGAATCAAGAGTAACTTCAAATTTTGGTCTTTTATATTCTTCCACATGAATGCTGGCATTTCCGTAGGGAGCATTGGTTCGCAGGGACATAACCCCTCCCAACGTATTTTTGGGAGCAATAAAATCTCCACTAAACGATCCAAAATCATTGGCAGACTTTACGACCTTAGCGACTTCCTTATTATTGGCATCAAAAAATGCAACTTCTACATTTTTACATTGGTAAATTTCATACTTCTCTTCTGCCTGATTGTAAAAATAACAAATAACTTTAAAATGAATTCTCTGATCCGGCCGATAGATGGATCGATCAGTTAAAACCAACGCGGCTTGAGTTCGCCCTTGTTTCGTATTCCGATAGTTGCGATAAGATCCATGAGGTGAAAATGTATTCCCCGTATTTTTGGACTCGACTGCAAAATAATAGACATTATTATCGCTGTCGTACTGAAAAGCACCGAACTTATCTGTTACTAGAGTCGCCACTTTTTCATTCAGTCTCTCACGCGAGCTCGTATTCCAAACGGGTTTATAGACAGTGACTTGTCTCTTCTCTAACGGCTCGCCATTTCGCGCATCAAGCACAAAACCCGAAATTCCTTTGGCTTGACTTTTAGTCAGCAGTAGCGTGTCGGTACGCCAAAAAGAAGAATAAGCTAACTGCTCCTTGCCTCCATTCCCACTGACGCTAAAGACCGGACTGGAAGAAGCAAAAATTCGATAGAAACCATAAGGAACCTCTGCAACATTGAGCTCAACTTCTCGCTCTTTAAAATCTTTCGTCTCCTCCAGATCAACCGACCACTCTTTAACGGCTTTTTTGCTGAGCAATTTAATGATTTCATCCTCATTAATTCCCTCGTCTAAGCCTCCGCCCTTTTGCTCAATTCGACTCTGCCAATCATCTTCCACAATTCGAAAATAAATTTTAGAAACATTATTGTATTTAATGAAGGCGATTGAATTAGATTTATTAATGGAGTTTTCAGTTTTCATTGAAAAGCTGGGAGCTTTTATTTCATTGATCAGATTCTGACAAAAGATGGCCCCATCAGATTTAGGAAATTTATCAATCGCCTTTTGACAGATGTTAACCGCCTCCAGGAAGTCTTCCGTTTTTTGATATTCTTTTGCCAATTCAAAGCTTGCCAGGGTGGAAGTTGGAACGGCACTAAACTCTTGTTCAATTTCCTTTAATCGTTTGATAAAAATGTCCGTCGCATCTGCTCCCGGCAACTGCGAATGAATAAATTTTAAACGGTTAATATCAGTGTCGACATATTGTTCAAGTTGTTTTTCATTTTTATAAAATTTTAGTAAATCCTGATAAAGTTCAATTGTCCTCAAGAGTGAGGATTCCTTATCGGTGGTAGATGGTTTATAGGAAAGAAACTTTAGGTGCTGACCAAATGCCTCTGAGCTGATATCAATTTCAAACTTATCGACGGGAGCTGGCAGAGCTGAAATTCCTTGTGTTAAGAAATTAATCATTTCCCTTACCGCAAATTCATAGACGCTAAGAGGTTTGCCTGGAAATAAATTTCCGGGTTCGATCACCCCCTGATAAAGACTAACACTCATCTTTTTGAGTTTATCAGCATCTTTCAGGCCCTCTTCAAAAAGAGATCTTATTTCAGAAAAAATCTTAGGCAGATCCCAAGTGGTAAAATCATCATTGGCCAAGCCAGAGGTCTGTGTTCTCGCTGAAAACTTATAACGATTCTGCTCAAAATAATGCCAATACCATCGTGCCAGGATGATCTTAACCAAAGGTCGATCGGCCGCTTCAACTTTTGCAATTTCCTCTTTCAAGATTCGAATTTTATCCTTTGGCATTTTGCCGCGAATATGGGTTTCATTCAAAATCCTCTTGGTCATCGCCCGGATATACATTCCCTTGTTATTTTCGGCCCGTGCTTTTTTCTCCAGGCTTTTTGAAAGATCAAGCGCGGTTTGAGGAAGCTTTTTAGACTCGGCGGCGATAATGTCATTTAAGATTTTCTCAAGATCGGCGGAGGAAGCGTTAAGCTTCATCCCGATAAACAACGACAAAATTAGTAAAAAAATTTTCATCCAAACCTCGGTTTAACCTTTTTAAATTGCTCGATAATTATTATTGAAATTAGAGCATATTTTCTGCCAAAGAAAAACCCTAACGCCGCTGCGTTATTTTGTGCCCTGGAGAGCTGGTCACGGCCAGGATGGAAATAAATTCACGCTTTGCTATCCCTTCATGAATTTCTGGTATGTTTCAGCTCTAAACATTTCAACTTTGGAGAACTCCATGAAAACTTTATTACTTACCGCCTTGGTTATGACCCTTTCTGCTGGCGCTCAAGCTAGATCAATTCTTGTTTTTAAATCGGTAAATAAATGTCAGTCTTTTAAAAAATCTGATGCTCTTCTGGTCGATGTCCAGGAAGCTCAAGACGGTCAGGCCCAGCTGGTTATCAGTTACCCCATAAGCTCTGATGCTCCCCTTAAGGTTCAAGTTCAAAAAATCCTGCCACCGCCTATGAATGCTGGGGGATCAGTCAAATATGTCGGGAAAAATGAAGTGACGAAAGAAATTATCACTCTTGCCTTTAAAGGTGTGCGTCCGATTAAAGTTGGAAAAGTAGTAGGAAGAGCTGCTGTTTTGATTATGGAAAAGCAAGACAACGTCGAACTCATCTGCTCAGCTGTAAAATAATTATTTAAAAAAAAAGGCGGCTTCAAATCTGAAGCCGCCAAATATAAAGACTAACTTAAAAGACTAATTCCCTACTTCAATCAAAAGCGTTGCATCCTGATTACAAACTAACAAATCACCTTCGGCAGAACAGTTAAGATCAGTTGTAGTAAGACTGCTTCGAAGCGCTGATCCCTTGCCAAAAATGCGTAAGTTCTTTAAGACATCCAACCCTGATTTTTTCATGCTTTTCGCATAAAGAGCTTGCATCGTGGCCGAGTCGATCTTGATGCTCTTAACACTTCCTAATAATGATTTTTTAATCTCTGCTTTAACTTCTTGATTGATTTGTTCCTTTTCATCCACCACTTTCAAAACATTTTTCCCAGTCGCTTCAAGTGTAAGCGCCGAAGTGTTATCGGTTTCATTTATTTCCTGGGAGTATAATTCTTTAACTTGTGAACCACTGATAAAGTTAACTTTTGCCGACCCAACCGCATTTTGTGAAATTTTCGAAAAACTGGTTTTTGTGACCTTTCTAAGAATGAGTGTCTCATGGGTTTTGATAGTCATTGCAATTGATGTTTCGGCAGCTAAACTTACCGAGGCAAAAGACAGAGAAAGTGCCATTACGGCCAATGTTTTTTTCATGGTTTATCCTTAGGGTTCAAGGTTGTTGATGGACTTATCTTAAAGGATCTCTCCTCATTCTCAACTTACCTTGAAAAAATTATAGACCCACTGCCAATTCCACTCCAGATTCACTTTCCAGGCTACAATCTGAGCATCCTTATCCTTTTGGAGTTTTTATGAAAATATCGATGTTGCTCTTTTTGGCCTTACTTTCAACTACGGTGATGGCCCAAGCGTCGAATGAAAAGAAACTATTCACCCTAGAAAAAAGTGTCAACTCCGAGAATCTTTTATTCATCCACGCTCAAACGGATGAACTCTGTAAGTTTATTAAAAATGAAAACGGTTATTTAGATTTTTACTGGCTGATGGAAGGAACTAACAAAAAAGAAGTCCATCCCATGATTCGCTCTAAAGTCCAGGAGCGCGTGAAATTTTCAGGCATGGATGAGCGCCGCAGTTCCTTTAAAGTAAAGCTCAACGATTTGAGTGAAATCAAACACGACCTCGAAGACACAAGCATAGAAGTTAAAGCAGAAATCAACAACGGCAACTGTGAAGTGAAGTCAGTTCTAAAGCTTGGAGCATCGGCCAAGTATCGCAAAATGAATCTTAAACGCACATTCTGTGAGGTAGAAACAAATCTGATTGGCGTTCCTAAAGGATGCAAATTCCTAGGTCTCGAAGGCAATGACGCTGATACAGGTCTCGCCCTAAATGTTCGCTTCAAAGGAAAATAGCTCTCGGCTTAAACAAGTTGTCTTTACGATTCTATAATCCATAAGTTAGCACCAATATCCTGGTGAAAAGTAAGAATTTATCATTTCTAAAATCTTGCATAAGGGGCCTCCCCCCCCTATAAAAACCACTTATAAAAAAGGGGAAAAAAAGATGCGTCGATTGTTAATCGTTTTGAGTTTATTAACTCTTTCGTCATGTGCACCTAAAGCTGAAAAGGCACAAAACAAGTTACTCCATTCCTTCATTATGAATGGAACCGACGTAAAGGAAGGCGATCCAATCGCTTCGAGTATCGTGGGAGTTTTTAATACTAAAGATAAATCAATCTGCACCGGTTCACTCATCGGCCCTAATATCGTTTTAACTGCAGCTCACTGTGTCCCGGAGCGCGCCTCACATGTAAAAATTGTTTTTTCAAATAACATCGACTACACGATGAATGCGCGTGAACCAGATGTACTTCAAGAATTTGCCTTGTCTGCTACTGATTTCAAAGTTGGTCCGACCTGGGATCCAAACGATGAAACCACCGAAGTCGATACAGGTGATATTGCTCTTATTAAGTTCAAAGGTACTATTCCTGTAGGCTACAAAGCAGCAAAATTCCTGCCAGATAACAGCGCACTAAAAGCGGGAGCGATGGTTACAGTGGCTGGCTATGGAATCAACGTGGTGAATGCGACTCAAATTGACCCGAGAAAATATCATAAACTGGAAGAGGCCATTGAGTATGGTGAAGTTTACTGTGAAGAAAACGATAACAAAAAAATGACTTGTTACAAAGTCGAGACTGACGGTGACGGTGTCCTTCGCACCACTCAAGCTCCCATTGCCTCAATTGATGATACGGAAGTACGACTGGATGAAAGAAAAGCTGGGACTTGTAATGGTGATTCAGGTGGACCGGCCTATATTTTACAAAATGGCGAACTCTTTCTTTTTGGAGTGACCAGCCGGGGAAGTGCTTTGTGCAATGAAGTCGGCGTTTACACCAACGCTTTATACTATTCCACTTGGATTAATGAGACGATCAAAAAGCTTAAGTAGCTAGTGGCCGTGCCAATAATCACTAAAGGCCATCACTGCTGATGATGGCCTTTAGTAAATTAAAATTTTATTGCTTTCAAAATATCTTTGCCTTTATCCTTCAGGCCATCTAAGCCACCGCCTGATTTTAGTTTAGCAATCTCGGCCTGTATTTTTTCTTCGTTCTTTTTATACATCTCTTGAAGGTTGCCAAGTTGGGCAATATTTTTATTGCTTCCCCCTAGCGCCGCCATCAGTTCTTCTTTAGGTTTATTGATTTTGTCATTAACCAGTGAAGTGATTTTATTTTGGGCCTCATTGATTTTTTGACCAATGACCCGATTAAAGCCACTACCTAATTCATCACCTAAATTAGAAGAGATATTCATGTTTAAATTTTTAAAAGTCCCTGAAACATTTCCATCAATCTTAATAACCGGAATATTATTTAGAATATCTCCCAGCATTTCTTTGGCGGTCTTGTTAGATGTCTCGACCAGAAACTTAGGTTTACTCAGCGTTGAATTCCAGTTCATATTCACTTTTTCTTCTTCCAGAGAGGCCGAAAGAGTTGTCGCACCAGTCGCTTGCGAAAAACCAAATTTCATTTTTTCATCATTCACGAAAAGTTTTTCGGGAACTGCAAAAGAATTCACCTGAACCAGTGCCGATTGCCTGGCCACCGCTTTAGTGAAATCAGCAGTGATAACAACTTTCACTCCCATTATCTTGGAGTTGGGAAAATCGCCTCGCATATCCATTACCAGTGGCTTTCCAACCTGCTTGGGAGCATTGGTAACGTTAGTCAGCTCGCCTTTGACTTGACCAGCGTAAGAGTCTGTTGTGCCTTTAGAGCTGATCGCTGCGCGCTTGAGCCAGAAAAGAGGATAGCCTTTGGTGAGCGGAAATTGATAATTAGTTCCTTCTGAGCGTTTGTGAGGAATAACGACATCAGTTTCCTCTTTTTTCTCGGGGATATATTGTTTGGCCAGGGCCTGATACTTACGGGCCTTCGCCACATAGCCTACAAATTCTCCCGCAAAGAGATGCATGGCCATGTCTTTAAAATCTAGCTGGGGAATTGAAAATCGGCCTTTTAAAGCAGCGACATCTTCATTCACCAGTTGTTGCAGCTCTTTTGGGTATTGGCCGACAACGGCCACTTCGCTTTGAAGTTGGTTCGTAGCTTGCTGCACCTTTTTGTATTGAGCATTCACTTCGCTTAAGAGATCAGTGATTTTTTTTATCCCCTGGGCTCGTTGCAAAACATTCTTTTCTTTGCTTACGATCTGAATTTGGGCTTCGATTTCTTTAATTTTTGAAGTGTCGGAAAGTTCCTTCACTTTGGCGTCCCAAAATTCTTTTTTACTTTGTACATCACTCAGCATGCTTTTCACTCGCAGCTCAGATTTTAGGGTCTCGCGAATTTCCTGGATTTGTTTTTGATAGTCTCCGCCATCAAGGATGGCCATCACATCACCCAGCATATTGGCACTGTACTTATTTTTTATTTGAGCGATGACTTCATTTTGGAGTTCATTTATTTTACTTGGCCTGGCGGGCTCAGGAGGAAGCACTCGGCCGGGAGAAGAACGCGGTTTTTCAATTTGAATATTGTTGATACTGGCATCTTCCACCACAAATTTCATTCTCAGCAATGCATCCCACAGATACTGGAAATGCATATTGCCGATTTCAAGCGTATTATGAGTCGGGCGTTCTTTGTTGGTCACCTGCAGGCGATTAAGATCAAATGATCCACGCACAAAGCTGGTTTTAATTGAATCCACGTTGACTTCGGCCCCATTGGCCTGGGTGCCGACGTACTCGACAAGTTTTTTCATGTGGTGATCAAAATAATAACTGAAGTAGCCAAAGGTGATCCCGGTGAGAATGACTACCGGAATGATGGCCTCGAAGCGAATGGGACCTTTCTTCATATTAATTTTTTTCTTCATATCTTTTTTAATATCTGTATTTTCAGTCATGGTACGCTCCGCCTAATTCCACTTGTATTGATTGTATTTGTAATACCACTGATAAAATTTGGTCGCCTGAACCATTTTCCAGAATTTAGTTGCTTGAAAACGTGCCACAACTATTTCACGGTATTTCACAATAAAGAGTCGACTCAAAAAATAAATAAACGGAGCAAGCAAAAAGGTGATGACCGCTGAGCCCATCACGATGGAATTATTAAAACGGGTATAAGGAATAAGTGGCATATTAAAAAGAGTGGTGAATAATCCTTCCAGGGAGTTCATTTCAAGAACTTTTTTCCCCACGACATCAAATAATGGATCAAGGATGAAAGCGATGAGCTTAAAGAAAAAGGCCATCACCGTAGCGGCTCCAATTTGAATCCGGAAGAAAAAAAGGATTAAAAGAATCAACAGACTATGCAGAGAAAGCACTGGGGTCATCCCCAAAATAAATCCACAAGTCATCCCCATGGCGAGCGAAACGTTGCCCGTATCGGAGTTGAGCAAATTGATAAATGCGAATACCTGCTTGAGAATCAGTCCCATACCCTCTCTCCTTAAAAAATCTTAGTGCTATTAAGTTTAGGAGGGTGAAAGCTCTTTGACTATGAAAAAGTGCCCACAACTTTCCCCTGAAGTAACTCATCTTTACTTCGGGAAGTATTTCTGAAGTCTGGTGGTTCCCAGTTTTACAAACTCTTTGAGCTTAGGATGAGTCTCCTCTTGATGAGGCCAGACGAAATGAACAGGCCGGGACGCGGTTTCGTAGTCTTTTAAAACTCGCACTAATGAGCCATTGGCAAGCTGATCAATGCACATAAATTCGGGAAGCAGACTGACCCCTTCTCCTGCCAGGGTCAAATCAAGTAGCACTTTGGGGTTATTGGATTTGTGTTTAACTAAAATCTCAATATCTTTTTCTTTTTTACTTTTGGCCTCTAGTAGCTTCCAGTGATCCTCTTGGTCTCCCACTGTAAACCAAAGGACCGGATGACTAGCGAGATGATTAATATTTTTAAGCGGACTCATTTTTTTCAAGTAGCTTGGACTGGCGACGATAATAAAACTTATATGGCCCACCAACTGACTGCGAAGCTCACTGTCGGCCATTTTTCCAATTCGCAGTGCTAGGTCCATCCCTTCTTTCACCAAATCAACTCTCTGATCTGATAAAAGCAGATCGGCCTGAAACTGAGGGTGTTTTTTCACCATTTCTAAAATAATGGCCGGCAATAGATAGGAGCCAATATCGACGCTGGCCGTGATTCGCAAGGTCCCCAATGAATCTTGGGCATTGTCCTTGATCAATCGATCGACTTTAGTTAACTCATAAATTTGTTTTTGTGATTTGTTGTAGAGATGACGACCGGACTCTGTCAGCGAGAGCTGGCGGGTATTGCGATAGATGAGGGTTGTCGCTAACTCCCCCTCCAGCGATTTGATGGCGCGACTAATTCTGGATTTTTGTTGTTTTAACAAGAGCGCTGCCTTAGAAAGGCTACCGCAATCCACAACTTTGATAAAAATGGCCAAATGATTGAGATCCATAGTCTCGTCTCCATTGTTCTAATTTTAGAACATATTGTTCCATTTATAATACTATATTAATTTAGCTTTTTAAAAGATAATAGGCCAAGGGAGAGAGAAAATGAGTGAACCAATTAAGCGCCGAAATTTTATCATTCAATCCCTGGCTCTCTTTGTGGCGCTGTCGGCCCCCGCCTGGGCCGCTAAAAAAAAATCTTCCCAAGGAAAAGTAATGAATAACAAAAATAAAATGCCTCTTCTTTTTATTGGTCACGGCTCACCGATGAATGCCTTGGCCCACAACGAATACACCAAGGCACTAAGTAAACTAGCGAGCTCCATCGAAACTCCCAAAGCGATCTTAATGATCTCTGCTCACTGGATGACCAAAGGCACTTGGGTGACGGCGATGGATAAACCTAAAACCATTCATGATTTTGGTGGATTTCCTAAGGCACTTTTTGATGTTCAGTATCCGGCCCCCGGAAAACCGGAACTCGCCCAAAATCTTATCAAAGAAATTACCACTCCATCCATTGGTGCGGACGCAGATGAATGGGGACTCGATCACGGGACGTGGTCTGTGCTTCGCCATATGTATCCCAACGCCAATGTTCCGGTGCTACAACTTAGTATGGATATGAGTAAACCAGCGGAGTATCATTATGAGATTGGAAAAAAATTAAAATTTCTACGCTCTCAAGGAGTGCTGATTATGGGCAGTGGAAACATTGTTCACAACCTTCGCCAAATTGATTGGGACGAAAAGGCGAAGGCCTTTGCCTGGGCGGTAGAATTTGACCAGTGGGTAAAAGAGAAAGCTCAGTCTCGCGATTTTAATTCGTTGGTCAAAGACTTCATGAGCGCCAAAGGCGGGGCCCTAAGCGTTCCGACCCCGGATCATTATTATCCTCTGCTTTATGTATTAGGTGCAGTTGATGAGTTAGATCAAGTGAGCTTTCCTTATGAAGGAATGCAAAATGCTTCGATCTCGATGCGCTCATTTAAATGGAATTAGTAAAGTTAAGCTAAGAGGGCCTGGGCCACGAATTCGGCCGACTCGTTCGTGATCTCATGGGCACATTGCCCTTCATGATAGCGCAGGTCCACCCATTCTAGCTTGAGTCGTTCCTTGGCCTCTAGAGCAAAATGCATGGGCTGAATATCATCATACAGCCCATAGAAAGCATAGATTTTAATTCTCTTCTCACTATTGCTCGGTCTTTGGGCAACTATTTCTTTAAGCACTCGTCCATTAAGCCCTATCACTTTATCCACATGATCAGGATAGGCCATCGCCATGGCATAAGACATGATTGCCCCTTGGCTAAAACCCATGAAACACAGTTGGCGCGTTTTGCTTAAAACGCCAGCTGATTGTTGGGCCATGATCCATTCATCCAGTAATTGCAACGAGACCTTGACCTGCTCTTTATTGTGAAGCGGCCCTTGGGCGGTGAAGCTGACTTCAAAAAAAGCATAACCCATAGGTCCATACGTAAAAGGGCCCTGAATAAAATAATAATTGCCGGGAATATTGAGTTGTTGGATAAAAGGGATCAAGGAATTTTCATCAGAGCCAATACCGTGCAAGACAATCACGTCTTGCCGGGAGGCTTCATCAACTGATCCGATTTGAATTTTTTTATAGCTTAAATTTGTCATAATATTTTTTACTTTTTTTGTTAATCGATTATTAGTCTAGCCACAAAACGGAGAGCAGCATAGTCTTCAATATTGCAACAATCCTTTGCAGAATTGCAATAAATCACAACCATTTCTTAAAGCTATCACACCCATCACAATTTTTTATTTTTATCTATTATTTTCCGCACCTATGATGATGCTCGCTTCTTACTAATAATTGCATTTTTTGCAGGAGGTTCTTATGAGTTTAGTTCCATCGAAATCAAGCACCACGTCCCCAATCTTCCGTCCCCGAATGGAAGATGAATTTACATCTTTTCAAAGAGAGATAAATAACCTGATGAGTTCTTTTTTCAACAGAGGTGAACTAAGTGTTCCCTCATTCTTTGAAACGGCCATCTACCCTTCCATCGACCTAAAGGAAGTTGGCGATAAATTTCTTTTGGATGCAGATGTGCCAGGCATGAGTGAAGCAGATATTGATATTGATCTTCACGGAAATACGCTGACGATAAAAGGTGAGAAAAAAAGTGAAAAAGAAACAAGAGAAAGTGATTTTATCTGCTCAGAGCGTTCGCGCGAATCTTTTCGCCGAGATATTAATTTGGGCCAAGAGGTAGATCAGGCCAATGTTAAGGCCGAACTCAAAGACGGAGTTCTGCATGTGGAGCTGCTTAAAAAAGAGCCCAATAAATCAAGCCACAAAAAAATATCAATTAGACATTAATCAAAAAAAAAGAGGCCGAGGCCTCTTTTTTTATGTAGTCGAATGAATATTAACTCCCTTCTTTTTAGAAGTGAATTTTGACCCAATCCGGTTTGCCCAAATACGAAATCGATCAACATAATTAAAGATGGCCGGAATCGCAATCAGAGTCAAAACGGTTGATACCGCAACACCGGCGACAATTGCCACCCCCATTGAAGTTCTGGTTCGCGAAGCAGGGTTCAAACCAATGGCAATCGGCAGAGTCCCCGCCATTAAAGCAAAGGAAGTCATGAGGATGGGACGCAATCTGGTTCTGCCCGCTTCGGCCAAGGCATCAACTCGATTGAAGCCTTTATCCATCAACTGCTTGGTATAATCAACTAAGAGAATTCCGTTTTTACCGGCAACTCCGATCAGCATAAAGAGACCAAAGATGGCAAAAAGGTTGAGTGTTTGTCCGGTCAGATACAGACCAAAAAAGGCACCACTCATCGCCAGCGGCAAAGAAATCATAATGGTCATCGGGGTAATAAAAGATTCATAAAGGCTAGAAAGAATCAAATAGATGACCAGTATCCCGAAGCCAACTGCAATCACGGTCGAGGTCGCGAGCTCTTGCATATTTTCAGCGTCACCGGCAAGCGAGTAACGAACATCAGTTGGAAGTTTGTTCTCTCCAGTAGTCATATCGGCAATGATTTCATTTAAGACCGAACTAAGGCCAACTCCCGGTGCCAGCCCCGCGGTGATTTGGATGTAGCGAGCGCGGTCTTGTCTTTCAATCGAAGCAGGTCCTGAGCGCAAATCACCGTTGGCCACATCGGCCAGACGAACCAGTTTGCGGTTAACATTGGGTACATAAACGTCTCCAAAATGCTCCTTGAGATCTCGTTGCTCTTCATTTAAACGAACGCGAACATCATACTCTCTTCCAGCTTCACGAAATTTAGCAGTGGTTGCACCCTCAACTTGAGCGCGAAGTTCTGCCCCAAGTGTCTTAGTGTTCATGCCGTATTCTTTGGCCGCACCTGGCTTCAGTCGAACTTGTAATTCAGGTTTACCTGTTCGGTAATTGGAATCGACATCTTTTAGCCGTGAATCTTTTTTTAATTTGTCTAAAATTTTCATGGCCGAAACTTCAAGATGCTCTGGATTTGGAGAGATCAGGTTAATGGTAATCGGTTGGGCCCCTCTTCCTCCGCTGGCATCGAATTTTTTCACGACCGGATTGGCGACTGATTTAAACGAGACAAGCTGAGAACGCAGGGTCTCTCTGAAATCCATCGACTTAATGCCACCTCTTTCATTTTTTAACTTAACAATAAAAGAGGCCTTGTTCGCTTCACCATTTTGGTTTCCAATGAAATAAAATGAATAATCAACTTCCTTATTTTTTAAAATAATGGCATCAACTTCTTTGGCTATTTTAGTGGTGGCATCCAGGTTAGAGCCAGGCGCCAATTCCAGTGTTACCGTAATTTCCCCGCTGTCGTCGTCTGGGACGAATTCGGAAGGAACATGTTTCGCGACAAAAAGACTGAAAATAAAAACGGCCAGTGTGGTCCCCAAAGTGAGCATTGAATGACGAAGACTCAGGCGTAAAAAACGTTCATAAATATTTTCTAACCAGGTTTGAAAACGATCAAAACCGCGAACCATTCTTCCAATGGTTCTATCCCACAAACTTGGAGCTTTCATTTGACCATGATCATTATCATGACCAGCACCATGACCTTCGCCCCCAAAATAAGCAGCGAGCATCGGAATAATGGTAATCGCGACAAATAAGCTGATCGCCATTGAGAAAGCAACGGTTAAACCGAATTGTTTTAAAAATTGTCCAACGGTTCCTGACATCATTGCCACGGGAACAAAAACGGCCATAACCACCAGGGTGATCGCCACCGCGGCCATTTGAATTTCATGAGTTCCATTTTCGGCGGCAGCTTCTGAGTCCTGCCCTTTTTCCATAAAACGATAAATATTTTCGATAACAACAATGGCATCATCGATCAAAAGCCCCACTGCCAGCGTCAGCGCCAGGAGGGAAACGATGTTGATCGAAAAATTTGCCATTTTTAAAAGAATAAAAGATCCAATCAAGGAAATCGGAAGTGACAAGGCAGTAATTAAAGTTGTGCGCACACTTCCCAGAAAAAAGAATACAGTGATGACGGTTAAGGCAATACCGATGATAATGGTCTCATAAACATCGTAAACGTTATCGCGGATCTTGGTGCTGGCATCAATCAAAACTTTGAGTGCTGGGGCACCCTCTTCTTTAGCAAGCTCCGGTGCAATTTTATCCATCTGCTTTCTAATTTGCTCGGCCACCGCCAGGGTATTTGATCCGGCCTGACGATAAACTTGCAGGATTAAAACTCGCTCTCCCCCTAAAAAGCCACGAGACTTTTCATCTTCCAAAGTGTCTTTCACGACTCCCAAATCAGCCACCCGAGTGGGAACTTCGTTACCATAAAGATTGACGAGAGTGTCGGCCACTTCATCAATCGAACCAAACTCTCCCAGACCTCTAAAAACCAATTCCTGAGAGCCACGGCTCACTTTACCGCTGGGAATATTTTCTCCCGAAACTCCAATTTGGGAAGCAACTTGTCCGACTGAAATTTCCCGCGCCTTTAATTTCTGGCGATCAAGTAGAACATGAATTTCGCGTTTGCGGCCACCAATGATTTCGATCGCCCCAACATTATTGACCTGCTCAAGGCGAGGCTTAACAAACTTATCGGCGATATCAAAAAGCCTGGCCTCACTAACCCCTTTCCCCGAAAGAGAAACCATTAAAATTGGACTATCAGAAGGGTCGAATTTTTTAATGACCGCATCATCGGCTTCGGCCGGAAGTTTAGCTTTGGCGATATTCACTTTATCGCGCACTTGCTGTTCAGCATATTTGGCATCAACACTACTTTGAAATTCGACAATAATAACGCTGACGCCTTCCAGGTTTCTGGAAGTCATGCGCTTAATTCCCGAAATAGAACTAATCTCATCTTCAGTCGGGCGACTGATTAAATTTTCAATTTCATTTGGTCCAGCTCCCCGATAAACCGTTTGCACCGACACGATCGGAATACTAACTTCCGGGAATAAATCCACGCTCATACTTTTAAAGCTGGCAATCCCTGCAACGATAATCAAAATCATTACACAGCTTATGAAAATGGGCTTCTTGATTGATACACTTGCTAAACTCATATTATTTCTCCCCCATTGGAGTTGTTTGATAGTATTTCAATTGCGATTGGAGAGCGACGATTTGTTTAGCCGATTCAACTCGCGAAGATTGGGCCGAGGTAAAATCTTGCTCAAAAAGCAATACTTGATAAGTCGTGGTTCGACCTTGTCGCAGTCTTTGTCTTTCATTTTCCAGTTTTGATTTCTGAGCAGACTCCATTGCTCGGGCCAGTTTTAAAGTCGCTTTCGATTCCGAAAGTTTTTGTTTTAAATCAAGCCAATCTTGTTCCTGTTTAAAGGTAATATTTTTTACATTAATTTCAGCAGAATCTTTTAATCTTCGCGCACCTGCTCGCGCATCAGCACTGGCCTTAAAATTAAGCGGAATTTGAAAAAGGACTCCCACATAACCGGCGTCGCGAGTTGCTTTGTTGGCGTTTTCAAAAGCTGAAGCTGTATCAGGCCCTCGGCCATTGAGGGCATAACCCCCCATTAAATCCAGGGTTGGTTTATTGCGTTCAACAATTAATTCACTAGTCGCCCGGGCCAGGTCAGCTTGGGCCTTGGTCGCCTGTACATCCAGTCTTTCACCTGGTCTGGCGTCTGGAATTTCAATTTTCTCAAGGGCAGAATAATTGAGTGAATCCAAAACAGGGGTGGTGGCATCAGCGGCCAGATTAATAAAAGTATTAAAAGCGCGTTCTGCCGATTGCTTTTCGTTATTCGCAAGCTGGAGTTGCAATTGATAAGCTTCAACCAGAGCTTTTGCCTGAAGAACGTCGGCGGCTTCACCTAAATTTTTCCTTTTTTTCCCTTCCACATATTCCAGGATACTCTTTCCGGCCTTCAAGGCCGACTCTTGAATCTGCACCCGCTCTTGAGCTGATGACAATCGCCAATAGCTCACCTCTGCCTCTACTAAAAGATTTTTAGATTGAGCTAAGTTGGCATACTGGTCTGCAAGATTTTGTTTTCTGGCCACAACTTGTTTGGCCTCAACATCGCGACCAAAACCATTGGCCCAAAGAGGCATTACTAAATCAACTTTCGGAGAAAGGTCCCAATACCTGGTGGGAATACCTGCTCCAAAATTGGCACCGACATACTCGGTCTGCAATAAGGAATAAGAGAAATTGGCCTTAAGACCAAAATTAAATTGCTGTGAAACACCCAGCGATAAATTATCTGATTTAATTTGATCAAACACCATGACTGGTGGACTTGATCTTTTTCCATCAAAACTTTTTCTGCCCGAGGCAAAAAAGAGCGGTGACGTAATTAAATCCGCTTCACTTGCTACCAACCCCGCCCCTTCGGCACGTGCTTGATTGCCTTTGTAGGCCAGGCTTTCTTTTTCAACTTGAGATAAATACTCATCCAGCGTCAGTGCATGGATCTCTCCTGCTCCAACGGCAATCATTCCTAAAATGGCGATTGATTTCAACATACAATTTCCTCATTAAACTATGTAATCAAATGATTACTTGCAATTCACTAAAAGTATCGACTACAATGAATATGTAATCAAGTGATTACTTATTAGTAAAAAGAGATAACTTTAATAAACCCTGTAAATAAGAAGAGTTAGAGGATAATACCTTGGCAAAAGTAGTGACACCAAAACATAAACCTAAGGATCGTGAAGCAACCGAAGAGCGCATTTTATTGGCAGCTAAACAAATTTTCTCCAAATTTGGTTTTAAAGGGGCCACCACGCGCATGATTGCCAAAAAGGCGGATGTTAATGTCTCCTTGATTGCTCGCTATTTTGATGGAAAATTTGGACTGCTCTTAAAAATTATTGAAAAAAAATCACTGGAAATTTATAGCACCTCATTGCCCTACCCTCCCCAAAACTCGGTGACAGATGAATGCCTGGCCTTTGCCAAATATCGCATCAGTATCTTCAGTGAAGATTTACCATTTTTTAAAATCGTGCTCGCCCAGTTTTTGACCGACCCTAAATTTTTAAAACGTTTTCAAGAAACCCTTTCTTTTGCAGGAATCTATCCTGATCTCGATACGCGACTTCAGAAGTTGATCACCGATAAAAAACTAGCGACTCACACTTCAACTCTCGAGATCCATGAAGCAATTGACACTTATACTTTTGGCCTGGTGGTAGGCAGCGTGCTGATTAGGGCGGAATCAGAAGAAGTCATTAACCAGAAAGTACAAAGCTTCATTCGCGTCTTCTGCAGTCAACTAGAACTTGCTTAGGCCTTTTGCTTTACTGGTAGGTGTAGCCCAGGTTAAAACTCTCGACAATATTAAAAAATGATTTTAGCGACTCACTGGATGATTTTACAATATCGTTCATCTCTCCATAACTCACGTGACTCATAATCACCCCCAGCGCCACGGCCGCCCCTTTTTCCAGATCAAATTTCAGCAAATCAGCATGCTGCAAATGATCTCGCATCGCCATGAGAAATTCTTGTTTACTCAGCGCCTTTGGTTGTTTTTGCGGAGGGTTCCAGCCCTCATAAAATGCTCCTCTTAGCACCAGTGGCAATTGGGCCGAAAAATGGGCCGCTTCATTGACGCCCAATTGATCTCGAAGGGCGTGAAAAACAGCTCGTAAAATATGATAGAGATTATCGTTGCTCAGCCATGATAATTCAGTCTTCATCTCACTTATCCACAACTCGGATTTTTGTAGCGAGTGCGATAGGACGCTCACGTGATTATTCGATTTTGGCTCACTCTTTGATTCATTTTTACTAAGGATAGAACCTTCTTCTTGGTTGGATATGTTGCCCATACTTTTCTCCTTAAATAATTAATTGTGGTCTCTTTGACCTTGAGACTTAACAAGCAGAGATGGTGCCAAGTTTAATATAAGCGGACAGAATTGGTGCACAGGGAAGAATCTTTAGTTTTTTGAAAGGCAATAGTTCACTGAGAGCTGGATAACTGTCGGTCACAATAAATTCGTCGACTAATGGCGAATTCAAGAGCTCGTTTTGGTTTTTAGTAAATAAACCATGAGTCGCGAAGACCTTAATAGAGCTTGCCCCTTGGTTATGACAAGCATTCACCGCACGCAGAATGGTTTCGCCCGTACTGATCATATCATCCACAATCACAATTGATCGGCCTCTAACCTCACCGATTAGTTTATCCCCTGTCATCCCATCTTGGGTGCGGTACTTTTCCAAAAAAGCAGAACCAACTGAAATACTCATTAGCTCTTCTAATTTTTTTCTAAATTTCTCTGCTCTCATGATTCCTCCAATATCCGGAGACATCACCACCGGCAATTGCTCCGGCCAAAGACGAGGCGCCAGGTATTGGCAAGCAAGTAGTGCGGCTTCCAAATTAACGGCCGGAGCGCGGAAGGCATTTTCAAAGGCAGAGATATTGTGTACATCCAGGCAAATAATCCGTTGGACTCCGCTGCCTTCAAGCATCTGGGCGAGATAGCGAAGGGTGAGCGAATCAAAGGGCAGCTTACGCTGATCAGAGCGGGCATAGGCCAGATAAGGCATCACCGCCGTCACCCTGGAAGCTCCATGATCGCGTAAAATAGACAAAAAGAAATACAGTTCACAGAGACGATCATTCACACTGCGAACACTGTCTTCCCCCAAAGAATGAAACACAAAAGCATCCACCTTTTCCACCGGGCCACAGGGCAAAATCTTCAATTCACCATCTGGAAATTTTTCTTCTTTAACTGCGGCCAGCTCTATTCCTAGTTCTTTGCACACTTCGCTGGCGATAGCGCGAGTTGCTCCAATGCCAAAAACTTTTATGGGACTCATAGCTGCGCTCTACTTTCTCCATGAAGCATCTCGATCACTTCCTCATCGGTGACTTGAGGAAAGTGATCAAAAAATTGGGCCACCGCAAAGAATCCCGGAGGAATATCCATAACGATAAATTCGTCGACTAAAGGTTTAATCTGGGCGGCGGCATCTCGGGCCGAGACTGCAGCGGCCAAAACAATTTTGGCTGCGCCAACCGAGCGAACTTCAGAAATGGCACCAATGGTGGTAGCACCTGTCGCGATACCGTCATCGACAATGATGACGACTCGGTCCTTCATATTTAATTCACCTAGACCATATTTTCTTCGGCGTTCCTTTAAAGTTTCAAGTTGCTTCCTGGCCGCCGTTTGAATATAGGCTTCTGAAATGCCGGCATGCTCGACATAGGGCAGACGATGGATGTTGCCGGATAATCCCACACTACCAATCGCAAATTCCTCATTGTCAGGATGTGGAATTTTATGAACTAGGACAGCGCCCAGCTCTGCCCCAAGTCCATCCGCAATAATCTTTGCCATCGGCATCGCACCTCTGGGAATTCCGGCAACGATCACATTTTTATCTTTGTAGTGGGTAAGTTTTTTTAGTAGTTGAAAGGCGGCTTCTTCACGATCTCTAAACGCCATAAATTCCTCCTGCCAAATGATGATTAATAATACCTCTTATTCTCATTGCCCCAGTGGCCATGTTTCGGGAAATTCTTCCACCACAAAAGTCGAAGGCAGCGACTTCAAGGCCGTGGTCTGATCAACAAAAATTAAACCATCGTAACGCTTGGCCAGCTGAGTAGGAACATAGTTGCTGCGTGATTCATGGGAAGGATCGTAAACCACTCCCACCGCCCGATGCCCTAGTTTGCGATAAAGTGAGCTGTGTTTATCCAGTTTATCAAAAGTGGTTAGAAATTGAGCTGCTTTCATATTGATTGAAGCCTGATGAAAATAATCTTCATAAGTGCCAGCGTGGGCCTTGGGCAATTTCATTTTTTTCTCTGGACCTCCCCAAGCGCTGCCTGCCGTGACTTCGCCCTGATAAGAACTAAATCCTAAAAGATAAACGTCCTCAACTCCAAATCGCTCTCGTGCCAATCCACCTAGATTGATGTAGCCATTCTCTGACATATCAGTAGCGTGGTAATCACCGATATGAGTGTTGTGTGCCCAGACAATCGCTTTGGAATCAGGACCATGTAGTTTGAGAAGATTTTCGAGCGTCTCCATCATATGAAAGTCGCGAACATTCCAGGACTCGGCCCCTCCGCCCAACATCGCCCGATAATATTTTTCAGCGTCGGCGATGACTCGCGCGTTTTGTTTAATATCAAAGAGTGCTTCTTTAGAAATCGCCGTCTCTTGCAGGCGCAGGCGCAAAAGAGCTTTGAGATTATTAACAACTTCGGTCTGGCAGCCTTTGGGCAATTTCAGCAGCGATCGGGCATAGGCAATTTCGTCGCACTTATAGGACTCAAAACATTTATAGGTTTCCAGAATCCTCATAGCGGTACTTGAATCAACCAAGTCGAGATGTTTTTTAATTTCTTCCAGTGAATCAAACAGTGAATAGACATCAAGTCCGTAAAAAGCACCTAGCTGATTTTGTTTCATCCAATTAATCAGCGGAGGAATTTCTTCATTGGCCCACATCCAGGTCGGCCAGCGATGAAACTGTCCGCGCACCACCTCTTTGGAGCCATATTTTTCAGGACCGGCGATGTACTCGTTTAATTTATTACAATCAGGCCAGTCCCCTTCAACCGCGACAAAACTAAAACCATGATTTTGAATTAGCTTTTTGGAAATTTCTCTTCTTAAACTATAAAACTCTTTAGTCCCATGGGTTCCTTCTCCCAGCATGACGATTTTATGTTTACTTATTTGCTTTAACCATGAATCTAAATCATCAGAATTCAGAAAGGGAAAAGAGTTATCTTCAATGTCAGTGACAATACTTTCTTTAATGGGAGCTTCGCTCTCAAGATTTTTTTCAAGATGCAGTGAAAGACTGCTGTCAAACCAGCTGATGGCATATTCCACCACTTGCTCCAGCGTTCCTGCTTCCTGAAAAAGATGTCCTGCCTTGGGAATCAGAATCATCTGACAATTGGTTAATTTTTCTTTTGCTAATTGATTGAGCGGAATAACCGCTGCATCTTCAGCTCCCACCAATAACAGCGTGGGAGCATAAACTTTTGGCAGTGCCTCCAGCGCCAGGTCTGGGCGCCCTCCCCGACTCACAACTGCAAAAAGATCGAGCCGATCTTCTGCTGCTCCCAGCGCGGCGGCAGCGCCGGTACTTGCTCCAAAATAGCCAATCGGCAAATGCGGACAATTCCTTTTTGCCCAATCAGTGGCAACCAACAGCCGATTGGTCATGAGATCAATATCAAAAACATTTTTGCGATTAAGCGATTCATTAAATGTTAACAGATCAAATAAAAGCGTGCCAAAGCCCGCATCGTTCAAGGCCTTGGCCACATAAAGATTTCGGGGACTCTTATGAGAGCTGCCTCCACCATGAGCAAAAAGAATAAGCCCACGCGCTTCGGGGGGAAGAGAGAATACCCCCTGAAGAATAGCGTCCCCGTCTTCGATCCAGACGTTGCGTGTAGTAAGAGTTGTGGTCTCAACCGTTTGTTTATGTAAATAACTCAGGACTTCTTCATCCGAGACCTGGGGAAAATCTTTATACCACATCCCGACCGCCATCATATTGTCGGGAGTGATGAGCGATAGAAAACCATCGACTTTACTTCTAACCTCCTCCTCTGCTTCTTTGGAAGAAACCGGAACCGCAACAAATAATTTTTTTATCTTTTGAGTTCGCAACCACTCGACAGCGGCCAACATTGTCGCTCCAGTGGCAAGGCCATCATCCACCACGATAACATTTCGTCCTTCCAGCGAAAGCGCTGGAAGATTTTGGCGATATATTTTTGAGCGCCTTCTAATTTCGGCAATGCGATCTACAATTATATTTTCAACTTCATCGGGATTGAATTTGTAATGCATAATTAATTTCTGGTTGAGAATTGGCCTTTCATCTTCGGCCACGGCTCCAATGGCATACTCTTCATTTCCAGGCGCTCCTATTTTCTTGACGAGAACGATATCGAGCGGTGCCCCCATTTTGCTGGCAATTTCATGGGCAATCGGTACTCCTCCGCGTGGCAGGGCAAGGATCACAGGTTCCAGACTTTGATATTTTAAAAGTTTTTCTGCTAAAATCTTTCCGGCGTGTTCTCTATTTTCAAATCGCTTAATCATTTCAGATCTCCTCGCGGTATTGTTGAATTAAATTATTTTTTCATTTTATCGCTCTATTAAGCAAGCAAGCGCCCCGCGACGAAGGATATAAAATCTGAATTGGTTGATATTTTATAATGCTTATAATTTTTTTATATTTTTAATCGTTTGTGGATTTATGACATTATAGACTCTTCTATTTTCGTTGGCTGTCATGATTTAAGGTGCATTATGAATCAAAACAAAGACGTTGCGACTGAAATTACCAAGATGATGGCAGTAGTGAATCAAGAATTTAGAATTCCTCTGACTTCCATTTTATTTAATATCCAATCACTAAAAAGAATAATCAATGATGAAATTGAGAATTCATCAAAAGTATTAGAGAACAAAATCGAATCGATTGAAGCCGGCGCTAATCAAATCAGCAGGCTTCTGGAACATGTCATGGATCTGGCCCAAACTCATGTTTCCGAAATTCAAATGCGCAAAAACCTAATTCATACTCACGACTTGCTCTCAGAAGCTATTGTTCATTCCAGAAAATTAATCACCTCTTGCTTTATCCAAATGGAACATGCGCCAACAAATCAATACTGCTCCATTGATGGTGACAAGGATCGTTTAACCCAGGTGTTCTCTAACCTGATCGCCAACTTAATCAGCTTTAATCCCAACCATGCCATCATTAAGCTCAGCACCAAAATCCACCCAAAAAATGCCTTATTTATAATTAAAGATGAAAACTCTTTCCTTGCTCCCATTGACCTGACCACGATCTTTGATAAAATCTCGACGATCAAAACTCCCACCATGGAAAGAATAGGATTAGGCCTGGCATTGTCTAAATGGATCATTGAGGCCCATGATGGAAAAATCTGGATCGAGAGCAGTATTGAATTGGGTACCGCTTTTTTTATCGAACTGCCCAAAATGGATTTAAATGGGTCAAACTGCCACAGTATCCACAGTTGAAGATGTAATATCAGCAAGAAAAAAATGGCATCGCCCATGCTCTACTAACCAATAGCGACTGCCTTACAAAATGGGAGATTTTTTATGATCTTTGCTGCTGTTATCTTTTTTGTCCTAGCCGCCTTTACAGTTATTATTGGAACCTTCGTAGCGACCGGGGTTTCAATTGAATTGATTCAAATCCTAGCAGTGCTGCTGCTGCTGGCGGGCGTGATCAGTTATCTGGGCAATATACGCATAGAAAGGAAAAAACGATTACACCCGTAGCATTTCATCGAATTCTTCAAAACTCTCCATGATCACGACTTTTTCAATTTTTTTGAATGCGGGGAAATCAACCTCCCACCCCCCACCAAGAATAACTTTCACTTTTTCTTTTAAAGAGTTATCCAACGATGTGAGATAGGGAATAATGTTTTTTTCATAATCCCATTGATCGGAAGTAAGAACGCCCATCACAATGGTCTTGCACTTGAGAGCATTAATCGCTTCAGCTAAACACTGAGCGGGATGTGCGGCACCGAGGTAGATGGTTGAGACTCTATTAGCACGACAAATAATATCAGCGATCAAAATAGAAAGTTCGTGTTGATTGCCTTCTGGGGTGGCCAGGGCAAATCGAGCGAAATCCTGTCCGGCATTCGGCAGATTAATTTTACTCAACTGATCTCTCACGATTGTTGAGACGATATGCTCCTGGCTGATGGAGTATTTTCCTTTGGCCACCATCACTCCCACTTCTTGCATAACCGGCAGAACAATTTTAAAAATAAAATCCTTGGCACCTATACTCATTCGAAGGTACTGCATTTCTGAGACCACCAGATCGATTTCAAAATTCGTCAAATGATGGAGTAATTTTTTGGTGCCAGTGGCAGTCAGCCTCTTCTCAGCAACCGAAACGTTTTGATTGTCGGTTGTTAATAACGAACGAAGCTCCTCCAGCGATCGGCTCGCCAGGTTGGAAATGGAGTGACCTTCTTCGATTAAAGCGACCAAAAGTTTGGCCTTGGCCAAGTCAGCTTCACTATAGAGTCTCTGTCCTCCTGCAGTGCGCTCGGGACTAAAAACCTTATATCTTTTTTCCCATATCCTAAGGGTATGCGGCAATACCCCGCAACCATTTGAAATAACTTTGATACTTAGAGTTTTATTCACCAATGCCTCACCATGTCAATTTGTCCCTGTTTAATTAATGTATAACATATTGGCCCAACAATGGCGAATTATGACGAATATTGTATTTTCCCCAATTAACACCTTTAAATAAATTTCTATTAAGCTTATTATGCTGGCTTTATAGAAGACCTCTGAGGAGTAATTGCCTTTGCAAATAAAGCTGCAGACAAAAGTTTTTTTCATGCTTTTTGTCACGACTACTATTTTTTTGTCAGTGCTTTATGCCATTTCATCCTTCATCCTGCTCCATGGATTTGTGATAATCGAGGATCAGCAAATTGCTCACAACACTGAGCGATTACAAGAAATTATTATTGATGATGAAGAAACGCTAAAGTCAACCACCTATGCCTGGTCAACCTGGGATGATAGCTATCACTACATCCAAAAAAGAAATCCCAAATATTTTTCGGGGACATATCTGATCGACTCTATTTTTGATAATAAATTTTCGTCTATTATTATGTTTGATCTAGAGGGCGATATTCTATTTGCTCAAGACTATGATCTGCAAAATAGAAAATTTATCCCTTCTCCCCCTCCTTTTTTAAAAGACATCCAACTTACACTTTTTAAAATTAACCCCCATGCCAATACTAATATTCCTTTTACTGGAATTTATTGTGTTAACAATATTTTCTATTTCTTTTCTCTCAACCCCGTTCTGCCGGGAAGTGGACTGGGAAATCCCAATGGATATTTATTGTTTTTCAGAAAAATTGATGACAGTTTTTTTAAGCGTTATGAAAGAATCATGAAATTTAAATTATTCCCGAGCGTGGTTGAGAATTCCGCTCTCGCTGAAAAGAGAATCGCTTACACCAAAAGTGAAACCGAGATTACTGCGGAAATCTCTCTGCCTGGCGTACTAAAGAGAAGCCATCTCTCCATTAAAATGCCAATGCCTCGAAACATCTATCTTTATGGCAAAAAAACACTCATTCGCTTCATCGCACTGATTGCCATTTTGGCCTATTTTTTCGTTTTTTTAATGTACACACTTTTTGATATATACATCGTCCACCGAATTTTAAATTTAAAAAAAGAACTGAATCAAATTTCAGAGGAGTATTCGCAAATATCCCGGGTCAGCGCCTGTGGGGTCGACGAAATTGGAATGCTTGCCAACAATATCAATTCAACCCTGGATGCCCTCGACCAAAAGCAATTAATCATCAATCGCGCCTCTAAACTTTCCGCCCTTGGCGAAATGGCCGCTTCTATCGCCCATGAAATCAATAATCCTCTGACTATTATTTCAGGTTATTCCAAAAAAATTGCCGAGCAGATAGAATCAAATGAGTTTAATAAAGAAATTATTAGCAAAAATTCCAGAAAAATTATTGCCACCGTTTTGAGAATAGAAAAAATTATTAAATCCTTAAGGATTATTTCCCGAGATGGTGAACAGGATCAAATGACGGTGACCACGATTGGTTCAATTTTTGAAGATGTCTACTCACTTTGCTTGTCGAAAATAAAAGAAAATAATATTAAAATGGATTTTTCCGAATTCTCTTCCGCCATCAGGCTTGAGGCGCGCCCAGTGCAAATTGCCCAAGTTTTAATCAATCTGATCAGCAACGCCATAGATGCCATCGAAAAGAATTCTGATCCTTGGATAAAAGTAAAATCGGAAGAAAGTGAAAATGAGATTATAATCTCCATCATTGATAGTGGAACCCAAATCCCGCCCGAGATTGCCGAGAAAATTATGTCGCCCTTCTTTACCACCAAGGCCCCTGGCAAAGGGACAGGATTAGGATTAAGTATTTCAAAAAAAATCGTAGAATCCCACGGTGGACAATTAATTCTCGAAACCACTCCCCATACCTGTTTCCGAGTGATACTCCCTAAAATCAAGGCCAGCTAAGCCCCTATTGCCTCTAAAGCTTGGCACCAAACTTTTTTCCTCCAGTAATTCCCGCAAAGCTCCGATAAACAAAGATAAATGTTTGCTAAACAAATCCTCACCTTCATTCTCTGCTTTTGCCTGATCTTTTCTGGGCAAAGCTTTGCCTTGGGCAGCAGCTCATCGCTCTTGGCCGAACTTCTCATTCAACATCGCGAGATAAAAACAGGTGCCGGCTCGCTGGAAATGATTTCCAAACATGGCCAGGCCCTGGCCGACGCCAGTTTCAAGCTAATGGCCGATCCCAAAAATAGAAATTTTCTCAATTCAGCAGAAGGCATGGAACTTCGCAAACATCAGGAAATGCTCAATAATTTTTTGGCGATCCAAAACCATTTTAAGAAGTGCGTGAAGAACAAACTCTCAAAACGCATGCTTCAGGACAGAGTTCTGCAATCAAGCCTCCAAAGCATGAGAGTGATCGATGACAGTGCTCTGCCTTGTCTTCCTCCCAATCTAAACTCGATGACCAAAACTTATTCCGACTTCAATAATGGCGTCATGAAATTAATGAAGCAGGTAGTGAAACCTAATTTCCAAAACGAACTCTCTCAGCAAATTATTTTTAATACCGCCAAGTCGATGTTGGCCTTCAATCAAAAATTCAGTCCTGCTTTTATGAAGGGCGGGTATCTCACTCAAAAAGAAATGGATGGGATTGTTGCTGATGTATGCCTGAAAAAAATTGGTCACTCCGCTCGAAATTCTGAACGCGTGGATGTCTGTAAAAAAATGGATCCCAAGTTCAAACTAGCACTCAAGAAAAAACTGATCGCTTTCTCTGAAACTCAAAAAAGAGAAGCTAAGTGGACTCCCCAAAAAGCGACCACCTCACTCAATGCTTCCATTGACCGTCTTAATAAAACCCTGAGCAAGGTGAAAGTAAAAAAGGATGTAGGGCTGATTTACGATTCTGCCAACCTCGATAATGAAGAAAGCAAAAGAAACTTTGAGCAATACGTAAATCAATATATGCTTGAGGCCTCTAAAGAGGCCGGACCACTGCTTTTAACCAGAACCATGAAGCAACAATCTGGAAGCATTAAGCGTTACGATGCGGATGACACTTTCAAAAACAAGAGCACCTCTAAATTTCAATTTACTTTGCATCAGAAAATATCGGAAGCAGACGTATTGGCATCCATCGAGGAAGCAGAAGCTAAAATGCAAGAGCAAGCGAGGACGATTTTAACAATTGCTCACGACGCTACAAAAACAAATGGAAAAATTATTGCCAACGATGCTGATATTAATGAACTGGTAAAAATCAATCCATTCGCTGCCGGACAATTATTACTTAACAAACCAGAATACACCGGACTGATGTGCGACTCCATTAATAAAATTAATCAAGAAGATGTTAGTGATGAGCAGCAGGACAAGTATTTTATGGTAGGCGCAGCGATTCTGGGAGGCGGTCTTCTGCTGACCGGAGTGGGTACACTGGCCGGTGCTTACCTGATCACGGGTTCACTGACGGCCGGAGTGGCAGCAGGGACCATCGGCGGAAGTATTCTCGGTTATACGGCATTGGCCGGAAGTGCACTGGAGTTAGCGAGTGCCGGATACAATGGCCATAAAGCTATTGAGCAATACCAGGAAATGAATCGCCTGGAGGCCGCTTTTCTCACTCAAAATACAGATGGGTTTGCGACAATTGAAGCTAAAAATGCGCTGATTGAATTTAAAGATGCCCGCCTCAGTGCTGCCATTTCTCTGGCCAATGTGGGACTCAGTTTAACAACTGCCGGAAAGTTATTTAATATCCTCAAAAGTACTAATGCTAAAATTAGCCCCGATCAAATCCAGGCCGCGGCAAAAATCCTTCGTTTGATAGGCGAGACCCAAATCGCCACTCGACTCAAAAATGCGGCCCTGCTGATGGGGGAAGGTGGGCTGGAAAAAGTAAATTCCTTTTTGCTCTACTTGCTCAGCGCGAGTGAAAGCACACGCAACAAATTCTTAGAGCTTTTAAAGAATGAAAAAACCACTCCCGAGAAGCTCGCCCAGGTCATTGAGCAGGCCTTGAAGTAAGTCATTTCAAATTCATAAATGCTTGAATTTCTGTTTTTTTCAACATGGTGTCTTTATAACCAAGAGTCAAAAGCGGAATCACGCATTCTTTGGTGAAGGCCAAATAGCTGACTAGTTCTTTTCCTTGATCCTCGCTATCTGAAGCGCCCAGCCCTTTAATAAAGTAGCGAAGAGTGAGAGGAAAATTCTCAAGAATGTCAGGAATTAATTCGCTCAAATTGCGGGTAGGTGTCAGTTGCAAAATGGGAATCTCTCGAAGCAAAAGCTGATCTTTGGAACGAGCAGGCAGATAACCATTTTTTATGGCATCGTTAATTCGCTGCAATCTTTCAACATCGGGGTCGACGTTATCCAAAAATAAAGCATTAAAGAGTTCCCCTAGAATTTCGGCCAGGGCGGGCGATTGTCTTTTAATCGTTCCTGAAACTTGATTACTCCTTTTTTTTTGTTCTCGAATGCCGACGGAGATAATTCGATCCGCCCCCAGATGAATGGCCGGGCTAAGCGGACTTGATTGCCTTAAGCACCCATCTCCAAAATAGGCTCCTTTAATTCTAACGGGAGGAAAAAAAACCGGCATAGCGGCAGATGCCAACACATGCCTTTTCTCCAACTCACAACGCCTTCCCTCTCGACCGGAGTGCGACCATTCCTGAAACCTTGGGTCAGCATCAAAAAAACTAACGGTCATTTGTTCAAAGTACTCGACACTGGTAATGGCCACTCCCTGTAAGTTTCCTTTCAGGATGTGCTGATGAATGGCGGGAAAATTAATTTTTTCGGAAAGCAAGTGAGATAAAGGCTTAGTATCAAGCATGTAATTGGAATTTTGATTATTAGCTCCGCGCCCTCCTAAAATAGTCCTTGAAATCCAGGATGAAGAAATGCGGGTAAGAGAAAGACCGCTCGTTTCATAAATTTGTTCGAGCAATAATTCACTCCAGATTTGGGCCAGATCTTGGGTGGCAATCGTCCACTGATCAGCGCGGGAAGCAAGATAGCCAGCATTAATACTGCCGGCCGATGTTCCACAAATAATTCCAAAAGGGCAACTTGCCTGAATAAAGATTTCACCAAGCGCCTTGATCACTCCGACTTGATAAGCGGTGCGAGCACCTCCCCCGTTTAAAACTAAGGCAGGAACAAACCCTTTTGCTGCTATTGCTTCCATATATCGAGCTCCCCCTCGAGCAATACTAGCAACGGAGGATTTTGATGAAAAAGTATTTAAGGATTATTAAAAACGATCAATGCTCGGAGCAAAAATTATGAGTTGGATGAATTGGATGATGGGCGCATTAAAAAATGATTTACCAGTTGCTTATTTAAGACCTTAAGTTCCAATAATTCTTTAAAGTCTTCCGGACTAAATTCATAAGATTGAAGAAAGCTATTGATATCTTCTGCTGTATAAAACTTCCTTCCATTTTCAAAGTGATCAATCTCCGCAACTTTTAAATTCATCTTGGCGGCAACGTCTTTCAGCGATAATTTTTTTGCTTCTCTAATAAAGCGCAGCGCTTGGCCTTCGCGACTGACGCGATTATTATGAGAGTGTTTCCCGAGCTTCGGATCCTTTATCATCTTAAGCTTCCCCTACCCGGAATTTACGGCCTTTGATTTTCCCTTCACTCAATTTTGAAATAGCAGTGCTTATTTGAGAGGCCAAGATCGCCACATAACTTTGATTATCTAAAATGGTAATATTCCCGACATGCTTGGGATCGAGCCCCACTTCCCCAACCAGAGCTCCCAGAATGTCCCCTGGCCTGACCTTGTCTTTTTTTCCACCGTTGATGTGCATAGTTTTCATCGGCGCTTTTAACTCAAAACGAGCACTGTTGGCGAACTCGGATAAATTCAGGTATTCATTTTTACTTTCAAGATAATTTTCAATTTCCACTAGTTTATCTTTTTCGGCCTTAACAAAAAAAGAAAAGGCCAATCCAACTTTACCGGCCCTGGCAGTTCTGCCGATGCGATGAGTGTACACTTCTGCATCAGTGGGAAGATCAAAATTGATAACCACTTCAAGGTCTTTTATGTCTAATCCCCGAGCGGCCACATCAGTTGCCACCAAGACTAAAGCACTACGATTAGAAAACTTGGTTAAAACCAGCGTGCGTTCATTCTGTTCCAAATCCCCATGAAAAGGCAGGGCCGAAATCCCTTCCCTTGCTAAAAATTTCGCCACGTCAGCACAGATCTGTTTAGTCTTGCAGAAAATCACGGTTGACTCTGGTTGGTAATGGCCAAGCAATCTCACCAAGGCAGAGGTCTTCTGGCGATGATCTTCAACTTCAATAAAGATCTGGCGGATAATGTCTTTTTCATGTTTTGAATCGACCGATAAACGGATTGGATTTTTTTGAAAGGCCACACTGAGATCTTCAATCTCCGGAGGGAAGGTGGCAGAAAAAAGTAGCGCCTGCTTCTTTTTGGGAGCATAGGCCGCTATCGCTTCCATTTCATCGCGAAAGCCCATATCCAGCATGCGATCAGCTTCATCTAAGACTAAAAATTCAATCGTTTCTAAATTGATCACGCCTTTTTTAAGAAACTTTAAGACTCTCCCTGGGGTTCCCACGATGATATGCACCCCGTGCTCCAATGAACTCAATTGCTGATACTCAGAAGTCCCCCCACAAATCACCAGAATTTTACAATTCTTAGTAGATCGGGCCAGCATCCGAATTTCTTCCGCCACCTGCAAAGCGAGTTCACGAGTCGGACAAAGAACCAGCGATTGCAATTTTTTACTTTCAAGATTGAGCTTGTTTAAAATCCCCAATCCAAAGGCTGCCGTTTTTCCACTTCCAGTCTTGGCCTGAGCAATCAGGTCGCCTCCCTCCAGGATGAGAGGCAGCGCTTGCTGCTGGATGGGGGTCATGGCGGTAAACCCCAGGGATTCAAGATTTTCTAGAATGATTGTATTAAGCGGGAGTGTTTTAAATGAATTTGTCATGGAGTATCCATATCACCCCTTGAGCTCTGAGTCACTTATTAAACTGGCCCAATTCACACTACACTCACGATTTAATTTAACTTTCTAAAATCTAATTATTGCAATGTTTGAGATGAAGAACTTCATTATTCATTACACGTCCATCCAGAATTATCCCCAATATTAAGTCAGCCAGAACGATCGAAGAAATGTCGGAACTGGAAGAGAGTTACGAAAATGAATGAAAACAAGCTGGCTTCAAGCGAAGCAAAAAATTCAATTCCCAAATGGAAAGATAAACTAATTGTTACCCGCAATGATCTTCTTGCCATAAGATCCGGACAACCAACTTCTTTTGACCGGCCGAAATCCACAGGTTCAAGAGACTTAGTAGGAAAAGAGACAGAGAATACCAATACGAAAAGCTTTATGTGGTATGGTTTTTTACTTGTTCTTTTGTCGTTGCCACTCTCTTACCCAATGATTTTTTTCGCCAGAAGTGACATCAAAAGCTTAAAAAACTTTCAGACTTTTGTTAGATGGCTAGATCGCAGGAGTGACAAAATTTCTTATTTGGGGCTAATTCCCTTTAGATTTCTTGCGACCCTAATTGGTTCAGCTAGCAATAGCGAAGAAAAAACCAAGAAGCCAAGCACCGTTATTCAAATCGGATATGAGCGAAATGCCTTTTTGAGCGACAAAAATTTAAACTATCACACTCAGATTATTGGTGGATATTCACCCTAATGAAATTAAAAAACTTAAGCTTGGACAGGCGCTACTTTATTGCTAAGAGGCTGATCCTCACCATGTCATCATGAACATTAAAAGAGCCAACCAGTTTGAAGGGCGATATGAGCGAAAATTCAAAAATGAAATAGTAGTGAAGTCAGAAAATGTAAATGCTTCGATCTTAGGGCAGAGGTATAATAATGACATGGAATTTGACAATTTTATTTAAGACCAATGAAGAGATGGCCAGAGCTTAACCCTGCCCATCTACTTTTTATAATTTATTTATAGACGTATTCTTGCATTTGATACGACGAAAGGTGTTTCCATGTTAGCAGGTAATGTCCCAATTAAATTTCTTACAGCACTCCAATTATTTATAAATAAAAGTATCACAATTGCTGAATGGTGCACCTCTAGCATATAGGCTATATACATCTACATAAGAGATTTGCCCCTCATTTCCAATTTCTGTTCTCGTACCCTCTATGCCTACATGATAGAAGATGTTAACTGGAAGATAATTTTTATATAACATGAATTCATGAGAGAAAGATTCGACTAATACACTGGAGCTGACATTAACTTGCGCATTAATTATTTTATCCAACGGAAGGTTTAATCTTTTACATTCGCATGTATTATGATTATTGGAATCAATAATGTTTTTCAAAGAAAAACGTGGAATATTATAAATATCTAGAGTCAGTGTTGAATTAACGTACCCATCAGCACAGACTTTGTAATTATAATTTTTCACAGGTGCATTATCAGTAACAACAACCTGGATAGTCTTTGTATCCATTTCTCCATAGTCACTTGCAACCTGTAGAGTTACATAATATTCCCCTGCTTCACTATAAGAATGAGAAGGTGCTTTTTCTTCTGACGTTTGAGTATCTCCAAAATTCCAAGAATAAGTCAGCCCCGTTAAATCTGTATTTTCAATTGAATCAAAATTCACCTGAAGATTATTTTTTGTGTAACTGATAACTGCTTTTGGGCAATTTGAATCTAATAAACTTGCAAGATCAACAATGGACTGTAATGTAAAATCTCTAAGCGCAGAAAGATTTCCTGTTGTCATATTCTCATCGTTTAAATAAGTAGACGTGATAAAGTGATTGGCAAAGCGATCGATTAACACCTTTCTCAAGTCGGGAGAAGGCGGAATTAAAGTAAAATTACTACTTGGTCTTTCAAAAAAAACTAAATTTATAATATCTCTATCATTTAAAACAACTCTATTTTTGGGAAGAAGTGAACCTGTTGGCGGAGCTATTTGAACTTGACCAATAGTTCCGAGGTAATCAGTGATTCGACCAGTCTTTCCTCCGAAGTTTAAATTTTCACCATTTAAAAAATCCGAAATGGCCTGTTTGCCAAAAAAATTCCCCTGTGATTCAGTAATCAATATTAATTTTTTCCCACTCAATAAAGTGCCTGAAATGCTCGACTTCAATTTTATTGTGTCTGTTACATTGGTATTAAATGAGTCTTGAACCATTTTATCTAAAGTATTTGGGCTAAAATAAGAAATTAAATAATTAGAGATACTTGAGAAAGTAACTCCTCTCGCATTAAAAATGCTTTCAATAAAATTAGCGGTTACAACGTCTTTATAAGTAAAGTAATAGGCTGCCACAAAGGCATTATTAGTCGAGATATTAAAATTTTGTGACACCTTTTGAACGGCAGATTCCAGCATATCACGAAGAAAACCATTGGAGTAGTTGTATGAATATTTAAAATCAGTAAAGTTGCCGGCGGGACTCTTGCTATCCAATTATTTTTTATAATTTAAGATATCAGCAGGATTGCTAATTTGTCTCAAAATACTTAACTGTATCTTCTTCCCAACTTATTCCATTCACTAGTAAAATGTCAGTTCCTGCTCTTGAGCACTTTAATTCTTTCGGGTTTACCGCTGAATAAGAAGAGAAACTTGCAAAGAGTAGTAGAAATAATAAAAATAAATATTTCATATATGAGTTCCTTTATTTTTTAATATTAAAAATTACAAGCTTCTTCTTTTGATAAGTTTTTCACTTCTTGACCATGAAAGTTTTCAGATGCTTTCAACTTTGCTTGAATTCTCAATTTTGTATTGAGAGACATAAATTTTATTTGCTGTCTAAATTCTTCAGATTCTTTATCTGCTATGCCCAATTGATCAGCAACGGAATAAATACAGTCTTGAGAACGTAGGGAAAGATGACTCGCTTGAATAGATGCCTGTTTATCATTAGAAATTGGTAGTGACGCTTGTATTGCTACGGCATATTGCCTAAATGCTAATTTAAGCTCTGCTGGCTTATTGCTTAAGTTTTCATTGATCCATCTTTGAACATCATCACGAATTCCATCATTATCTGAATCTACCCCTAAGAGAGTAGAGTTATTTTTAACTGGATCGGGCATTGGCACTTGAAGTGAGTTATCAACCACAAACATCGCATGATCTTTATATTTAGTCTTAAAGTGATGCTCTTTTCTTGATCTATCT